>Ga0316217_10000777_pt1 | contig 44051 bp, 36 predicted proteins | sample 1anoAmetaG_FD_203633 | JGI IMG/M metagenome (GOLD analysis project Ga0316217, IMG submission 203633) | Freshwater microbial communities from Trout Bog Lake, Wisconsin, USA - 1anoA | ecosystem: Environmental > Aquatic > Freshwater > Lake > Hypolimnion/Profundal zone | place: USA: Wisconsin...
CTGCCCCCCTCATCCGGCCTTCGGCCACCTTCTCCCTCAAGGGAGAAGGGTTGTTAGATCCCCTCTCCCTGAGGGAGAGGGCTAGGGTGAGGGGGAGATGCTTGAATCAGGAAGCTAACGCTGCCCCCTCATCCGGCCTCCGGCCACCTTCTCCCTCAAGGGAGAAGGGTTGATTGATATCCCCTCTCCCTGAGGGAGAGGGCTAGGGTGAGGGGGGTTGATTTGGGTGCTGAATTAACTGGACACTGCTGATAAGATTATATAAGGAAACCTCCATGACCAAGAAACGACCCCAATCGACGGCTGAGGCCCTGGAAGCCGCGAGCCGGGACGCCAAAACGCAGCGCTACACCCTGCGGCTCTATGTGACCGGCCTCACGCCGCGCTCCCAGGAAGCGATCCGGAACATCGTCGCCATCTGCGACGAGCACCTGGCGGGGCGCTGCGACCTGGAGGTGATCGACATCTACCAGAATCCGGTTTTGGCCAAGGGGGAGCAGATCATCGCCGCCCCCACCCTGATCAAGAAATTGCCGTTGCCGCTGCGCAAGATCATCGGCAACCTGGCCGACAAGGAGCGGGTCCTGCTCGGCCTGGACCTGAGGAGCAAGTAGCCATGAACGCCAAGGGGAACCAAGACCAGCGCACCAAGAAGGCGTTGCTTGAGGAGATCGGGCAACTCCGCACCCGCCTGGACGAGGCCGAGCAGACCCTGGACGCCATCCGCAGCGGCGATGTGGACGCCCTGATAGTGGCCGGTCCCCACGGCGACCAGATTTTCTCGCTCACCGGCTCCGAGCGCACCTACCGGCTCATCGTCGAGACCATGAACGAGGCCGCCCTGACGGTCGCCCTTGACGGGACGATCCTCTTCTGCAACCAGCGCTTCTGCGACCTGGTGAAGGCCGCGATGGCGGACGCCGTAGGCAAAAAGCTCACAACCTTCGTCGCATACTCCCAGCAGCGCTCGTTGCGGATGCTCCTGTCCGACAGCCAGGACGGCCCGGCCCAACAGCACATCACGCTCCAGGCAGCCGACGGGACTGCTGCGCCGGTCCTGGTCGCGGCCAACCTGCTGGAGGCCGATTCGCCCACCACCATCTGCCTGGTCATGTCCGACCTGACCGAACTGGAGGCCCAGGCCAGCTCGATCAAGTACCTGCTGCAACAGCAGCAGGCCCTGGAGGAAAGCAGGGCAGAACTGGATGCCGCCAACATCTCTCTGAACAAGTCCCGCCGGGCCGCCCTCAATGTGGCCGAAGACGCCTTGATCGCCCACCGGCAGATCGAAGAGGCCAATGCCGAACTGCGGCGCGAAACGGCTGAGCGTAAACAAGCGGAGGAACGGCTCAAGGAGAGTGAAGGCCGCTTGAGGCTCTTCATCGAACACGCTCCCGCTGCGCTGGCAATGTTCGACAGCGATATGCGCTATCTGAGCGTGAGCAATCGTTGGCGTAGCGACTACAACCTTGGCGATCGGGAGCTTCTTGGTATTTCCCACTATGAGAATATTCCCAGAGATCACCGGGAAGTGGCGCGAGGCCCATCGAAAGGGGCTGAACGGAGAGGTGGTGCGCGACGAGGGGGAACGCTTTGTGCGTGGCGACGGCACTGTGCAGTGGGTGCGCTGGGAGATCCGTCCCTGGTTCGATGCAACAGGCATGATCGGCGGGATCATCATTTTCGCCGAGGACATCACCGAACAAAAACTGGCTGAAGAGGCGGTGCGTGAGAGCGAGCGGCGGTTACGCTCACTGGCAGATTCCATCCCCAACCTGGCATGGTGGGCAAATGGTGACGGCTACATCACATGGTACAATAAGCGCTGGTATGAGTATACCGGCACGACACCCGAACAGATGGAGGGATGGGGCTGGCAAAGTGTCCACGACCCAGATGAACTACCAAAGGTGATGGAGCGTTGGCAAGCGTCTATTGCGTCGGGCGACCCCTTCGACATGACATTCCCGCTACGTGGCGGCGACGGTGTCTACCGCCTGTTCCTAACTCGGATAATCCCGTTGAAGGACAGTGCCGGTCACGTGCAGCAATGGTTCGGTACCAACACGGATGTAAGTGAACTGGAGCATCGTGTAGCAGAAAGGACGAAAGAACTGGCTACTACAATCGATAGCCTCCACAGTGAAATACGTGAGCGGGAGCTGGCGGAAAAGAAATTGCTGGAGGAAACCACCGTGCGCATACAGGCCACGGAAGCCCTGCGCGAAAAGGAGCAGATGCTCATCCAGCAGAGCCGGCAGGCGGCCATGGGGGAGATGATCGGCAATATCGCCCACCAATGGCGCCAGCCGCTCAACACCCTTGGCCTCACGGTGCAGCAATTGCAGCTTTTTTACGATATGAACGAATTCACCAAGGAGTTTCTGGATACCAGCGTGAACAGGTCCATGCAACTCATCCAGCACATGTCCCAAACCATCGACGATTTCAGGAACTACTTCAAACCGGACAAGCAAAAAAGCAACTTTAAAGTTTTGGATGCGATTAACAGTACCTTGTCCCTGATAGAAGACAGCTTCAAGAGTCAGCATATCGGCATTGAGCTGGTTACGCAAAGTGATTCTGTGATCCATAGTTTTAGGAATGAATTTGCGCAGGTCGTCCTCAACATCCTGAACAACGCCAGGGACGTGTTGACGGAAAGAGGCATCAAAAATCCCAGGGTGACTATCACCCTGGGCTGCGAAAACGGCAGGGCGGTCATAACCATCTCCGACAACGCCGGAGGCATCCCCGAAGAGATCATAGGGAAGATTTTCGACCCTTATTTTACCACCAAGGGACCCCAGTCGGGTACGGGAGTCGGCCTGTTCATGTCGAAAACCATCATAGAAAAGAACATGGGTGGGAGCCTCACCGTACAAAACACCGCTGACGGGGCGGAATTCAGGATAGAGGTGTAAGATGGCAGCCGTAAACAGGAAGCTGCCTCTCAGTACGGCACCCTGCCCGAACATATGGCAATTCCTGCGCAGTTCTGCACCCTCCGTAAAGAGCTTTGTAAATAAACATCAATATATCTATTGGTTATGATGCCAGAGCCTGCTTGGCACGCCCTATGAATGGTATTATTCTGGAATAACAGCCGGACGCTGACAAATACCATGGGGAGGCCGTATGAAGACAGAAGAGCAGGCTTTAATGATAGAACTCGATGAGGCCGTGGAAGAGCTTGCTACGACCGGTATCAGGCTGCTGATGCTGCTGCGGGAGGGGACCGTGGAAGGGGTCGAGCAGGAAGACGGCACATGGCTGATCGCCAGGGCTTCCCTGGAGCGCCTCAAGGAACGGGGATTGCCGCCGGTCAAGCAGAAGGGATGCGCATCGTCGTGCACCTCTTCCAGCTGCGGTTGCTCTTAGTAACTTTACGCGGCTACAGCTTTAAAAGACTTTAAAAGACTCCTCCCCCCCCGCTGGGGGAGGGGACTATGACCATATGCGAAAGAACAAGCGTTCCTGGGTCTAATGGCTCGACAGGTAATCGCGGGCCGTTTCCAGAAGAAAAGCGTAGACCTCTTCCCTTGTTACGATGAAACCGGGCATGTCGTTGAGGATGTCCTCCAGTATATGCAAGATCCGGCCGTCGCTGCTCTCCAGGGCGTTCATGACCGCTTCCATCATGGGCAGGACGTCGTAGAGGTCGTCGCGGTTGAAAGGGGTCGAGTCCGGTATGCCGCTGAATTTCGGTTCCTCGCGATTTTGAATGTCTTTCGGATACTTGAACTTCAGGTCAGACGCCTTGATGGAAATACCCATCCCTGATCACTCCTTTGCAAGAAAACATTTTTAATAAAGTTTCGAGGCCGCAAAAGCTTTTTTTGCGGCTCTGATTAGTCTTGTTCTCCCTCAGGCTGAAGTATGTTCAGCCGGAGAGAAAATTTTTCCTCCACCCAGCGGGGGGAGGGAACCTAAAGTATAATGTTTATTTTACAGCATAACCACCAGAGCTATCCCGCCGGCCACGACCGCAAGGTTGCAGCTGGCCGAGACGCCATGCAGCTTCGAAAATTCCCTCCGTAGCGGATCCTCCTTGGGGGTCGTGTCGAACGACGGTATCTGCCGTTTGAGTGCAGCGGCCCGCGGCTCGATGTAGAATGCCTGAAACGAGGTAAGGGCCAGCATGATGACCAGCAGAACGACCGGCGCAAGTTCGCCGGTGCGCATGACGAGCCTGCTGGCCAGGGCGATGACGCCGCAGGCCAACCCCCACCGGAAATATCCCGGAAAGAGTATGCCTACGATCTGGCCTGCGTGGTCCCTGGAAAGGGACTTGAAGAGCATCGGCGTCAGGATAAAGGTGAACAGGGTGATGCCGCCGGTCCAAAAGGTGATGGACAGGCGATAGAGCAGCAAGGCGATCTGCATGGTGGCTCCTTCGGCGTTGCGTCCGGCTGCCGTTTCTTTCGCGTGGATGCCGGCGGGACGCTTTGCAACAAGATACACCAGTGAGGCAAGAATGTAAATAATCGTGGGAAAACATCGTGGAATGATGTAGTAATAGCCCAAATCCATGTTCCGGGATCAATAGGCATGAAAAAAACTACAAAACTGCTGTTGCCCATCCTGTCAGCCGGCATAGCCGTTTGCCTGGCCCTGATCTTTGTCAGCCGCTGGTATCCCCGCGCCCGGCATCCCGACTCCGCCTATCTGGCGCTCCTGAACGAGGCCTATGCCTCGGTAATCACGAACTATGTGGAAAAGCCTGATCCAAAGAAGCTCGTCCAGAGCATGGTGGACGGCATGCTGACCGTTCTCGATCCGCACAGCGCCTATCTGCCCCCTGAACCTTACCACGAGATGGAGGTTCAGATGTCGGGCAGTTTCGGTGGTATAGGCATCGAGCTGGGCATGAAGGAGGACAGGCTGATCGTAATCGCCCCGATCGAGGATACACCTGCCTTCCGGGCCGGTATCCAGGCCGACGACTACATCTACAAGATCGACGGGGCGCCAACCCAGGGGATGAGCATCACCGCGGCGGTCAAGCGGATGCGCGGAGAGGAGGGGACGCCGGTCACGTTGACGATCCTGAGGAAGGACTCGACCCAGCCCCGGACCTTCAGGCTGATCCGCGCCATAATCAAGGTCAAGAGCCTGAAATCGCGGCTACTGGAGCCTGGTTACGGCCTGATAAGGATCACGCAGTTCCAGGAGCGTACCGGCGACGAGTTCCGTCAGGCGCTGCAGGATCTCCGCGCCGCTTCCGGCGGCAAGCTGAAGGGGCTGGTTCTCGACCTGCGCTTCAACCCTGGCGGCTTGCTGGAGTCCTCGGTAGAGGTGGCCAACAATTTTATCGGGGACAACGCCGCCAATACCCTGATCGTGTCGATCAGGGGACGTACACCCGACGCCACCCGGAATTTCAATGCCACGCTGGGACCAAAGGAGGCGCATTATCCGCTGGTCGTGTTGATCAACGGCGGCAGCGCCAGCGCTTCCGAGATCGTGGCCGGCGCGCTCCAGGATCATAAGCGGGCAATCATCATGGGAAAACAGAGTTTCGGCAAGGGGTCGGTGCAGAGTATCTTTCCTTTGCGCGACAATGGAGCGCTCAAGCTGACCACCGCGCGCTACTACACCCCAAGCGGCCGTTCCATACAGGCGAAGGGTATCACCCCTGACATAGAGGTGGACACGGTCTGGCCGGTGGCGGCCAAGGACGCCGCCAAGGTGCGGGAGATCAAGGAAAAGGATCTGGAAAACAGGCTTGAGCCGAAGGGCGAGGAAAAGGGTGTCAAGGATGTGGCGCCGGTTCCCCATGGTGGAAGCGGGGCAACCGAAGTTGCCAAGGATTACCAGTTGAACCGCGCCTTGGAACTCCTGCGGTCACTGAATCTGCTGGGCGAAAAGGGGACTGTCGCGTTGCCGTAATATAAGTTTAGAGGTAAGTTACCTCTAAACGCGGGGAAGGGGGCACTTTTCAACTCTTTACGCCTGTTAAAGGCCCCGGTTCCTGAAGAGCCGCATCAGCAGGACCCCCAGTATGGAGAGGCAGAGTCCGGCGCAGACAAAAAGGTACCCGATGGCGCGCCCCTCGCCCCATCCCCACAGGTCGCGCCCTCTCATGAGCATGATCAGCGCTACGCCTGCAAAGGTTCCGATACCGCCGATGATATAGACCGCAAAGGCCGCAATGGCCAGGCCGATCCCTCGTGAACGTGCCATTTGGCTTTCCTTCCGTAGTGGGCAACATGGGAGAAGTGGCAATTTCCCCCACCCCCTACACCCCCTCCCGCAAGGGGAGTGGGGACTTTTACCATCGTTTTAGACTTTTCAGAATATGCTGAATAGTTACTTTTAGGGAAGAAATTCAATTTTTTGGTTTTTTTTACGGATCTTTCTCAGCAGTGTCCGGTTAAGATTGCGCAGCACGTCAGAAACCCCCCTCATCCGCCCCTCCGGGGCACCTTCTCCCTCATGGAGAAGGTAGAAAAATATCCCCTCTCCCTTAGGGAGAGGGTGGCCGAAGGCCGGGTGAGGGGACTGCAATTTCCAAACGGACAACGCCGAATGATTCTAAATTCCCGCCAGTTCCCGCAGCTTTGCACCAATATCCGCTTCCCGCATCAGTGATTCGCCGACCAAAAAGGCGCCGGAGCCGGCGGCAGCCAGGCGCTCTATGTCCGTACGCGTGTTGATGCCGCTCTCGGCAACCAGCAGCCGGTCGGAAGGGAGCATGCGGGCCAGCCTGGCGGTTGTGTCAAGATCAGTCACAAAGGTGCGCAGGTTGCGATTATTAACGCCGATTACCGGGCAATCGGTCTGTAGCGCCGTTTCCATCTCCGCCTCATCATGGACCTCCAGCAGCGCATCCAGATCGAGTTCCCGGGCAAGGGCGTAAAATTCCTTCAACTGATCCAGGCTTAAGGAAGCGGCAATCAGGAGGATGGCGTCGGCCCCTGCGGCGCGGGCCTCGTAAATCTGGTACGGATCGACGATAAAGTCCTTGCGCAAGAGCGGCAGGCTGATTGTCTCGCGGATCAGGGCCAGAAAACTTAAGTGCCCCATGAAAAAATGCTCATCGGTCAAAACCGACAGGCATGTGGCGCCGTTTGCCCCATATATCCCGGCGATCTCCAGCGGGTCGAACGCCTCCCTGATGATCCCCTTGCTGGGTGAGCCCTTCTTTACCTCGGCGATGATGGCGGTCCGGCCCGAGGCCGCGGTATCGCGCAAGGCCCGCTCAAAGCCGCGCGGGATGTCCTTTAGCCCGGCGATTCGAGCCTTAAGCTCCTGGAGGGACGTTCCCTTCCGGGCAGCCGCCACCTCTTCGATCTTGTATTCATTGATCTTTTTCAGGATATCGGCTTTGTCGTCATGCATGTGCGGCTCTATCTTTCCTTTGCTTCAGGTGTTGGGAATGGAGTCTGATAATGAAGAAACTCATCAGCCGGGATCACACGCCTTCTAAGTTCCCTCCCCCAGCGGGGGAGGGAACTTAGAAGGGAAAATGGTTATTCCCCCTGATTCGTCAGCTCCGCCAGCCTCTCAAGTTGCTCCATGGCGCGGCCGGAATCGATAGCCTCGGCAGCCAGGGCGAGGCCTTCCGCCGGTGAGGCGGACTTGCCTGCCGCAATGAGGGCATAGGCGGCGTTCAAGAGAACGATATCCCGCCGTGGACCTTGTTCTCCTGCCAGGATGGCGCGCACGATGGCGGCATTAGCCGTTGCATCCCCTCCCTTGAGGAGCTCTATCCGGCAGCGGGCCAAACCCACCTGCTCCGGAGTCACACTGCTCAGGCGGACGCCTGCCGGAGTGACCTCGGCCACCAGGGTCTCGCCGGTGATGGTCATCTCGTCCATGCCGTCGCTGCCATGCACGACAAAGCCATGCCTGCATCCCAGACGGTGCAGGACCCCTGCTAGTTTCTCCACCAGGGAAGCCTGATAGACCCCCATGACCTGGCAGTCGGCCCCGGCAGGATTAGTAAGGGGGCCCAGGATATTGAAGATGGTGCGGATGCCTATCTCGCGACGCGGTCCGATGGCATATTTCATGGTGCCGTGCAGAGCCGGGGCAAAGAGGAAGCCGATACCGATCCCGGCGATGCATCTTTCCACCGTTTCAGGAGTCACGTCCAGGTTGATGCCCAGCTTTTCCAGCACATCGGCGCTGCCGCAGGCCGAGGAAACAGAGCGGTTGCCGTGCTTGGCCACCTTGACGCCGCAGGCCGAGACCACGAACGACACTGTAGTGGATATGTTGAAGGTGTTGGTGCCGTCGCCGCCGGTGCCCACCACGTCCAGTATTGTTTCGCGGTCGATGTTGATGTCGTCCCGATCAATGTCCAACACGTTGCGGCCGACCCGGATAGGTGTGGCATGTTCGCGCATGACTCGGGCAGCGCCGGTGATCTCCTCCACCGTCTCCCCCTTCATCCGCAGGGCGGTGATGAACGAGCCGATCTGGGCAGGCGTGCATTCACCCGACATGATCTGGTTCATCACCTCGATCATCTCCCCTTCGGAAAGGTTCTCCCCCTCGACGATCCTTGCTATGGCTTTTCTGATCATTGCCTACTTCGTTCCTTTCCGAATCGGAAACCAATAGTTTCTCATCCGGAGTCTCCGCATGGAAACTAATTAAAATGGGGATGTATGATCATCCCCATGGAAACAGATATTCTGACTGAAGGGCGCGCCTGTTAGCGCCCTTCCCGGATCTTCAGGATGGCGTCCCTGATCATGGCCTCGGCCAAGTCCGGTACAATCTCCCACACGATTCTTTCTATTACCTCCCGAGATGCACCCGTAATTGCGGCTCTGAGCTGTTCCTCGCTCAGCGTCGCTGCCGGTGCGCCGGCTTCGGCATGGAGAGGCGGCGGGGCGATGATCGGTTCTGCGACAGGTGCGACATGGGGCGGCAATTCGGCCGGTTCGACCAGATAAGTGGATTCCGCGGCGGACATATCGCCGAATGCAGACTCAGGCACGGAAAAAGAAGGCTCGGAGAAGGCTGTGAACTGCTCTTTGGAGGGCGATTCCGGTACGAACTCGAAGGTTTGCTCCTCGACTGGAATCCATTGGGAATCGGCGGTCTGCCGCGTCTTTTCTGGTTCCGGCCCGGTCTCTTCAGCGAAGGCGGCAACAGTGTCGCCCTGTTCGGGAAATGTCTCCGCGGCAACGGCGGACGCTGCTGGTCCAGCGGCGGGGATGAATGCACCCCAGATGTCAGCCGGTTCGGTGCTGTCGATGGCAGCAGCCGTGGCTGAGGGAGGGGCAGCGATATCAAATGGCTCCGCCTCGGGAGGCGCCTGAAATGAGGGGGCGTCCTGGGTCGTTTGGTTCAGCGTAGCGGCTGAGGCGCGGGAGGTCCCCAGTTCGAAGAGCGCCTTGACCTTGGCAACGATCTGCTGGGATTCAAAGGGTTTGGCAAGGAAGTCGTCGGCTCCGCAGCTTTTGGCTTTATTTTCATCAAACGGTTCGAATGAGCCGGTCAAGAGCAGGATCGGTTTGGCAGCCAGGGAAGGTATGGTCCGGAGGGTCTCGCAGACCTCGTAGCCGCTCAAGCCCGGCATGACGGCGTCGATAAGCAAAACGTCCGGCACGATCTCACGCGCCTTTTCGAGAGCTTCCTTGCCATTGTCAACAACCGTGAGACTATACTCATCAGCACCGAAAATGATGCCAACCACTTTCTGTATGGTGATGCTGTCATCGGCAAGGAGTATCTTGATGCCCATCGTCCCCTCCCTTTGTGTATGTGTGTGGAAGTACGCAGAAAGCTACCATACGGCTTCTAACGTGTCAAGGTTAAAGCCGTTCAATGACTTTGGCACGGCTCAAAGAGCCGCTGCATGGTTTCGGGGTTGTCCGCGCCCAGAGGGCTTTGATTTTTCAGAACATGTTTACGAACGAGTCCTTAAGTTTTGACGCCATCAGGAACGGTAGTCGGCGTTGATGCTGACGTACTCGTGAGAGAGGTCAGAGGTATAGACCGTTGCGCTGCCTTCGCCAAGGCCAAGGCCGACGCTGACGGTAAATTCCTTTTTCCTGAGTACTTCGGTACCGCGCGCTTCGGCGTCGCCACCGGCAAAGACACCGTTTTTTGCCATGCAGACGGTATCAAAGCTGAGGGAGAGAAGCGACTGGTCCATCTCTGCCCCTGATGAACCCACTGCGGCAAAGATGCGGCCCCAGTTGGCGTCCTGACCGAAAAAAGCGGTCTTTACCAGGCTGGAATTGGCGATAGCCATCGCCGCCCGCTTGGCGTCGGCATCGCTTTTTGCCCCGGTTACACGGATCTCGACGAATTTTGTGGCGCCTTCGCCATCTCTAACGATCTGTTGGGCCAATGAGAGGAGCACTTCCTGCAACAGGGTCTCGAACGCCAGTGCCTCCGGCGTTCCCGCCGCAATGGGCGGATTTCCAGCCATGCCGTTGGCCAGCGCCAGGCAGGTATCGTTCGTGGACATGTCGCCGTCCACGGTAATGGCATTGAACGACGTCTCCACCGCGCGGCGGAAACATCGGTCCAGTGCAGGCGCTTCCACGGCAGCATCGGTGATGATGAAGGAGAGCATGGTCGCCATGTTAGGCATGATCATGCCGGCTCCCTTGGCAATGCCTGCCACGGCATACGTGACGCCGCCGGCCTGACCGCTTCTTGCCTCCATCTTGGGAAAGGTATCCGTGGTCATGATGGCTTCGGCCACATCATCGAGAGTGCCGTGGGCCAGCCCGTCCACCAGCGCCGGGATCGCCGCCCGTACCCTGTCCATGGGGAGCTGCACACCGATGACGCCGGTGGAGGATACCTGCACCGCCTCGTCCGGGATGCCCAGCCCTTCGGCTACATGGCGCGAGGTCTCCCGTGCCGAGCGCATCCCCTGTTCACCGGTGCAGGCGTTGGCGTTTCCGCTATTGACCACCAAGGCCTGTGACCGTCCGCTTTTGATGCGCTCCGCGGACAGCAGTACCGGCGCAGCTTTAACGGCATTGGTGGTGAAGACCGCGACAGCCGTGGCCGGCGTTTCGGAAAAGATCAGGGCCAGGTCTTTTCTGCCCTGTTTTTTTATGGCCGCTTCAACGGCTGCGAATTGAAACCCTTTTATATCCATAATTTGAACCTCTAAAGTGTGTACGCGCTTGTACGGGTGCCGCTAAGGAACGCCGCTCAGGCAGGGTCGGCACCGCACCTGCCGGCAGTTGCCGTTACTTTCCGCAGCATTTCTTGTATTTTTTGCCGCTGCCGCAGGGGCACGGGTCGTTTCTCCCGGCCACCTTGGCACTTTTTGCAGGTTCCGTGTGGCGCTCCTCGTCTCCTGAGATATTGAAAACCAGCTTCCTGCTGCGCTGCTCCTCGGCAATCTCCTCGACCTCATCCTCCTGATTGACCTGAACCCAGTAGATGCGTTCCACCACCTCCTCGCGGATGCGCACGATCATCTCCATGAACAGGTTGTATGCCTCTTTCTTGTACTCCTGCTTGGGATCCTTCTGGCCATAGCCGCGCAAACCTATGCCCTCTTTGAGGTGGTCGATGTTGAGCAGGTGGTCTTTCCAGTGGGTGTCGATGGCCTGGAGCATCATGACCTTGATCAGGTGATCGACCAGTTCATCCCCCAATTCGGCAACCTTGGCCTGGAAGATGGCATGGGATTGCTCCTTGAGCGTTTCCCGGAAGTTTGCCGGGTTCAGCCTGCTCAGCATCTCCTGCGGCAGGTCGAGCTGAAGGTTGAAGCATTTGAAAACCAGTTCGCTGATGGCCTGCCAATCCCATTCCTGGGCCGGAGTCTTCTCGATGCAATAAGTCTCGGCTATATCCTCTATCGTGTCGTCCAGCATATCCATGAAGTTGTTGCGGATATCCTGCCCGCCCAGAATCTCGCGCCGCTGGGTGTAGATCACCTCGCGCTGCTTGTTCATGACGTCGTCGTACTCGATCAGGTGTTTGCGGATGTCGAAGTTGTGGGCCTCAACCTTTTTCTGGGCGTTTTCTATGGACTTGGTGATCATGGTGTGGGTGATGGCCTCACCCTCCTCGATCTTGAGCAGGTCCATGATCTTTGCCACCCGCTCCGAGCCGAAGATGCGGAGCAGGTCGTCCTGAAGCGAGAGATAGAACTTGGATGAGCCGGGATCCCCCTGGCGCCCGGATCGGCCGCGCAACTGGTTGTCGATGCGGCGCGACTCATGCCGCTCGGTGCCGAGGATATGCAGGCCGCCCATCTTGACGACCTCATCGTGCTCGTTGGCACACTGGGCCTTATAACGTTCCAGCTCAGCCGCGTACTGCTCGTCGGTAGCCTCGGGATTGGCCCGGCGCCATTGTTTTGCCAGTGACTCTGCGTTGCCTCCCAAAAGGATGTCGGTACCGCGGCCGGCCATGTTGGTAGCGATGGTGATGGCTTTCATGCGTCCGGCCTGGGCAACGATCTCGGCCTCGCGTTCGTGCTGCTTGGCGTTCAGAACGTTGTGGGGTATGCCCTGGCGCTTGAGCAGTTCAGACAGCACCTCGGACTTCTCGATGGAGATGGTGCCCACCAGGCAGGGCTGGCCTTGGGCGTAATGCTCCTTGATATCTTCGATGACCGCCTTGAACTTTTCCATCTCGGTCTTGTAGATCACGTCCGGGAAGTCCGGGCGCAACAGCGGACGATTGGTCGGTATGACCATCACGTCCAGCTTGTAGATCTTGTGGAACTCCTCTGCCTCAGTATCGGCTGTGCCGGTCATGCCGGAGAGCTTGGCGTACATGCGGAAATAGTTCTGGAAGGTGATGGTGGCCAGGGTCTGGTTTTCATTTTCTATGGTGACCCCTTCCTTGGCTTCGATAGCCTGGTGCAGGCCGTCGGACCAGCGGCGTCCCGGCATGAGGCGGCCGGTAAACTCGTCCACGATCATTACCTCGCCGTCCTTGACCACATAGTCCACGTCCCGCTTGTACATTGCATGGGCCCGCAGGGCCTGCTGAACGTGATGAAGCGACTCGATGTTGCGCGGGTCGTACAGGTTGTCCACCTTGAGCAGTTTCTCAACCTTCAATACTCCCTGCTCGGTGAGGGTGGCGCTTTTGGCCTTATCGTCGATGGTGAAGTCGCCGGTGTACTGTTTGCGCTTGCCCGAGAGGGTATTGGCCTCGACCTCTATCGCCTCTCCCCGTTGCAGCATCGGGATGATGCGGTCGATGATGTAGTACTTGTCGGTGGATTCTTCCGTAGGGCCGGAGATGATCAGGGGGGTCCTGGCTTCGTCGATCAGGATCGAATCGACCTCGTCCACGACGGCGTAGTTAAAGCCCCGCTGGACGTAGTCATCCAGGGAGAACTTCATGTTGTCCCGCAGATAATCGAAGCCGAACTCGTTGTTGGTCCCATAGGTGATGTCGGCTGCATAGTTGTCGCGACGCTCATCATCCTCGACGCCGTGCACGATCACGCCGACGGTTAAACCCAGGAAGCCGTATAATCTGCCCATCCACTCGGAGTCGCGTCTGGCCAGGTAATCGTTGACGGTTACGACATGCACGCCCTTGCCGGAAATGGCATTCAGATAGGCGGGAAGGGTCGCCACCAGCGTTTTGCCCTCGCCGGTCTTCATCTCTGCGATCTTCCCGGAGTGCAGCACCATGCCTCCGATCAACTGCACATCGAAGTGGCGCATCCCCAGCGCCCGTTTGCCTGCCTCGCGGCAGACGGCAAAAGCCTCCGGCAGCAATGCGTCCAGGGATTCCCCCTTGGCGTGGCGCTCTTTGAATTCAAAGGTCTTGCCGCGCAACTGCTCATCAGTCAGTTTGGCGACAGAGGGTTCCATGCCATTGATTTTGACGACTATCGGCCAGAGTTTTTTCAGTTCGCGTTCGTTCTTGCTGCCGACGACCTTTTTGATAAGGGAACCAAACATTACAATCTCCCACAAAATTTAATAACGCTGAAATAGCTTTCAAAACTAGCATAGGTCGTCATGGCACTTCAATAAAAAACAAGGCCGGCCCGCTCTGGGCGGCCCTTGGCGCGCCCTGAATCTTCCCACATGGCTCCTGTAGGCGAAACAGCGGCCGTCGTGCTGCCGGAACAAAGAAAAGGGAGTGTCGTGCGACACTCCCTTTTCCTGCGGTACTCTAAGTTGACCAATAATCAGTGTTTTTTGACGACGGCTTTCTTCACCTTCGCCTGGGCACCTGCGTTGGTCCAGTTATTCAGGTCATGTGCAATGTTGTGACATTCCTGGCATCTGGGGAACCTGGCCATTAAGCCTGCCGGATGCGGGACTCCGTGGCAATCCTGGCATTTGGGCACCATCTTGTGTTTGCTCTGGTGGCAGGTGACGCAAAGAAGTTTGCCGTGTTTTGTTTTGTTGGCAGACAGCAAGGACAGTGCGTTCTTGTGGCAGGCGCCGCAATTCTTGTTGGGCAGGGTCGAGCCGTAGGTGACAACCTTGGGCATATGGGCCTTGTGACAGTTTTTGCAGTCGGCAGCGGTCATTTCGCTTGAGTGGGGTTGGTGGCACTGGGTACACTGGGGGATCTTCCCGTGCACATCATGGCAGAATGAACAGTTGAGCGCGCTATGCTTGCTTCTGTTCTCCTTGAGCTGCTTGATCTGGCTGCTATGGCAGGAGAGACATGGGTCAGTCACGTTGCGGCCGAAGGATATGTCCTTGGGTCTATGCGGATTTTTGTGGCATGAGAGGCATGCCGGAAGCTTGTAGTGCGGCTTATCGGAGTGGCACATGCTGCATTTCGGGATTGGATGCTTAACGGCAGGAGGATGTCCGATATGGCAATCCAGGCATGAGACGCTTGTTTTGTGTGCCCCGCCTGCCGCGGCTATGTCCGCGGGGGGCTTCATGTGGCATTTGGCGCAGTCGAGATTGGCTAGCTCCGAGGGTGAGTTGGCTGCCCAGACGCCACCGGCGAGGCTGACGACCAGGGAGAGTACTACGGAAAGATGAGCTACGATTTTCATTATTCCTCCTTCGATTAGATATTCAAATAAAATCGGAGATATTATAGACAAAATCAGGCCAAGTTTGCAATAGGGATTTCAATTGGAAGCCACATTTGACCGTCTTTCCGCCCGGAACACAACCCATGTTATGGAATGTTATGGAATGTTATGCAATTTATTTGTATTTTATATGCTAATTATATAAAAAAATGTTGACAGTTCTATAATTTCTTGTAAAAACGGAATTAAGTAAAAATTTGAGGCGATATGGAACCTACTATGAAATGTTCGAACAGCGTAAAGGGTATCCGCGAGGCAAAGCTCATGAGCAAGTCCGAACTTGCCCGGAAAGCCGGCGTGTCTGCACTCACCATAGACAGGATCGAACGTGGGGAGAGTTGCCGGCTTGAGACCAAACGAAAAATCATCCTTGCCTTGGGCTACTCGCTAGACGACAAAAGCAAGGTCTTTCAGGATTGACAACGACAGGGACCTGACATGTTTCTTTTTAAAAAACAAAAAGAGGTCATCGGGATAGACATTGGCTCCAGTTCCGTGAAGCTGGTGCAGATCAAGTGTCTTAAGGATGCTTTTCAGCTTCTCAATGTGGGTATTGTGCCACTTCCGCCTGAAGCCATCGTCGATAACACGCTTATCGATAGCTCCTCTATCGTGAACGCGTTGAAGAACCTGGTGACAAGCCTGGGAATCAAGGTCAAGGATGTTGCCTGCTCCATCTCTGGGAACTCTGTCATCATACGCAAAATCACCCTTCCCGCGATGCCTGCCGAGGAATTGGAAGACCAGATTACGTGGGAGGCGGAACAATACATCCCTTTCGATATCAACGATGTCAATATGGATTTTCAGATACTTTCGCCTGACAGCATCGATCCCGCCAAGATGAATGTACTGCTTGTCGCCAGCAAAAAAGAGATCATCAACGATTATGTGGCTGTTTTTAACGAAGCAGCCATGCAATTGTCCGTGGTCGATGTGGATTCGTTTGCAGTACAGAATGCCTTTGAAATCAATCATGACGTCGGTCCGGATGAAGTTGTGGCGCTCGTGAATATCGGCGCCAATATCATGAATATCAACATCGTCAAAGGTGGGATCACGCTTTTAACCCGGGACGTCCAAATGGGAGGGAATCTCTACACGGAAGAGATTCAGAAACAGATGGGCCTGGGTAGCGCCGATGCGGAATCGGCTAAGATTTTGGCCCGAGAAACACAAAACAGCGCCTTGTTGGATGTGCTGGGGAGGGTAAATGAGACACTTGCCCAGGAGATCCGCCGTTCACTCGATTTTTATAACTCCACGGCAAATGAAGATCGCATTACCAGGGTCTTCTTGAGCGGGGGAGGGGGCAAGGTTTACAATCTGAATGAGACGGTAGGCGAGAAGCTCGGCCTGACGGTAGAGACGATAAACCCGTTTGCAAAGCTCAGGTATAATGAAAAAGATTTTGACCCTGAATACCTTCAGGAAATTGGTCCGCTCATGGCTGTAAGCGTTGGGCTCGCCATAAGGAGGTTCGGGGACAAATGATCAAGATCAACTTATTACCGGTTAGAGCTGCCAAGAAAAAGGAATCTGCCATCCAGCAGATCACGATATTCTGCGTTTGCTTTCTGTTGGTTGCCGTTGTCGTGATGTGCCTCTATCTTGTAAAGCGGGTTCAAGTCTCCTCTGCGCAGAATGATATCACCTCGGCAAACTTGCGAATCGCCGCGTTGAAGAAAAAGATCGGCAAGCTGGAAGAAATCAAGACATTGAAAGACCAGGTAAAGAAGAAACTGGATGTCCTGGTGCAGTTGCGTAAAAATAAGACCGGGCCGGCCGAGCGTTTGGCCACATTAAGCGATATTACCCCCGAACAGCTATGGCTTACCGGTTACACGGAAAACGGCAGTGATATCAGGTTGTCGGGCATTGCTTACACTGAAGATCTGATCGCAACTTTCATGCGCAACATGGAGGCGTCCGCTGACTACACGGGGGTTGAGCTGGTCGTATCCGAGCAGTTTGATTCCGGCGGAACCAAGCTGAAAAAGTTCGAACTGACATGCAGATTGAAGGCTCCTGCCGTACCGCAGCCTGAGGCTGCCACCAAAAAATAGCATTAACTCGAACTAGGACGGACTGACTATGGATCCGCAAGTCGAAAAAATTCTGAAGTTGCCGACAAAGCAAAAGATCCTCTTGCTCGTGCTTACGCTTATCGTAGAGGCTTTTGTGCTGATCTGGTTCGTGTACAGACCCAAGTACCAGGAACTGGATGGATTAAAAAACCAATTATCGACACTCCAGAACGAGATCGACGAAAAAAACAGGGTAGCCAAGAATCTTCCCCGTCTCCAACGTGAATACGATCAGCTTGACATGGAACTCGCCCAGGCGCTTACAGAGCTTCCGAATTCCAAGGAGATTCCCTCCCTGCTGACCAATATCACCGCATTGGGCAAGAATGCCGGTCTTGATTTTCTTGTGTTCAGGCCCAAACCCGAATCCTCCAAGGATTTCTACGCAGAGGTGCCGGTTGATATCAGTGTATCCGGGTCTTTTTACAGTGTAGCCAACTTTTTTGCCGCCGTTGCGAACTTGCCCCGTATCGTTAATATCACCAACGTATCATTTACAGATATCAAGAATGTCAACAACAGGATGCTGACAAAGGTTACCTGTCTTGCCACCACATTCCGCTTCCTTGATAAGAAAGAGATTAAGGATGATAAGAAGAAACCTGGTTCCAAATAGTCGTTTACTCCCGCTTGTTGCTGTCGGCGTTGTAGTGGCGACACTTTTGAGCTGCAAAAAGCATGAAGAGCCCCTACCGGCGAATCCTGCACCGGCCCAGCCCGCGAAGGCAGCGATGCCTCAACAGCTAAAGCCGGTTCAGAAACAGGTAAGCTCCGCGCTTTCAATGCTGCCTGCACCGGTTAATAAATTCGATTTCAGTAACAAGAAAGACCCCTTCAAGCCCTATGGCATTGTCAGGGCCTCTCAGGCGCCTTCGGCGGACAATGTGCACAAGAGGCCACTGAATGCGCTTCCCATCCATAGCTTTGACGTCGGTCAGTTCAAGTTGATCGGCATTGTAACCGGTGGCAGGCAAAGCGAGGCAATGGTGGTCGACCCCAATGGCAAAGGGTATGTCATCAAGGTCGGCATGACGATCGGCAAAAACGAAGGTCTGATAACCTCGATCACTAATAACGGCGTGGATGTGGTGGAGCAATTCAGGGATGACAGAGGACGGGTGCGCAAGGAAACCATTAAAATCACCCTTCCCAGGAAACAATAAGGAGTTCCGCATGAAGTGGTTTACGAGACAATCTATTGTTCTAGCCTTTGTCCTGGCTGTAGCGGCAGTTTTTATTTCGGTGGGTATGGCAGGCCGTGCGGAATCCGCTTCGGAGCCTGAAAAAGCCAAGTTCGCCGCCATTGAATCGATAAGCGCATCCGGTGAAGGCGACGCAGCCGAACTGGTTATCAAACTTTCATCCCCTGCCGCCTACACCAGTTACAAAACCGCCACCCCCCTGCGCCTGGTCATTGATCTGTCTCAAACAACCCCCGGCGCCATTACTGAACCAATTGCAATCAACAGGGGCAATATCAAAAACGTCAGCGTGAGCCGCTTTGATACCGATGCCGGCACATTGACCCGTATTAATGTGGATCTTTTAAACGATATCGATGCAACCATAGCGGATTCCCCGGACAACCATGCCGAGTTGCATGTCGTTTTCCCGGTGCAGCATGCTGTCGGGACCGGCACAAAAGTGGAAACGGAAACCATGGCCAAGCCTGCTGATGTTCCGGCGGCCCCCCCTGTTTCGGCTCCTGCTCCCGATGCACCCGCTGCCACTGCGCCTGTCAAAGCTGAAGCCGAGCCTGCACCGGAGATTGGCGCAAAGCGTACCTTGAGCGCGGTTACAACAAAAGAGGGCGCCATAATTTTCACCATCGATGGCGGTATCGAAGACTTCAAAACATTCAGGCTTAACAAGCCCGAACGCTATGTGATCGACCTCCCAGGTGTCGTGAGCGTCCTTCCCAGCCGTCTCATTCCTCTGAATGCAGCAGGCGTTGCCTCTGCCCGTATCGGCCTGTATCCGGATAAAACCCGCATTGTACTAGACGGAATAAATGGTTATTTCCCGGAGGCCACGGCATTGAAAACGGCTGAAGGGCTACGGATTGTTCTTGAAGGCAGATCTGGCGGCGAGCCTGCTGCAAAACCAGAAACAACCAGCGCAGAGGCAAAACCGCCTGCGCAAGAGATGGCTGGAACCGAGAAAAAGGTGGCAGAGCCCGAGCAAAAAGCGGCCGAACCTGAGCAAAAAACGGCCGAACCTGAGCAAAAGGTGGCCGAGACCGTGAAAAAATCGGCCGAGCCAGAGCAAAAGGCGGCCGAGACCGCGCCGCAGCCTCCGGCGCCGGTCATCCCGGCAGCGCCCAAGGCGGAAATGCGCGCGGCAACAGGTCCTGCGGTTGTTGAAGCTATTGACTTCCAGGTGATTGATTCTATTTCCAGAGTTTCTGTCAAAGTCAGCGGGGACGCTGTTGTAGAACAACCGGTCAAAACAGGTGGTTTTGTAACCCTGACGATAAGAAACGCCAATCTGCCGAAGCGGCTTCAGCGTTCTTTGGATGCCGAAGGTTTCGTTTCACCTGTTCTGCGCGTAACGCCCTTCATGGTAAAAACCCGCAACGGGACCAACACCAAGGTGCGCATCGCGCTGCGCGCAGGCACTCCGTATGAATTCCGCCACGAGGGTGACATGTACTTTGTGGATTTTAAAGCCACGGATGGGCTTGCCGCCGAAAAACCGGCGCTGGAATGTCCGGAGCCTCGCCTTCGCCCCGCACCGGCAGCCAAATCCGTTGTAGCAAAAGAGTTGGATATATCCTCCGAATTGGCGCCCGCATCGGAATCTATGGCCAAACCGTACGAAACGTCCAAGACGTACAAAGGCCGCAAGGTCACCCTTGAATTCGCCGATGCGGATGTGCGCAAGATATTCCAACTCCTTTCCGAGGTAAGCAATAAAAACTTCGTGCTTGGAGACGATGTCACCGGGACCATCAGCATCAAACTCGTCAATGTGCCATGGGATCAGGCGCTGGACATCATCCTTGATACCAAGGGACTTGACAAGCGGGAACAAGGAAACATCATCATCATCAAGGGTAAAGGTAAATTCAAATCACAGGCCGAAGAAGACCAGGAGATCAAAAAAGCCCTGACCAATTCCACAGAGCTTAAAACGGAGACCTTCAGTCTCAATTATGCCGATATCGCCACCATCGCCAACCAGTTCAAAGGGTTGAAAACAGATCGCGGCGTGATAACGCAGGATTTGCGTACCAACAAGGTGATCGTCAAGGACATCCCCCTTGCTCTGGATGATATGCGCAAGCTGGTGCAACAGCTGGACGTGCCTGAGAGACAGGTCATGATCGAGGCCCGGATCGTCGAGGCGACCTTGACCTTCAGCCAGTCCCTTGGCGTAAACTGGGGCGTCCATTACCGTGACGGCTCCGCATCCCTCTTGGGTATCAATTCACTCGATACCAATTTCGGCGGTTCAGTCGCGACAACCCCAACCACTTCCGGTGTCGGTACCGCTTCCGGGATGGCGACCGGTATTTCCTTTGGTTCTCTTACGAGCAATATCCAGTTGGACATGCGCCTGAATGCCGCGGCGAGCGTCGGACTGGTAAAAATCATTTCTACGCCGAAAGTCGCTACCCTCAACAACAAAACGGCCAAAATATCACAGGGACAACAGATACCTTATCAAAATTCATCGGCCAACACCGGACCGGTTACGCAGTTCATTGAAGCGGCTCTTGCGCTGGAGGTGACCCCGCATGTCAATGCCAATGGCACCATCAGCTTGAAGATCGACGCCAAAAACGATTCTCCCGGTGCGGTTCCTACAGGGGCCACGGCACCGGCGATCAACAAGAAGGAAGCATTGACCGAGATGTTGTTGCGGGATGGCGAGACAACTGTTATCGGAGGAATTTACGTTGATAACGACAGCGTTGAAGATGACGGGGTCCCCTTCCTGATGGACATCCCCTTTATCGGCTGGTTCTTCAAGGATAATACGAAGACCAAGACTAAAACTGAGTTGTTGATCTTTATCACGCAGAGGATCCTGAATACATTATAAACTTGAAAAGCCCGAATTTAACTGCACTTAGAACTGTCTTTACAGTGATGCCACAAGTTTTAATCAGATTCGAGTTGTCACGTTTTTCGGTAAAAAGATGATTATAGTTAAATTAGGGAGGCTATGTGAAATTAATAAAATTTTCTGGATTGATAGCTGTCATAGTTGTATCGATGATATGTCAAAGCTGCGGTGGAAGCAGTAACACCAGTGGAACGCTTACCATTACGGCCCCAGCGTCGGTTGGGGCCGGAACTGCGCTACAGGTTGTAGCTACATACGCCAACGCCAATCAAACTTCGCTTCAGGGTTTGACTGTGAATTTCACGACAAATTCAGCTTCGGTTGCGTCTGGATCCGCTACGACGGATGCATCTGGTGCGGCAACAATTCCACTGGCTACCACGAACAATATCATTGCCGATCAAACTGTCGTTGTTACTGCACAGGTAGGAGGTCTTACACAGTCTACAACTGTAACCTTGAAGGCTAATAAGTTGACAATCACAGCACCTAGTACATTAGCAGGTACCTTCCCTGCGGGGACAATCTCCAGTATCGTGCCGACCGGTCCTTTTATCACCTATACGGACGGGAATGGTAAAGCGATTACTCAAACCCCGATCTCACTGAGTGTTCTCGTTTTGACGCCGGTACAGGGTGTTGCGGATGCCAATCTTTATTGGACTAATACGGGGACACCGACGGCGTTCAAATTGGGAACTCCCATTACGGTAACAACCGATTCGAACGGTGTTATCGATTTTGCAACGTTTTACGTAAGCAGCCTTATTCCTCCTTCCTCTGATAGCACATCGGTCGTGGTTCAGTTTCAGGCCGAAGCCAATGTCGCACCGGGTGTCAATATAATTACTGATTCTTCTTCCATGGGGTTTACGTTTACTGGTCAATAATGTGTCTATGGCACAACTACGGGCAAGTACGTCCAACAGCCGTCTGTAGAACAAATGGTTATTGTCCCTCGCAGGGACGCCATTTTACTAAAACAGGAACGCAGACGTTTTACAGAATTGGTGTGATCATCAAACCCGAAACCGTCCGGCTATCAGCAAATAAAGATAAAAGTCTGTTTATTGCAGGGGGAGGTTGCATAATCCCCCTGTTTTTTTTATATTGTCATACAGTTAATCAAAAATGCGATCATCACAAAGGTGTCACCTAATCATGACCAAAGAACTGGCAAAAGGCTACGAACCGCACGACGTGGAAAAAAGATGGTACGCGGAATGGGAGGCCAAGGGATATTTCCATGCCGCCGCTACATCGGACCGGAAACCATACAGCATCGTCATTCCACCACCCAACGTGACCGGTGCCCTGCACATGGGGCACGCGCTCAACAACACCCTGCAGGATATCCTCTGCCGCTGGAAGCGGCAGCAGGGTTATAATGTGCTCTGGATGCCGGGCACCGACCATGCCGGCATTGCGACGCAAAATGTCGTTGAGCGCCAGCTTGCGGCCGATAAAAAGGACCGCCACGAACTAGGGCGCGAGGCCTTTATCGAGCGCGTCTGGAAGTGGAAGGCCGAGTCTGGCGGCCAGATCATCGGCCAGTTGAAACGCTTGGGCGCCTCCTGCGACTGGGAGCGTGAGCGCTTCACCATGGACGAGGGACTCTCCAAGGCTGTGCGCACGGTGTTCGTCAAACTGTACCAGGACGGCCTGATCTACCGTGACAATCGCCTGATCAACTGGTGCCCCCGCTGCCATACCGCCCTGTCTGATATCGAGGTGGAACACGAAGACAAAAAAGGGCATCTTTGGCATATCCGCTACCCGGTTGCCGGTGAAAAGGGGCAGTACGTGGTGGTGGCAACGACTCGCCCGGAAACCATGCTGGGCGACACCGCCGTGGCGGTGCACCCCGAGGACGAACGGTACCTGGCCCTGATCGGCAAAAAGGTGGTCCTGCCGCTTTTAAACCGTGAGATCCCGGTGGTGGCCGACGAATACGTCGAGCGGGAATTCGGCACCGGTGTGGTCAAGATCACCCCGGCCCATGATTTCAACGACTTCGAGGTCGGCCAGCGCCATGGCCTGGATAAGGTTAACGTACTTGACGAGTCAGGCGTCATCAACGCCGCGGGGCATCAGTACGAGGGAATGGACCGCTTCGAGGCCCGCAAGCGGATCGTAAGCGAGTTGGAAGCCGCCGGTCTGCTGGAGCGGATCGAGGACCACGCCATGGCGGTTGGGGGCTGTTATCGCTGCAAGACCGTGGTGGAGCCCTATCTGTCGCTGCAATGGTACGTCAAGGTCGCTCCCCTGGCAGAGCGAGCCCTGTCTGCGGTAAAAGAGGGTAAAACCCGCATTATTCCCAAACAGTGGGAGAACACCTACTACGATTGGATGGAGAACATCCGCGACTGGTGCATCTCGCGCCAGATCTGGTGGGGCCATCGCATCCCTGCCTGGTTTTGCGACCACTGCGGCGAGGTGACCGTGGCCATGCAGGACCCGTCTGTCTGCGGCACATGCGGCAGCGACGAGATCCGCCAGGAGACCGATGTCCTGGATACCTGGTTTTCCTCGGCACTGTGGCCCTTCTCCACCATGGGATGGCCCGAACAAACGCCAGAGTTGGCCACCTTTTACCCGACCTCCTGCCTGGTCACCGGCTTTGACATCCTCTTCTTCTGGGTGGCCCGCATGATGATGATGGGGCTGCACTTCATGGACGAAGTCCCCTTCGGGGACGTGTACATCCATGCCCTGGTGAGGGATGCCCAGGGGCAGAAGATGAGCAAGTCCAAGGGGAACGTGATTGATCCGCTGACGATCATCGACCAGTACGGCACCGATGCGTTCCGTTTTACCCTGGCCGCATTTGCCGCCCAGGGCAGGGACATCAAGCTGGCAGAGGAGCGTATCGCAGGCTACCGCAATTTCTGCAACAAGGTCTGGAATGCAGCCCGCTTCACCCTGATGAACCTGGAAGGCTTTGACCCTGATGCCTTGAGTCTGGGGGAACTGGAACTCGCCGAAGGGGACAAGTGGATACTGCACCGTCTTAACGAGGCTGCCCGGGAGACGAACAAGGCCCTGGCGGAGTACCGTTTCAACGAGGCTGCCATGGGTCTGTACCAGTTCACATGGAGCGAATTTTGCGACTGGTACGTTGAACTCTCCAAGAAAGACCTGTACGGCGGCGACCCCCAGCGCAAGACTACGGTCCGCTATGTGCTGTGGTACACGCTGGAGCATCTGTTGCGGCTCTTGCATCCATTCATGCCCTTTATCACCGAGGAGATCTGGCAGGCCCTGCCGGGCGCGAAAGAGAGTGCGACCATCATGCTGGCCCCGTACCCCGAGGCGGTCGCGGAACGGTGTTACCCAGAGGCTGCGGCCAACATGGAACGGGTCATGGCGGTCATCAGCGGCATCCGCAACATCCGCGGCGAGATGGAGGTGCCCCCTTCCCGGGAGATCAGCGTGATCCTCTCCTGCGGCAGCGAAGAGAGTCTCGGGCTTATGAAGCATGGCGAGGGTGCCATCATAAGTCTCGCCCGGGTCGCGGACCTTGCCATTGGGCGACTGATCGAGAAGCCGGAGGATGCCTCTATCCAGGTGGCTGGAGACGTACAGATCTACGTGCCGCTCAAAGGGGTGGTGGATGCGGAGGAAGAGGAGAAACGCCTGCTCAAGGAGATAGCCAAGATCGAGAAGGATATCGACCAGTTTTCGAAGAAGCTTGAGAATCCCAGTTTTGTCGAGCGCGCCCCTGCGGATGTGGTTGCCAAGGAGCGGGAGAAGCTGAGCGAGGTGGCCGACAAGAGACTGGTGCTGGAAGCGAGCCTGGATAAGATCAGGCGCCTGAAAGGGTGATCATATGCAGGTGCGAAACGTCGCCATTTTTGCCAAGAAGCACGACCCTCGCTGCCAGGTTGTTGCCAACGACCTGATTAGCTGGCTGGAGGAAAAGAAGTGCCGGCCGTTGGTAGAGGCGCACCTGGCCAGCCACATCGGCTATCCCAATGGAACCACGGCCAAGCATATCCGCGAACAGGCCGAACTCGTGGTGGTGCTGGGGGGCGACGGTACGCTGATCTCGGTGGCGCGGCTCTTCAGCGGCAAGAAAGTTCCCATCGTCGGGATCAACCTGGGGAGCCTCGGTTTCCTGACCGAGGTAACTGTTGAGGAACTCTACCCGGTCCTGGAGCTGTGTCTGAATGGTTCTCCGTGCGTCTCGGAGCGGATGATGCTGGAGGTCAGTGTCTGCCGCGAGGGGAGGGAGATAGAGAAGCAATGCGTGCTGAACGACATTGTCATCAACAAGGGGGCTCTGGCCCGAATCATCGACCTGGAAACGAAGGTTAACGGCCATTTCCTGACCACCTACCGGGCCGACGGGCTGATCGTCTCCACACCCACCGGTTCAACCGGCTACTCCATGTCGGCCGGCGGACCAATCATTCATCCCCGCTTGAGCTGTATCGTGATTACCCCCATCTGTCCCCACACGCTGACGAACCGTCCCATTGTGGTTTCCGACGAGTCTGACATCACCATTACCGTGGCCTCCTCCTTTGATGAGAAGGTCTATCTGACCCTGGATGGCCAGGTCGGTTTCAAACTGATGGAGGGGGATTCGGTATCTGTCCGCTCCGCCACCGAGACCACGGCACTGGTCATGTCGCGCAGCCGGAATTATTTCGAGGTACTGCGAACAAAACTGAAGTGGGGAGGACAGTAGGTTGTTGAAAAACAGCCATCTCGCCGCCACCCTCGAAAGCCCTTGCGTGCGGCGTAGCGCCCGGCCTTCGCAGCCAAAGCCGCTTCGGCGGAGTAGGCCTGCTACGCCTCCTCAGGGCATTTAGCAGAACCGTTCCGGTTCTGTCCCTTCGGGATGAACTCCGCTGGCGCTCCGTCACCGATAATCGCCGGAGGCTATTATACTGCGGGTACGACGATCTGACTATTTTTGAACAACCTGTAACTATTTACAGCCTGCAAATCGGAGTAGTCCCATGCTGACCGACCTGACTATCAGGAACATCGCCATCATCGATACCCTGCATATCTCCTTCAAAGAGGGGCTTACCGTGCTGACCGGCGAAACCGGCGCCGGCAAGTCCATCATCATCGATGCCGTCGGTCTCATCATGGGAGGCCGCGCCTCTGCCGACCTGATCCGGTCAGGGGAGGACGAGGCGGTTGTGGAGGTATTGTTCGACATAACCCGACAACCCGACGTGGCCCGACAACTCCGGGATTCGGGTTTTGACTGCGACAACGAACTGCTCGTGAAGCGTTCCATCTCCAGGGCCGGCAAAAACCGGGTCTTTATCAACGGGAGCATGGCCACCCTGGCGCTCCTTGCCGATATCACCCCTCGCCTGATCAATATCTATGGTCAACATGAGTCCCAGACCCTGCTTCGGCAGGAAAACCATCTGCGGCTCTTGGACTCCTATGCCGGACTGAGCGGGCAGCGGGAGGAGTTCTGTAGGCTCTTTGAACGTTTTCGCACCCTTCAGGATCGCCTGGTGGGACTGGACGAAGAGGAGCGGGAGGCTGAACGGAGACTGGATCTCCTGTCGTATCAGTCTGACGAGATTGCCCGTGCCGCACTTCAAGCGGGCGAGGAAGAGGAGTTGGAAGAGCGCCGCCGGGTACTCGCCGGTGCCGAAAAGCTGGGGAGTGTCACTGCATCTGCCTTTGAGCGCCTTTACGAGGGGGACGGGGCGATTCTCGGGCAGTTGAGACGCATCAAAAACGCCATCGCGGAAATCTCCGCCATAGATCACGCCTTGAACGGCTTGGCCGCATCACTCGAAAATGCCTACCTGCAGGTTGAGGATGCCGCGCTCATGCTGCGCGATTATTCCTCGCACATCGAAGCCGACCCGGCCGCATTGCAGCGGGCCGATGACCGTCTCGACCTCATACACCGCCTCAAGAGGAAGTATGCCCCGACTGTAGAGGCTATTTTAGCGTTCAAACAGGCGCTGGATGGCGAAGTCGAAAAGTTGCGGGTGCGCGAAAGGGTCCGGCACGACCTGGAAGACGAGCGGGAAAGGTTGGCGGATGAGCTTCACAAGCAGGGACGCGACCTCACCGCGCAACGCACGGCGGCCGCTTTTTCCCTGTCAAAGGCGCTGGCCGCGGAGGTGCATCAGCTCTCCATGAAGAACGCCATCGTCGAAACGGCGCTGGAACCTTTGGCGGAGCCGCGCCCCACCGGATACGACCGGGTTGAACTCCTCTTCTCAACCAACCCGGGCGAACCGCCCCGTCCCTTGGCCAAGATCGCCTCCGGAGGGGAGTTGTCGAGGCTCATGCTCGCTTTCAAACAGGTCCTGCCCGAGGGGGATGTGCCGACGTTGATCTTTGACGAGGTGGACACAGGTATTGGCGGCGCCACCTCCGAGATGGTGGGGAAAAAGCTCAAAAATGTCGCAAGATTGCAGCAGGTTCTCTGTATAACCCACTTGGCGCAGGTGGCGGTCTTTGCCGGCCAACATCTCCGTGTGGAGAAACGTGTGGAAAACAACCGGACGACAACGCAGGTCGTCATGCTGGCTGATGGAGAACGGACCCGCGAGGTTGCCCGCATGTTAGCCGGGGCCAAAATAACGGACTCTGCCCTGGCTCATGCAGCGGAGATGCTGACGGCATGCGCCGGTTAGATCCAGCTAGCCTGCGTCGCCGCATCTTGTCAGGCAAAATCACTCGGATTGTTTTCAGATTAACCACGGGCGCACTCAAATCTGCGGCCGGGTCAGGCTGACGCTGACGTTTCGAGCTGCTCGGAAATAATTTCCTGGATGTGCAGCAATGAGCGGTAGCGCTCATCCTGGAGGATCGCTTCCGGGGCTCCGGCATCAACAGGGTGCACCACAAGCCAGATCCCTTCACGCAATGACCCCTCGTAGCCGGCCAACGCTTCATTCAAGAGCAGGAAGAGACGGTCATTCGTTCCATTGAATTCTCCCTCGCTGAAACCTTGCATTGGAATATCCTTGCAGAAGAGTTGTTCTCCCTCCAAGCTGAACTGTCGATAATCCAGCATGGCCGTGTTCTCCCCGGATCTGGGAAAGAACAGCGAGACGGCTTTCAGTGCCCGTTCGGCAATCACGATGCGTGCTGTGCCGTAGGCCTGGGATTGGCTGGTAATGCCGTAGAGGGTCGCACACAGGAGGTCGGTGAAACAGTCGTTATGCAGGAAGCCACGGCTGGCCCTGTCGGACGTTTCATAGTAAAAACCTCTCTTTTCCGGCCGCTCCGTCAGGAGCGCGCCGCAAATCAGACATCGCTCGGCAAGGCCCTCAAGGCGGGCCAGGTAGGTCTCCTTTTTTTTGCCCTCCTTTTCCTTCATCCAGGCAGCGTACAGGCAGGAACGCGGTTCCGGGGTGGCATCGTAATGTCTCAGGATATCACGCGAAATATCGGTGAATTGGCTAAAAACCTCGGTTCCGCGGGCATGGGTCAGGATCGGGTAGATCTTCCCCTCCGGATTGGTATTGAGGCTCTCCACCTTGGGACTTTTGGAGATATAGGTATCCATGCATCTGTAACCGCGATTGATGGCAAAGGCCCGCAACAAGGTTTTCTGGTCCTTGAAGAGCCCGTTGTATTTGATGCGGGAATCGATCAGGCACGGAATCAGGAAGAGGGATTTCTTGTCGATGCCGCGCTGGTCGAACAGGGCGAAGATGTTTTTGCAATTCTCCAGGCTTGGCATGTCCTTGACCGGTATCAGCACCCGGTCTGCGGCATAAAGGGCATTCCGGGTCAGTATATTAAGGTCCGGGCGGGTGTCGATGATGATGATGCCGCCAAACCCGGATTCGGCAAAAATGCGCGTCAGGCTCATCGGCCCCTGGAATGTTTCGCTCAGTTCACTCAGTTCGGTCGAGGACGGGATGTATCCGACACCATACTGGCCGACGTGTACCAGCTCCTTTGCCGGGGCGCCCTTTAGAATCTCATGGACAGTGCCTCTTAGTTTCTGTCCAGCCAATTCGAACATCCGGTCTATGGTAAAATGATTGTCAAAGGAGAAAATCGTGACCGGCAGGTCGTCGCGCATGGCTTTCAGGTAGATGGCCAGGTTGGTAGCAAGCGTGGTCTTACCGACACCGCCTTTTTCCGACGAGATGGTGATGATGTATGGGAAATCGTGCATATATGGGATTATCTGACCAGAGCGTCGATTGACTTGAGCATCTTCAAAAGCGCCGGCAGTTCGTTCAGGGGGATGGAGTTGGGGCCGTCGCAGAGCGCCTTGTCCGGGTCTTCGTGCACCTCCATGAAGATGCCGTCGATGCCAGCAGCCACGGCAGCCCGCGAGAGATACTCCACATACTCCCTCTGGCCGCCGGAGCTTTCTCCCTGGCCTCCGGGGAGTTGAACGCTGTGGGTTGCGTCGAATATGACCGGGAAGCCGGTGGAGCGCATGATCGGGAATGAACGCATATCCACCACAAGATTGTTGTAGCCGAATGATGCTCCCCGTTCGGTCAGGATGATATTCTCGTTGCCGGCTGCCACAGCCTTGGCGGCAACGTTTTTCATGTCCCATGGGGCCAGGAACTGCCCCTTTTTTATATTGATCACCCGGCCGCTCTGGGCAGCAGCGATAATGAGGTCGGTCTGCCGGCAGAGAAATGCCGGTATCTGCAACACGTCCAGCACTTCCGCCGCCGGTGCCACCTGCTCGATAGAGTGGATATCAGAGAGTACAGCCAATCCGAGGGATTCCTTGACCTTGGCAAGGATCTTCAAACCATCCTTGATCCCGGGTCCCCGAAAGCCGCCGATAGAGGTGCGGTTGGCTTTGTCATAGGACGCTTTAAAGATAAGCGGCATGGATAGACCGTAGCAGATGGTCATCAACCGTTCGGCGTGGCGCAGGGTTGCCGCCTCCGACTCTATGACGCAGGGACCGGCCACAAGCACCAGCGGCCGGCCTGCGCCGATCTTAACGTCTTTGATTGCGATCTCACGTGTCATGGCTTACCTTGTAGCGCGGTGCGCAAGAGCGGCGCCGATAAAAGCCCTGAAGAGCGGGTGGGGCTGGAGCGGCTTGGACTTGAATTCCGGGTGAAACTGGCAACCCAGGAACCAGGGATGGTCGGGTAGTTCGATGATCTCCACGAGATCCTTATCCTTATAGATGCCGGACAGGATCATCCCTTTTTCGGAGAGGACGGAGCGGAATTTGTTGTTGAATTCGTAGCGGTGGCGATGCCGCTCGGAGATTTCGGTCGCATTGTAGGCAGCATGGGCAAGGGTCCCCTTGGCAACGGAACAGGGGTATGCTCCAAGCCTCATGGTTCCACCTTTTTTGCTGATGGTCTTCTGCTCCTCCATCAGATGGATGAGAGGCGAGCCGCTCTCCGTGAACTCGCTTGAACAGGCGTCCTCGATGCCGCAGACGTTGCGGGAGAATTCTATGGCAGCCATCTGCATGCCCAGGCATATTCCGAAAAAAGGGATTTTTTCCGTGCGGGCGAATTGGATGGCGGTGATCTTACCTTCTGTCCCACGCTCGCCGAACCCTCCCGGCACCAGGATGCCGTCCACATCGTCAAGATGACCGCCAACGCCATCCCGTTCAATCTTTTCCGAATCAACGTATTTCAGGTACACTCGGCAGTCGTTGGCGATGCCGCCGTGGGTCAGGGCCTCGGCAAGGGACTTGTAGGACTCTGTAAGGTTAACGTACTTGCCGGCCACCGCTATGCGCACCTCGCCATGGCTGGGGTGACGCAGCGTCTCGACAACATCCTGCCATGGGGTCAGATCAGGGGCCTTGGTCCATATATTGAGTTTGTCCACCACCTGGTCATCCAGCCGTTCCTTGTTGAGCGCCTGGGGGACAGCATAGATGTGTTCCGAATCCACAACCTGTATGACGTCTTTCTCCTCGACGTTACAAAACAAGGCGATCTTCTTCTTCATCTCCTGGGGAAGTTCCCGGTCGCAGCGACAGAGCAGGATATCGGGCTGGATGCCGATCTTTCGCAGTTCCATGACCGAGTGCTGGGTCGGTTTGGTCTTCAGTTCCCCTGCGGTGCGGATGTAGGGCACCAGGGTGACGTGAATGTAAAGCGTATTGCCGTGTCCCCGGTCGTACCTGAACTGGCGGATCGCCTCCAGAAAAGGGAGGGATTCGATATCGCCCACTGTGCCGCCGACCTCTATGATCGCCACGTCGGCACCCTTGGCGTTCTCGATGACCTTGCTCTTGATCTCGTCGGTTATGTGGGGAATGACCTGCACGGTACCCCCCAGATAGTCTCCGCGCCGTTCCTTGTCGATAACGGAAAAATAGACCTGGCCGGTGGTGAAGTTGCTTTTCTTGGAGAGGCGGGCGTTGGTGTAACGTTCGTAATGTCCGAGGTCCAGGTCCGTTTCTGCTCCGTCATCGGTGACAAAGACCTCGCCATGTTGAAATGGCGACATTGTGCCTGGATCGACGTTTATATATGGGTCCAGTTTCTGCATGGTAACACGCAGGCCGCGTGCCTCCAGCAACGCTCCCAGCGAGGCTGCTGCCAGCCCTTTGCCGATGGACGAGACAACCCCGCCGGTGATGAAGATAAACTTGGTTTTCATTGAATCTGCTCCTGTAGGGACGGCCTAAAAATTTTGCGTAAAACTTCTGTAGCGCTCCTGTGCTTTTGCCAGATCATCAGGGGTATCAACGCCGATTGATTCAAATTCCGTTTCGACAACACGGATGCGAGTGCCATTCTCCATGGCCCGCAACTGTTCCAGTTTCTCCGAGATCTCCAAAAAAGTCTGGGGCATGGCTGCATACTGCAGAAGAAAATCCCTTCGGAAGACATAGAGGCCGACATGCTTGTAGCAGAGCAGTTTGCCGTTTATAAAGGATTCGTCTTTGAGATCCAGCCACTTGTCGCGAAAAAACGGTAGCGGCGAGCGCGAAAAATATAATGCGCAGCCATCCGCGCCGGTAACTACCTTGACCACGTTCTGACTCAAAAAGTCGTGCAGTGACTTTATGCGGGTCTTTAATGTCCCCATTTTCAATGTGGGGTCGCTGAGGAACGGCTCGATAGCCTGGTCGATCATCTCAGGAGAGATGAGCGGCTCGTCACCCTGCACATTGACGACGATATCCGTATCCAGGCGGCCTGCCACCTCGGCAAGGCGGTCGGTGCCCGTTTCATGGCTGGTGGAGGTCATGACCGCCTCGCCGCCGATCAGGCTGATGGCGTCGGCGATCCGCGTGTCGTCTGTTGCCACGATAACCCGCGAAACCAGGGATGCCTTGCAGGTCTGTTCGTAGACATGCTGGATCATCGGTTTGCCGCCGATATCGGCCAAGGCCTTCCCCGGAAAGCGAGTGGATGCGTAACGGGCAGGGATGATTGCTGTTATTTTCATACTGACGTGACCTTGCAAGGAATTACGAGTGGTATGCCACAAGGGCGGATCAAAGGAAACAGGCAAACAGGGTACACGGCAACGGCCAGTAACCAACACGTAGAAAACCGCCAGGAAGCCTGCAGTCTTGGTGTTTGAATGCGCCTTGGAATCAGGGATGTCCTCTATGGCAGGACATGTTAGGCTACCTCAAAAGCCAGGGGGTGTCAAGGATGGAAAGGGCTGAGCTTCCACAGGCAGGCCTGGTACTGCACTACCACCGTATTATCAATGGATCAGGACACCGGATCGCTGTTGAATGCCTATAAGCCGGCGCTGCCAACAACTTACCGAGAAGTTGTGTCGCGGGAGGGAGTTGGACCGCAAAGGCACTCCGAAGGATGTACCAGCAAGGTTTTCCGCTGAAAATATTATCCTGATTTTAGAACTGATCTTCCGCAGAGTGATGAATGTTCAGCCGGGAAAAGGTTCCCTCCTCACTGCTGGGGGAGGGAACCAAATGGCGGTAGAGGTTCCACTCGGGAATATTATTGATTACCTCTTGAAATCGTTGATGGTGGAGATGACGTAATCCTTTTGGGCAGCGTCCTTTTGGTGGCAGCCGAAGCAGGTACTCACCGGGTCAAGCCCGCTTGGGGCTCCGTCGGCGCCGTATCCGACAAACAGCCAGCCTCCGGTCGCCTTCATGCGCTTATCCTTGCGCATCAATACTATCATACTCTTTGAGCCCTCGACTGGAGTGCCGGAGCCTTCCTTGATGTTGAAATGCTCGATAATGATCGAACTCCCCTCTCCAAACCTGTTGCCGGCTTCGTAGCCTTTCATGGCTTTCTTGTCGGCGTAAATATAATGTATTCCGTAAAACAGCGAGCTCTTGTTCGTGTCGACCTTGCGGATACTTTTTTGCCAGGAATGGTAGGACTTGGGAAGGATAGGGGAGGAGGCGGACCTTGAGGCGGCTGGTAGAGAGATCAGACATAATACAGCGATAACAACGATCTTGTTCATAGGTTTTTGTCTCCTGGCGTTTAAATGAAGTTTAGCCGACTGCGGTTTTCCGTAGGATTCCGGCATAGCCCCGGTTACCATCGGCCATGCAGGAAATCCTGATAAAGAAAATAGCGTAAAAATTCCCCGATTTGGTTGTATGTTTTGCTCAATCTGCGAATGCTGAGCGGATGATGGCGCTTTGTTCTTCTGCATGGATCCGATGGGAACCGACGGCAGGGCAGCTATCTTCCGGGCGTCCCACATAACGTACGGATTGTGCAACCTCGGCCAGATGGTGGCGCAGGTGGGGCCATGCCCCCATATTCTCCGGCTCCTCCTGAACCCAGGAAAAGTGTATCCCCGGCGGAAATGCCTTTACTATTTCTGCGATCTTGTCCTTGCGGAGCGGGTAGAGCTGTTCGATCCTGATTATGGCAATGTCCCTTCGTCCCAGCCGGCGGTATTCTTCAAGCAGTTCATAATAGATCTTGCCGCTGCACATAAGCGCCCTGGTCACGTCAGGGGTCTCGGCTTTGTCGAGGATCACCTCCCTGAATGCGCCTTGCTGCAACTCGTCGAGCGAAGAGACACAACTTGGGTGGCGCAGCAGGCTCTTGGGCGTAAAGACGATCAAAGGTTTGCGGAAGGGTTGCTTGAGCTGGCGGCGCAGCAGATGGAACATCTGCGCCGGAGTCGACGGCGTGGCCAATATCATGTTCTCCCGGGCACACAGTTGCAGGTAACGCTCGATGCGTGCGCTTGAATGCTCGGCCCCCTGGCCTTCGTAGCCGTGGGGGAGCAGCATGACCAACCCGCTGGCGCGGTTCCATTTGGTTTCCCCGCCGGCGATGAACTGGTCGATGATGACCTGGGCGCCATTGGCGAAATCGCCGAACTGGGCCTCCCAAACGACCAGGCTGTGAGGGGTCTCAAGGGAATACCCGTACTCGAAACCGAGAACGCCGAACTCCGATAGAGGACTGTCCCAGGCCTGGAACGAGGCCCCTGGCTGAGCTGCCGCAGACAGTGGCATATAGGTGGAGTCGTTGTTGATATCGTGCAGGACGCAGTGGCGATGGTTGAAGGTTCCCCTTCTGGAATCCTGCCCCGACAGGCGCACCGGCATGCCTTCATCAAGCAGGGTGGCGTATGCGAGTGTCTCGGCATTGCCCCAGTCGAGGCCGTTGCCGTTTATCGCAGCTTCATAGCGTTTGTTGATCAAGGTCTGAATCTTTGGGTGGGGAGTGAATCCGGCCGGCAGTTCCTTAAGTGTTTTGGCAAGGGCCAACAGTTTGTCCCCGGGAACGCCGGTTTCAGTGCCGGCAATGCAATATTCACGGCCAATGTCGCTCCATTGTTGCTTAAAGCCGATACTTGCTTTCTGCGGTTCCGTTTGCAGGGCGCTGTCGAGGCGGTCCTGGATCCGTTGCTCGATACCACTCAGCTCTGATGCATCAAATCCGGCTTCTGCCAGCGTACCGGCATAGATCCGGTTTATCGGTGGGCTGGTCGTAATCTGCCGGTACATGAGCGGTTGGGTGAATGCCGGTTCGTCCCCCTCGTTATGGCCATGACGGCGATAGCAGATCAATTCGATTACGACATCGCGGCCAAATGTCTGCCGGTATTCCAAAGCCAGGCGGGTGGCGTACACGGCGGCTTCCGGGGCTTCGCCCTGAACGTGGAATATGGGGCAGGCCAGCATTTTGGCCACATCGGTAGCATACCGGGTTGAGCGGGAATCCTTGGGAAGGGTGGTAAAGCCGATCTGATTGTTAAGCACAATATGAATGGTGCCGCCGGTTCCATACCCCTCCAGTTGGGACATGTTGAGCACCTCCATGATACTTCCCTGTCCCGCAAAAGCCGCATCGCCGTGGATCAACAGCGGCAGCACCCGCTGAGCGCCGCCGGAGCCGTATTGGGTCTGCCGGGCGCGGCATTTGCCCTCGACCACCGGGTTGACCGCCTCCAGGTGGCTTGGGTTCGGGCAGAGCGTCAGGTGCAAATTGCCGTCCGGCAATTCTATCCCGGCTGAATATCCCTTGTGGTATTTTACATCCCCATCGCCTTCAAAACCGGATTCACCGGTATCGCGAAATTCGGCGAAGATATTTTCGTAAGGCTTTCCGAAGATATGGGCAACCACGTTAAGCCGGCCGCGGTGCGCCATGCCAAGCACCATGTCGCTGATGCCGGCGGACGGACAGGCCTCTTTGACGACATCCAGCACCGGGATCAAGACCTCGCCCCCTTCGAGGGAAAAACGTTTCTGGCCGGGAAATCGGCGCTGGAGGAACGATTCGAACAGCGCAGCTTCGTGGAGCTTCTCCAATATATGCAGCCGCTCTTCGTGGGACAGTTCCGGTTTGTTGAGTCGCTGCTCCATGCGATCGATCAGCCATTGGCGCTCTGCCGGCTCCTGAATGTGCATGAACTCTACGCCGGTCTCACGACAATAAGTGTTCCGCAGGGTTGTCACGATCTCGCGCAGGGTCGCGCTCTGTCTGATGAAGCGGCGTGAACAAAAGACCGTATCCAGGTCTTCTTCACTCAGGCCGAACTCGGAAAGCATCAGCAGGGGATGTTCCAGCAGGCAGGGGGAGAGTGGGTCGGTACAGGCCAGCAGGTGGCCGATATTGCGATATCGGTAGATAAGCGACTGAACGCCGGATTGTTTCAGGGCAAAAGTTTCATCAATTTTTCCAGGCTTGGAAGGGCCGCCTTCCTTCCTGCCGAGCTCGAAACCGCTAAAAAAGTGCTGCCACTCCACCGGCACAGCGGCGTTGTCCTTTAGCCAGATTCCATAGAGGGACTCAAGCCAGGGGCCGGATAGGTTGTGGATGAACTCTTTCGACATATCTGCCTCGAACAAATGATATTCTGCTGATATTTAGTTGATGATTCAGGCAAGCCTATCACAAAAAATTCTTTTTTTAGATCAGAAAATCGTCGGGCTATGACGGAATGAAGCTCATGGGGCAAAAACAGTTTTTAGGCTTGACGAATCCATTCTTTCGGGATATATAAAAAGACTCTTCGTGGTGGCTATGGTGAAGCGGTTAACACTTACGACTGTGACTCGTACATACGTGGGTTCAAATCCCACTAGCCACCCCAATAACTTCATAACTGCTTGTTAGCAGTTTTATTTAAGGGCCTTCTTTTGACTCGGCACGTAAACCGGGAAATATAAGAAGGCCCTTTTACTATGTATGTCAGCTCCGGTAGGTAAAGATCTGTTGTCCATGCCCGTGTCTTCCTTTGGCCTGCAAATCCGAATTTCTCCAGTAAAACCTTTGATTTGCCGTTCCGCTAAAGCATAACAAGCTTTTTACATTTTTGCATGCATTAGAATGTTGTATTTGAACATTCAGAATATGTCGACATTCTTTACAATCAGCGTTGAAATAACTGTAATTATTAGCAAAAAATGAATAATATTGGTTGTATAAAATTTGGTACAAATGCTGCAGAAGACAAGGGGTTCATTCTTTTCACCAAATGATACGTCCGCTCAGGGTTATGCTTTATTTGAGCCGAATCCTCTTGCTCCGGTCCCTGAACCCTCTTTTTATGTGCCGGCATCGCAGGTGTACCGTTTCTGAAGGAAAGAAAGCATGAATTCTGGATATGATCTTGGGGCGGCTTTATGCCTCCCCTTTTTTGAATATTCAAGTGGACGAAAAAAAATCAAGTTCAAAAAGGATTTTTATGGGTCAGACAAACCCCTCCCGGTGCCGCTACCTCCCTTTTGCCGTCTTCATGGCTTTTATCGGTCTCGATGAAATCATACGCCTATTTTCAAAGTACGGGTTCATTACCGTGGGGGAAACAACACTCTATTACCTCTACCCACTAAAGGTCCTGGTCGTGGCCTGCCTTCTCTACAGGTACAGAAAAGAATATCAGGAACTTAAGCTCAAAGATCTGGCAAATTTTTCGACAACCTTCACCGTATGCATATCTGGCCTGCTGGTGTTCTTCCTGTGGATTCATATGGATTGGACGCTAGGGGTAGCTGAAAACCCCCGGGGCTTCAATCCGACACTCCTGCCTTGCGGATGGGTCCGGGTCGTCATGACCATGTTCAGAGTCAGCGGAGCGGTGCTGGTTGTCCCAGTCATGGAGGAACTGTTCTGGCGCTCATTTCTGAGCCGCTACATTATCGACAGTGATTTCAAAAAGGTTCCGCTTGGGTCGTTTAGCTGGGCATCATTCCTTTTGACCGCTGTCCTGTTTGGTTTCGAACACAATTATATTCTGGCGGGAATGATGGCCGGAATATTTTACAGTCTGATTTTATACAGAACAAAGAGCTTGGCCCAGTGCGTTCTGGCCCATGCCGTCACCAACCTGGCGCTGGCGCTGTATGTGCTTTCCTCGGGGAAGTGGCAGTTCTGGTAAACAGCCGATTATTGCCTTGAACATGCGCAAGAGATCAGTCTCAGTAACAGCTTTGCAATAAAATAATTGTCGGAATTACTTACAATTCGAATATATACTTTTAGGCACGTATAAAAACATCAAAATATCAGATATTTGCAAGTTGGCATCACTATTGCTTGTATGCCTGCACCAGATGAAAAACCGATTTTGCGAATCCATTCGCAATAATTAAATTAAAATAGGAGGTCAGAAAATGAAAAACAAAATGGTAGCTTTATTGGCTGGGGCGATGTTGATGATGGCAACGAGTGCGATGGCAGTACCATTGCCGCAGTTGAGTTACACCGATAATTTAACCATGACAAACGGAGTGATAACATCCCAGTATGGTCTTACCACAACCGGAAGCTATGCCAATGGGCAAGCTTTCGGTCTTCCTAACACTGCCACAGACTCGATCACTGGACAAACTTTAACTATGGGAATAAATAATGCATTTATCGCTACTGCTGCTTCCAGTTTAGCAGTAGGCGGCACTACTCCTATTCCCGTTTCCGGTACCATTGCTTTTCAAATTACTAATGCAGCCGATACCGCGACTTATTTAAGCGGTACTCTTTTCAACATTGTTTATACCCCCATTTTTGACGGGTCAGGACTTGTCGACCCAACTTATTCTGCAAATTTGGAGAACATCACAATTAATAACACCATTAATTCCCAATATTTGACACAAATGGCCACCGCTGTTGCTAATGGCAATGATCAGGCCGCCACATTTATGTCCCTTACTTTTTCTCCAGGATTGTCTGAACTTATTAACTCAGGAAGCGGTTCTACTAGCATTACTGGCACAGTAGCCCCTGTTCCGGAGCCTGGTACCATGGTGCTGCTCGGCTGCGGCATGCTCGGCCTTGCAATCTACGGCAAGCGCCGCATGAACAAAGAAGCATAATAGTTGTCCTGACAACCGGTTAACAAGAAGAGGCGCTGCTTGATCGCAGCGCCTCTTCTTGTTTAAGGTCGGAATACTTTACATGGTACATCGCCTGTTTGATTCCTCAACCAGGAACGATCACAAATCTTATTCGGGTTGCTTTCCTGTCTGTGCCGGCAATCCGAGACCGTGCTTTTTCATCAGGTCATAAAGCGTCGGTCTGCTGATCTCCAACTCTTCGGCGGCTTTCAGGATGTTGCCGCGTTGGCGCTCGATCGCGGCTGAGATGACATCCAGTTCAGCCCTATCCCTGGCATCTCTGAGCGTCATGAGATTCGAGAGCGGTTCAGCCGATGCCGGCAGATTGCCGACGCAGCCTAAGTCGGCCGGTTCGATTGCGGAGGAATCGCTCATGATGACTGCCCTCTGGACCCGGTTCCGAAGTTCGCGCACATTGCCGGGCCATTCATGGCTTTTAAGAAAATTTATGGCAGCAGCACCAAAACGGCGAACCTTCTTCTTGTTCTCATCGTTAAACAGCCTCAGATAATAATTCGCAAGTAGCAAAATGTCATCGCCACGTTCCCGAAGGGGAGGCAGGGTAATTGTAATGACGCCGATGCGGTAATACAGGTCTTCCCTGAACTTTCCTTCGTTGATGGCTTTTGCAATATCCACGTTTGTTGCACAGATCGTACGTGTGTCCACCTGAATATCTTCCCTGCCGCCAACCCGCTGAATGGTTCCCTCTTGAAGAAAGCGGAGCAGCTTGACCTGGAGGTTGACCGGAAGCTCGCCGATTTCGTCAAGAAACAGGCTTCCTTTATGGGCGTATTGGAGTTTCCCCTGTACCATTGTATGGGCGCCGGTGAATGCCCCCTTCTCATGACCGAAAAGCTCCGACTCCAGTAGATTTTCCGGAATCGCTCCACAGTTGATCGGAATGAATGGGCCGCTCTTGCGAAGACTGGCCTCCTGAATTGCGCGTGCAACCAACTCTTTTCCCGTACCGCTCTCACCCGTTATCAGAACTGGTATATCTGATGATGCGACCTTTTTGATCGTGGAGTACACCATGTGCATTTCCGCGCATTGGCCGATTATCCCGCCCGCCACCGTCGATTTTAGCTCAAGGGATCGCTGCAAAGTGCGATTCTGCTGCTCGATATTGGCCAAATGGAAGGCGCGGCCGATGATCACCTTCAGTTCGTTGAGAACAGGCGGCTTCGGATAAAAATCATAGGCCCCCATCTGTATGGCTTGTAGGACATTTTCCCGTTCGCTGTTGCCGGTCAGCATGATTATTTTGGCGTTCGGGTTATGGTCAAGCATCTCCGCAAGGCATCGAAATCCCTCGGCCGAAGAATCCTCATGGGGGGGAAGCCCCAAGTCGAGAATCACAACATTCGGTTGATGTTTTTTGAAAGCGGTAACACCTTGAGAGGCGTCACCGGCCAGCAGGACCTCGTATTGCTCGCACAATCCCCACTTAAGCTGCTGGCGGATATCAGGGTTATCATCAACGATCAGTATATTTTCCATCGATTATTCCTTTTTACTCAGTATCGACAAAAGACACCGGCCTCATTTCCTTACCGCCTTGAAACCATATCGTAAAAGCCGAGCCGACACCTTGCAGACTGTTAACCTCGATCCTTCCACCATGGCTCTCGACAATTTTCCGACATTGGTACAGACCAATACCGAGCCCCTGTTTCTTGGTTGATGTAAAAGGTTTGAACAACTTTGTGCGGATATATTGATCAGACATGCCACAACCCTGATCCGAAATCCGAATGAAGGGTACGCCGCCATTATTTCCTACCTCAGCAATAATCGGCTTTTCATGGTCCGAGGCTTCAACGGCGTTAATGAGCAAGTTTATGACTACTTTCTGTATCTCTTCCCCATCCGCCATAATCTTCTCGGAATTTCCCGATACTGTGATTCTGCCTGTAGAAACCATTTGGGCCGTATTTGCAGCCAATTCCAAAAGATCGACCGGGCGAGGGTTAAGTAGGGTTTTTTCTCCCAGATTCTTCAGCCTGCCGATCAGAACCCGCATTTTTTCTGCCGTATTACCCAACGAGGTGAGCATGTCTTTTTGAAAATCGGGATTCTGCATATATTTGGCGGCATTATCCACGATAAGCGAAAGGGTTGCCACGAGATTTTTCAGATCGTGAACAACGAACGTTGATACGTTGCCGATCGCTTCCATCTCGCGCGCCCGCGTGATCTGTTCGGAAAGCCGTTGATGCGATATGGCCTGGGAAGCCTGGCGGGCAATGGTTTTCATCAGATCGTAGTCTTCATAAATATAAACTTCGTTATTTTTGATTATGTGTCCCAAGGTGATGAACCCTTCGAGTCGTTCGCCACAATAAAGTGGTATGATGAAAGAAATCTTGTTGTGCTCGAAGAAACTGTGGTTCTCTTCTGCAATTTCTTTGTTTTGATCTTTAATATTAATCACCCAGTCGCGTTCCATCATGAACCTGACAAGTGAATTATCGGGACTTATCACCCTGGAAATCGGTTCCATTTCGTGAGATGCCGCCGCACAGTACCCACATTGTTCTTCCACAAAAAGGAAGAGGGCCGCCGCACCAATGCCGAATATATCGCAGTATGCGGAAAGTATCCGCTGAAGAAGTTCCTCAGCCGACCTGGAAGTTGAAAGCTGCTCGGTAAACAGCAGCCACTGGGTCCGGTAGTCATGTTTATGTTGGAAAAAATTCTTGTGCAGCATGACCTTGACTTCACGCCTGAACCTCTCGGAGAGGAGCAAGGTCAGAAGGGCGATCCCGACGAGGAAGGCAAAGGAGATTGTCACCGAACGCGAGAAGTAGGCTCCGAAATACCGCATCCCCTCTCCCAGGAGACCGAGCATGACAAGGTAGAGTCCCACGGCAAAAAGGACGACCGATTTGTAAGCGGCTTGGCGGGACACCTGAATCCGGACAGAACCGCGCCGACAAATCAAAGAATACGACATCATGACTGCCGCCATCAGGTACATGAAGGAACGGAGAGGCAGATAATTCATGTTGAGAGAGCGGTACAAAAAAGCCTGACTGTAGTAGAAGATTTGTACCGCAAGTATGGTTCCGAGACCTATGATATCGAACTTGATCTTCCAGAGGGCCTCGGGTGATGCATTGGAAAGGGTTACTTCAAAATTTATCAAGGCATATACCAGGCAGGCCACAATGCTTATGTAATATAAATACCCGGCATTACCGAGAAAAAGGAGCCGCTCTTCGGGAAAATCTGGGGCATAAAAAAATGCATTGAGGGGGAAGACGGCAGGAAGCACGCTGAACAGAAATGAAAGGGCAACTACCCCCAGAGAAAACCTGCCGATCTTGCATGGACCTGATTGACGGGCGTATGTCAAGCTGCAGAGAATCCAGCATGGGGGGAGAAAGGACTCGGCAATCAGGGCATAATTTTTCCAGGAGATAGCGTGCCCAGCTGCGTTAATGGCGCGAAGGTCAAATAGTTCGAGCAAAGCGGTAACCGCCAGGGCTGCGCACAAAAACAGGCCGGTAGTGGAACGCTCCCGACGTAGAGCAAATCCTGCCAAAACCAGCAGCGCAATGATTGCGCCTATTGAGATTGCAGCATTGACCATGTTCGTCATCTGCAATTACTTAGCATGATAACTGCTTACGTACTGACTCATAGCGATCATTATGTCCATACCCCCAGAAAACATCAATGCACAAGAAATGAAATCACAGCCTCCATACCCTGATTCCAGCGGCTGTCATTGCATGTTGGTCAAACATTCCTTTGACGTCGATCAGAACCGGATTGTCCCCCATCTGCCGACAAATAACTTCCGGCGTCCACTCCAGGAATTGACGGTGCGCAACCGCCGCAATCACCGCTGCTGCAGGCTTCAGATCCGAAACCGGCGTAAGCCGGACCCCGTATTCATGAGTAGCTTCGTCCGGGTCAGCCAGCGGATCGCACACCTGGACATGAATGCCATATTCCCCTAGTTCTTTGATTATCTCAATAACCTTGGAATTTCGCAGATCCGGACAATCCTCCTTGAAGGTCAGTCCCAGGACCGTCACCATGTTCCCAAGTATATTATGGCCGGCGCGGATCATCTCCCTGATGGCACGCTGGGCGACAAACGTGCCCATGCCGTCGTTGATCCGTCGACCAGCCAGAATCACCTGTGGGATATAACCGATCTTTTCCGCCTTGTGAGTAAGATAGTACGGATCGACTCCGATGCAATGCCCACCTACGAGACCCGGCTTGAACTTGAGAAAGTTCCACTTGGTGCCGGCCGCTTCCAACACATCATTGGTATCAATACCCATGCGGTCGAAAATCAGGGCGAGTTCGTTCATCAGTGCAATGTTCAGATCCCGTTGCGTGTTTTCGATGACCTTCGCCGCCTCTGCCACTTTTATGGAGGCGGCCCGATGGACCCCGGCAGTCACTACCGACTCATATACCCTGGCAACAATTTCCAGGGTTTCGGCATCCTGTCCGGAAACGACCTTTTTAATCTTGGTAAAGGTATGTTCCTTATCGCCTGGATTGATGCGTTCCGGACTGTAGCCGACGGTGAAATCGCAGCCGGAAACAAGACCCGAAACCTTCTCAAGAACCGGTAGGCATTCGTCTTCTGTCACTCCGGGGTAGACCGTTGATTCATAAACGACGATATCCCCCTTCTTCAGTGCCCTGCCGACCGTTTCCGATGCCTTGTACATCAGGGTCAGATCAGGCTGGTGCGCTTCATCCACCGGAGTAGGCACAGCAACAATATGAAAATCAGCCTGCGCCAACTCTTCCAGTTTTTCGGTGAAAAGAATATCCGCCGCCTGAAGATCAGCGGTCGTCACCTCACCGGTCCGGTCGTATCCGGACTGAAGCTCTTTGATCCTCGTCCGGTTGATGTCAAAACCAACCGTCCTGCGGACCTTGCCAAAGGCAACCGCCACCGGCAAGCCGACATAGCCGAGTCCGATGACCGAAATAATCCTATCACTGCTCATGTCGTCTCCCTAACCCCCTATCGAGGTAAGAATTCCCTGATCACAGGTTCAAAATCACGGACAAAGCGTTCACCTCTTGCCGTCGCCTGGTCGATATCCGAGTCAACCGGCACGGACACGCGGATAAACGATGCGTCCCGCCGCCGGTAAAGCGCAGAATTCAATATTTCTGCAATTTTAAGGGAATATTCTTCAGAAATGGAGCGATCCCGCACTTGAAA
>Ga0316217_10000778_pt1 | contig 44035 bp, 47 predicted proteins | sample 1anoAmetaG_FD_203633 | JGI IMG/M metagenome (GOLD analysis project Ga0316217, IMG submission 203633) | Freshwater microbial communities from Trout Bog Lake, Wisconsin, USA - 1anoA | ecosystem: Environmental > Aquatic > Freshwater > Lake > Hypolimnion/Profundal zone | place: USA: Wisconsin...
GACGTACCTCTGGTGTTCCAGTTGTGCCGCCAGGCGCAGTCGCTGGGTAGCTATGTACGGAAAGGATAACCGCTGAAAGCATCTAAGCGGGAAGCCTCCTTCAAGATTAGGTATCCCTGGGTGTAGCAACCCCTAAAGGCCCGTTGAAGACTACAACGTTGATAGGCCGGGTGTGTAATCACAGCAATGTGTTTAGCTTACCGGTACTAATCGGCCGTGAGGCTTGACCATAAAAATAAAATACGGTCGGGGGGAAGGTTCTCCTTCCCCCAGGCCGGATGAAATCGAACAAACCATACAAAAAACCTAAACCCAAGACCACAATGCGATTGATACGATCTGTGAATCGTTAAAAGTAAAAAGTTAAAGGTAAACAAAACCTTTCACTTTTGTCCTTTTACCTTTTACAAACCATTTCTCGGTGGCTATGCCGAGGGGGTCACACCCGTTCCCATCTCGAACACGGAAGTTAAGCCCCTCAGGGCCGATGATACTGCACGGGTAGCTGTGTGGGAAAGTAGGTCGCCGCCGGGAATAATAAAACACACGAGCCCTTCAGGATCTTCCTGAAGGGCTCGTGTGCGTTTGGCTCAAAAAGTTAAAAGTTAAAAGTTAAAAGTAAAGTCGGTCAACCTCTCACCTTTAAGTTTTCACTTTTAACAGACTAATAAATGATGATGTATCCGTGAGATTCGGCAATAGCGCGAACCTCGTCCTGATCCTTGAGCGTATAGGTTTTCCCCTCCAGGGTGAAAAGATAACCCCCATTTCCGTCCGGTACCGTATCCTCCAGCAGCGCCTCGAATGTTGCCGTCTTGATCATGACCTTCTCCCTTGTAAGCTGCGCGATCTCGTCGCTTGTTATCTGTCCTTGATAAGGGGTGGTATTACGGTAATGCGCAGGCAAGCCTTACCGCAGCGGTAAGGCTTGCCACATCCTGTTCCGTTGTCAGCCATGAACACATGAAACGGGCGCCTCCGGTGCCGATGAACGAGTAGAAGTGCCATCCCGCGGCCCGCAGCGCCGCGGTCGCCTTTTCCGGCATCTCCGTGAAGACAGCATTGGCCTGGCAGGGGTATATGATGCGCACTCCCGGGATCGTTGCCAGTTGGTCGGCCAGCAGGCGGGCGTGGCGATTGGCGCACTCGGCGTTGCGCAGCCAGGCGCCGCTCTCCAGCATCCCGATCCAGGGAGCGGAGATAAAGCGCATCTTGGAGGCCAACTGCCCTGCCTGCTTGCAACGGTACTCGAATTCCTCCGCGAGCGCCGGATCAAAGAAAACCACGGCCTCGCCGATGGCCATGCCGTTCTTGGCTCCCCCAAGGCAGAGCACATCAACCCCGGCCATCCAACTGATATCCGCCGGCGTCACCCCTAGCGAGGCCACGGCATTGGCGAAGCGGGCACCGTCCATGTGCACCCGCAGGCCGTGGGAGTGGGCCAAGTCGCAGGCTGCCCGGATCTCGTCCGGCGTATAGACCGTTCCCAGTTCCGTTGACTGGGCCAGGCTGAGGACGCGCGGTTTGGGATAATGGATGTCGTTACGCCTGGTTATGGCAAACAAAACAGCATCCAGATCCAACTTGCCGTTTGCGCCCGTGGTGTGCAAAATCTTCGTACCGTTGGAAAAAAACTCCGGAGCGCCGCATTCATCGGTCTCGATGTGGGCCATGTCGTGGCAGACGACGCTATGGTAGGAGCGGCACAATGAAGCCAGTGCCAGCGAATTCGCAGCGGTGCCGTTGAAGACGAAAAACACCTGGCAGTCGGCTGCAAACAAACGGCGGATACTCTCGCAGGCACGTTCGGTCCAGCGGTCATCGCCGTAGGAGGCGACGAATCCCTGGTTCGCTTCCTCCATGGCTCGCCAAGCCTCGGGGCAGATACCGGCATAATTGTCGCTGGCAAACTGATTATAAACCTTTTGCGGGACCTGCTGGGAGTCGTGTGTCATGTAATCGCTCCTGTAAGCCGCCTGTAGAGTGCGGAAACTTGGTATGAGATATTATTGGTTTCCGAATGGAAATTGAATAGAATAATTAACATGGAGAGATGTTGCGCCGCCAGATATTTATCATGATACACGCAGCAATGGGTTGAATATCTCGTGGCAAGCGAATATTATGTATAATTTCTTATCACAAATGGAAGGGTTTATATGCGCATCAGCAGAATGGGGCTTTTACACAAAATCATCCTGATTTTCTTCCTCACCTCCATGCTGGTAGGAGGCACTGTCTTGCGGACGCCTTCCGAAACCAGCGAACCTGGTGCTACGCCCAGCGACAAGGCAATGGAGGATCTTTCGCGTATTGTGTACCCCAGCCTCAAGTCAATCAGATGGCATCCCCACTTCATCCAGCCGGACGAATCGCTGGAAACGCTCTTTGGCCCGGACTGGGTCTGGGTAGCCCGTTTCAACCGCATTGACCGGCGTCATGTATATCCCGGCATGACGATCAAGGTTCCGGACCGCATCGCCGACATCCGGGGTTACACACCCCTGCCGAGCCACTACGAGCCGGCGCGGCACGAGGAGAAATATATCCTCGTGGATATCACCGAGCAGTGGCTGGGAGCCTATGAACACGGCAGACTCGTGTTTTCCGTCCCCGCCGCCACAGGAAGGCCCGAAGCAGTGACACCCACGGGGATGTTCCGCGTCACAGCGCGGGATCAGAACCATACATCGTCGCTCTATAAGACCCAAAATAATGAGGAACAGTATCCCATGGACAATGCCATGCGGTTTCATATCGACGAGAACAGCGTCGGATACTGGATTCACGCCCGCGACCTGCCGGGCCGGCCGGCTTCCCACGGCTGCATAGGGCTATACGACGAGGAGATGCAGAAGCGTGTTTTCGGGTATCCGGACAAACCGATGTTGCTGGATTCGCAAAAGGTATACGAGTGGGCTGTGGGAGAAGCTGATTACGAGGACGACAGCGGTAATATGGAGGAGTTGGAGGATGCGCCGCAGGTCGAGATCCGCGGGGAATTGCCGCGGTACCTGTCGCAGAGTGCGTTGCGGCGGTAACGATTGTGCCGGCTGATCCTGGAAACGGAGGTTACAATGTTGCGCATGGTCGTTGCAAGTCTTATGGTCTTAGGTCTCGCGTCGCCTTCCCTAGCTGTCAATGTCTACCTGAAGGATGGCGGCGTAATCGATGCCAAGTCGGCCTGGCATTCACAAGGCAAGGTTCAGGTGCTGGTGAACCGCGACACCCTGGTGACGTTCCAGCCTGGCGAGGTTGATCAGAAACGGACCTTTCCCCGTCAGCACCCTGCCGTGGGAAAGCGTCATGGCGCAGCTCCCCAAAAAAGGACGGCCGTCCCGGTTGCAGCGGCCGTTCCCCGGAAAACTGCCGAAAAGGGTGCGTTTCCCAGCCTGCCGTCGCTGAGGACAAAGCTGAAGGAGATGTGTCCCCCCTCCCAAGGCGGGAAAGAAGGGGGGACCATCAGGAAACAGAACAGAGAGATGCAGGAGCGGCTTAACGAATAGGTGGTCGTTGAAAAACAGCCATCTCGCCGCTATCCTCGAAGGCCCTTTCGTGCGGCGTAACGAGGCTCACGCCTCCTCTGGACCTTCTGCGGGTGCGACGATCTGACTATTTTTGAGCAACCCAAGTTTTTCAACAGCCTGATAGAAGCGCTACTGCTTCAGCCAGCGGGCCACATCCTTGGCGTGGTAGGTGATAATGATGTCGGCGCCGGCGCGCTTGAACCCGACCATGGTTTCCATGACAACCCGCTCTTCATCGATCCACCCCTTCTGAGCGGCTGCCTTGACCATGCTGTACTCTCCGGAAACGTTGTACACCGCCAGCGGCATGTTGTATTCATTGCGCAGGTCGCGAAGGATATCCAGGTAGGGAAGGCCAGGCTTGACCATGATGATATCGGCTCCCTCCTCGATGTCCGACGCCGCCTCGCGCAGCGCTTCAAGCCGGTTGCCCGAATCCATCTGGTAGGAGCGGCGGTCGCCGAACTGGGGGGTTGAGTCTGCTGCCTCTCGGAAGGGGCCATAATAACCCGATGCGTATTTGACCGCATAACTCATGATCGGGATCGCATCGTAACCGTTCTCGTCCAGTGTCTCGCGGATGGCTGCCACCCTGCCGTCCATCATATCCGAGGGGGCCACCATGTCGGCGCCGGCCTTGACATGGGAAAGGGCCTCCTTGGCCAGAAGTTCCAGCGTGGCGTCGTTATCTACGTCGCCGTCCTTGATGATGCCGCAGTGGCCGTGGTCTGTATACTCGCACATGCAGACATCGGTGATGACGGCCAGTCCCGGCACCCCCTTCTTCAACGCCCGAATCGTCTCCTGAATGATGCCGGTATCCGAATAGGCATCACTTCCCACGGCATCCTTTGCCTCCGGGATCCCGAACAGCAATACCGCCGGGATGCCTAAGGCAAACACCTCGCGTGCTTCCTCAACAATATCCGGGATCGACTGCTGATAGATGCCGGGCATTGAGGAGATCTCTTTCCGCGGCTCGGTGCCGAATGCAGAAAACATCGGGTAAATCAAATCATTCACCGACAAGGTCGTTTCGCGGACCATCCGCCGGAATGTCTCGCTGCCACGAATCCTGCGTGCCCTGAACTGGGGAAAAAACATGCATGCCTCCCTTTCTTTTGCAAATGTATAAAAATAATACTGCAACGACCGCTCCTAATGCAAGCAGCACGACTCATCCAGTCGGTTTAACGGCGAAAAAAAATCGGCCTCGTCTTGTCTTTTACCGGTTCCAGGTTATTATTTTATAAAATATTATACTCATTTTCCTTGAGTACCTTGCGCGAGGAATAGTTGTCGGAATTAACTATTTATTACTGTCTCAAGAAAGGAGAATGATTATGAAGAAAACGCTTTTGCTGGTTGTCACAGGCCTGATGGTAGCGCTTGTAACCGCCGCCTCAGCCGGCAATAGGGAGGAGACATTCTCTGTTTCTCCCATAATAGGCGGTTACACCTTTGACGGAAAGCAGCATCTCGACACCATGCCGGTGTACGGTCTCCGGCTCGGCTACAACTTCACCGATGCGTTCGGAGTGGAAGGCCTCTTCGATTACGTGCACACGGAATCAACCATAACGGCCCAGAAAATAGACATGTACCGTTACGGTGGCGAGTTATTGTACCATTTCATGCCTACCCATGACATTGTCCCCTATGTAGCCGCCGGTTATGCCGGTCTGAATTTCGATAACATCCAACCCCGGGGTGCCTTTGATTACGGCGTCGGCTTGAAGTGGTTCCTGAATGACGACTTTGCGCTACGGGGCGATTTTCGCAATCTTCTCTACAGATCCGGCGGCCCCAATGACACGACCTTCAGTAACTACGAGTACACCATTGGCCTCTACATACCCTTTGGCGGCAAGGTCCGGACCGTAAAGGCGGTTGAGACCCCGGCTCCGGCATCCGAGGCCCCGACACCGCCTCCGCCCCCTGAAGCCCCGGCTGAAGCTGTTCCGGCCGTAGTGCCGGCTCCTGGGCATTACAAGTACTGCATCACGCTCCATATCGAGTTCGACATCGACCGGGCCATCATTCGGCCGGAATACCATGACGAGGTGGCCAAAGCCGGCAACTTCCTGAAAAAATACCCGACCACCACCGCTGTCATTGAGGGGCATACCGATAACGTGGGCACTCCGGAGCACAACATGGACCTGTCCCAGAGACGTGCGGATAACGTCGTGAATTATCTGGTTGAAAAATTCGGCATCGATAGGTCCCGGCTCTTGGCAAAGGGATACGGCGCGACCCGTCCGGTCGCGGATAATAGCACCGATGAGGGGAAACAGAAGAACCGCCGCATTGAGGCTATCATCGACTGCGCCTTCGACGTCAAGGAAATCCAGCCCCCCGAGCGGCTCTGCGTGTCGCTCCAGATGGAGTTCGATCCCGGCAAGGCCGACATCAAGGCTTCATACCAGGACGAGATCGCCAAGGTGGGCAACTATATGAAGAAGTACCCGTTCACGACTGCCGTCGTAGAGGGGTATACGGATGATGTCGGGAGCAATGAATTCAACATGAAGCTTTCACAGAAGCGTGCCGAAAACGTGGTGAACTACCTGGTGGAGAACTTCGGGATCGACCGCTCCCGTCTCTCAGCCAAGGGGTACGGTAATACGCGCCGCATAGCATATAACACCACGGCCGAAGGGAGACAGAAGAATCGCAGGATCGATGTGGTCATCGACTGTGTCATAAAAAAATAAGGACATCCTCCACCAAGACAATAAGGGCGTACTACATGCACGTGGTACGCCCTTATTATGTGTAACCTGTTGTTGAAACTATTGCTGGAACCGTATGCGGCGTTGCCCCGTACTCCCAGTGGAAGATAATACCTGATGTGCCCGGTTGCTCGTTCCGGGCGCTCTGGCATCCGGCATTCCTCAAGATTGTTGCTGGCTTGCGGGCAGCACGCTTCCCCCCTCGGGCATGACCAGTGCCCGCCACCCCGAAGGCAGGAGTGCCTCCGCTTTTTCCATGGCACCTTTCAATGACCGGGCCGGTATCATGCCCATCTCCTCCACCTGAAGATCGGGAAACCGGGACACCAGGATGATCCTGAAGCGCTGTGCCTTCTGCAGCAGGGAATAGGCGGTCTGGCCGTTGATCTCGTATCGCTTCCGCAACTCGGCCTCGAACAGGTCCAGGGTGTGAAAACGGAACCAGTTGAAGAACGTGGCGTGACCGAAGCCGTCCCGGCACTCGGCCAGGAGGATCATCACGCCCCCCTCCCTGAGCGCCATGGAGGCATACTCCATGGACTTGTGCGCCTGGATAAGGTTGATGTCCTTGGGAAAACCCCCGCAGGAAACCACGACCAGATCGGCCCTATCAGCGATGGGACAGGAAAAAAGTTCCCTGTAGTAGCGACAACCGCGCTCGTGGGCCTCGCGCCACGGCCCGGCATAAGCCGCGATGACATGCTTTTCCAGGGACAGGATCGTGTTCAGAATCAGGTCCGGTCCAACCAGGGCACAGGCCTCGGTCATGGCCAGGTGTACCGGGTTCCCTTCCAGGTTCCCGGTAGTGGCCAGTGGATTCTTGCCGCTGCCTGGCCTGGGATTGAGTACGCTGAAGTGACTTGCCATGCAGGCCTGACGGCTGGCTATGCCAGGAAGGAGTGCCTTGCGTCCGCCGCCGAAACCGGCGAAATAATGGAACCCGATTACACCGGTCAAGACGAGACGGTCGGCCTCCACTGCCCTGCGGTTGATGCTGACCTCGATGTTGGCGGAGGTCCTTCCCACGGTGACCAGTCCGGCAGCATCGTCGCAGTCATGATCGGTGACCTTGATGCGCCCATAGATCCGGCCAAGGATCTTTTCATGCTCATGTGGCGTTTGTTTGCGGTGGATGCCGAGGGCGATCAGGATCTCGATGTTGCGGTCCGGTATACCGTAGCGGTTGAGTCGTTCGACCAGGAGAGGGAGGTAGATCTCGCTACCGGTGTAGCGAGTGATGTCGGAGGTGACGATGACGACCCTGTCTTCCGGCGCAAAGCCCGACAGGATTGGCGCACAGTCGTCGAGCGCGGCATTGATTATCTCTTCGGAGGCTTCGGCCGGCAAGTCTATGGCAGGCTCAATGATTCCGGCCAGGTGCTCGGGCGGAAGTGCGAAGGGGACTGAGGTTGAGCCGTACTTGAGTTCCATGGGATGTGCTCCTTCCCTCATTTTCAAATCAAGACGCCATCTCTGCCGGCTGTCTTCGGCCCCTCACGTACTGCCTGTACGCTCGTCAACAACTTTTAAATTCCCAAAAAAACAGGGATGACAGGATGAAGAGGATGTACAAGCATCCTGTCTTTCCTGATCATCCCTGTGTGAGAACTTTTCCCTCATCCATCTCCGGCAGACAAGCCGCAAAGGGAGTGGCTCAGATCCAGGCATCCCCGCCGTCGTACTGATAATCCCCGGTCTTTGATTTGGGTGCCACCTTGAACTTGGCCTCCCGTGCCAGGCGTTTCATATTCTCGGCAGCGCTTTCACCCAGGTCGGTCAGTTTCTCACGCACCTCGCGACCCGGTTTCGGGGCCAGAAGAAGCGCGGCACCAGCGCCGATGACGGCGCCGGAGACAAAGGCTATGACTGCTGCTGCTGCGTTATCGTTATTGGTGGACATGGCAGGCTCCTTTATGGCGTAGCATGATGATTGCGAACGATGTAAATGTATCAATTCCATATCTAGCACAGCCGGCGCTGCAACATAAAGCAAAATTTTCGGGTGTCTGAAAAACCCTCGGCCGACACGCTGCCTGATGAGCCCGGCAAGCAGGTGTTACCGGGTTTAAAGGCCTTTTTTCAGAGTTCGCGCCAAGTGCCGCCTTACCATCTCCTCGAAGTCCGCGTCACGGTTGCCGGTGTAGACGAGGGATGAACCGATCTCGGCGGCAAGGATAGCGCACAGGTATTTGCGAGGCAGATTCCCGATGCGCTTGCGAAAGGCCGGCGTCTCTCGAAGAAGCAGCGGCAGGTGGTTGAGGATAGCCTGCCGGAAGGGGCGTTGCAGGCATAGTTCCGGGCGGGCGGAGAAGAAATCGAACAATCTGGTGTAAAAACTGTTGATATTCAGGCTGATGGTATCTGAGATCTCTGTGTACAAAAGGCTGCCGCCGGATTCTCGCCAGCGCTGCAGGATCAGACGCGCCTCGTCCTCGGTTCGTTTTTCCAGGATGGTCAGCACATCCTTGACGTACTCTTCCTTGTGGTCCAGAAATTCCTGTTCGGAAAGGAGGAGGTTGGCAATGATCTCATAGGAAGAGGAGATGACACCGCATTTGTTGGCCGCAGCGTCGCGCATGACAACCACGCCGTTCTTCTGCAGGTGGATCCTGGCCTCCGGGGTTATGAACGAGTTGGCGCCCTCCACGATTACTTGGGCCGAAGGCGTCTCCCGGTCATCGAGAAAAGAACGCCAATTCAGCCCGTCGATGGTCTCTGGGCGTCCGCCGGCAGGGATGAACAGATCCGTTTTTACCGTGAAGACCAAACTGTTGTATTCACGGGTGAAGTCGTCCACATCCAGCCATTCTTCCACCAGGCCTTCCGCCGTCCGGAGCACCTTGCGATGCGTCTCCCTGAGTCCCTCGACACGCCTGCCGGTGCGGTAGAGGATGAACCCTCCCCTCCCCAGGGCCTCTGGGCTGAAGGCGTCCAGGTCATGGACCAGCACGATACGCTGCAACTCGGCAGGATTGATGCCTGCGGGATCGTAGAGGGCGGCGGTGCCGTCCTGAATCAGGCGCACCTGCATAAGGGGACAGCGTTCCAGCAAGATGCGCAGGGCGTTCCCGGCCACATCCCCGTTTGGCCCCCCGGTCATCTTGAGGGAGAAGGGTGCGTTATGGATATCGATGCCGGCCGTTTCGGCCATGGTGATCTCGGCGAATTTGACCACGCCGGTAGAGGTGACGCCATATTCCTTGTGATTGATGCCGACCCGTTTGCTCGACATGATGCCGATGCCGAGGATGTACCCCCGCTTTCTCGACAGGCTGGCTATGGCCTCGATCATGTTGTCTTGCATATTCTCATCCGGGCCGATTTCGATCGGTTCGTCGTCGCCGTAATAGTCAACGACCCTTCGGTCCCTGGCTCGGCCGTGGTCGGTCACGAAGATGTCCAGGAAGGCATTGGCGATTCCGTATTGCAGCTTGTACAGCCGGCTGTTCTCAGCGTCGCCTCCGGCTTGTTCCAGATCGGAGGCGTCCAGCACCAGCGTCATCTTGGACCCTCCCTCGTAGATATCCTTGTTCTTGAAGTGCTGGGTGTTGGCCAGGACATAGACCTCTCGGAAGAGTGTGTTGGCGGCGGTGATATAGTCGTCGGCGCTACGGGCGATGACCGTGCGCCATCCCCCGCGGGCAATATCCGAGAACCCGACATGGTAGCCAGCGCCGAAGCGGCTGAAAAAAAACGTCACCCGGAAGGGGAGGGTATCGGGCAGGTCGGCGGTGAACTCGTGACCGAGTTCGCGCAGATAGGCGGGATCGAGACGGAAGGCCAAGGCCTGCTTCGCCACCACGAAGAAATTGGTCTTGAGCGTGTAGGCTACCAGCAGCAGGCAGCAGCGGTAGATGGCGCGGCGTACCTCGTCCAGCCAGCGGTGGCCTGTATAATACCCCTCGGCGGATCCTCGCGTCTCAGCCAGGAGATTGTTGTAGACAGCCTCCCGGTCGGCCAGGTCTGGATTGAAGCGCGCCCTGAACAGGCTTATGAACCGATGGGCCATTTCGGGATGGTCGTAGAAGGCCTTCTGCACGTCCTCCAGGCCGAAACGGTCCGGCTGGCTGTGGGCCAGGCTGGTATGGCAGAAGGCGATGAACGCATTGACCAGTGAGGCGTCCTCGCCGGACATCTGACCCTGGGTGACGTAGGCTCGGTAGGCCGGCGAAGAGGGGGCAATTATCTGAGTGGTGCACAGCTCCCGCGTCAGTCGGTCCGCCAGTTCGCTCTTTTGAGGCAGGATGTCCCCCTGGCGGTTGAAGACATAGAAGGCCCCCAGGAAGTAGGGATGGGTGCCGTTGGAGATGGTCTGGCAGTACGCTCGGCGTATGCCCACATCCAGGCGGTTGAATACCTCAAGCACCTGGAGCAGGAATTCTTCCTGGGGAGGGTTGCCGACGGCGAATAATACGCGGGTTTCGGGACGTTCTTCGCGCATGACCTCGCTGATATCCAGGAACAGGCCACCCGAGGCGTTGCCCCGCTCAAAGAGCCAGATCAGCCAGGCAAGGCGGGACGGGGGCGCAATGCGTATGAGGTTCTCGTCGTTGAGCCAGAGAATCTTCAGCAATTGGTCGAACTTGTTCGGATCGAAATCGGGAAAGTTCCGGTGCAGTTCGGCGCGGATCCTGCGCCTCAAGGCCGGCGGAATAACCACCTTCTGGCTTATGTCTATCTCATGGTGCTGGCGGCGGTCGAATTCGAAACGCTGTACCTCCAGCTCATGCTCCATGCCGGGCATCGGCGCATTGGAGTGGGAAAACATGGCATAGGAGATCTCCTGCTCGCCTATGCGAAGCAGGGTCTCGTAGAGCGATCCGGGTTGGTTGACGCGGGCTATCACCAGGCGTTTTTCCCGGTCCGTCAGGATCAGGCTCCGGTTGGTACGCAGACGGTCCATCTCCCGCGCCAGCAATACCAGGGCATCCGCCTCGTCAGCCATGGCATGAAAAAAATAAGGACTCATATGCTGTTGGAGCCATTCGGCGTTCTGTTCGGTGACTCCATGCCTGGCCTTGACCGAACGGCGGACTGCGGCGGGAAGGTTCATGGGCAGCTCCTCAGCGTCCTGTACGGTTAATTATACGAAAAACGCACAGGAAACTTGTGGTGTGGTGATAAGATGCCCCATAGTATACCGTCAGGCATGCTCTCTGCAACGCATTGCTTGCGCTAATCCTTTGCTTGACTCTCTGCCGCTTGAGTTGTTATATTCAAACACTGTTGTCTTCTGTTGTATATGCGATTGGGACTATGGCTGAAAAGCTTTTTGCGGGATAGGCTTATGACTTTGGGGCGGGGATGCATACAGGTGTACACCGGCAACGGCAAGGGGAAGACCACTGCGGCTCTCGGCCTGTGCTTGCGGGCCGTCGGCAGGGGCCTCAGGGTGTGCGTGTTTCAATTCATAAAGGGGGGCGGACCCTACGGTGAGCATCTGGTTGCCGACAAATTGGCCCCTTTGTTTACCATTATACAGACCGGCAGGCCAGGCTGGGTCAACACCAAGGACATCAGCGAAGACCGCCAGGCGGCCCAGGAAGCGTTGGAGCGCGCCAGAGAGCTCATCACCTCCGGCGAGTACGATCTGATCGTCCTCGACGAAATCAACGGCGCCGTAGGGTTCGGGCTGGTGGATGTGGAGCAGGTCCTGGAACTCATCAGCCTCAAGCCCGAAACAACCGAACTTGTACTGACCGGCCGCAACGCCCACGAAAAGGTGCTAGAGGCTGCCGATCTGGTGACCGAGATGCGCGAGGTCAAGCATTATTACAAGGCCGGCGTGCCGGCACGCACCGGCATAGAGATGTGATGACGAAGCCGGAAATGTCCATCCGGTTCTTTGCGCTTGTTTCCGCCGTTGCGAGGTGCCTTGTCTCACTTCTCGAATATACCGCGCTTGCATATGGGCTTTCGCTAACATGAGTGGAACCATTCTTCAGCTACTTAGGTTCCCTCCCCCCGCTGGGGGGAGGGAACCTTTTCCAGAGGTTCGTTAATAAGATGGATCGCATGTCAATATCAAATCGGAGGTAGCTTTCATGGCTTCAAGAACATTGCGGGTACTTGTGGGCAAACCTGGACTGGACGGCCACGACCGTGGGGCGAAGATCATCGCCAGAGCCTTCCGTGACGCTGGTTTCGAGGTCATATACACCGGCCTGCACCAGACACCGGAGCAGATCGTCTCGGCCGCCATCCAGGAGGATGTTGACTGCGTCGGGCTGTCTATTCTGTCCGGTGCCCACAACACCTTGCTGCCACGTATTTGCCAGCTCTTCAAGGAGAAGAACGCAGACGATATCAAGATTTTCAGCGGCGGCGTCATCCCTGAGGACGATATCCCCGGTCTCAAGGAGGCTGGTATCAGCGAGGTGTTCACACCTGGAACCTCCACCGAGGCTATCGTTTCCTGGGTGAAGACCAACATCATACCCCGGGCATAACAAAATAGGGCGAGGCCGCTATTGCGCCTCGCCCTTACAACTTCCTTACAAAATTCCATCCTGGAATCGAATCTCAGTTCTGACATATTCTGTCCCCCGGATTCTCCTCGTTCAATTAATCATAGGTCTTCCTGAGCAGATGGGCGAACAGGGCCAACAGCAGCATTGCCGAGATTCCGCCTGCTCCGGCAAGTTTTCGTTTCCGGCGCTCCTGGTCAAGTGCCGTTAGTTGGTCCTGGATCTTTTTCAGGTCTCCCTGTATGGCTGCCGACTCTTTTTTCACCATTTCCACGTCCACGTTGTGGAACAGGGTATGGAAGCGGTTACGCACGGCAAACAGCCTCTTCTCCAGGCCCTCCGTATCCATCCCTTTCCCGTTGTAGGCCGAGAGCCTCTGGTCCATAGCGACGATCATCCCCTCTGTTTCCTGCATGGCCGCACGGAGCAGCCGTGCCCGCTCAAAGCTGTGACAACGGCCGCAGCTCTTCTCGTTGATCAGATCCAGCGATGCCTTGAACACCTGATGATTGCTGTGACAGGTGACGCAGGTCGGTCCCCCCCTGCCCAGCATCTTGCCGTGGGCGCTGGCGAGGTAATCATGCATCACCCCAACATGGCACCGGCCGCAGAAGGCAGGGATAGACGTCTCCTGCGGGGCGCCGAGGAAACCGCGGGCCGGGCTCATGGCGTTGGCCGCATCCTTGGGGTCTCCGCCGTGGCATGCATTGCAGGCAATGCCGTTTTCCGCATGGATGCTATCCTGCCAGAGCTTGACCGGCTCCCCGAGCCTGCCGGGCATGGATTCGTGGCAGTTGATGCAGACGATCTCCGCCGCTGTGGCCGGCAGCGGCAGCAGCGCGAACAAAAGAACGGCGGACAGGATTCCCGTCAGATTCATTACTGTCTCTCGCAATCTCATGAGTAGTGCCCCCAGATGCCGAGTCCGATCCAGAGCATAATGCCTCCTAGGGCGCAGACCATGAACAGCGGCCGCTTCAGTGGGTGGCGCTCCGGGCTACGGTCGATGAAGGGGAGCAGGGCCAAAAGTGTCATGGCTGCACCCTGCGCCGCCAAGCCGAGAAACTCGCTGGGAAAAAGTTTAAGGGTCTGGTAGTTGGCAAGGAAGTACCACTCTGGCTTGATGTGGGCAGGGGTCTGGAGTGGGTTGGCCGGTAGAAAGGCCTCCTTGGTGAAGAGGAGGTTGGGAAAGAAGAACACAAGACCCAGAAAACAGGCCAGGCAGATGAAGATGGACCTAAGATCCTCAAGCGCGTAAACAGGGAAGAACGGGATCCCCCCAGGATGGTTTTCGTAGCGGTAGCCGTCACCTTTCCATTTGTTTGTGGTCTCCTTTTGCCCGAAGGGGGGGGTAGAGATGCCGGTACGTTGCAGAAAGAACAGGTGGACGCCGACAAGGGCCGCAATCCCGGCAGGGATGAGCGCCACGTGCAGGGCAAAGAAGCGCCCCAGGGTCGGGGGCCCAACCAGTTTGCCGCCCCGCAGGAACTCCACCAGGTACTGCCCAACCGCAGGTATGGCGCCGACGCTGTTGGTGGCCACGGTGGTGGCCCAGAAGGAAAGCTGGCTCCAGGGGAGGAGGTATCCGGTTAAAGATATGCCCTGCACCAGGGTGAAGAGGATGAAGCCGGTCAGCCAGTGCAACTCCCGGGGGCTCTTGTAGCTGTTCATCAAGAGCACGGACAGCATGTGGAACAAGAGCACCAGCACCATCAGGTTGGAGCCTACCACGTGGCAGAGGCGGATCAGCCAACCGAAGGGGACCTCGTTCATGATAAAGGTCACGCTCTTGAACGCCTTGTCCGCATCCGGCACATAGTAGATCAGTAGCAGCATGCCGGTCACGACCTGCATGGCGAAGATGAAGAGCAGGATGCTCCCCATGGAATACCAGATGTTGATGTTGCGGGGCAGGAGGTAGCCGGTCAATTCCTTTGCCGCCACCTCGCGTGCGCCGATGCGTACGTCGATCCAGTCGATGAGCCGTTTAAGCAGTGTCATGCTGTCTCCTGATTTTTCAGCCAACGGTGATGACCCCATTGGCCACGGTAAAGGGGAGTTTTGTAAGCGGTCTCGGCGGCGGACCGGAGAGGACGACACCTTCGGCAGTATAATGGCCGCCATGGCAGGGACATAGGAAATCCTGCCGGTCTTTTTCCCACTGCACGATACATCCCATGTGGGAACAGACGGCTGAAAGAGCGATCAGGCCGCCGCCCGATCTTCGCACAACGACCGCCGATTCTCCGCCGAACTCGAAGAATTTGGCCTCGCCTGCTGGGACGTCCTTCTCCGGGATCTCGACCTTCGCGGTTGTTGTGGTGGTAGAACGTGGCGCGAGGTAGCGGTACACCGGCCAGATGGCCGATGCGGCAACGGCTGCCGTCAGGCCGCCCATGCAAATTCCTAGGAATGTTCTCCTGCCGCTGTTTTCCATGGATTCCTCCTGAGAATGTGACGAAGACCATTTATAGCAGTCTTGACGATTTTTACAACACTGTATATTGCAAGAACGCCGCCTCACCGGCTCATGCTGGTCTAACATGGAGCAGCCCGTGAAGATCATCGGCGCGCAGGAGACCACGCCCAGACTGATCCTGGTGTGGGAAGAGGCTCTGTCCAGGCTGAAAAGGGTAGCAAACGATGAGGCCAGGTGGGCGCGCACCAAGCTTGGATAGGTCAAAAACCAATGTTTAATGGAATCGGGATGTGGGGAATGATGATTTTGCCGGCATCTTTACTTGAACAGGCGGCGGTGAAGGAGTAATATCGGTTCCCGCTTAAGGGAAAATCAAGGCTGTGCAATACAAGCTACCAAGGTGTACCGGCAGTACGTCCAGGAGCCGAAGACAGACCAACCAGTGTCCGGCGGGGCTAGCCGCGGGCTGCATGGGTGGCCTTAAACTCCCGTACGACGGCACAAGCGGAGTGTGCATGAATATTCTGACACTGAGTTGCTGGAGTAATTCCATAAAATACCACCTATTCTCATGGGGAGGGGAATCGCTGCTTGCGGCGGGGTCGGTCAAGCGGGTCGGACTCGGCGGAACGTCCAACAGCCTGAAGGTGGCGGGTCGGGAAGTGGAGACGCGGGATGTGGAGTTTCTTGATCACCAGGGGGCTGTTGCACTGATCCTCGATACCCTGAACGATCCGAGCTACGGAGTCAGCGACGAGGCGGGACGGATTAGTGCTGTCGGCCATCGCGTGGCCCATGGCGGGGAGAGGTTTCACCACTCCGAGGTGATCGACGAACAGGTGCTCGATGCCATCCGGGAACTCCAGCAGCTGGCCCCGCTGCACAACGCCGCCAATATCGCCGGGATCGAAGCAGGGGCTGAGCTTTTGCCCCATATCCCCCACGTGGCAATATTCGATACCGCCTTCCACGTCACCATGCCCGATTTTGCGTACGTCTATCCCCTGCCGTACGAGTGGTATAAGAATTTCGGCGTGCGCCGTTACGGGTTTCACGGGCCGTCGCACCTCTACCTGTCCCGAAGGGCCGCCACGCTGCTCGGCAAGCCGGCCGCGGGCTGCAACCTCGTCACCATCCACATAGACAAGGGCGTTTCCCTGTGCGCCATCCGAAACGGAGTTTCCATCGATACCAGCATGGGACTTACTCCGCTGGAGGGGGCTGTAATGGAGACACGTAGCGGAGATTTCGACGCCGGCATCACCGCCTTCGTCATGCAGCAATTGAACCTTTCTGCGCGGGAGATGGAGAGCATCCTTAACCAGAAAAGCGGGATCCGGGGCATAACCGGATTGCATGCGGAGCGTCGGCAGGTCCTGGAGGCCGCCTCTGCCGGGGATGCCCGGTGCCTGCTGGCCCTGGAGATGGAGGCCTATCGCCTCAAGAAATATATCGGCGCCTATTCGGCCGCCGTTGGGCCGGTGGATGCCGTGGTTTTCACCACCGGCGCGGGCGAGTGGGAGTGGTTTGCCAGGGAGCTGGCTCTGAGAGGGCTGGAATGCTTCGGAATCCTGCCTGACCAGGAAAGAAACCGCACCGCAGGTTCAGATAGGAAAGAGGCGTTGATAACCTCTGACGCATCGCCGGTCAAGGTCTTTGTCATCCCTACCGATGAAGAGCTCGTTTTTGCCCAGGACGTGACCGCCATACTGTCCGGGGAGTACAGCGGCCACCTGCACCACGGTTATTCGTTTGCTCGTCCCGGCTTCGTCCCGGAGCATTCTTCAGCCTAGGCGTCATTCGCAGCCAGCTTTCTCCGGCGTGTCAACCTGAATACGACTGTCGGGACCATGAAAGTCCTGCGAAAATCTTTTGCACATATTTTGGGTTGACATGGCAAATAATTCCATGCTAAAAAGACGGCTCTACACTGCATTCCCCAGTAGCTCAGTCGGTAGAGCAGGTGGCTGTTAACCACCTTGTCCGTGGTTCGAGTCCGCGCTGGGGAGCCAAACATTACAAGGGCTTACAGATTTTGTCTGTAGGCCCTTTTTCTTTGTGGTGTAGTATATGGTGTAATAAATATTTTGGTAACAATTGAAACACCGTGGTTTGGTTTGGCATGAGCCACTATCTACCAGAATTTACCTGTCTATCCCATTTCACCACCGATCAAAACATTCCGGAGGGGCCTAACGGCGAACGCCAGGGCATGGCAGACGTTAAGCCTGGCCGGGTATTTCCCCAGAGTTCAAAAAATTGTGAAACTGCTCTTGATCCAAGATAATAGCTTGCTGTTCTTTCGCCTGCTTCAGCTTGACGGGACCTGGTGAATCGCCAATGCACAGGTAGGCCAATGATTTTGTCACAGATTGAACCACATCCAGGCCATTTTGAGCGGCAAGTGTTTGGAGCTCATGTTTCTCGTCGGGATCGAACCCGGTAAAACAAATCTGATTTTCCTTTTTTGGCCTTTCTGTCTTTGCTGGCCTTGAACTGTAGATGATGGCCCACCCCTCTGCATCAGACAGTTGTTCAATTTCTTGAGCTGATAGATTTGTCTTTGACCTCAAGATCATCGATACCTTTTCGCCTGCCATAGTCGCCCCCCTGATGGTGTCTGATTCAGTGACTGAAGATCAAAATCAATTTTATCAGTCCTGCACGTAATTACAACGCGCCTGAGCGAAGCCCATCCCCTTTACCCCCAAAACCCAACAGGTATTCTGTTGAAAAATACAGGTATATTAAATATTTACACTATTTTACACTTGTGTTAGCCTTCACCCATCCATCTCACGAACGTAGTTCCCTTCACCTGGTGAAATGACAACGCCAGGTTAATGTCATCACCCTCGATTTGGCTGAGTGTGCCGGCAGGATGTGCCCACACCGTAAGGCGGGCAGCGCTCGTGAGCGTGGATAGTCCTACCGGCACACTCTTATGTGGCCGGATCCAATTCACGGGGGTTGTAATGATGACAAGGGGGAAGCAGGTTGTTGAGGGCAACAAAAGGAGTGACGAAACATGCATGCGGCCAGTCGCGCCGGTTTATGCCGGACTTCTTCACGGAGTGTCTGTCTTCTTTGGCGGCCGCCAGGCTAAAGACTTCCCGGCGGGAGACGAAGCCGGTACTGAACGGCCACGTATCACTGTTAAGCCTGAATGTGGCACGGAAGAGTTGTTCAAAGCCGTCTGCTATGTCAGGGGGCGGTACGACCTGGAACGGGAATTAGACGGGCTTGAGCCCTTTAATTGGGGGCCTGTTGGCACATACCAGGATGCTTATCATGTGCTTGGAAAGCAAATATCCACTCCCACCACGCTTGGTGAATTACCGCAACCCTGTGGAGATGCTACAGGGAGACTGATCGAGGACCATTTCAACAACACATTAGAGATTTTCAGTAAGACAAGGCCTTCCCACCGGAAGCAGATAAAGATAATTCGTGAATTTCTGGAATATGGATTGCCACCAGAAGGCATCTCATTATGCATCATGGCGTTTCTCCATGGGGTTGAGACATATTCTCCGCCTCAGGATGATCTCCCCTCGCTTGGCGCACTGATTGAACGTCTTGAAGCGATCCAAGATGAACATGGCCCTGATCTTGTTGTCCAGGTAGCTGGGAATGATCTGGACACCATCAGCCCCGTGATTTGGACGGCTGAAGAACAGGCCGAGAATGGTGGCGCCCTTCGTGATTGTCTGATGCTGGGGGGGTGCTGATCATGGTGACCATCGTCAATGCGAATGTTTTCCGCAATCAATACTGCGACCTTCTGAATCTGCAGGGCGCAATCAACGGCATCGGCAGACAAGTGCTCAATCTGCTCGACGGTGAGCCTGATATCCGTGAGGCGTTCAGTATCGAGATAGACGAGATCGTGTCGATGTGTCATTGCCTCGGCGTAGTCGCTTTGCGGGCTGCGAATAAGGCTGGTGAATGGGAAGGGTGGGCACTACGGGAAGGAATCGACACCACGCCATAAAGGGGGGACCATGGCAAAGGTTGAATCAATCGAACAGGCGCGTAAGATGGCGCGGATCAAGGCTATCGATGCCGCACCTCTATGGGGAATAGAGCCACGCCATATATCCAGGTATTGCTGCCGCGGGGAGATCCCCGGCGCGGTCAAGCTCGGGCAGATATGGTATGTCACTGCCACCGGGATGGATCGCTTGTTCGAGGGCAAGCACAAGAGATAACCGGCTAACAACGAAGCCGCTCACGACCTGGGCGGCTTTCGTTTGCCATCAAAGCGCCATTTACGGAATTACAGCCTGGCCAGCAGATTTTTAACGGCTGTCGGAGTCCAGGATCCGGACTTGCCCCGCGCTGTCAGGATGCTGTCAGTATTCAACTTGGCGGCGATAGCGTTCAAGCTCATACCCTCGGCTTGGTACGCCTCGACCATCGGACCGACCTGGCCGGCGAAGTCGTCAGCTTTCACCGTTCTGGCCTTGCTGGCGTTGACTGCTCCCTTGCAGGCTGCGGCCCTGGTCAGGTTTTCAGGCTTCCCGAGTTTCGCACCACGCGCCTTCAGGGCAGCAAGGGCGGCACGGGTCCGCTGGCTGATCATTTCCCGCTCATGCTCGGCCAAAGCGGCGAAGATGTGAACGGTGAACTTGTTGGCGCTCGGCATGTCACAGGCTATGAACTCGATCCCGGCTTTTTGGAGTGAGGAGATGAAATGGAGATCACGGCTCAGGCGGTCCAGCTTGGCGATGATCAGAGTCGCGCCGGTCATCTGGCAATGCTTGAGCGCCCTGGTTAGTTCGGGCCGGTCGGCTTTCTTTCCGGATTCCACTTCCACAAACTCACTCAGCAGTTCCCAGTTGCCGCCGTTCAGGTATCGGCTGATTGCTTCCTTCTGAGCTTCCAGTCCTAAGCCGCTGGCTCCCTGCTTCATTGTCGATACCCTGATGTATGAAACGAATTTTCCGGTTGCCATGACTTCCCCCTGTTCAGCATATAAATTACTTGTACGTTCGTTTAAGATGTTTATACAGTATGTGAGGGGGCATGTCAACAGATAAAAAAGGAAGTGATCATTTATTTCAAGGCGTTGGAAGGGTCGGCAGTTATCCGGTAATTCCAGACAACTCAACAAATCGGCAAGGGATGGATGTGACAGCGCGGCCGACAGGCAAAATCGTGTCACCCAAGCTTGCCAGCCTTGTTCATTGCCTCGGCCCATGCTCTCCACTCTTCATGTGTCGCGTTCGGCCCTGGTGCCGGCGGGAGATCATTAGAGGCACCATCAACCTGATGGGTATCAGGTGACGTTGATCCATGTGTATGTGTTTTCTCTGCGCCCTGGCTGTGCCTACTCTTCGTCATGGTCATGTCCTCATGTTGTGAACGTGGATGGGCGATAGTTCGTTACCGAGTTGTCTGGAGGATCGCCAATCGATTTTGGTATTTTGGATCTACATCATCACAAGGTCAGTAATCAGTGTTTTAGTTTAACGGCACCACAGGCCCGGCAGCAAGTCTTATGGCTTGGTTCATGCTGGCCAAGCGCACGCGCATCATCGCCACAAGCACGACGAGCAAGATAGCTAGAGTTCAACAACAGGCCGGTGCAACGAGGATCATGAACCAGGTCGAGGCCTGCTCATTATGCAAAAGAAACAGGCAGCAAAGCGCGTGCGGTATAGCTGAACTCTACAACCATGCTATATCATTAACAAAAAGGTACTGTGAAAGGGGGGAGGCCACGGTAAGGGGCTCTGTGTCGCGGCCCCTTCTCTTCCCAATTGCCGCTCTTTTTGAAAGTATTTCCTTTTATTTGGGAGTTTACGTAAACCCGGTGCCCTTGACTTCACCTGGCTTGAACCAGGCGACCGCGTGCCGGCAGGATGCCACACTGCCGATCAGTCTTTGATGTTGCTTTTGACTATTAAATCTTGACGCCCTTTTGTTGTGTAAAAGCCCCGCGCCAAGCGCAGCGCCCCCAAATGATCATGTCCATATGTCCCCCAGGTCCTTCTGCGTGTAGGCGTTGGGTGGAATCAGATGGAGCATTGCCGATCGGCTCTTCTCGGCCATGTCGAATTCGACAGAGCGCACCAGGAATGTGTAGCCCTTGGAGACGCCCAAGGTTGGAGATATTACATTCACCAGCGTGTTCACGGCCCACAGGGAGCCGTTCGGGGCATACCAGGACGTGACGGGAAAGGGAATGGTCAGGGCATCCACAAACTGCTTGTTCTTCCGCCACCGGGCAGAGTCGATGATGTTGCCGGGCGTCACATTGTCAGCCCGGAAAGTCTGGACACGGGTAAGGGGCACATCAGGATCCTCAGCAGTTTTGACTGGCGGCCCGACCTTTGGGGTTGTACCGCCAGGCGTCAAGATTGAGGAAATTATGGAGGTTGGCTGCCGTCCCTTCATCCCAGCCGTGATGCACTGGTATTTGTTGAACCGTTTGCGCCCGTCATAGGTCGCCTTCCAGCCTGTGACCAGGCCATCTCCTTCCTGTAACGTCCCGACGGTCTTCTGGCTCGTATTCGCCTGAAGGAAGAGCATGTCACCGTCAGGGGTATTGCTGAGAAGTCCACCGCGCTGAGCGGTCAAGCGCGAAAGGAATTGGAAGATGGTTTCCGTCTCCCGCATCTCCGCCGTATCGAACGGAGCCAAGAAGGCCGCACTCAGCCCAGGGGCGAAAACAGCATTGATACCGAGGGCATTTGCAAACATCCGCGCCAACTGTTTGAAAGTCACGTTGCTGTACGCATACGGAGGAAACACAGACGAATCGACCGCATCTATCGTAAAGCTGTATCCGATCAGCTCTTGAGTGAGCCCTTTGTCCGTCATCTCCGGAGAGACCGTGTAGAGCCGCCCTGACACCATAAGCTGATTGCCAATATAGGCAGCCGCCCGTGGATAACCAAAGGGCCGCGTTGCCTTGTCGATCTTGGCCGACTCGCCCGGCGTCCAGGCAATGCGTCCCGCCCAGGCGTCACTTGCCGTGTCGATGGTGGTGATGATCTTGGCGTTCAGCATGGGAAGCTCGATGCCGTCCACAATGATTGTGAGGTCATCAGCTTCCTTCCCCTTCAGCTTCTTTGCAGGGGGCGCACCGGGGATGATGACCTTCTCACCGATATGGACCTTGTTACCTGGGCGCGGAGAGTTTGCCCGAAGGATGCCGTTTATCAGGCTCTTCCCGCTTACCGGGCCGGCCTGGGTAGCAATAGCGTCGAGGGTGGTGTCTTCCTGGGCAACATACTCGGTTCCGGGAGTTGGCTTGCCGGATGACCCACCACGCGGGCTCATAGGCCACCCCCTCTTCCAGCCATGTATATCAATCGTCCTGTAATCTTGAGCCGTTCATCTGCCATGGGTGAGACCTCCTATGTGTTTTCTCACTGCTTCAAACCAGTTAACCAACTATCTTGCCGCCCTTTTTTCTGTAAAAGGCGTTGCAGTCATCCGCTGTAGTCTTTTGAAAGCGCTCGAGCATCGCCATGGAGAGATGCGGGCAATGCTCCGCGATATAGTTGGATTTCAGGTGGTCATCGTCTCCGAACATCCTGGAGAGGCCTTTCAGTATCAGCCACAGGTAACCATCTGCGGTAAAATTGTAATCGGCGCGGGGGCGTTTCCGGAATGGTATTACGTTGTCCGTCGTCATTTCAGGCCCTTTCTGTGGCGGCGCCTTGGGGCACTGGTCCGCTGTCTGGGCTGCAGGGTGGCCACCATCGCTTTGAACTTGGCGTTAAGCGCCTGTGCAAATTGATTCGGGTAGAGGTCGCCCAAGATCGCCGCCAGCACAGCAACCTCGTTGCCTCGCGGATCGCTGTCTATCAACTCATTGAAGCGTTGCATGAGACTTTCAAAAGAAACCTGGCCAGCTTCGATCTGTCCGATGTAGCTGTCCAGGATCGCTACGGCATTTTTCATTTCGATATTTTCCATGGTGGGATCCTCAAAGTAAATTCGGTTGCGTCTCTACGGCGGCCGGCGGCCGGTAATGCTCGCAACGGTTCTGGATACATCCCGCCGGCCAGACGGCACCGGGTAGCTTCTCACTGCACCAGCAGTCGCCAGGGCTGCAATAGTGGGGAAGGGCTTTCCCGTCTGCCGGTACCGGTTCAACTTTTCCCTGCAACTTCTCCAAGAGTGATTCATTGATCTCGATGATCTGACCGGCGGGGATCGTCCCGCGGGCGGATGGTATGTCCATCAGGGCGCGGACTTTCACAGGGACACCTCTGCAAAATCTTCCTGAGTGAATACCTCAACCACGGGTGGACAATCAGGGGGGACATCGGGACACTCCTTATAGGAGTGTGTCCCGTCCCGTCCCCCTGCTGATACCGGGACGTGTCTCCCTGATGTCCCGCTAATGTCCCCTGTCCCGCTAGATAGGATGGTATTGAAAATTCTGTCTTGCTCTGCCAGCCTGAGCGGCACAGCGCCACGTTCAGTGAAGGCAACAACATCTTTGCCCTGTAGCCCGTTGGCCTGGTCGCCGCTGCCGGTTGCCCTCTGGAATGCCTTCTTGAATGCGCTCTGCTGTTTTTTGCACTCTGCCGGATCCTCGGGGCTACCATCTTCCAGGCGGCGCAACCTGTAAAACTCTTGGCGCCATGCATCAAGGCTACCGGCGTACATCTTGTTTTCAACATTGTTTTCTTCAATACAGACGGCAACCAGGGCCTCAAGGGCTTGTGCTTCAAAGCGGGTAAGGCCGGTTCCTTGCTGCTTTTGGGACTTCTCGCCGTATTCCACAATGCAAGAGGTTATGGGCTCACCGTTATCGTCAACGCCTACCTGGACAGGTACGAGCTTGAAGTCGATAGGTTCAGGGGCCTCGAAATCCTTCATCTTGGTGAAACTTAGGGTCCCTTGCTTGCATAGTATTTCGAAATCAAGCGCCGCCCGGATCGCCGAACTGCCGCGCCCTCGGCTCTTGGTTTCCACTGCATGACCGGTATGATGAACGATCATCACGACACACCCGGGGAATGCCGCCTGAAGCCGGCCCAACTCCCGGATGAATGCCCCGATGTCTGTGGCGCTGTTTTCGTCGCCTACTAAGTGGCGCGCCAGTGTATCAACCACCACAAGGCCCAGGGGCTCGCCATGCCGTTCAACCAGCTGCTTCCCCTCTGCTATGACTTCCCGGACTTCGGGGGCATCAATGCTGATCGCCTGCCGCGAAAAATAGAGGCCGGCCAAATCAGCCATTTCTCGCGATTGATGTTCGAGCAGTGCACGGATCCTCCGGGGGCTACCTGTGTAACCTTCACCGATCAGGTAGAGCACCAGCCCCTTTTGCGCCTGGCGACCGTTGAGCGTAGTCCCGCCAGTGGCGACCGCCACCGCCATATCGAGCGCGACGAAAGTTTTACCGCCGCCCGACTCCCCCACGAGCTCCCCGAGGGTGTCCCGCTCAATAAGGCCATCGATACAAAAACGGGGGGTCACCGGGACCTGGAACATTTCTTCAACAGAAACGAACAGGGATGGTTTCCGCGTGGTTGCTTCCGGAGTGGTTGACGGCCCGCTCGTCACGGGTGCCGCAGCATCGATACACCTTTTGACCGATTCCGAGCCAGACAGCCGCGCCAGGTCGTTGAAGTCGGTATCCTTTGGCCCACGGCTGGAAGGGAGGGCCGGCACCGCCAACATGGCATCTACGGCGCGGGCCGCTTCTGTTGCCTTCGATAGTCCCAGATTTCCATCTGTGGCGTGATCATCGTCCGCGGCAATGATGATCTTCCATGACGGCTGCCGGCCATGTACACCCTTTGCCACATCGAGCAGGTTCCCTGCATCGAACGCCACCAGCACGGCATGCCCGGTCGCCTGATGGATGCTTGCCCCGGTGGCGTAACCCTCGCAGATGATCATAGTGTTATCGACAGGCTTACCGATCAGATGGAAGTGGCCCAGCTTGGCGGTACCAGTCTTGAACTTCTTTGAACCGTCAGGGGAGATGAATTGAAAACCGTGGATAGTGCGGTCGTTTGAGATCACGGGGACAATCAGCCTGTCACCCCTGACCCGCAACCCGAGGGCTTGGACCTGCTTACGCCGCAGGTAGGGGTGATCATCTGTCGCGGCCGGAGAGTGGGCCCAGACATCCTTACACCAGGCCCGGCACTCTTCATATACGCGCTGCTGCTCGGCATCGCGGGCTTGGCGCGCAGCCTCCATCTTTGCCCGGTACGCAGCCTTTTCTTCCGGGCTGAATTCTGACTTGTTGCGATTGCACCAGGGGATATTCTCCCCGGTCTTCCAAGAGCCGAACCGCCCGGCCTTGAACTCGCCATCATCGAAAGCGACATACCAGCCGTTTAAGGACCGTGGTCGGTCGCCTGGAACATCGAACCGGTGCAGCTTCCCATCTGCTATAATATCGCCCGGGTCCAGCCCGGCATCTCGCATTGTACTGATCAAGGTGACACCTCCCCAGCCAGGACGATGACGGCACAGGAGGTGTCTCGATCAAATTTGCCGAATAGTTGAATCGGGCGGGAGGGTGTGATAGGATTCAGTTTGTCAGAAATATCAGCTGTATCCCTCTTTAAGCCCCTTACCGGTTCCCCTCCGGTTTGGGGTTTCGTTGCTTTGTCCATGGGTTACCCCTCTGCGACAACATGGCGGGATTCACGCCAAGCTTCAACGTCGGCCCGGCGATATCCTACGGCTCCAGCACTCAGGCGAATGCGTTTCGGAAAGTCGGACTTTTTCTCAAGTCTCCAAATTGTAGTTCGGGAAAGGCCAGTTTCGCGGGGAAGGTCGCGGGGTCGGATGATTTCGTTGCGTGCGGCGAGGGCCATAGTAAAACCTCCTGGTTAGATTGTTTGTTCCGGTGTGTGCCGGTTGTTTCAATCTATTCCGGGAAGTGTTGTTGGTCTGTAACCTTATTCTGTGGGATTGGGGTAACTCGTGGAGGTGTCGGTGTTAGAAGCCCAGGCGAGATGCAATCGCCATTGAGAAACCAGCGCCCCTGAGTCTGATAAATCTGCTTCCTTATACCCAAGTTCGATAATGTCTTCTTCCCATTTTGTAAAAAAAATTTTGTGTTTGTAATACACTTTCCTAAGTGTTAGAGATTCCATAGCATACAACTTTTTGGTTTTTTCAATAGCATTATCAACACTTAACTTGCCAATAATACGGTATGAATGTATTATATTAGATAAAATATCATGAAGATCAGCAGTTCTGCGAGCAGTAAATGGAGTAGTTTTAGATTTATTTTTCAATCCTAAAAGCTTTACTAAGTCAGTTTGTTTTGTATTTGATTCATTTTGAACATAATACTCTTGAAAAGCTTTGTATATCCATTCCGATACAAACGAGAGTTGTGGTTTTCCGGCATTATGGCAGCAGAGATATAGTTCCAAGCAAGTCAGAGGGGGAACAACATCACCACAAAATATAGTTGGCATGACGACATTGCACAACATCATCAATAAATCTTCCTCTACCGGAGAAAGATCTTCAACCGTCTTAACATCGGACAACAAATTAGTATCAATATAGTCCAACAAAAAACGAGAAGCGACGCTACCAGCCTTTAGCTCGCTGATATGATTTGCAAGAAAGATGTCAGGGTGATCCACCACAAAATTAGGATCGTGAACATCCCATACACCTGATTCTTCAACATCTCGGTAACTCTTTCTCTCCTTCAATTTTCTTTCACATTCAGCAATCTGTTCGTCAACGTCGAAACTCGCGCGCATCCCCCGGTACAATGAATCCAATAGCTTTTTGTTGTCTTCCATAGTGCCCCTCAGCGCCCTTGTGATTAATCGCGGGAAACCGCCCCAGCAAAAGCGCCTTGTCGTCTGGCCAGACTATCCCGCGGAATGGTTACAGCAAGCTTCTATGATCGCAATGCAACACGGCGGCCAGCTTCTTGGCGCTCACTGGGCCGATGATCCGCTTACCGTTCTCCATCTCAGAGATATGGCGTTGCGGGATGCCGGCAGCGTCCGCAAGCTGCATCTGCGTCAGTCCTTCCCGGTGCCGGTAGCCACTCAACAGCGTACCCGCTTCATTCCCCTTGAACTCGGGGAAAGCATCACGCCACGGGGTGCTATCATCAGCCTCCTGAACGCCGATCTTGGCGGCATAGTCGCGAAGATCCTGGAGCTTCTTGACAGGCCCGACAAAACGAGCTGATTCAGTACGGGGCTTTTTCGTGCGTTCCAACATAAATAACCTCCACCAGCTTGATCTTCTTGTCCTCTACTTCCCACACTGCCACATACGTCGGGTTACCCTTTTTTAGGTGGCAATGATGCCGGGTTTCAGAAAGCTTGCCATAGTTCGGCCAGTCCCCTCGAACAGGGCCTGCCTGCTCAATATCATGCAGAAGGGAGAACAGGGCCTGCCGAACCGGCTTCGACAGCTTTACTTTCTGCTTTTCAGCCGAACGTGACAGATTCACCGTCCATGTCATAAATTATACCTTTCAAAAGTATAAATCAAGGGGATTGTAAAAGCCCAGTTCCATCCTGAGAAGACGGCACTATGCCACCTTGCGCCTAATTGGGATGACCTTGTTATCCGCGCCGTTGATGATATTATTCAGCTTGCGCTCAAGTGCTTGTAGGGCAACCTGTTTTTCATCATCATAGTCATATTGGTTATAAGTGCCGTCCAGTTTTTCAAGAGTGTGATTAAGTACCCGCTCTCTATGCTCCTTGATGATCTTGGTAGCTGCCATGAGGGTGTTAGCAGTCCTTCTTAGGTCATGGGGAGTAAACTTCTCCACACCTAACCGGTTCTCGGTCGCCGGTTTTCCGTCTTTCGTAAAGAGGGGTTTGCCCTCCCCGTCAGTCAAAGGGTATTCAAGATTCCTTCCTACAGTGACAGAAAGGGCTGTATCTCCCATGGGCTTGTTGCCTTTCTTCTTCACCGGAGAGGGGAATATGTATCCCTTCGGCTTCATTTCGCCTGTTTCGGCGTCTTGGACTTCAAGAGGGCCTATAAGCTCAAGGGCGGTGTTTGTCAGATAGACCCTGTGCGTCCGTTTGTTCTTTGATCTTTCTTTCGGGATTGTCCACCAATGGCCGTCAATCTCGCTGGTATGCATCCCAATCACTTCCCCGGACCGTTGTGCTGTAACTAGTATCAGCTTCAAGGCGCGTTTGGAATCGTAGGACATGCAAAGGTCGGTACGCTCGAGGCTCTTCCAGATCGCCCTGATTTCATCATCCGATAATGCTCTATCCTTTGTATTTTTCGGTGATGGTAACTTCACCCCCAGGCATGGCGTGGTGGTCAATATATCCTTCTCTACTGCCCAGTTGAACATTTTGCGGATAATCTGGAAACAGTTGTTCGCCATAGCAGGTGCGTTGCGGTTTACGATGCCATCAAGCAGTGCGATAACATCCTTTTTAAGAATATCAGCTGCCTTGCGCTTTCCCCATGCTGGGATAACGTCGCGGTTCAAAATGGCTTGATCTTGTTTCCATGACCGTTTGAACTTCTTGGCGTGACGGTCGATGTAATCACTCACAAGAGTTGCAACTGTAGGGGCCTTACGCCGGGCGTCTTCCCGCGATTCTTCTTCGGCCATTGGGTCAATACCGTTCTTAACTTGTTTCTTGGCATCTTCAAACTTGTCCCTTGCGGTTTCCAAAGTTACGCCTGGATAGCTCCCCAGGTTCATTTTGCGGCGTTTGCCATCAATTGCATAGATATATAGCCAGGTCTTAACGCCGGAAGGCATGACACGAATTGTGAAGCCGTTGCCCTCGCTTCTCGCATAGTCGGATTCCTCTGGTTTTAATTTCCGGATCATTGTGTCGGTAAAGGTCGTTTTCTTCATGATGTCCTCCTGGCTGTCTGCTCCACAATTTTATCCAGTGGTGTAGTAGTGGTGTAATAGATTGTCGTGCTGGGGTGGAAATAATTGAAACAGGATGATTAAAGATATAGGGGGTAAATGCTGTAATGTCAATGGATTTCGAGGATATATTGAAGATAATGGGGAGAGGTTGAAAGTACTTGAAAACGCACGACAAGGTTACTGTTAACCACCTTGTCCGTGGTTCGAGTCCGCGCTGGGGAGCCAAACAGGGACAAAGCTGGGCACCATTTCAAGTGCCGGTTTTGTTGACATAGCAAGTGCACCTGCCAAAGCTGAATAGCTCCCTGACAGGTGCACTTCTTTTTTCTCCACTCTTATCTCATCAACCAGCAGTTTCAAATACTCCTTCCCGAACACACAACCTTTCCTTAAGTGCCGAGCAGAAGGCGGCGATGTGCTTTTTGCTCAGTTTGGTCAGCGGCATTTCCTTTTGACGTTTGAGGCTTGCCAGTTCCACCAGAATTTCCTGGCGGCGGACTTCATGCCGGTGCGCACGTTCTCGAAGCGAGTTGTTGGGGTGTAAAAACCCTTTCTCAACAGCCTCATTCAGGTGGATAAATTCCCTAAAAACTTTAATCCCTTTTTTCATGATCATGCTGAATACGTTATACAACCGTTGTTCAATGTCTCCGAACTCAATAGGGTAAAATGAATTAACTTTAATGGATTGAAAAAATGTGATATTTGATCTTAAGTGTCTGGAAGGCCCAGTGTTACTGAAGCGGGGGAAGATCGCGGCACAATATGAGTATTTTCAGTTAAAGTTTAATCTCGCGGGGACAATTACCCGAAGTTTGCTTCGATGAGAGTAAATAAATTACTGATGTGATATCCCGTAGCTTGCTGCGGGGTAGCTCATTTAAATTGGGGTGTAACTCCGGGAGTAATAGCTATGCAATTCATTGATAATGTTGCAAAAAAGATTGACATTAATCATGGTACTCATACGAGGATATCAGCAATTGAAGGCTTAAGAGCGTTTGCAGTTTTGTTGGTATTCGTAGTTCATTATACGACATTAATAAAACAATGGGTCGATGTAAACAAAATCGGTGCTACTTTCTATGATTTTTTGCATTATTACGGTAATTTTGGAGTTGAATTATTCTTTATAATTAGTGGTTATCTTATATATTCTATAGTTATAAAGCACAATGTTAATGTTGCTGATTATTTGGTCAAAAGAATTCAAAGGATTTATCCGTCTTTTATTGTTATATTAATGATTTATATTGCACTTTGTTTTGCAGTCCCTAGTGAGAATAAACTTCCGCAAAGCCTCTTACCACAATTATTATATATAACACAAAATTTATTGTTACTTCCAGGAGTCTTTCAGATAAAGCCAATAATCACAGTGTCATGGACATTGAGTTATGAAATGTTGTATTACCTGTTTCTTCCACTATTTATGGCTATATTCAATTTCAGAAAGCTGGATCCTAACATCAGAAAAAATTGTATTATCTTTGTTCTATTCTCATATTGGCTGATATGCATAGTATTTAATATTAGCGTCAGCAGGATATCGTTATTTTGTTTAGGAGCATCTGCATATGAAGTTAAAAATACACTTATAAAAGAAGAAGCAAGTAACGTAATTGGAATGTCCTCTATAATCCTAAGTCTATTTAGTTCATATATATTTATTTATTATAATTATAAGTTGCCAATAATTCATTATATACTTAATTCAATACTTGTATTTATTTTTTATTTATGTTCTTCATTGTATTCTAATAGTATTAGCAAAGTCTTAACAAGTAAGTATATCAGATTGTTTGGTAATATCAGTTACTCTTATTTTCTTGTGCATGGACTAACATTAAAATTTTTCTTCTTTGTTTTTAATAAATTGATTTATGCTCATTCTGACTTGGTAGTTGCTTTTTATTGTTTGATGCCGGTATGTTTTATTCTCACACTAATGACTGCAATTGTTTTCTATTTGCTTGTTGAATATCCATTGTCTCTAAAAAAACCTCTTAAAAACTATATGGAATTTCAAAGCTTATTATCAAGAGCCGTAAAATGCAACTTATAGAATATTTTCACATAGGTTATGCGCCATTGTCGCCATTAAGCGTTCGCTCTTTGATCTTGCCTGCCATTGTTTGACATTAGCGAGTATACTCATCAGAAAAATGTGATACTGAAGGCTGTAAGGCCCCTGTTGCTTAAATGGGACTGCTAACTGAATTTGATGCTTACGGTTTATAACCATTCTCGCGGATGCGGGTTTGATCAATAACAAGTTATACGGAAGGGGGTTGCACAATGGGTATTGACCGCTTTGCGCACAAGGCCAGTAGTTACGAGCAAGACCAAAGCCACATAGACACTGTCGATGACATTGCTAATTCCATTTTTAATGTCATAAAATTAGAGAGCTACATGCATATCATCGATTTCGGTTCAGGCACCGGCTTGCTCCTTGAGAGAGTAGCTCCGCACGTTGGGAGAATTACGGCGGTGGACATATCCGGTTCGATGAATGCACAGCTTCGTGCAAAGCAAGACGAGTTGGGCTGCGCGTTAGAAATCATTGAAACCGACCTCGAGAAGTCCGATCTCAACGGCGTAGTTGACGGCATCATTTCTTCTATGACCATGCACCACATTCAGAATGTGGAAGCGATGTTTGGCAAATTCTATTCAATGGTGAAGCCCGGTGGCTTTCTCGCCATATCCGACCTCGATCTTGAGGATGGTAGCTTCCATACAGAAGACACTGGCGTTTATCACTTAGGTTTTGATAGGGAGGAGTTTGCAAAAGCCGCCACTGCAGCAGGTTTCAGAATGGTTCAAGTGTCGTCTGCCAGCGTGGTGCATAAGCCTCAAGGAAAGTTTCCCGTGTTTCTGCTCACAGCCATACGGTAATCTTACCGCCCGGTGATTCGTAATTGAAAATGTTCTTTTCAATGGTGTAAAATTTGTCCACGCTGGGGAGCCTATTATTAAAAGGGCTTACAGATTTTGTCTGTAAGCCCTTTTTCTTTGTGCGCCCGTCAGCGATGCGCGGCAAGCTGGCCATCAAGACTTTGTCGGCAACATGCGACATGATATCGAAGCTGTTTTTAACACGTCGGCATCTTTGACCGCTTCTAACAATTCGTCAATGGAGATAGGTTTGGGCAGTATCCGATGTACACCCATAGCATTGGCCACCATCATGAGGCCGTCTTTGGGAATGCCTGCCGAACCTCCGGAAATGGCGATTATCCGAGGATGCAGGCGCATGTCCTTGATCGCCATGATCACCTCGAAACCATCAATTTCCGGCATGACGATGTCGGTAATTACCACGTCAAAGAGGTTCTCTTCAAGAAGCCGCAGGCCGTCACGACCATTGTTTGCTGTTTGTACATTATGGCAGTTGCCGGAGAGGACTGTTTCCAGCAGGGTCAAAATTCCGGGATCGTCGTCTATTAGCAGAATCCGGGCCATTGATACCCTCTTAGGTGCTTAGGATTAACCAACGCTAGATTGCCAGAGAGTTGGCTAAAACCCAAAAGCAAGCGCTGGACTCAGAGGCGATTGTTTCAATAAAATGAACCGAATATATCAAAGCACGAGCCGGAGGATTTTGTAAATCAGCTCAATTCTTTCTAATTTATAGGAGGGAAGCGTTGGTGGGGTAGGATTATTCCTACAAGATGAGCCCTTGCCGGACACTTGTAGTTAGAGGTGGCAGGCAGAATCACAATCCAGCCTGATGGAGATTTCCAAAGTTTTAGCGATTTAACAATCATATTGATTTAATGATGGTAGGACTTATAAAAATTTGATCCGTAATTAGCTTCAAAGAGGGGCCTATGAGGTGCATGCTGGACTTTTTTTGACGATATAGCGGATTTAATTGCGAAAAGAGGAGGTCAGGCTATATCCCAAATCGGGATGGCCTTAGAGGAGCAGGCTGGAACCGCCACTGTGTTATTGCCGGAGTACCCAGAGATGCATAGGAATAACCTGCTTTTCGACAGAGCGAAGTGGTGACGGGGTGCGCACCCACTTTTCTCCGCACCGATAAACCCTGGTATGACAAAGGCCTTCAGATATTATCTGTAAGCCTTTCATCCCTTTGGTTATCGCTGTTTTCCGGCAGGAAATTGAAAATAGACATACGGATAAATAAGATAGGATTATTGGCTGGCGAAAGTGTCACCTGATGAACTTGCCGAGCTTACTTAAAAACCCTTTCTTTGCAGGCGCATTCCCGGCATTTGAATTTTTCTCCTCCAATTTATAGTGAGCGACAACGCTGTTTTCGACTGCTACGGCTTTCACAATTTTCTCTGCTTCTTCGCTGGTCAAGCCGACGCTGGGCTTATTTCCCATCCAATGTGTCAGATTGTCTTTAGGAGGGTTGAGTGGTTCGGGCAGGGGGGGGCCATGGACAAAGCGGCCACTGACCATTAATGCCGCCCGGTACTTACTGCCCTCCATGGCTACCACCAAATCTGCCCTGATGCCGTTTGACAGGGTTTTAGTCAGAACCGTACGTTTGTAAATCACGGTGGCACCTCGCCTATATCGTTGTGATAATGGCGACTATAACAAATTTATTGTCCATTAAAAAGAATTATAAATTGATGTCTCTTCTCCAGCCTGGACAGTCTCCTTTTAGTTTCATTCAAAGCACCGGCTGCCATATTTGCAGCAGGCCATCGGAACAATCCCTGACAAGTCCCCCGCCGCGCGTTTACTCCGATTTGAGCGACGCCATATCGATGGAAAAGCGGTACTTCACATCGGCCTTGACCAGTCTGTCGTAGGCTTCGTTTACCTTCTGGATGGGGATTACCTCGACATCGGCGGTGATGTTGTGCTTGCCGCAGAAGTCTAGCATTTCCTGGGTTTCGGCGATGCCGCCGATGAGCGAGCCGGAGATGCTGCGGCGTCCGAACAGCAAGCTGAAGGCTGAGACGGCAAAAGGCTTCTCCGGCGCGCCGACGAGGGTGAGGTTGCCGTCGCGGGTGAGCAGGTTGATGTAGGCGCTGATGTCGTGATCGGTGGAGATGGTGTTCAGGATGAAGTTGAAACTGGCTGCGTGCTGCTGCATTTCATCCGGGTTGCGGGAGACGACGACCTCATGGGCGCCCAATCGGAGCGCATCCTCTTTCTTGCCGGGTGACGTGGTGAAGACGACGACGTGGGCGCCGAACGCACGGGCGAACTTGACGCCCATGTGGCCCAGTCCGCCAAGACCGACCACGCCGACCTTCTTGCCCTTGAGGTCGCCCCAGCGGCGCATGGGCGAGTATGTCGTGATCCCGGCGCAGAGCAGCGGTGCGACCCCGGCAAGATTGAGGTTGGAGGGGATGTTGAGAACGAAGGACTCGTCTACGACGATGCTTTCCGAGTACCCGCCGAAGGTGACGCCCCCCAGGTGCTTGTCCGGTGAGTTGAAGGTAAATGTCTGATTGGGGCAGAACTGCTCAAAACCATCCTTGCAATTCGGGCATGTATGGTCCGAATCCACCAGGCAGCCGACCCCCGCGAGATCGCCCGGTTTGAACTTCTTGACGTTGGAGCCGACCTTGGTGACGCGGCCTACGATCTCGTGGCCTGGGACTATAGGGTACACTGTTGGCATGATGCTGCTCCACTCATTGCGCACCGAGTGGAGATCGGAGTGGCAGATGCCGCAGAAGAGGATCTCTATTTGCACATCGTTTTCAGTCGCATCTCGTCGCGTGATCGTGGTGGAAGCCAGAGGCGATGTGGCACTTGCAGCGGAATAGGCTTTGGCATTGAACATGGATGTACCCCCTGTGTGTTCGTTTTGGGCTGAATCAGCCCTGGCTATAATTCGTCCGGGCGCGTTCAGCGGCCGGTCATTTGCTCCAGCTTCTCGGGATAACGCGCCCCTTCCACCTCGATCTTCGCGGCAGCGCTGTCGATCTCGCGGAGATCGTCGGCAGTAAGTTGGAGCGCGACTGCTCCCATGTTCTCGTCCAGGCGGTTCAGCTTCGTGGTGCCGGGGATGGGGACGATCCACGGCTTTTGTGCCAGCAGCCAGGCAAGCGCTACCTGGGCCGGAGTCGCGCTCTTCCCTGCCGCGATGGCGCCGAGCAAATCGACCATGACCTGATTTGCCTTCCGGGCCTCCGGTGTAAAGCGGGGAAGGGTTGTGCGGAAGTCGGTACTGTCGAATGCCGTGGTTGCGTCGATCTTTCCGGTGAGGAATCCCTTGCCCAGAGGGCTGTAAGGCACGAGGCCGATCCCCAGTTCTTCGAGTACCGGCAGCACCTCCTCTTCGGGGCGTCGCCACCACAGGGAGTATTCGCTCTGGAGCGCCGTCACGGGCTGGACGGCGTGGGCGCGGCGGATCGTCTGCACGCCGGCCTCGGAGAGGCCGAAATGCCTGACCTTCCCCTCCCTGATCAACTCCTTCACCGCTCCAGCCACGTCCTCGATAGGCACAGCCGGATCGACGCGGTGCTGATAGAACAGGTCGATGACATCGATCCTGAGCCGCTTGAGCGAGGCTTCGGCCACCTTCCTGATATTCTCCGGCCGGCTGTTCAGGACCGGTGCGCCCTTTGTTCCCCTGGGATCGACCGAGGTATCGAAACCGAACTTGGTGGCGATCACCACCTTATCGCGCAGGGGCGAGAGCGCCTCGCCCACGAGTTCCTCGTTGGTGAACGGGCCATAAACCTCTGCCGTATCGAAGAAGGTTATGCCGCGTTCCACGGCAGCCCGGAGGAGCGAGATCATCTCCTGTTTGTCTTTGGGCGGACCGTAGGAAAAACTCATCCCCATGCACCCCAATCCGAGGGCCGAAACCTCCAGACCGTTTTTTCCCAAAATACGTTTCTGCATTATTCTCTCCTTTCACCTGTTCAGGGCTTTCCTTTTGATGATTATACCCTACTCCGTAAAGAATGCAGGCCGGTAGATCAATCCTGTTCAATTCTTGCCCGATAGTGCTAAACAGTGGATAATGCTTGTAATGCTTGGTAGCGGCGGATAACTCTCAAATGAGAGGGATAGGCATGAAAATGGGCGTTATGCAGGATATCGGGAATGAAAGCATAGAAATTGCGATTAAGGCTTCAGGAAATAGCATTGCCCGATAGACCGCTCCGAGACATTAAGAAGCTTCGTGAGTTGAAGTAACTTCCAGCCGTTAGTTTCAGTCTTCTACATGGTTTTTTCATCCCTGATTTGAAATCGATACAAATTCGATTAAAATTTAAGTATCGCATGGATGCTAAAATTAAATATTTGACTAAAAAATGTGGAGGCATTGATGTTAAAAAAAAACATTATATGTGTGGTTGTAGTTGTTTTGATTGTAGCGGGATACCGATACTGGGAAAAGGACGCGAAGAACGGGGCGGATGATGTTTTTGTCAAAATCAATGCTGTCTGGGCTGTGCAGGGACCTTTCAAAAGCGGTGCCGAATCAGCTCAGGCCATGCGCTATGCAACCAAGGCTGCTGGGGGGCCGGATTCATTTTACGACAGAATAAACACACATGCCGCCGCATATGACGCCCATCGGGACAGGTGGGAAGGAATCAGAATGGGATGTTTGAAATTTGCCAAGGGAGAGAAATTCGAAACCTGTCTAGAGGCGGCAAAGAAACTGGGGGCGGTTGTTAATCCAAATTATGCTTCATCATCTGCCCACTGATATTGTCAAACCCTCTGGTGTTGCCTGAACCAGGACAGAACAGCCTCAGTGCTTTGTGACCCGGAGAGCCGGGAGACGAGCTTGCCGCCGTTGAGCAGCACGAGGTCCGGAATGCCCCTTATGTCGAATCGTGCCGCAAGGACCGGGTTTTGTTGGGTATCGATCTGGATGACGGCAGCCTTTCCCGCCAATTTTTCCGCTACTGTTCGCACCGCCGGCGCGAATGAGACGCAGTGCGGTCACCAGGGGGCCCAGAACTCGGCCAATACCGGTCCCGGATAACTTTTCACAAAGGCATCGAAGGTCTGGTCCGTGAGCTGCTGCGGATGGCAATACAGTTGTGGCAGCGCGGCATGGCAAGTGCCGCACCGTCCCCTTTTCCCTTCCTTGTCTGCCGGGATTCGGTTTGCTGCGCCGCATGCCGTGCAGGTGACAATGCAATCCGACATTTTGCTTTCTCCCTCCTATTTATTTTCCCTCAATTTTTCTCATGGTCAAGTGGCTCCATCACAAGTACATCGCGGCGAAGCAGTGGCATGCTCCCGGGGGGCTCGCCTCACCTCGGCGGGTGCCCGCATTCCGGCCATATCTGGTCGTTGGTAATGTTTTTGAACGTTCTTGTTGCGCCCACAATGTTTACTCTTGCAACGATCCCTAAGCTGTTGCAAAATACGAACCTAGTGTCTTTTGAGGTTAATGGTTCAAACGAATAATTCCGGCTATTTTGTCTCTGTGGTGTAGCCCCAGCTACACGCCTTGGCATCGGCCAGAAAAAGCAAATGAAATATTCATGCGATTAACCGCCAGGGACACAAGCCTTTCTGTATTGTGCCGAATTACGGGTTGAAGTAGTTGTACGGGCGGGAGCCAAGGGTGGCTGATATAGTAAAATACAGGGTTCATGTCGTGGGGCTGGTTCTCGGGGCTGTGCTGTGGGGCACACTTGCCGCCTGTACTGGCGCTCTTGTCTATCGGCCGGAAAAGAAGATCGTACCGCTCGCTGCCACGGTCACGGCGAAAAAAAGCAATTTACCACCCATGCCCGACCCGAAGATCAATGATGACACCCTTGCAGGGATCGATACTACCGGCATCGGCGTACGCGATGACGTGCATATCTGGATCTACACGAATTATACGACAACGGTTAAACGCACCATCCTGATGAATATGGCCAAGGCCATGCATGAAATTGTCGTCACTCCCACCAGGACGGCGGAGGAGGCGAAGAGCCTGGATATCTCCTACAGGGATGCTGTCATGATGCTCAGGACAGTCAAGGGGATTAGCCAAAGCGAGGTCGATAGAATGGACGAGTTTATTTTTACGCTGGAGGTCAACACGCCGGAACGCCTGAATGCGTATCTGAGATACAACCTGTTGTTGGCTGGGGGCAAGGCTGCGCCTTGAAAATAGACCCTTTCCGAATCGGAAACCAATAGTTTCTCATCCGGAGTTTCCGGATGGAAACTAAATAGTGTTCTTACTGAAACAGCCCGGACTGCTCCCGGTGTACGAGAAGTTCTCCCTCACTTCGCTCTTCCAGCCTGCGGGCATCCTGCTGACGTTGCCGTTCCAGCAGCACCTCCTGAAGGTATTGTTTTTCTTTGAGTTGTTCTTGCTGTTGTCTCCATATCTGTTCCAGCCGATACTCCTCGTGCTGTAGTCTGGCCTGCTCCCTCCGTTCCAGCAACTGCTCCAAGTTGGTTTGTTGCTCCTCCCGTTGCCGGGATATCCGCAGGTTCAACTGCATCAGGTCGCTGTTGTTCAAGGCATAAGCGCCACTCGAAGACAAGAGCACCGTCATTACCAGCGCCATCTTTAACATACCAACCTCCTTGGCAATGCACGTCATATAGGCAGAAAAATTATTTGTAACCCGGACTTGCACAGCTCCTCAAATCCTGCTTCCCTCCGTGTCTCCGTGGTAAACTGTATATTCACAATAAACGCTTAAACACAGAGCACACGGGGGAGTAAAACAGAATACTTTTTCTCTTGCGGATAACTATACCAAATTATAGCTATTGCAGCCATTGTTTTGGAGTTCTCTCACCGCCTCCTGCGGATATGGGTGGCCGGGAAAGGGGGTGCAATCCAATGTATTGTCCTTGTCATGATTTTATGAGAAACTCTAAAATATTTGCTGGATTTGTAGTTCATTGTGTCGTGGAAGGACTGTTCAATGCGCGAAAAGAGGTCTTCACAGCGGAATGTTTTTGTGGCTAATGGCGTATTGCTGTGCCGCCAGCAGCGTTTCCCCTGCCATGTGGAGAATATCTCCCTGAACGGAGCACTGGTAGGGGCGGAGGACGCAGCCTGTGATGCAGCCCGCCAGGAGGGAAGATGTGTGCTGTCGTTGCCCCTGGGTTTGGGCGCGCCCGCAGTCGATGTGGCGGCCCAGGTCGTCCACACCGGCTTTGGCTTGGCTGGCCTGAGATTCGTCGATCTGGACGCTGACCAGGAAAAGCGCCTGGCGGAGATTATCGTGAAGGCGACTGCGACCAATAAAAACAGTTCGGCAGGTGGAGATTCTTCCTCGCCCCTTTACACCCGCCTGGGAATCAATACGGACAATGGACGCAGCTAGTATTCCATGCGGGAAGTTCGTTGCCTTGATTCCGGCTCTTTTGACCGCTGCCGTCGTTACGGCTTTTTGATGTAGGCCCTGTTATACCTGCGTCGCCTGGCTCGGCAAGGAGAACGCCATCCCACTCATCACCACCCTCGAAATATTCCTGATTGCCATCGGGGCGGGGATCGTCGGCTCGGTCCTGGGGCTCGGCGGCGGCATTATCATCGTGCCCAGCCTTACCCTGCTGTTCGGCGTTTCGATGCGCTCGGCCGTGGCAGCCTCCACCGTCTCCATCATCGCCACATCCACCGGCGCGGCAGTGGCCTTTCTGCGTGATCGGCTGACCAACACCAGGGTGGCAATGTGGCTGGAGATGGGCACGGCCACCGGCGCCCTGAGCGGTGCCCTGATCGCCGGCTACCTGGACCAGAGGTATCTGTTCATTATGTTCGGTCTGCTCCTGGCCTATTCAGGCTACAATATGTTCAGGACCCGCAAGACCGAGCTGCCGGGCGAGGTCGTGCCCGACCGCCTGTCGAAAAAGCTGAACCTGGCCGGTTCCTACTACGACCGCCTGCTGGGGCGACAGGTGGAGTACCAGGTTACCCGGACGATTCCTGGCCTGATCATCATGTATTTCTCCGGGGCAGCGGCCGGTCTCCTGGGCATCGGCGCCGGCATCTTCAAGGTGCCGGCCATGGACCAGGTCATGCGCATGCCGTTCAAGGCCTCCACCGCGACTTCCAACTTCATGATCGGCGTAACGGCGGCCTCGGGGGCGGTGGTCTATTTTGCCCGGGGCGATGTCAAGCCGCTGCTGGCGGGTCCGGTGGTGCTTGGTGTCTTGCTTGGGGCAGTGCTGGGCGCCAAGCTGATGGTGAGGCTGAAGACCTCAACCATCCGCAAGCTCTTTATCCCGCTGCTCGTTTATACGGCCATCGAGATGATCTACCGCGGGGTGAGAGGATGACCCCCAATGTTCGCCATGAAGTCCCAAAACGGCATGAGCCGATAGAGATGGTCCTGGCGCGCCTGCTGCGCTTTGGCTCGATCATCGCCGCCATCCTTTTGGCGGCAGGCATCCTTTCCATGCTGCTGGGGCATACGGAGCTTGCGCCGCGGATCATCACCGCCGGTCTGCTGGCGCTTCTGGCAACGCCGATCATGCGCGTGGTGGCGGCAGGGATGATCTTTGCCCGCGACAGGGACTGGCGCTTCGCCTTCTTCTGCCTCGTGGTGCTGTGCGCCCTCGTTGCCGGCGCCCTTCTGGGGCATGGGCATGAGTAGTTTTTGCAACATTACGGATCTCATGGCGGGACTGAAGATGGCTGTTAAGACGCTTCTCCAAAAAGGCGGCATCATAATGGCGATCCAGAATGCCGTGGTGTGTCTGGTGGCGTACACTTGCGGGGCCTGTTCCACCGGTGTTTTTCACGGCGAATCGGCAAGCATGGGTGGAATGTGGTCTGTTATCTCCGGGTTGGTGGTGCTTCAGGCCACGACCCGCGACACGTGGAAATCAGCGGGGCTTCGAGTACTCGGAACGCTCATCGGAGCGGTCGTCAGCGGGCTCTATCTCTCCTTTTTACCGTTCAGGACGGTCGGAATGGCTCTCTCCATCGGCGTTACCATTGTACTATGCCAACTCCTGAAGGTGCCATCGCACGGCCGCCTTGCGGCCATTACCGTGGCTGTTATCATGGTGATTTCGCACCTGAACCCCAGCCTCAACCCGATCATGAATGCGGCGTTGCGTTTCGGTGAGTCGTGCATCGGAGCGGCCGTTGCCGTTGCGGTTGTCCTCTTGACACCGCAGCCTGAAACGTCATCCTGAACCGAAAAACCAGGGGGAAATATGCAACTGGACAAGGCGGAGATCCTGATAGCGGGTGCCGGCATCATCGGGCTGACCATTGCCCGTGAGCTGGTCAAGGCCGGGTACGGCGACATCGTGGTCATCGAGAAGGAGCCTGAACTGGGGCGTCATGCCTCGGGCCGCAACAGCGGCGTTCTCCATGCCGGGATCTACTACTCTCCCGACAGCCTGAAGGCCAAATCGTGCCTGAACGGCAATTTCCTGATGCGCGCCTACTGCAAGGAAAAGGGGCTCCCCCTGCTGGAGAACGGCAAGGTGATCGTGACCCGGACGGCCGCGGAACTGCCGGTGCTGGACGAGCTGCAACGCCGGGCTACCGCCAACGGCGCCAAGGTGGAGATGATCGACGAGCGGCAACTGGCAGAGATCGAGCCCAATGCCCGGACCGTGGGGCGGGCGCTGTTCTCCCACTACACGGCCGTGGTTGACCCCAAGGCGGTGCTGAAGAGTCTGAAGAGCGATCTGGAAGAGAGCGGCCGGGTGCGGTTTCACCTGGATTGCCTTCTCACCGGGCTGAAGGGTAGCGGCACCGCCCTGACCGGCAAGGGGGAGATCGGCTTCAGCCGCTTCATCAACGCGGCCGGCGCCCATTGCGACAAGGTGGCCCGGCTGTTCGGGGTGGGTGCGAACTATCGCCTGATTCCCTTCAAAGGGGTATACCGGCTTTTAGGCAAGGCCGCCCCCTTTACGGTCAACTCCAGCATCTACCCGGTGCCGGACATCAGGAACCCGTTTCTTGGGGTCCACTTCACCCGCAGCGTCCATGGCGATATCTATCTGGGCCCCACCGCCATCCCGGCTTTCGGTCGGGAGAACTACGGCATCCTGGCCGGGATCGACAGGGAGGGTTTCGCCATCGCCATGGAGGACCTGGTGCTGTTCCTGGCCAACCCCCAGTTCCGCAACGTGGCGCTCAGCGAGCCGCTGAAATACATCCCGTCATGCTTCTTTCGTGATGCGGCCCGGCTAGTGAAGGAACTTTCCCCCGCCGACGTGCTCCCCTCCGCCAAGGTGGGCATCCGGCCCCAGCTGGTTGATTGGACGACCAAGCAGATGGTGATGGATTTCATGGTCGTGGCCGACGGAGCGTCGCTCCACGTCTTAAATCCCATCTCCCCGGCCTTTACCTCGTCCATGGATTTGGCACAGGGGATCGTGGCGGCGCATTTCAGGGGGTAGGGACTTGTCTCTCTCGCCTGTGGGGGCGCACAGCAGTGCGCCCCTACTTTAACATCTTGGAAGCCTAACCCCGCGGCGTACTAACCACGCATGACAGCAGACCCACCGGCAAAAAACGCAGCATGGTTGGAGGTGAACAGGGGCGGATCGTTCCTGAGGATCGCCGCCACGGCCGGGTCGCGCTTGAACTCCTTGTCCAGGAAGCCGCGCACCTGTTTGCGGTTCCAGCCATGGGGATGGCGAAACGCGGTGTAGAGGGACAGGTCCCCCTCGTAGAACGGGTCTATGCCGTATCCGGCCGCTTCATCCCCGCAGATCGGCATGTTGAACAGCGCCAGATTCATGAAGGTGATGACCTCCCGGTGGCGCACGACGAATTCCAGGGTGCGCCTCGCCTCTGCCTCGGTCTCGGCCGGGGTGCCGAAGAGAAGGTACAGGTAGACTCCGATCCCCACGGCCCGCAGGTTTTCCAGCACCCGTGCAGCCTGGCCGATATCGATCCCCTTGTTAAGCCGGTCCAGCACCCCCTGATCCCCCGATTCAAGGCCCAGCTTGAGCATCACGCATCCTGACCGCTTCAGTGCCCTGCAAAATTCAGGATCTGCCAACTCCGGGCTGAAGCGGGCGAACCCGTACCAGGGAACGCCGGGCGGGTCAGCGGCCAGGGCCCGCAGGAATGCCGGGCTTATTGCGTTGTCCAGCAGGTGCAGCAGCACCGGCTTGGTCTGATAGGCGAGGGCATGCAGGCCGGCAAGGGCCTCGGCAGTGGGCAGAGGCGTGTAGCGGTTCCCCTCGGCCCGTTCCGGGCAGAAGGAGCAGCGGTTCCAGTAACAGCCGCCTGCCGTGCTGAAGGGGAGGATTAAACCGGGTGAGAGGTAGTCATGCATCGGCAGGAGGGTGTAATCGGGTCTGATATGGCCATGGCCCTTGGTGTTGCACCCCAGGAGTTCAAGCAGGGGGATCTCCCCAGGCCCCCCTATCAGGTGATCCACCAGTCCGGCAAAAGGGTTCTTCCATCCGGGCTGCCGCAGCCATGAGGTCGTCAACCCGCCCCCCAGGACGATCCGTATCCCGGGAAACCGTTCCCTGACATGGCCGATCATGGCAAAGGTACACAAAGCCTGACTCAGGTAGTTGAGGGAAAAGCCGATTGTGGCGATGCCGTCAAGCCTCTCTTCGAAACCCTTGCTGAACCAGGGATAAAACGGGTTCTGCTCGGGATGTCCGGCAGCAAACAGCAGGTCGGCGCTTCGCAGGGGTGAGAGGTGGGGATGCTGGTAGTCCGCGAGGCCTGCGATTGCGCCGCTGCTCCGGCCGGTAACGGCCAGCAGGCGGTTTAAGTCCCTGACTGCGCGGCTGTAGCGGTCGGGCGAGCTATAGAGATCGCTCTTCCTCAGGTCTGCCAGGTGGCGGGAGCGTCCCTTGAAGGCCCGCCGGCTCCAGGTGTCGTCGGCATTGCAGGGCTGCTCCAGCAGCCAGAGCAGCCCCTCCAGGTTGGCGTCCAGCACCCGGCAGGGTAGAGCGTGGCTGTTGAGCGCCGCCGCCAGTTGGGCGACGCCGGCCGGCGGCTCGCACGGTTTGGCAATGGGAGGAAATATGAGGAGCATGGCGCCATTATGATGAATACTTGGCGCCATGGCAAGCGCTGTGGATTTTCCCTGTCCCTCCCCCAGCGGGAGAGGGACAGGGAGGGGGTTGCAAAAAAAATCCCCGTAGCCAGGAGGGGGGCCACGGGGTGCCTTATGGGCAAATCG
>Ga0316217_10000779_pt1 | contig 44026 bp, 35 predicted proteins | sample 1anoAmetaG_FD_203633 | JGI IMG/M metagenome (GOLD analysis project Ga0316217, IMG submission 203633) | Freshwater microbial communities from Trout Bog Lake, Wisconsin, USA - 1anoA | ecosystem: Environmental > Aquatic > Freshwater > Lake > Hypolimnion/Profundal zone | place: USA: Wisconsin...
ATGCCCAAAGAAAGCTCCGGCTCGGCGCCTGGTCACAAGCCATTCTGGCTGGTCCACTCCGTACGCACCATTTTCTTTTTTGTAGTCGTCCTGACTTTGGCGGGGGCTTACCTTGCCTTTCAGGTGCCCATCTCGGTTTTTCCGGCAACGAACTTTCCGCGCGTAGTCATCGGTGTTGACAACGGCGTCATGCCCGTCGAGCAGATGCAGGTTACCATCACCAAGCCGATTGAAGATGCGGTAAACTCCGTGCCCGGCCTGAAGGATGTTCGATCCACCACCAGTCGCGGAACTGCGGAAATCAGTCTCTTCTTCGACTGGGGCCAGGACATGCTGTACACCCAGCAACTGGTGGATGCAGCGCTGAGCAAAGTGGAACAGACGCTGCCCGCCAGCACAAAGATCACGACGAACCGTTTGACCTTTGCCACCTTTCCGATTCTGGGTTATAGCCTGACCTCTGACACAGTCCCGCAGACACGGCTCTGGGAGATTGCTACCTACGACCTGAAGCCGCCCTTGAACCGCGTGGACGGCGTGAGCACCGTTACCGTGCAGGGAGGCCAGGTGCCGGAGTATCACGTCATTCCGAATCTTGCGCTGCTGCAATCCTCCGGCGTGACGATTACCGACCTGCTGAATGCAATCCAAGCCTCGAATATCGTCGACTCTCCGGGACTGTATGAGGCCAATCATCAGTTGAATCTGGGACTGGTGGACGCACAGGTACACGATGCCAGCCAACTGCGGCAACTGGTGGTGAAGACCACTCCCGCCGGTGCGCCTGTGCATGTGGGAGACGTTGCCTCCGTGGAGCAGGCAACCATGCCTGTGTACACAACCGTTACCTCCAATGGCAAGCCGGCAGTGCTGGTGAATATCACCCGCCAGCCCGCAAGCAACACGGTTTCCGTTGCCGATGCGGTGAATGCGCAGATGAACGAGCTAAAGCGCAAACTGCCTCCCGGCGTAAGCGTTGAGCCGTTTTACGACCAGTCCCAAATTGTGCGTGACAGCATCTCCAGTGTGCGCGACGCAATCTTCATCGGGTTGATTCTTGCCTGCATTATCCTTTACCTGTTTCTGCACGACTGGACCTCTTCGCTGATAGCGGGAATGGTCATTCCTGTCACCATCGCTGTAACTATACTGGCGCTCAAGTTGATTGGCCAGAGTTTCAACCTTATGACGCTGGGCGGCCTGGCGGCGGCAATCGGCCTGGTTATCGACGACGCCATTGTGGTCGTCGAAAACATCGTGCTGCACCGCGATGCGGGCGAAGACCGCGCTGGCGCCGTGCGTCGTGCTCTGAAAGAAATTACCACTCCCCTGATTGGCTCAACCATTACGCCCGTGGTGGTCTTTCTTCCCCTGGTTGCAGTTAGCGGCGTAACGGGCAGTTTGTTCCGGGCGCTGGCTATTACGATGACCGCCGCCTTGCTGACATCACTGGTCCTGGCGCTGACATGGACTCCGGGCCTGAGCCTGGTTCTTTTAGCCAAACGGCGCGAGGACGAGGAGTACCACGACCATAAGGCCGGCAAATTGATGGACGGTATCATCAAGCTCCATCACCGGGTTCTGGCCTGGTCGCTGGCCAAGCCGTTGTGGGTCGGCGGCGCCTGCCTGCTGCTTGTGATCGGCACCTGGGCAGGCTATCAGGCTCTTGGCTCCGATCTGTTGCCGGAGATGGATGAGGGCGGCTTCATTCTCGACTACACCATGCCCGCGGGAAGCTCGCTGACTGAAACCAACCGGGTTCTGGAACATGTTGAGCGCATCTTGCGCGCCACTCCAGAGGTAGATATTACGTCGCGCCGAACCGGACTTCAATTAGGCCTGGCAGGTGTAACCGAAGCCAACTACGGCGACTTTACCGTAAAGCTGAAAGCCAAACGCGATCGCGATATCGACGAAGTGATGGCCGATGTGCGCGCGCAAATCAAGGCAACTGAGCCCGCGTTGGATGTGGAATTTACCCAGGTTCTGCAGGACATGATCGGCGATCTTTCCAATGCGCCTGAGCCGATCCAAATCAAGCTTTTCGCCGATGATCCGGTGTTGCTGGAGGAACTAGGACCCAGGGTTGGCAGCGCCATCAGCAAAGTTGAAGGCGTCGTGGATGTCAAAAATGGCATCGACGACACGCTAAGCGGACCCGCAACCGTCTTCCGTGTCGATCCAGTGACTGCTTCGCGGTTGGGTTTCACGCCGAGCGAGGTTTCCGAAGACGCCACAACGATTCTGGATGGAGTGGCAGCGACCGCGCCGCTGATCTCAAACGGCAGGCCTTATACAATTCGCATACGCCTTGGGGATGAGCATCGCGCTTCGCTGGATGCGATTCAGAATACGGTCTTCAACAGTAACTCCGGCCACACTTCAACGCTTGGATCGCTCGCTGAGATTGAGCAACTGCCGCCGCAGAACGAAATTCGGCGCGAGAATCTGCAACGGCTGGTGGTGGTGACCGGGCGGCTCGAAGGCTCGGACCTGGGCAGCGGAATTACCAAAGTTCGCCGAACCGTCGAGAATCTGCACCTGCCCGCCTCGGTGCGCGTGGTTTACGGCGGAACCTACGAAGAACAGCAGAAGTCTTTCCGTGATCTCCTGCGCGTTTTGCTGCTGGCCCTGGCCCTGGTTTTTGGGGTGCTGCTTACGGAGTTTCAAAATTTTCCGGCCCCTGTAGCTATCCTGACCTCTTCCGTCTTGTCCATCTCAGGCGTGATCGCTGCCCTGCTTATCACCGGAACCACTTTTAACGTCGCTTCTTTCATGGGCCTCATCATGGTCATTGGCATCGTGGCAAAAAATGGAATTTTACTTCTGGATGCCGATGAAAAGTTTCGCGCTGATGGTGCATCGGCCGGCGAAGCCATGTTGCACGCCGCGCAACGGCGGCTTCGTCCCATTGTGATGACCGCTGTTGCCGCCGTTTGTGGCATGCTGCCTCTGGCCTTTGCCTTGGGTGCTGGTTCACAAATGCTGCAACCGCTTGCCATCGCAGTGATTGGCGGGCTGACAATTTCCATGGTGTTAAGCCTGGTGGTAACACCGGTGGTCTACTTCCTGCTCACACGTAATCGCAACAGTTCGCTGGATGAAACTGCATAACAGGGACATGCAAAATCTAACCCGAACTTTTTCGGCGCACGTTACCTCCACGGAAAGATGCAGATGCCCGTTCGCAGCATCCTGCCCCGGTGGTGTATCGTCCAATTCGTATGGAACACACGATGAACAACATCCCGCATCCCGCGCCTGAGGCGGAGGAGGTTTACCGCCGCTGGATTCAGTTTCTCGATGAGGAATTCACCCGGCACCATGCTCCTGAGCTCCGCGCCGAGATTGTGCGCGACCAGTTGACACAGCTCTATCTGGGCCGACCTCATGGCGGCAAGCTGAATTTATCCCTAACCAGCGAGCTGCCCGGCAATGTGCTCACACTCTCGCTGGACCCGCAGAATGTGACCCTGGAAGCGGAACACTTTCCTGACGCCGACCCTGAGCAGTTTGCCAAGCGCAAGCCGCTGCTGTGGTTCTGGCAGATGTTCGACCGCTCGCCGATCGGGACCAATCACTGGCTAGGCGTGCGCTTTCGCGCGATGCTGGGCCGGCATATCTTTGCGCGCATCGGTGCGGGGGTCAAAATCCACCACGGTGTGGACCTCACCTTTGGCTATAACCTCGCGATTGAGGAAGGCGTCACGATCCGCCAGCGTGCGCTTCTGAACGACCGAGGCGGCATCACCATCGGCAAGGGCGCAGTGATCGGCTCGTTCGCGCGCATCTATTCGCATAGCCACGCCGCCCACGACTATGGCGAGGTTTCGCTGGTGCCCACGGTCATTGGCCACGCGGCGAGGATTGCGAGTCACGCTATCGTGCTCGCAGGCCAGCGCGTTGCGGCCGGAGAACTGGTGGGCAGATTCCCCGCTGAGCGGGGATAAATGAACAGGGACGAAGTGTTCCTGTTCAACAAATGCCGAAGATTTCGGAGATTTCTTAAGCGGTGGCGGCCACCGTTTCTATCCGGCCCCTTGTCGAATCGTTAGCCCCCTCCATGCTAACCTGAGGTTTCCAGTACGTGGAGTGAAGATTTGCAATCCAGCGCTTTTGTCATCGCCATCTTCGAGTTCGTTCTGCTTCTGTTTTCACTCAGCGTGCATGAGGCCGCGCATGCCTGGACAGCCTCGCGGCTCGGCGACCAGACGGCCCGCATGCTGGGGCGCGTTTCGCTCAATCCGATTGACCACATCGACCCCGTCGGCACTCTGCTGTTGCCCGCGTTGATGATTTTTGGCCCGCTCTTCGGATTCGGCATGTTTGGCGGATTTCTCTTCGGATGGGCAAAGCCGGTTCCGATTATCAGCCGCAACTTCAGCAACTACAAGCGCGACGATATGCTGGTCAGCCTGGCCGGGCCGGCATCGAACCTGATGCTCGCGGTTCTTGCCTTTGTGGGTTTGGCTTTTATAGTTACAGCCGAACACCACATGCCGGCAGGTGCCAGTCCATCGGCAACCGTTCAGGCGCTTGAGTTGCTCTGCACCATCGGGTTACAGCTCAATCTCACCCTCTGCATCTTCAACCTGATCCCGATTCCGCCTCTCGACGGCAGCCATCTTCTGCGGAACGTGCTGCCCTACGGCGCGGTGCAGGTCTTCGACCGGATTACAGGTATTGCAAGCTACATTTTGATGATCATTGTGGGCCGGTTTGTGCTGGGGCTGCTGCTGTACCCGATTCTGGGTCTATTCATGTCAGTTCTGAACCACATCTGAAGACGCCGCGCTCGAATGCATGCCTCCCGCTGCAATAGCCCGTTACAATAAAAGGAACCGTTTTTTCCGTTATTTGCAGGCAGGCGGCGACTTTTTTCTGGCATCATCCCGGAATCGATCAACACTATGGCTGAAAACGCAATCCCATCTTCCTCTCCCCGTGATTTGAACGCCGCAGGCGCAGTTGGCCCCACAGCAGGCGGCCTTCCTCGCGTTTTGAGCGGCATGCGCCCCACCGGCAAGCTGCACCTGGGCAACTACATGGGCGCTCTGGCCAACTGGGTCAAGCTCCAGGACTCCGCCCAATACGAGTGCTACTTCTTCATCGCCGACCTGCACGCGCTGACGACCGACTACGCAGACACCTCCAAGATTGCGCCCAACACGCTTGAAGTGGCGCTGGACTTTCTGGCCGCCGGTCTCGATCCGAAGCGTTGCACCATCTTTGTGCAGAGCCAGGTGACGCAGCACTTTGAATTGCCTTTGCTGTTGGGCATGATTACGCCGCTTGGCTGGCTGGAGCGCGTGCCCAGTTACAAGGAGATGCAGGAGAACCTGGCCAGCAAGGATCTGACGACTTACGGTTTCCTCGGTTACCCGGTCCTGATGGCATCGGACATTCTGCTATACCAGCCGCAGTTTGTTCCTGTGGGACAGGATCAGCAGGCGCACGTGGAGCTGACCCGCGAAGTTGCGAGGAGATTCAACCAGTTCTACAAACTGGATGGCGAGGAGGTGTTACCGGAGCCGAAGGTGCTGCTGACGCCATCGCCCAAGCTGCCGGGAACCGATGGCCGCAAGATGTCGAAGAGCTACGGAAATACCATCCAGATGACCGATGAGGAGCCAGTGGTTCGCCAAAAGCTCAAGACCATGGTGACGGACCCGGCGCGCGTTCGCCGCACCGACAAGGGCGACCCGGACAAGTGCCCGGTGGGCGACCTGCACAAGGTTTTTTCTACGCCTGAGACAATGTCAAAAGTGTATGAAGGCTGCCGTTCGGCGGGGATTGGCTGCATCGAGTGCAAGAGTTGGGCTGCGGATGCGCTGGTGCAGGTATTAAAGCCAATACAGGAGCGCCGCGCCAGCTTTACAGAGGCGCAGGTGGAAGAGATTCTCAAAGATGGTTCCCTTCGCGCCTGCGCACGCGCCGAAGAAACAATGCAAAAAGTCCGCGCGGCCATGCAAATGAAGCTGACCACCGAGACCGGTAAATAGACGGGGAATGTGAATGCAAGAAAAGATCATTCCGTGGTGGCGCAGGGCAATCAATTTTGCATTGGGTGGCCTTCGCTCCGGGTTTGGCCTCTTCGCTCGACCGGCAAAGCCTGTGCTTGCAACCGAACCGATGTTTTCAGATGAAATCAAAGAAGATCCCCGAGAAGAAATAGATTTGTCCGAACCTGCCCCTCAATTCGAAATGATTGCCAAAGAGCCGGAACCGCCGGTCGAGGCTGATCCTGTCTCTGTAATTGACCAGGCGCCGGTGCCCGAAATTGTCAGCGCGACAGAAATTGCACCAGAAATAGTGCTAATCACGGAGCATGCTTCGATTCAGGCTGAAAAACCTGACGAAGTTGAATTAGCTGACCCAGTTCCTGCCGAGTCCAATGCAGAGACCGATATTGAGGCTGCAACTGAGCCGGAAGCCGCCTCGCCCTCAGAGGTTGAGGAAGTAGTCGTTGCGGAGCCCGAAATAGTTCCAGTCTTGGAAACTCAGCCCCAAGTCGAAGAGGAATCAGTCTTGTCGCCGGTCGCTGAGACTGAACCCGCAGAAGCCGAGATCGTCGCCGAGGCTGCACCTGAACTGATTGAGGAACCTGACCCCGTGCGGGAATCTAACCCAGAGTCCGAGCCTGAGTCTGGGGATAGTCAAGAAGCTGATAATGAAGTAGTTGAAGACCCTGCCGAAAAGGCAGAAGTAGTAGAAGAAGCAGAGCCAGATCCCTTTGAAGACGCTGAACCTGAGCAGGCTGCGGAGCCAGAAGTTGAACCAGTGTCTGACCATAGTCAGGAAGTTGAAAATAATGCCCCCGAAGAACCGGTCAAAGTGGAAGAAATAGTGGAAGAAACAAAGCCAGAGCCGGTTCAAGAGGCGGAGCCCGAGCAGATAACCAAGCCGCCAGTGCCCGAAGCCGTTCCGGAAACCGCCGAAGAGCCTATCCCCGCTCAAGCCATTGAAGAAATCGCCAAGGCCGCCGAATTCCCACAGACGCCCGAACCAGTTGCCGAGCAGCCCCCAGTTGCGGAAACTGCACAACAGTTGGTGCCGCCAGCTCAACCAGCCACCGATGAAAAAGCCGCCGCAAAACAGGCCGCACGGCAAAAGAAGCTGGACGAAAGCAGCGAGGAATCTCCATTTTCCGTCATCGTCGGCCAGGTTTATGACGGCCCGCTCGATCTGCTGCTGGACCTGATTCGCAAGCAGGACATCGACATCTACGACATCCCCATCGCCAAAATCACCTCGCAGTTTCTGGCCTATGTGAACCAGCTCAAGGCCGGCGACGTGGATGTGGCGGGCGAATTTATTTACACCGCTTCGCTGCTGATTCACATCAAGAGCAAGATGCTGCTGCCGCGCATGGGCACAGGGCCGGAAGATACGGCAGAAGATCCGCGGCGCGAGCTGGTGGAGCGGCTGCTGGAGCATGAGCGCTTTAAAAACGCCGCGCAGATGCTGCAGCAGAAGCAGATGCTGGAAGCGGCCACCTGGACAAACCCCGGCGTGCGCGAGTTCAAGGACGCCGAAGGCACAGAGCCGGAGATTGCCGCGGACACAGTGGACCTGGTGCGCATCTTCCGCGAGATTCTTGAGCGTGCCCGCAACAGGCCGGTGATCAACGTTGAAGAAGATTCTGTCACCGTGGGCCAGATGATTCAGTTTCTGGCGCGCCGCCTGACCATGGAAGACAAGCCAATCGCACTGCGCCGGCTGCTGAGCCACACGCGCAGCGAACGCGCATTGATTGCCATGTTTCTTGCGCTATTGGAGATGGTTCGCCTGCAGGCGATTCTGCTTCGCCAGGACCGCCAGTTCAGCGAGATATTTATCAAAAAGCACTCTGGTTTTGAAGCAGTGATGAATGAGGGACTGGGCAACGCGCGCGACGACTGGCGGTAGGGTTAAGTGAATTCTTTCGCGAAATCAGATTAATCAAAAAGCTTCACCATGGTAAATTCGCTGTATGATCTCGCTCCTGGACGGTCAGCATATAGTCCAAGACAAGAGACCTGATTGTTTTTAGTACTGACTCGCGTGATGAAGATTTTTACATATTTGAAATTATTTTGGCGTTGGCGGGAATTGCATCATAAATGCTGCTTTAATCGTCTGCCGCCCAGCATGAAAGCGTCCTGACTCATATTTTTTGGCATTAAGCAGTGAAACGCATGAAGTGGAATTGAGCCTTTGGCCTGCATGAGATACGGCGATTAAGTAGCTCGAAAATAATAAATTTACAGGCGTTTTTAACCTCCTGTTCACATTCCCCACTTCCCTGGCCACCCTCTCGCCGGTGTAAAATCGGTTCAGTCAGTACTTTTTTCTTCTGGTCACGCAAGCAGCTTCTTGAAAATGCAGTTGTTGGGGTTATATGGACGCCAATTTATCCGGCTCTGCAGTCTCCCGCCACTCGCCATCCCCTTTTTACCCGCATTGTTGCGTATTTCATCAGTCTCACCTTTGGGGGCCCATGCGCGCCAGTAATCTCTCTGACCGCACCGGTGAACTCTGATGTCAGACCTGGCAGCCTCTGTGCAATTATCACCACCCAAGAAATCGCGTCTTGAGAGCACCCTGAGCAAGAGGCCCAGCAACGCGAGCGTTGCAGTATTTCTGGCGGCGCTGGCCGGCGGCCTTTGCTACATCGCATTTCACGTGGCGCAAGACATGCAGTCGGTAACCGTCACCAGCAGATGGCCGTATCTTTTACTCGGTCTGGCGCTATTGATCGCTCTTGGATTCGAGTTTGTCAACGGCTTCCACGATACAGCCAATGCTGTGGCTACGGTCATCTACACTCATTCTCTAGAGCCCACCACAGCTGTAGTTTTATCCGGATTCTGCAACCTTGCCGGGGTACTGGCATCTTCCGGCGCAGTGGCTTTTGCCATCGTCATGCTGCTGCCGGTTGATCTTATTCTTCAGGTCAGTTCGGGAACCGGGTTTGCCATGGTCTTTGCGCTGCTTGTCGCGGCAATTCTATGGAATCTCGGCACGTGGTGGTTTGGGCTGCCGGCTTCCAGTTCGCACACTATGGTCGGTTCGATCATCGGCGTCGGCATCGCCAACCAATTGTTCAACCCCCACATTGGCGCCTCCGGCGTGGACTGGGAGCAGGCCATTAAGGTTCTGAAGGCGCTGCTGATATCTCCTTTGATTGGATTTTGGTTCGCCGCTCTGCTCATGCTGCTCTCCAAAGCATTGTTTCGCTATCCTGCCCTATATACAGCGCCCAGGAACAATCAGCCGCCACCCTGGCCAATACGGGCTTTGATGGTGCTCACCTGTACAGGTGTCAGCTTCTTCCACGGTTCCAACGACGGGCAAAAGGGGATGGGCCTGATCATGCTGATCCTGATTGGAACCGTGCCTACCGCTTACGCTCTCAATCACACCGTCACGGCCAATGATATTCAGCAGTTCATCGCGGCTTCAGAACAAGCAGGTCACATTCTCGACCGCCATGTGGATCAGCACGCCATTCTTGGCTCCGACGCGCGCGCCGAGGTCACTGATTACATTCGCACCCAGCAGTTAAAGCCGGAGACGATTGCAGCGCTACGCATACTGATTGAGGATGTTGAAAGCAAGGTGGGGCAATACAAGGTTTTAAAGTCCATTCCATCTCAAGAACAGACCAAAGTTCGCAATGACATGTACGTGGCCGGCGAGGCGCTGCGGTTGATGGCCAAGAAGCACAACCCGGCCTTCACCGCCGAAGAGAGCGCGGTTCTGAAGAACTACGGCAGCAAGCTGGACAAGTCCACAAAGTTTATTCCCGACTGGGTCAAAGTGGCCGTGGCTCTTGCTCTTGGACTAGGTACGATGGTGGGGTGGAGACGTGTTGTTGTCACAGTGGGCGAAAAGATCGGCAAAGAACATTTGAATTACGCCCAGGGCGCGTGTGCGGGAATCGTAACCATGGGAACAATTTTTGCTGCCGATACTTTTGGGCTTCCGGTTTCTACCACACACATTCTCAGTTCCGGAGTTGCGGGCACCATGGCGGCCAATGGCAGCGGCTTGCACCTATCGACGATTCGGAACATCGCAGCGGTTTGGGTTTTCACTTTGCCTGCAGCGGCACTGCTTTCCGGCCTGCTCTTTTGGTTGTTCCACTCGATCTCCTGAGCGGGTCGATCTCAGGAAGAAGAAAGGCATCCTCATACCATCGAGGATGCCTTTGCCTTGTGCGGGTAAATTACTTCTTCTTGAACTTCATCAGCTCAACGGCCTTCTGCGCGATGTGCTCGGCGCTGACTTCAAGCTCTTTGACCATCTCCCAGGGCGAGCCGGAGTCGCCGAAGCGATCTTTAACGCCTATGGCTGCGGTGATCAGGGGCTTGCCGTAGAGTTGCTTGCTCTGAGTGAGCAGGCCGCTGATGCGCCAGGCCAGAGCGCCGATTTGGTGTTCTTCCGCTGTGACCACAACGCCGGTTTCCAGCGCGGCGTTGATGACAGCTTCAGCGTCGATGGGCTTGAGCGTGTGCAGGTTGATGACGCGCGTCTCATAGCCAAAATCGCGCTTCAGAATCTGCGCAGCACGCATCGCCTCCGGAACCATAGGTCCGCAGGCAATGATGCTCAGATCTTCCGACTCATTCTTGTAGTCGGAGGCAAGTTGGGTTTGGAAGGCTTCGACAAAATTGGCTTTCTCCGCGCGCAGGCGAATCACGTTGGCTTTTCCGAAGACAAAGGGCGTCTCCTTCGTCGTGACAACCGGCGTGGCCTCGCGGGCAAAGCGAATGTACTTCGGCCCCACGTGCTTGAGCAGAAGATAATCGGTAGCCTTGCGGGTTTCTTCGCTGTCGCAGGGAACAACAACCGTCATGTTGGGCAGGCCCTGCATGGCGAATAGGTCTTCAAGGGCCTGATGCGTGGCGCCGTCGGGGCCGACGGAGACTCCGCCATGAGCGCCGGCAATCAGGACATTGAAGTTTCCGTAGCAGATGGAGACGCGAATTTGATCCAGGTTGCGCGCAGCGGAAAAAGTGGCGTAAGAGCCCATCACCGGCAGCTTGCCTTCCTTGGCAAATCCCACGGTAGCCGCAGTGGCGGACTGTTCGGCAATTCCCATGCTGATCCAGCGCTTTGCGCGCTCCGGCTTACTTGAGTAAAAATCGCTGATGGTGATGGAGCCGGAGATGTCCAGCCCCAGGCAAACGATACGCTCGTCGTCGCCGTTTTCGGCCAATGATTTGCCGAAGCCCTTGCGGGTAGGTTCCATCTTGACCTTCATTGTGTCCCCGGCGTTCCACCAGAAGTCGCGGGAGAATTTGGGCATCTTGGCTTCCAGTTCAACATCCATCGCGGCTTGGTAGCTCTTTGCCTTTTCCAGCAGCATCTCAACCGGAATTTTTTCAGTCAGTCCCAATTCCTTCAGAGATGCGGCGAGTTCTTCGCGATTCGGCGTCTTGCCATGCCAGCCTGCCACATTCTCCATGAAGCTGACGCCCTTGCCCTTGACGGTATCGGCGAGAATAACCACGGGCTTGCCAACGATCGTCTTGGCCTTGTCGAAGGCTTCAACCAGTTGCTTCATGTCGTGGCCGTCAACGTGCAGTACCTCCCAGCCAAAAGCCGCGTACTTCTGGTCCAGAGGCTGCACTTCCATCACGTCCTTCACCCAGCCGTCGATCTGCAGGCGATTGGTATCGATGACGGCGATGATGTTGTCCAGCTTGAAGTGGCCGGCTTCCATGGCGGCCTCCCAAACCTGGCCCTCCTGCTGTTCGCCGTCGCCCATCAGGCAGAAGATTTTGTGTTTTTTCTCGTCGAGCCGAGCGGCCAGCGCCATGCCGACGGCAATACTCAGGCCTTGCCCCAGCGATCCGGAGGAGACCTCGACGCCGGGCAGCTTGAGCCAATGCGGGTGACCCTGAAAGCGGGAGTGGAGCTTGCGCAAGGTCACCACATCATTGATGTCGCAGAAGCCGGAAAAGCCCAGACCGACATACAGAGCCGGAGCTTTGTGGCCGGCAGACCAGATGATGCGGTCACGGTCTGCCCAGTTGGGATTTTTAGGATCATGCTGGGCAACGTGCAGGTAAAGGGCGGCGGTGATGTCCATAATCGACAGCGTGCCGCCGGCGTGCCCGGAACCCGCCGCGCAAAGCGTCACCAGATTGTAGCCGCGCATCAGGTTGGCTGCTTCCTTGAGTTGCTCGATCGAATAATCCCGGATTACCTTCCCAGTTGCGGAATCCTTGAGGGCCATGACCTTCTCCTTTGCGCGAAAATCAAATCAGCGCGATGTTCTTGACAAATTAAAGCTACAGACCGAAAGAACCCCACTCTAACAGCAGACACTAGAATGCGGTCAGAGTGGGGTTCCCGGCAAATCGGTTAGAGATTTTCCTTTGTCCATTTATCGAGGCGTTCGAGGGCCAGTTGCAGGTTTTCCATCGAATTAGCCACACTGAAGCGCAGATAGCCTTCGCCAAATGCGCCAAAGGCGGTTCCGGAAAGCGCAGCAATACCTGCCTGTTCAAGCAGCGCATCGGCCAGAGCCTTGGACTTCCATCCCGTCTTCGTAATGTTGGGAAAGACGTAGAAGGCGCCCTTGGGCTGGCGGCAACTGAAGCCCTTGATCTTGTTCAATCCGGCGACAAACATTTCGCTGCGCTTCTTGAACTCGGCGCACATGTGCGTGACGGCGCTCTGATCTCCGCGCAAGGCCTCGATGCCGGCGATCTGCGTAAAGCTGGCGGTGCAGGAGTTGGAGTTGGTCATCAGGCGGGTGATGTGTGTGGCAAGATCCGCGCGCATCACGCCGTAGCCCATGCGCCAGCCGGTCATTGCGTAGGTCTTCGAGAAGCCGTCGAGGATGATCGTGCGTTCCTTCATGCCGGGAATGGACGAAATGGAGAAATGCTCGCCCTCAAAAAGAAGACGGCTATAAATTTCGTCCGAAAGCACAAGAATGTTGCGATCGCCGATGATTTTGGCCACCTGCTCGACATCCTTGCGAGACATCACGCCGCCAGTCGGATTCTGCGGCGAATTGATAATGATGAGCTTGGTGCGGTCCGTGATCAGCCCCGGCAGGTCGTTCACGTCCAATGTAAAATCGCGCTCTTCGCGCAGTTGAATCGGAACAGCCTTGCCGCCCATGTAATTGATCATCGATTCATAGATCGGGAATCCCGGATTGGGATAGATGACCTCATCGCCTTCCTCAATCAACGCCAGAATGGCGTAAAACATGATTGGCTTACCGCCCGGCACAACCACCACTTCTTCCGGAGTCACCGTGATTCCGCGCGTGCTGCCAATGTACTCGGCGATGGCCTGGCGCAGATCGGGCAGGCCGGCAGAGGGACCGTAGTGGGTCCAACCCTTGTGCAGCGCATCGACAGCGGCTTCCACCACATTGGAGGGCGTATCGAAATCGGGCTCACCGATTTCCAGGTGAATAATGCTCTTGCCCTGACGTTCGAGAGCTTTTGCCTTGTTCAGGACTTCAAAAGCCGTTTCAGTGCCCAACCGCGCCATGCGGCCTGCCAAACGCAATTCGTATTGAGAAGATGTTGCCATGATGACGAAAGCTCCTAAGTGCCGGTTTCACAGGTGAACCGCATTCCAAATAGAGGAGTTGTGAAGTTGCGGATACACTCTAATGAAATCTACTTGAGGCGAACAACATATGGGAATAGGATTTATATGATACTTTTGGGTATCTTCGGAATTCTGTTAGGTTGCAGATGGCAGGCACTTTAGAAATTACCAAGCTCTTAGATTCCATTGGATGGCGCATTCTGGCTGAACTCCAGGAGGATGCGCGCATTCATTTTTCTGAGCTAGGCCGGCGGGTCGGCCTTTCAACTCCAGCCGTTATCGAGCGGGTTCACCGCATGGAAGAGGCTGGAATTATCACGGGGTACCGGGTCGAGATCGATCGCCAGAAGGTCGGACTGCCCGTCTGCGCTTTTATTCGCGTCCGCGTCGTCGGCGATTTGATCTCTCGCGTGATTGCCGTAGCTCACGAGATGCCGGAGGTCTACGAGTGTCATCACATCGCCGGAGAGGACACATTCCTGCTCAAGGTCTTTGTGCCAACGTCGGAGGCTCTGGAGGATACCATCAAAAAGCTCATGCCCTACGTCGCCACCACCACGATGCTCGTTCTTTCCACGCCCGTTCCCCGGCGAGCCATTGAGCCTTTGGAGTAAGCGGCGTTGCCTGCGCATTGATTCTGCGCGGGTTGCCGCAGTTGCGCGAAGGGAAGGAATACCCGTAGTGTTTACCCATGGCCAAAGTTGCAGCTTCGTCTGATTTAACAGAATTTGATCTCGAATCCCTTGTTGCCGATGTTGTGGCGTTGGCCGTAAAATCCGGAGCCAGCGACGCCGAAGTTGTGGCCCGCGAAGGCGACGAATTCAGCGTTAACGTGCGCATGGGCCAGGTGGAAACGCTGAAGGAATCCGGCTCGCGCGGCCTGGGCCTGCGCGTGTTTCTAGGCAAGCGATCCGCCTCGACCTCAACCAGCGACTTAACCCCGGCAGGAATTCGCCAGCTTGTGGAAGGCGCGCTTGCGCTGGCCAAAGTGACGGAAGAGGACGCTTCCGCCGGTTTGCCGGACACAAGCGAATTTGGCTCCCTGACCGAAGACTTGCACCTGTTCCATGAGGACGTGTACTCGCTTCCCGGTGCGGAACGGATTGAGTGGGCGCGGCGTGCTGAAGCCGCTGCGCTGGCGGTTGACCCGCGCCTGACCAACTCCGACGGCGGCAGCTTTGACGCGGCCACCGGAAGCAAGGTGCTGGCCAACTCGCGGGGCTTTGTGGGCGGCTATCGCTCCAGCTATGCCGGGGTCTCGGCGGCTCCGCTGGCCATGGACGCAAATGGCGCCATGCAGCGCGACGGATGGTGGTCGAGTGCGCGGCGCTTGGCGGATCTGGACTCGCCGGAGGCCGTCGGACAAGAGGCTGCACGCCGGACACTGCGCCGGCTGGGCGCACGCCGCGTTACCACGCAGAGAGTTCCAATTGTCTTTGCGCCGGAAGTGGCTGGCTCGTTGCTGGGATCGGTTTTTGAAGCGGCCTCGGGAGACGCGATCTGGCGCGGGGCTTCGTTTTTGGCCGGAAAGTTGAGCGAGCAAATTGCCGCGTCAAATCTGACGATTATTGACGACCACACGATGCTGTTGCCGTCTGGAATGGGCGGATTTGGAACCTCGCCGTTTGACGGCGAAGGTCTGCCCTCACAACGCAATGTGGTGGTGGAAGCAGGCGTGCTGCGCAACTATCTGCTGAACACGTATACCGCTCGCAAGCTCGGCATGAAGTCTACGCACAATGCATCGCGCGGGCTGGCCGGGACGCCGGGCATCGGCTGCGGCAACCTCTACATTGAGCCGGGGAAGTTGACGCCGGAGCAGATCATCGCCGATGTGCCTGCCGGACTCTATGTCACCGGCCTGATGGGCTTTGGCGTCAACGTTGTCACGGGCGATTACTCGCGCGGCGCCACCGGCTTGTGGATCGAGAACGGCGTGCTGACCCACGCCGTCGAAGAGGTGACCATCGCCGGCAACCTGGCAGAAATGCTGCGCAATGTCACCGCCATCGGCAACGACCTCGAGTTTCGCGGCGCAGTGGCCTCGCCCACTCTGCGCATCGATGGGATGACGATTGCGGGAAGTTAGAGCGGAGTTTGAGCAGAATGACCGCCTCAAGACAAACTTCCGAAATTCCAATGCAGCGGATGCCCTTCGATCCGGCAGACGCCAAGGCCGCACTTGCGCAACTGCCCACTACCTCTGCGGTCTTTGCTCTCTACGGAGCGGAGGCGCATGCTGAGCCGTATATTGGCCGCACGCCGAATTTGCGCGGACGGCTGGAACGGCTCTTGCAGCCATCCGCCAAACACCCGCGGCGATTGCAACTGGCTGGGCGCGTACGCGAGATTCGCTGGCAACTCACAGGTTCGGAGTTTGAAGGGCTGCTCGCCCAGTTCACACTTTTAGAAAAGGTCTATGGCCCAAAGTGCCTGGAGCGGATGCACCTGGGTGCGCCATCCTTCATCCGCTTTTTGGGCAGCAATGCCTACCCGCGCATTGTGGTCACTAATCGCCCCAGCCAGCGCGAGGCCGATTGGGCCTTCGGGCCGTTTCAATCGCGTGCGGCTGCCGAGCGCTATGCCGACGAGGCGCTCAAGCTGTTTTTGCTGCGCCGTTGCACGGAGGAGCTGAACCCCAATCCCAGCCATCCCGGCTGCGTTTATTCCGAGATGAAGATGTGTCTTGCGCCCTGCTACAAAGGCTGCACCGACGAGCGCTACGGCGAGGAGGCCGCGGCGGTCGAGCAGTTTTTGGCAACGCGCGGCGAAAGCTCTCTGGTCACGCTGCGCACGCAGCGTGACCAAGCCTCGGCCAACTTGGAATTTGAGGCTGCTGCGACTCTGCACGCGCAGGTGGCTCGCGTGGAAAGCGTGCGGGCGCTGGCTTCCGAGCTGGTTCGCCCGCTCTCGCAGCTTCGCGCCGTCATTCTGCAAGCCTCGGCAAGTCCCGGCGAAGTGTCCGTTTTTCTTTTTGAAAACGGCCGTCTCAGCGGTCCGGCGGGATTTTCGACCGTGGGCATGAGAATCCAGAACGAGCAGTCCGGCTCCACTTCGCTGTTTGCGCATCCTATGGCGATTGAGCCGATTCCCGAAGAGACAGGGATCAGGGATCAGGGATCAGGGATCAGCCAAGGCGATGCTGCGTCATCGGAATCCGCTGCGAATAAAAGGCCGGACGAGGCAAGTGCTGCTTTACTGACCAAGGCCGCTCGTGGAGTGCTGGAGGCGCGAATGGAAGCAGCGCTGGCCGCGCTGAAAGATTCTAATGGGCCACTTTCAGCAACGCTGCGCCAAGGGCATCTGGCATTGCTCAAGCGGTGGTACTACCGGCCTGAAGTTCGCCGCGCGGGCGAGATATTCTTCTCCGGCACCGAAGGCCATTGGCCGGTGAAGGCGTTGCTGCGCGGCGCAGGACGAGTCGCCGGGAAGATGATGGCAACGGGAAAGCGCGCGGAGTGAGCTGATTTTATGCGTTCAACTGCTCCTGGAGCTTGTTCAGCGTGCGATGCAGGTCCTTGTCGGTGCGGCGCTGCTCGTCGATTTTCCCAATGGAGTGCATCACGGTGGTGTGGTGCTTGTTGCCGAACTGGCGGCCGATCTCCGGCAGGCTGGCCTCGGTCATCTGCTTGGCCAGGTACATGGCGATCTGGCGCGGCACGACGACGTTGCGCGAGTTGTTTTTCTGCTTCAGTTCGATGATCCTCATGCCGAAGTTTTCCGCCACGGCGCGCTGAATGGCCTCGATGGTAATCTTGCGCCCCTGCACCTCGATGAACTGCTTGAGGCACTGCTGAGTGGAGGCCAGCGTGATCTCCATGTGGTTGAGTTGGCACCAGGCGATCAGCCGGGTCATGGCGCCTTCCAGTTCGCGCACGTTGGTGCGCACATTGGAGGCCACGAACATGGCCACATCGATGGGCAACACGACCTGTTCGGACTCGGCTTTTTTCTGGAGGATGGCAACCTTGGTCTCCAGATCGGGCGGCTGAATGTCGGCAATCAGGCCCCACTCAAAGCGCGAGCGCAACCGCTCTTCAATCTCCGCCAGTTCCTTGGGCGGACGGTCGGAGGCAATCACCACCTGCTTCATGTTTTCATGAAGCGCATTGAAGGTATGGAAAAATTCTTCCTGCGTGCGCTCTTTTTGCGAGATGAACTGGATGTCGTCGATGAGCAGCACGTCTACCGAGCGAAAGCGGTCGCGGAAGCTGGTCATGCGGTCGTTGCGCAGCGAGGTAATCATCTCGTTGGTAAATTTTTCCGCGGTAACGTAGCAGATGCTGGATGTTGGCTGGCGGCGCTTCACCTCGTGCCCGATAGCGTGCATGAGGTGGGTTTTTCCCATGCCCACGCCGCCATAGAGGAAGAGCGGATTATAGGCCTTTGACGGGCGCTCGGCCACGGCAAGAGATGCGGCGCGCGCGAACTGGTTGCCGTTGCCGGTGACGAATGCATCGAAGGTGTAGCGGGCGTTGAGCTGCGCAGCAGTAGACCAGTCAAAGCGCGCCTGCTCGGGTGTGCGCTGTGCCGGAGCGGGTGCGGTGGGCGCGTGAGCCGGAAGCGGCCCAAAACCGCCATCCTTGCGCTGCGGGGGAATCGAGGGATCTTCCTCGGCGGTCACAAAGCTCACGTCGTCCAGTTCCAGCCCCAGTTGCTCGATCGCTTCCTGAATCAGGTCGCCGTAGCGATCGCCCAGATTTTGAAACTGCGGCGACGGAACGCGAATATACAGGGTGCGGTTGACGACGTGACTATACCGAGTGGGCTTGAGCCATGTTTCGAAAGACTGGCGAATCACCTTCATCTCGAGTGCGGCTAGAATTTGGAGCCAGGGGTTGAGAGTCGTCACCGGCGCTATTGCGTATGCCATTGTTCTAATCCTTGCTTGTGCCGCCTGTTCTTTGCCAGGCTGGTTCATCTGTCTTGTCTAGACAACAAATCCACCACCGCGTAAAGCAGAGAGCTTTCCGCCTAACTATTTTTCCTGGCTGCATGGTTACAGCTGTTCGGTCTTTGAATACTGACCTGGGCCTGAAAAACTTGTTCCGGAGACTCTGGGAAAATTACTGGAACGGTCCCAAGATTAGCACAAATGGAGAATATTGCAATCGAACTTTCACATTACTTTTTTCGTCTCAGCATCAGATGCACCATTGCTGGTGAAACTGGTTGATTTGGTTACCAGAGAGTAAGTAAGTTACGCTTGGAATCCGCGCGTAATGCCGCGATTCGAGTGCTTTTTCCATGAAAATTGTGAGGGTGGACACAGCCTCTCATTTTTTTATTTTTGCAAACTAAAGTGCGCCTCTGAATGCACTTGCCTTAGGCTGCCCGGTTGGGTGACTTGCATCAAATTTAGCCTCCGACTGGATTCCTGGCTCAAACTACGATAGACTTAATACTTGCCGTCAAGGCGAAGATTTTATACAGGAAACAGGAGGGCATATTCATGCCCAAGCGCACATTTCAACCAAACCGCCGCAAGCGCGTGAAGACACACGGCTTCCGTGCGCGGATGAAGACCAAGGCCGGCGCCGCCGTGCTTAGCCGCCGCCGCGCCATCGGCCGCAAACGCGTGGCCGTCAGCGCCGGCTTCCGCGACTAAAGTCGCCTGCCGCTTTGCCCCGCCGTTTGCCCCCGCCGTTTGTTGGAGCCGGAATGGGTTGCACTTGTTTGCTGTTCCGGCCGAGACTTTTCACGCCGTTGCCATGACCACACTTCCCCAGCCTGACCAGCGCCGCTTTTCGAGGCAGTCGCTGGCCGGTTTGCGCCTGCGCAAGCATGCTGATTATCAATGCGCTTATGCGGCCAGCCGCAAACGCCAGTCCGCATCGATGAGCTGGTTTCTCGCTGCGCAGCCGCCCGATGACTCGGCAATTGCGCCACGCGTTGGGCTCACCGTTGGCAAAGTTCTGGGCAAGGCGCACGAGCGCAATCGCATCAAGCGCCGCATGAAAGAAGCTTTGCGCCGCCACCTTGACCTGTTGCCCGCGGCCTGCGATCTCATTCTCCACCCGCGCCGCACGGTACTCACATTGGATTTCGTGAAACTTGAAGCCGAGATTGTGCGTATTCTCCAGCAGGCAACCGTCGAGGCAGCGCGCATGAATCCGCATCCAGGGACCTCCGGGCACGCATCATGACACGCATCCTGCTCGCTATGCTCGCCTTCTATCGCCGTTGGATCTCCCCGGCGATCCACTCGATCAACCCCGGAGGCGGTTGCAAATTCCTTCCCACCTGTTCGGAGTATGCTTCCATCGCCATCGCCACCCACGGTCCACTGCGCGGAACGGCTCTGGCTGCATGGAGGCTTCTCCGCTGCCATCCCTTCACCCGCGGCGGCCTTGACCTTGTACCTCCGGCCCCGATTTCCCGCCATTTTCCCCGCGAACCATTACCATAAGAAGAGCAGCGGCCTGACGGCACGCCTTAACGAATAGGAAGTTAACCTTGGCAGAATTCAGCAATCCCAATCTTCAATCGCCGGGCGGCAGCGGCGGCAGTGGCAGTGGCGGCGATATGCGCGGCCTGATGTCGATGACTCTCCTGGCCCTCATTGTTCTCCTCGGATTTCAGTTTTTCGCAAAGCCAAAGCCCCCCACCACGGCGCCCGCCGCCCCGAGCCAGAATCAGTCAGCTCCGGCGCAGAGCCAGCCGCAATCCGCGCAACCGGCTGCAGCTTCTTCGCAGTCTAAGTCCCCCGCAGGACCGGCAGCCCAGGCTCCAGCCGTTGCTTCTCCGTCCGTCTTCGCAGCGGCGGAGACAACCACGACGATTGAAAACGATAATCTGAAGGTCGTCTTTACCAATAAGGGCGCTCAGGTAGAGCACTGGGTTCTAGAGGGCAAACAGTACAAGGACCACCCCGACCCAGGCGGCCAGCAGCTCGATCTGGTGAATGCAAAGACCTCCGCCTTTGGCTTGCCTCTGTCGCTCTTCACTTACGAGCCGGAGCTGACCAAAGAGTTGAATTCGGCTCTTTACCAGGTTTCCGTCTCTGGCGCTGAATCGCCCGCGGGCATTATCAAGGCTCCGGGCTCAGTGACCTTTCACTACGCCAACAACGGCCTCGACGTAGTGAAGACGTTTCGCTTTGACGCAAGCTACGTGGTGACAGCCGAAGTACAGGTCCGCCGCAACGGAGTTCCTGTTCGCGCGCTATTGGCGTGGCCTGCCGGACTCGGCGACCAGACCGAAGCTATGCAATTTGCCTACGGGAAATATGCCTGGTCGCTGGACGGCAAGGACGACTCGGTCGACGCCAAGAAGGTCAGCAACTACGCCACGCTCGATTCGCCCTATGACTATGCGGGCGTGATGGATTTGTACTTTGCAGCGGCTTTTCTTCCCGACGTTCCCGCGCGGACAACGGTGGTTACGCTGCATAACTCCATTGATCTGCCCACTGACCCCGCCGATCCCAACAGCCAGAAGAGGCCTGCGGATGTCATCGGCCTGGCCGTGGGCGATACCAGCGGCTTCACGCGCCTGCGCATCTTTGCCGGCCCCAAAGAAACCGATGCGCTCAAGGCTATCCGCGCTACCGGACCCGATGGCAAACCCACCGGGCCCACGCTCGATCCGCTCATTCAGTTTGGCTGGCTTACCGTCATCGCCAAGCCGCTTTACCTGGCACTGCGCTTTTTGCGCGGCCTGATGGGTCCGGGCGTTTACAACTGGGGCTGGGCCATCATCATCGTCACCGTGATCTTCAACCTCCTGATGCTGCCCACGCGCTTCATGATGATGAAGTCCTCACTGAAAATGATGCGCATTCAACCAAAAGTGGACGCCATCAAGAATCGCTACAAGAACCTCAAGGCTACCGATCCCAAGCGGGCCGAGATGAACACCGAGATGATGGCGCTCTACAAGGAAGAGGGCGTCAACATGTATGGCAGTTGCCTGCCCATGCTCATCCAGATGCCCTTGTTCTTCGCTTACTATCGCGTCCTGCTCAACGCCGTTGAGCTGCGTCAGGCCCACTGGTTCTGGCTCACCGATCTCTCTTCACCGGACCCGAAGTATATTCTGCCAATTCTGATTATCGTCAGCATGCTCGTGGTGCAGCTCATCACTCCCTCGCCCGGCATGGACCCCGCGCAGCGCAAGATGATGGCCATCATGATGCCCGCCATCTTTGGCTTCACCATGCTGCACTTCGCCTCCGGCCTTGCTCTTTATTGGGGCACCGGCAACGTGATCAACCTGGCCATCCAGATGGGAATCAACCAATCCAGCATGGGCAAGGAGATGCACGAGATTGCAGCCCGGCGCGCCGCAAAAAAATCCGGCGTAAACCCCAAGACGATTCAGGGCAAGCGATGAGATTTCTCTGCAAATAGAACCGCCCCGTTCAGGCCAACCTGAGCGGGGTTTTTCTTTTCCGGCTGTTGTCCTGCGCATAATCAAATCCAAACAATTAGGCTGTCATCCTGAGCGGAGCAAAGCGCCGTTGAAGGACCTGCGGTTGTTCTTTGCGAAAATACGCAAAGTGAGACCGCCTATCAGTGGCAAAATAAAACTATGCCGCCGCTCGATCCCGATCAGAGTCTCCCCATTGTCCTCACGCCCGCCGAAGCCCGCGTCCTGGGCGCACTGATTGAAAAGGAAGTCACCACCCCGGAGTATTACCCGCTCTCGCTCAACGCGCTTATCAACGCCTGTAATCAGCGCTCCAACCGCGAGCCCGTGATGAACCTCGACGAGGAAGCGGTGCGCCAGGCGCTGCATGGACTGGAAGACCAGCATCTGGCCGGCCGCGCTCGCTCCGCCGATGGCCGTGTCCCCAAGTACGAGCACTGGCTGGGCGAGGCCTTCAACTTCAGCCGCGCGGAGATGGCGCTGGTCTGCGTGCTGCTGCTGCGCGGCCCGCAAACCCCCGGTGAACTTCGCGGCCGGACGGAGAGATTGCACCGCTTCGACGAAATTAGCGAAGTGCTCGCCGGATTGCAAAAGTTGATGGAGCGCACACCGCCGCTGGTCGCTATTCTCCCGCGCCAGCCCGGAACCAAGGAATCCCGCTATGCGCATCTGCTCTCCGGCGGCATCGATTCAATTTCCGCTGCCACAGCCGAGCCAGCGTACGCGCGCCGCGAGGCCGGTGAGGACGCCAGCCTGAGCGCGGAGTCTATTGAGCGCATCGCACGATTGGAATCGACTGTCACGGAATTGCGGCAGGAGATGGCAGCATTACGACAGAAGATTGACGATCTGTTTGGAGATGGATAGAGCGGGTACGCACTATTTCCGAGTGAAATTCGCTCATCCCGTGTTCAATGGAAATAGAGAAAGGTTGCAATCATGCTTAAAATCAGATTTGCTGTAGTGTCTCTCGTTGTTGCGGCAATGTTGCCTTTGATGCCCACATTGCGCGCTCAGGCGCCGGCAGCGCCAATACCCACGCAAATTCTCACCGCAAAGAAGGTTTTCATCTCCAACGCTGGCGGCCTGTTCGATCTCAATATGGTGAGCGGTGACCCGAGACGAGGCTACAACCAGTTCTACTCGGCCATACAGTCATGGAAATACTACGAGCTGGTGGGAACTCCCGCGGAGGCCGATCTGGTTTTGCAGATCAGCCTGATTTCTATTCCACGCCAAATAGGCACCGAGATTGTGCCGTTCCCGAGTTTCCGGCTGGCGCTGCTGGATCCAAAGACGAATATTGAATTATGGGTAATGGACGAATTCCTGGTAGACAGGCCGGGCTTCAGCATGATTCGTGAAAAGAACCGCGACAAGGCATTCGACGTAGCAATCGGAAAGCTAATCGCTGACCTGAAGGCGCTGACTGTGCCGCCTGCGGCAACAGGGAACCCGAAGTAGCCAGGCATTTATGAGGGAGCAGGAGCCTCCTAAAGATCGCTGCTCCCTCCAACACGCGGAATTCACGACTCTGCCGAGAATCAGATCAACTCATACCCCGCAAACCAATAGCCAATCTCGAATGCAGCGGTGTCTTCTGCATCCGAGCCGTGAACTGCATTTTCTCCCATCGATGAGGCAAACTTCTTGCGAATTGTTCCCTCGTCGGCGTTGGCCGGATTCGTTGCGCCCATCAGCTTGCGCCAGTCGACGATGGCGTTGTCTTTTTCCAGAACCATCAGAACCAGCGGCCCCGACGACATGAAATCGCAAAGCCCGTCAAAGAACGGCTTGCTGGAGTGGACGGCATAAAAGCCCTTGGCCTGGTCTTTTGAAATCGACTGCTTTTTGATGGAAGCGATTTTGAAGCCGGCCTTTTCAATCTCGGCGAGAATGGCCCCGGTAAAACCTTTGCGGACCGCGTCCGGCTTGATGATGCTGAATGTGCGTTGCGCCACTGGATTTGCTCCTTGATGGGGAATTTTATCTGCGTTTCCATTGTAATTGCCGCGAGATACGTCCGGCTGCGGCTCAAAGGCCCAATCTGCTAAAGTTTCTGCATGTTGCGCCAAGCCGTTTCACCCTATCGCTACTCACTTATTTTGGTTGCCTTCACTGCCGGGCTGATGGTTATGCCCGCGTTTTGCCAAACCGCCGCGCCCGCTGTTGCGCATGAATTGCGTGTCTTTGATGCAACGCTCATCGATAATACCGTGGATCCCTGCGACAACTTTTACCGCTTCAGTTGCAATGGGTGGTTCAAGCGCAATCCGCTGCCGGCCGACCAGACCTCATATGGCCGTTTCACTGAGCTGGCGGAGCTGAATCACCTGCGCCTGAAACAGATTCTTGAAGAAACTTCCACCCCTGCGGCTTCGCGAACCCCTAACGAGCAAAAAATTGGAGACGAATACGCAAGCTGCATGGACACGGCCACGGTGAACAAACTGGGGCTCAAGCCTCTAAAGCCTGAGTTGAAACGTATTACTCGGCTTAAATCAAGAAAAGATCTTCCGGCCCTACTGGCTCACCTTCATGCCATCGGCGTGAACGCATTTTTCGGCATGGGGTCGAACCAGGACTATGCGGATTCGAGCGCGGTGATCAGCTTCTATGGAGCGGGCGGCCTGGGCCTGCCGGAGCGCGACTACTACACCCGCTCCGACGCCAAATCCGCCGAGCAGCGCCAACAATATGTGGCGCACGTGAAGAAGATCTTCATGCTGGCTGGCGAGCGCGAGGCACGGGCCGCTCTTGACGCCGATACCGTAATGGCCATCGAGACCCGTCTGGCCAAGGCGTCGCTGACCATGACCGAGCAACGCGACCCGCAAAATCTGAATCATCCCACCGACGTGGCAAGCCTGGCAAAGGAATTGCCGAATTTCTCCCTGGCTGCGTATGTCGCCTCAGCGCATGCTCCTGCCGCCGGCAAAGCCAATGACATGGAGCCGAGGTTTTTCGCGGAATTCAACACGCTCGTCGTTGATACGCCCATCGACAAGATCCGCACCTATCTGCGCTGGCACCTGCTCCACGCCTACGCGGGAACCAGCCTGCCGGAGAGCTTCGACCAAGAGAACTGGAACTTCTACGCGCATACGCTGAACGGCGCGCAAAGGCAGCAAGATCGTTGGAAGCGCTGCACCAGCCGAATCGATCATGAAATGGGCGAAGCGCTCGGCCAGGTCTACGTAGAGCGCTTTTTTCCTCCCGCAGAAAAGCAGCGCACGCTCGATATGACTTTGACCATTGAGCAGGCAATGGACAAGGACCTCGACGGGCTGGACTGGATGAGCGCCGCAACCAAGGTCATGGCCAAGGAAAAGCTGCACAGCGTGATGAATAAGATCGGCTACCCGGACAAGTGGCGCGACTACTCAACGCTCGCGATTATGCGCGGCGACGCAGCAGGGAACCAGATGCGCGTGCATGCGTTCAATCAGGCGCGCGATTTGGCCAAAATTGGCAAGCCTGTGGACAAGGGCGAGTGGGATATGTCGCCACCCACGGTGAACGCCTACTACGATCCGCAGCAGAATAACGTGAATTTTCCAGCCGGCTACCTGCAGCCTCCGTTTTTCAGCGGCAAGGAAGACGACGCGGCCAACTACGGCGACATGGGCTCGACTATCGGCCACGAGCTGACCCACGGCTTCGACGACGAGGGCCGCCAGTTCGACAAGGAAGGCAACCTGCGCAACTGGTGGACGAAAGAAGACGAGCAGAAATTCAACGATCGCGCCGAATGCATGGTGAAGCAGTACGATGCCATCGAAGCAGTTCCCGGCGTTCACCTCAACGGCAAGCTCACACTGGGTGAAAACCTCGCCGACCTGGGTGGGTTGTGGCTGGCCTGGCTGGCCTGGCTGGACAAGGCGCACGCGGCCAACGTGGATATGACTGCCACCACTGCGGGCTACACGCCCGAGCAGCGGTTCTGGATAGCGTATGCACAGCAGTGGTGCACGCAGACGCGTCCCGAGCAACTGCGTACCCAGGCGCAAAGCAACCCACACGCGCCAGACGAGTACCGCACCAACACTGTGCTCCAGGATCTGCCGGAGTTCGCCAAGAGCTTCCAGTGCAAGAAAACGGCGGCGATGGTCAACCCGAAACCGTGCAGAGTCTGGTGAGAAGCAGCTATTAGCTTTTAGCTGCTAGTTTCTCGTGATCCTGCGATCTGGATGGATTACTAGCCACCTCCGGGTAGCAGAACAGTCTACGGCTTGCCGGTCATCGCCCCAAATTCGTTTGAAGGGGATCTCAGTAGCAAATTGTGACGTGCCAGCTCTATTTCTTACGGCTGTTCTCACAAAAGTGTGTATTATTCATGCAAGAATCTGGTCCGAGCTCGTTCTGAGTACAGAATTGGAGGTACCAATGCGCCTCAAAGCTCTTTTGTTTATGTCAGCAATTACGTTCTTCAGCTGCCGTTCCCTCGGCCAATCGGCGCAAGTCACGAGCAATGCGCTATTCCGCACCTTTATGATCGAAACGAACTTCGGTCGTGGGACCACCTTTTCAATTGATGTAGACAATCGTGAATACTGGATTACGGCGAAGCATATGTTCACAGGCATCAAGACTGGTCCTGCTGGCGCTTTCAACACAAAAACTGTGCAAGCAAACATTCTTACGCAGATCGGCGATGGCGACGAAGGTCACGATCTACATTGGATGACCGAGACTTTCACCGTGATCGACCCTGGAAAAGACATTGATATTATCGTACTTATTCCCAACCATCTGTTGCTCGACTTCCCGCGTGATTTCACTCTGAGGGCAGGAACTGACGGCGTTAGTCTCGGAGGGGATTGTGAGTTCTTGGGATTCCCATATGGGGGTGGCTGGAAAACACAGATTCAGGAAACAGAGCACCCGGATAAAAAGCATTGGGTATGGCTACCTTACATAAAGCACTGCACTCCATCTGCACGGCTTCAAGAAAAAGGACTAGGAATTTGGGTCCTCGACGGCATCAATAACGAAGGCTTTTCAGGAGGACCGGTTTTATACGCGACCGGCCCCAAACAGGTAGTCTTCGCGGTTATTTCAGGATTCCATCCGGAGCCGTTGGAAGTCTTCCCAATCCCATCTCCAGGCGAGAATCAGACAAGCTCCATTCCCCCTTCCCCTAGGTTGCCAGGGGAAAAATCTAAAGAGCCTAAGAAGGAAGCCGTAAATGCAAACTCCGGTTTTATTCTTGCATTCGACATCCAGCCAGCGTTAAAGGCGATCCAAGGCAATCCGATAGGACCGTTGCGCCCGGAAAAAAGTTCGCACTAGATTCCGAGCTAACCAGGTCTTGCCCTTGACTGATGTGAACTGTATGGTCTTTGGTACGCGCCAGTTCCAGTACGAGCGAGCCAGAAGCTAGTAGTACCGAAAAGCTAACCTTTCCCAATTACTCTGGCCAGCGTCGCCCCAATCTCTGCCGGCGACACAACAACGTGAATCCCTGCTGCGGTCATGGCCTTCATCTTTTCGGCTGCGGTGCCTTGCCCGCCGCTGATGATTGCGCCGGCGTGGCCCATGCGGCGGCCCGGTGGCGCGGTCTGCCCGGCGATGAAGCCAACCACCGGCTTCTTCACGTGCTGCTTGACAAACTCCGCTGCCGCTTCCTCAGCCGATCCGCCGATCTCGCCGATCATGATGATGGCTTCGGTCTCCGGATCGTCGTTGAAGAGTCGCAACGCGTCGATGTGCGTGGTGCCGATGATCGGATCGCCGCCAATGCCGATGGCCGTTGATTGGCCGATACCGCGTTGCGTCAACTGATGCACGGCCTCATAGGTCAGCGTTCCAGAGCGGGAGACGATGCCGATCGAGCCTTCTTTGTGAATACGCCCTGGCATGATGCCGATCTTGGCTTTGCCGGGCGAGATGACGCCGGGGCAGTTGGGGCCGATCAGCTGCGACTTCGAGTTCTTGAGCTTGGCCCACACCTTGACCATGTCCAGCGTGGGAATCCCCTCCGTGATGCAGACAATCAAAGGAATCCTCGCATCCTCGGCTTCGAGAATCGCATCGGCGGCAAAGGGCGGCGGAACAAAAATCATTGTCGCGTTCGCGCCGGTTTCCGCAACGGCATCGGCCACGGTGTTAAACACCGGCCAGCCCTCGTGCGTGGTCCCACCTTTGCCGGGAGTCACACCGCCGACAACCTTGGTGCCGTATTCCGCACAACCCATGGCATGGAAAGTGCCTTCCTTGCCGGTAATTCCCTGAACAATGAGTCGAGTTTCTTTATTTACCAAAACCGCCATCTTATGCCCCCACTCCTGCCGCTGCCTTCACCGCCAGCTCTGCTGCATCCTTCATCGTTTCGCCCACCTGGAAGTTCAAGCCGGATTCCTTCAGAATCTTGCGGCCTTCTTCGACATTCGTGCCTTCCAGCCGCAAAATGATGGGAACCTTCACCTTCAAGTTGCGCGCGGCAGCCACAACTCCCGTGGCCAACCGGTCGACGCGCAGAATGCCGCCGAAGATATTGATGAAGATCGCCTTCACGTTCGCATCGGCCAGCAGAATCTCAAAGGCATGCTCAATCTGCTCCTGGGTTGCGCCGCCGCCCACGTCGAGAAAATTCGCGGGGCTGCCGCCGGCATATTGAATGATGTCCATCGTAGCCATCGCCAGGCCTGCGCCGTTGACCATGCAGGCGATGGAGCCGTCGAGCTTGATGTAATTCAGGGCGTATTTGCTGGCTTCCACTTCAAGCGGATCTTCCTCGGCTGTATCGCGCAGCGCCTTGATCTCCGGATGGCGGAAAAGGGCGTTGTCGTCGAAGGTAATTTTTGCGTCCAGCGCAAAGAGCTTGTCATCGGTGGTCGTGATAAAGGGATTAATCTCCACCAGCGAGGCGTCCGTCTCGATAAATGCTTTATACAGGCTCTGAAAAAACGCGACGGCCGCATTGATCTGCGTCGGCTTTAGGCCCAAAGCAAAGGCCAGCTTGCGCGCCTGCCATGCGCCAAATCCAACAGCGGGATCGATCGTCTCTTTGAAGATCGCCTCGGGAGTTTTGGCGGCCACCTCTTCAATCTCCATGCCGCCGGCCTGCGAAGCCATAAAGACCAGCTTGCCGGTGACGCGGTCGAGCACGATGCCAAGATAAAGCTCGCGGTCGATGGAGGCAGTCTCCTCGACAAGCAGCCGCTGAACTTTTTGTCCCTGCGGGCCGGTCTGGTGCGTCACCAGCGTCATGCCGAGAATATTTTTGGCGTGCTGTTCAGCCTCTTCGCGGGTGCGGGCCAACTTCACGCCGCCGCCTTTGCCGCGGCCTCCAGCGTGAATCTGCGCTTTGACAACGACGCCCTTTGCGCCCTCTGCAAACTGTTTGCGGGCCACCGTCGAAGCATCTTCGATCGCGTTTGCCACTTCTCCCCGGGGCACGGCAACGCCGTACTTTGCCAGGATTTCCTTCGCCTGATACTCATGAATTTTCAAAGGAGTTTCTACCTCAACAGATTTTCAGATTACCATGGCGGGTTTATGCCATTCCTCTGCAAGTCTGTCGCGCCTGCCATTGAGCCAATCCGATTCAGCGGGTCAGATATTCGCGAAGCAGCACTCGGGCGCGATGCAAATTAGCCTTTACTGCTTCGCGGGAGCGTCCCAGGCTCTCTGCGATTTCGCCGATGCTCCGCTCCTGTATGTCGCGCAGAATCACGATTTCGCGATAGTGATCGGGAAGCGACTGGATGGCGCGAGCCAGATCGATGCGCAGCTCCATCGACGGGCGATGGGCAAACAAAAGGCTGTTTTCCGCCTCCTCCAGGTCGACAGGGCGCCCCATCATGCGCCGCGCCAGCCGCGAACACTCACGGCTGACGATGGCAAAGAGCCAGCCGGAAAATGAAGTAACGGCGCGCAAACTGCTTATGCGCCGGGAGATGATCCAAAGCGTCTCCTGCACCGCGTCGTTGACATCTTCGGTTGTGCTGCACGAGCGCTGTGCGTAGCGGCGCAGATCGGGCTGGGCCAGCGCGAGCAGCGATGCAATTGCCAACTCATCGCCGCCACGCGCCGCTTCCAGCAGTTCCGGGTTGTATTGAGCTGCAGGCATGGGATTATTTTCTGAGCAGCAGCCTGCGCCCCGCAATCGAACACATGGGGCAAAAACCGATGAATCCGGTCATGGCGGCCATTGCTCCCATGGCCGCAATCGCATAGCCGGCCATCTGGCCCGGCAGCCAATACAATCCGGCGGCAATCATCATGGCGCCGGCAATAACGCGCAAAACACGCTCCCAGGCAGGAATATTTTTCTTATACAGCATGCATACCTCTCTTCTACTTGAATTCAGCACGCTTTTTTGTGCTCATTGAAGAAGAGGCGCGTTTGGGCTGTTTCGGTTCGCGATGAGGCAAAAATAATTCGCTGGGCCGCAGTTTCGCAGGCCAGTAACGGCTTTCCGATAGTTCTGCAATACTTTAGATATGTCCCTTGTGAAGGAATTACTGAAACCCCTGGCCGAAGACGGCGCGGCGCTGACCCGGGAACAGGCAGCCAGCGTACTGGAAGAGATTCTCTCAGGCTCCGTGCCGGATGTAGAGACTGCGGCGCTATTGACCGTAATGGCAACGCGCGGCGAGCAGGCGCCGGAGCTGACTGGCTTTGTCGATGTAATGCGCCGGCGGGTGACGCCGCTGCCGTTTACGGATGCGGAGCGCGGCGAACTGGTGGACGCGGTTGGCACCGGCGGCGGCGGGCCTCAGACCTTCAACATCTCCTGTGGCGCGGCGCTGGTGGCCTCGGCAGCCGGGGCCAAGGTTGCCAAGCACGGCAACCGCGCGGTCACATCGCTCTGCGGCGCGGCCGACGTGCTCGAGGCCCTCGGCGTGCCCATCAATTTCGGGCCAGAGTTGGCTGTTGAATGCCTGCGTGAGACCGGCTTCGTCTTTCTCTACGCGCCGCTCTATCATCCGGCGATGAAGACCCTGGGGCCGTTGCGCCGCGCACTTGGCTTTCGGACGATATTTAATTTAGTCGGCCCGCTGACCAATCCGGCCAGTGCCCGCAATCAGGTGATCGGCGTTCTCGCGCCCAGCCGCGTTCTTCTCGTGGGCCGCGCGCTCGTCGCTCTCGGCGCTAAGCGCGCTTTCGTCGTCCATGGGACAGATGGGATTGACGAGTTGACCACCACCGGCGAGTCGATTGTGGCGCGGGTCGAGGAATCCGAGACCGGCGAGAGCAAATTGCACGCCGCCCGCGTCACACCGGAGATGGCCGGGGTGCCTCGCACTACGCTCGATCACTTCATTGGCGGCGACGTGAAAACCAACACAGCTTTGCTTTACGACGTGCTCACCGGCATTCCCGGCGCGCGGCGTGACATTGTGCTGCTGAATGCCGCCGCAACCCTGGTAGCAGCTGGCCTGGTCCCTGACCTGAAAGAAGGCGTTCGCCAGAGCGCAGAAGCCATCGACTCCGGGCAGGCTGCGGCGCTACTGGCCAAGCTGCAACAGTTTGGGGCGAGGTACGCGACGAAGCAGTGAACAGACGGTTTTACGCTCTTGTTGGCTTGACCCGCAGTTCTGAGACAGCGAATGTCGTGCATTGGGAGTGCGCCTAGGCTTGCAGTGTTGCCAGCGTATTACGTAAATCGTCAAAGAATACTGCAAGTTTCTGTTTACTCGACGTTCAAAGGGTGAAGGAGATAGACATATGTCACGATTTCAGGTCATCGCAACGTTTGCACTGGTCGCGGGTTGCGCGGCTGCCGTCGCACAACAAACCAGCCAGGTTGAGCTCAACATCGCACCCACGAATCGTACTCTCACCGTGAGCGCCGAGGGACAGGTGACTGTCGATCCCGACTTGGCCATTCTGCACATCGGTTTTGAGACGCAACCCTCCGACGCCAAGGCGGCTTATGCGGCGGGAGCCAAGACCTCAAACGAAATTGTGAATGCGCTCAAACAGGCTGGAATTCCCGAAGCCTCGATTCACAGCGAGTGGCAGAGGCTGGATCGTGTTTTTGACAAAACGCGCAAGTACAAGCTGACGCAGCAATGGACAGTGAAAACTCCTCCGGCGCGCGTGGCGGAGATACTTGACATTGCCGTGGCGGCTGGAGCTACGGAGAGCGGCGATATCGACTGGACGATGCAGGATATGCGCGCGCTGGAAGATCAGGCACTGGATAAAGCCGCTGCGCGGGCAAGAGCGGACGCGGAGGTGCTGGCCAAGGGTATGGGCGTCCATCTGGGCTCGCTGATCTATGTGACCAATCAAGTCTCCGCACCGCAAAGTTACCCGCGCTATTTCGCCGATAAATCAGCTCCCACGGCCAGCTTCGCCACGGCTCCGGCGCCGTTGGCCATTGAACCGCGCAAGGTGAGCCGGGAAGCCACTGTCTACGCGGTCTTCGCTATCGAATAGCCTTAGCGCAGCATCGCCACTGTCAGCGGATCACCTGCGCCGTTGAAGTATTTTTTCAGCGCCTCGTTGAACACAGTGGCGTCTTCGGCGGCGCGGGCAAAGAGCGTCATCGAGGAGCAGAATTTCAGGTCGTCTGGATAGCCCATGATCCGTTGAATCGGGCGCTTTTCAACCTGGTTCACCAGTTGCGTACACTCGATGAGTCGCGGGCTGAGAAGCGGGTGCCGCAGATAGGCTTTCGCCTCTTCCAGCGAGCCGATGCCGTAGAGCTCCGATTGCATGCTGTGGCCCAGGCCCTTCATCTGCGGAAAGATGAACCATATCCAGTGGCTGCGCTTTTCTCCCGCGCGCAACTCTTCCAGAACCCGCGGATAAACCGCGGCCTGGGCGGTCACAAATCGTTCGAGGTTGAATGGGTCAGCCATCGGAGTTGGCTCCTGGTGTTGGAGTCCTGATATTCGCGAGTTACGTTGAGGTTTCAACAGCAGGTCCTTCGACTGCGTTTGGCGCAAAAAGCGCGCCAAACTCCGCTCAGGATGACAGCGTATATTTTGCGAATTTAAGGGACGGGACGGTGCGCACCCACCGATATTACAGCAGCCCTCCGCGGCCGGCCAGTTGGCGTGAAAATATCACCGAGACCAGCGAGATTCCCAGCGCCAGCGCCAGCCAACCGGCCACTTCAATCGGACGCATCATGTTCGCGGAAAGATGCAACTGGGTCACCGGCAGCAATTTCATCGCAGGCAGACCCGCGCGGAACAACTCGACCACGCCCCAGGCGCAAACTCCCGCAACCGGCAAGATAAGGGCAACTGCCCGCTTCCACGGAAAGGAAATCGGAGCAGGCAGTGCAGCTTCCTGATGCACCCGGTCCATCACCGAAGCCAAAAACCCGGAGGACGGCACGATCTCTTCTTCGCCGGAGAGAATGGCCTCCATCCCGGTTTCCTTCCCGGCGGTTCCTGCTGTGCGAATTCTTTTGGCTCGATTCAATGTGCGCCCTCCTTTCCTGTCTCCAGTGCAAATACTTTTCTGTCCGAGTGTTCGCCGTTTAACTCATTCAAATGCGGAAATCGCCGTCGCAGCAGAGCCCGCGCGCGGCCCAGGCGCGCCTTCAGGGTTCCTTCCGGCACTCCCATGGTGCTGGCGGCCGCAGCCACGTCCATCTCGTGAAAATAGTAGAGAACCACAGGCTCCCGGTAGCGCTGAGGCAAGGCCAGAACGGCGTGTCGGACAGCGTCGTGACTCAGCCTGGCGGCCAGTTCGTTGTACTGCGATGCTGGGCGGGAGGGCTCGCAGGCTTCTTCCAGAGGCATTGTCTCGGTTGGAAAACGCCTCAGTTCGGAGCGATAAACGTTGGCCGCGAGCGCAAAGAGCCAGGATGAAAAACTCGACTCACGCCGCCATTGGCTCAACCCGCGCCAGGCACGCAGAAACGCCTCCTGGGCCATCTCTTCGGCGCGTCCCCGGTCGCGGCAATAGCGCCAGGCCATGTTGACCAGCGGCCCCTGCCAGCGGCGAACGATTCCCTCAAAGGCGCTCATGTCGCCGGCAAGCACGTGCTCCACGTCGGCTAAGTCAATTTCGGCGCTGGTTGCGGCATTCATTTTGAAGCCATGCCTCTGCAATGGGTAAGACTGCCTCTTGCAGGTTCTGGTTGCATTTTCTCGCAGTGTGCCCTGCCCGGTAAATTATGCAACCGGCATTGAGAACCGCCTGTCTTACCTAAACGCATGGGGAAACTTCCCGGCAAGGAGAGATATATGAACGATAACGGTGGTGCAATGGTAGCAGTTGTGGGTGTTTTTATTCCGATTGTGGTCATCCTATCTGTGTTCACCTTTGCTACTTTTGCCGTCTGGTTCGGCACCCGGCAAAAGGAGCGCGAGGCTTATTACCGTGCCGAAACCCTCCGGCGGATCACTGAAACCTCAAGCGAGGGCGCGAAGGCGGCAATTGAGCTGCTGCGGGAAGAAGAGCGATTAAAGCGGATCAAAGCCCGTGAAGGATTGAAGACCGGCGGCCTGGTCAACCTCGGCGTAGGCGTTGGGCTGATTGTCTTTTTACGGGCGCTGCTGGGCAGTGGAGGCATTTATCTCTGCGGTTTGATTCCCGCTCTTGTCGGCGTGGCTCTGCTGATTTACGTGATGTTTCTGGCCGCGCCGATTGAGCCGGGCCCCAAAAGTTGAATCGCCAGCCGGAACAGGCGCATCCATAGAATAGTTGTTTGAACAACTATTATCCCGGCCGGGGTCCTCGAGCCGGGAATTACCTGGAGGATGCGCCTATGTCCGCCCTGTTTCCGCGTCAACCCGTCTACTTTCTGCCTCACGGCGGAGGCCCCTGCTTCTTTATGGATTGGACTTGGGGGCCAGCCGACACATGGCTGCGGACAAAGCGCTTTCTCGAAGGGCTTGCCCAAACGCTTCCGGCTGCGCCCAAAGCGATTCTTGCGGTCAGCGGCCACTGGGAAGAATCAGCCTTTACGGTCAGCGCAGCCGCCCAGCCGGAACTGATCTTCGATTATTACGGATTCCCTGAGCACACCTACCGTCTGACCTGGCCTGCGCCCGGTTTTCCGGAATTGGCCGAACGCGTGGCCGGTTTGCTCGCTCAAGCGGGATTGCCGTCCGCGGTCAGTCCATCGCGGGGCTTCGACCACGGCGTTTTTGTGCCGCTCAAGGTGGCCTTTCCAGAAGCAAGCATTCCCGTGGTTTCGCTTTCGCTGGGGGCGTCTCTTGACCCGGCGCTGCATCTGGCGGCAGGGCGGGCACTCTCGCAGTTGCGCGGCGAGGGCGTGCTTATTTTGGGCAGCGGCATGAGCTTCCATAATTTGCGCTCTTATTTTCGTCCTGAGACCGTCGAGCGTTCCCAGGCTTTTGATGCATGGCTGACTAAAGCCGTCGAGTCGCCCGCAACTGAGCGGGACGCATTGTTAGCGGAATGGCGCAAGGCTCCATTTGCCGCTTACGCCCATCCTCGAGAGGAACACCTGATTCCATTAATGGTGGCCGCGGGGGCTGTGGGAGATGGGCCGGGAAAACGCATATTCACGGATGAGCCGATGGGCGCGGCGCTCAGCGCTTACCGGTTCGATTGATATGGAACAGCCTTTAGTTCCCGCTTTGGTACCACTTCCGGCGACGGCCGATTTGAAGACCGCTGTCGATGAGCACCACCAGCAGGCTGAAAACCATGCAGAAATCCACTCGCGCCTCGTGGAAGAAGCTCATCCAGCCGTAGTGGTTCAGGCTCATCCGCGGGAAGGGGCCCAACGGCCTGCCGAAAAGGATGGGTAGCTTAGTAGTAACCAGGGCCGTCAAAATCACAATGAGCAGCGCAAGCGCCGCATCCCCGGCGTAGAGGTTCAGCAGAATCATAACGCCGCCGCCAATTTCGATTCCACCCACCACCGGCGCCAGGTAATGAGGAAATGGCAGGCCGATGGCGGCAAAGCGCCCCGCACCCAGATCCTCAGGCCGAAGAAACTTCAGGCTGCCTTCCATCAAAAAAACCAAGCCTGCCAGCAACCGGATCAGAATCATCGGAAGGTCTCGGCGCACTGTAGCCTCCACTAGGGTTTTCCCGGCAGTTTCACAAACTGGTCGAGGCCGGATTGCACTCCGGTATGGAGAAGAATACCGCAGAGGCCATTCCGCGTGGAAAAAATAGAATATTTGCAGACAAAATCACTTTCGAAATTGGTTTGGTGTTGAACGATGCTTCCAAAAGGGGCTGGCTCCACTCGCTGTGCGTTCTTATTTCCGTTCCGCAGGGGTGCTGAAGCCTGATTAGCTACCCTTGGCCACCCCTCCAAGGGCTCATAACTGCCTCTGGAGTGGATGCCATTCGCCAGGACACTGCGTCTAAAAGTGGATCTTGCGCTATTCGATGACTGGGAAAACCGCCCTAACCCGCCTGCGTCCGTTAGACTGTGGAGTAGGTTCCAGTTTTCCGGGATCCCCTGTGACCGGGGACCCAGGGATGCGATTTTCTGCCTCCCGGGGTGTAGTAACAGGTCTTTGCGGGTGGGGGTGGTATCCGGTCCCCGGCAAAAGGCCACGGTCCCTGGGGGTAGTTAGCCGGTTCTCCCGCGGCAGGCCTTGGCCGTTGGGGTGGTAAAATTGGTCTTTCCTATTGGCTGGATCAGATTTTTCAGCAGTGAGGGTGTCGATATTTTTCCCGTGAAGCCGAACCTGAAGGCGAACTATGGACCGCACGAGTATGCGTGCTCAACGCAGGGCTCACGCCCGGTGAAGATCAAGCACATTTCCATCTCCCTTGCCTCGCGGGCAACGAGCCTTGTGGCGCGCACGATGCTTGTGCTTGCCCTGGCGCTCTCCGCCGGCACAGCCCTGGCCCAGACTTTGCAGACCATCGAGTCCCTTCGGGTCATCGGCAACCGGCGCATTCCCAAAGAAACCGTGCTGGCCCGTCTCTTTACGCACCCCGGCGACACCTACGACCCGATCTCCATCGAGCGCGACTTCAACTCGCTGTGGAACACCTCGTACTTCGACGATGTGCGTATCGAGCGCGAGGACTCGGAAAAGGGAATCATCCTGAACATCTTTGTCCGGGAAAGACCCACGATCCGCGAGATTAACTACAAGGGGCTCAACGCTGTTTCCCAATCGGACGTGCTCGACCGCTTCAAAAAGGAGAAGGTCGGCCTCACCGTGGAAAGCCAGTACGACCCCACCCGGATCAAGCGGGCTGAAACTGTCCTCAAAGACATTCTTTCCGAGCACGGCCACCAGTTTGCCACCATCAAGACCGAGGTCAAGACAATCCCTCCGGCCTCGGTGCAGGTGAACTTCAACATCAAGGAAGGCCCCACGGTCAAAGTGGGCAGAATCAAATTCACCGGCAACCAGCACATTGGTTCTATTCCGCTGCGCCGCTCGATGAAGAATCTGAAGCCCATCGGCATTCCTTATTCGATAGTATTCGAGAATCTTTTTTCTCAGACCTTCGACGCCTCCAAGCTTGAAGAAGACACCGAGCGCGTCCGCCAGGCTTACCGCGACAAAGGCTATTACAACGCAGCCATCGAAGAGCCCAAAACGCAAATTCGCGATCAGGGCGGTCTCAACTGGTTCACCTTCCGGCCCAACAAGGGCAAGCGCATCGACATTCTGATGCCCGTGGAAGAAGGCGCCCGCTATCGGCTCGGCACCATCACCTTCACCGGGAATAAGGCTGTGAACAACGTCAAGGCTCTGCGCTCCACTTTTGCGGTTAAAGACGGCGAATGGTTCAACGCCACGCTGATCGGCAAAGGTCTGGAGAATCTCAAAAAGGCTTACGGCCAGCTTGGATATATCAACTTTGGAGCCATCCCCAAGCCCGTTTTCGACGACCAGAAAAAGACTGTTTCGCTCAATATTGACATCGACGAAGGCAAGCCCTTCTATGTCTCCCGCATCGAGTTTCAGGGCAACCGCATTACCCGCGACAAGGTCATTCGCCGCGAACTGATGCTGGAGGAAGGCCAGGTTTACAACTCGCAACTGTGGGAGTACAGCCTGCTGCGCCTGAACCAGCTTGAGTATTTTGAGCCGCTCAAGGTTGACCAGGACTCCGAAGCCCATCAGGACGCCGAAGCCGGCACCGTGGACCTGCTGCTTAAAGTCAAGGAGAAGGGCAAGAACTCCATCGGCATGAATGGCGGCATGAGCGGCCTCTCCGGCGCTTTCCTGGGGGTCAACTACCAGACCAACAACTTCCTTGGACTGGGCGAAACACTCAGCCTTCAGGGAAACCTGGGCAACGTCGCGCGCACCTTCATGTTCGGCTTTACTCAGCCCTATGTGCGCAACCGCCCGCTCAACGTTGGCTTCCAGCTTTACAACAACAAGCAGGATTTCAACGCGGCCAAGAACTACCAGGCCAGCACTGGGCAGTCTGCCAATTTGACCGCGGCACAATCCTCCCTGACACAGAATTACAACCAGGCCGCCACGGGTATGAACTTCTCCGTCAGTTATCCGCTCAAGCGGCACGCCTTCCAGCGCGTCGGCTTTACTTATTCGCTGAGCAAGTCGACGATTACGGCCTTTTCAACCGCATCGCAAACCTATTTCCAGACCATCAGCTTCCGTTCGGGAATCCAGGGCGCCAACGCGCTCCAAGGCATTGTGAACAGCCTTGCGTCTTTCAGCTACGTCTACAACACCGTCAACAATCCCATGCGCCCGCGCAGCGGCAAGGAATACACGGCGGTGATGCAGACCTCCGGCATATGGGGCAATGTGCGCTATATCGCGCCCATGGTGGCGTACAAGCAGTACCGGTCCATGCACTACCTTATCCCCTCGCCCACCGGCCGCAATGTTCTGGGTCTGCGCGCGCAATTGGGTTATGTGCAGGGATACGGCGGTGCAGTAGCCCCGCCCAATAACCGCTTCTACTCCGGCGGCGAGGGCGACCTGCGTGGTTTCGATGTCCGTGCCGCCACGCCCTATGGCTATGTTCCCACTCACGTGAATGTGCAGTTGACCAATCCGGACGGCACGTGCGTGCCGCGCGACCCGACCAATCCGCAGTTGAATCAGTGCATACAGGTGCCACTGCCAATTTATGGAGTCGCCTCCATCGGCGGAGACACCAGCTTAACGGCCAATGCGGAGTACCGAATTCCCATCGCCGGGCCGGTCACTTTCTCCTTCTTTGACGACTTCGGCATCAACTCCGCCCTCAATAAGGGGCAGTTGAAGCAGAGTCCTGAAGGCTTTGCCTCTCTTACTGCGCCGCTTTACGGCTGCCCGGTTTGGAACAACGGCGCCTGCCAGGGCGGTATCCCGGGCTCGCTGGTCGGCTTCGAGCGCAATATTCACCCCATCGCCGGAACCAATTTTGTTCCGCGCATGTCGGTTGGAGGCGAGTTGTCGGTCATCATGCCCGTCGTCAACGCTCCTTTCCGTCTCTACTATGCCTATAACCCGCTCCGCCTGTATGAGAGGCCCTACTGCAACCTGGGGCTGGGAAGCAAGAATCAGAGCTGCACAGGAGAGCTGATTACCCGTGATATGTTCCCCACGGGCGGCGCAGGCGACTACACCTTCAACGAGGTGCGCGCTGCCTATGGAGCGCAGGATTCGTTCCGGGAGCCGCGTAAGACCTTCCGCCTGACGGTCTCCACAACCTTCTAGCGCCTCTCTGCAATCAGCAGTCCTTGGGCCGCTCGCAAAGAGCGGCCTTATTCTTGCCTGACGCCTTATTGCGTGCTTTGCACAATTGCACTTGTTGACAGAAGCCCGGCGCTCTGGCAATCTTGCGCCATGCAATCATTGGGACTGTCACAGGAGGGCAAGCGCTCCGACGGGCGGCTGAAGAGCATCTTCTGGCCAACGGTAGAGAATGCCTGGGATGTGGATTATCTGGGGCGGCAGGGGTTTTGGGTTTGCGTAATCATCGCCGGCTTTCAACTTGCTCTTGCGCTCGCCAACGGCAGTTTAATCATGATCGTCTCTGGGGCGGCAGCCGCTCTGGCCTTTCTGGTTGGAGGCTTTGGCGTCCGCGAAAGAAGCTGGCTTGCGGCGGCCCTGCTCTTCAGCCTCTTTTCCGTCAACATTCTTTACAGCATCGCAAGCTTTCAGTTTCCGGGATTTCTTACAATTGTTGCCGGCTGCATCCTTCTCTCCAATGTCCGTGCCGCTTTTCTGGCCTCTGAATGGAGGCCGGCAGCCGGCGATGACGACAAGCCCACGCGCTTTAATGAGACCATTGGGGACAAACTCTCTGACCTGTTGCCCGCCAGAGCCTGGCCGATTTTGCGTATTCCTTTTTTCAGCCTGGCCTCGATTTTGCTTCTTTTGAGCTTTGCCGGGCTCGGCCTTCTGCTCTTGCAACGCTTCGGATTCATACCCCAGGCAGCGGCCGTGCAACGCTGAATTGAAATGGTTCCACGCACGAATCTCGCGTTTTTGCTGAAAAATTCACGCCCTGCCGGTTTGACGCTCCCACCCCTGGCTCCTATAATTCATCTAGTTCCTGCTGACGTTTCCGTCCGCGTCTTTTCCTGCCTCTGCGCCATCTGGCTAGAGTCCTGCAAAATGACCGTGAGGTTTCTCAGGAGGCGCAAACCTGCTTTCGCGCTGAAACGCGGACAGACCTACAGGAATTCCGAAGGAGCTTTACACTCGCATGAAGCGCTCGCTTGTACTTATCGCCACGCTGGCCTCGGGTTTTGCCCTGAGCGCCGCCGCCCAAACATCGCCTGCCGCCGCCACCGCAGCGCCTGCCGGTCCAGCCAAAATTGCCGTCATTGCCTTTCAGGTGGCCGTGGCCCAAACCAACGAGGGCCAGCGCAACTTTGCCGACCTGCAGAAAAAGTATGATCCCAAGCGCCAGCAACTTAAGGCCTTGAGCGACGAGGTCGACAACCTGACTAAACAGCTCCAGGCCCAGGGCGACAAGCTGAGCGACGCCGAGCGCGCCAGCCGCGCCAAGACCATTGACGACGATAAGAAGAAGCTGGAGCGCTCCGCAGAGGACGCGCAAAACGACTTCCAGTCTGAGATGCAGGAGCTTTACAACGGACTGGCCTCCAAGGTTTACGAGGTTCTGGCCCGTTACGCGCAGCAACAGGGCTTCACGCTGGTTCTGGACGTTGCCCAGCAACAGAATCCTGTCCTCTATGCCAGCGAGTCCACCAACATCACCAAGCAGATCATCGACGCATACAACCTTTCGTCCGGCGTCCCTGCTCCTCCGCCCCCGCCGGCGCCGGCGCCGGCTACCAGGCCTGCCGCTCACTAAGACCTTTGCAGTCCTTTTGCTACTCCAGGAGCTCCCCAATGGGGGGCTCCTGGAGTTTTTAGCGCATATCCAATCACTCTAAATACCTGCCAATTTTTATTACTTCCACTCACTTAATTGTGGAAAAATCTGTGGATTACTTCCGCGAATCCTCGCAAAAAACTCAAATTTCTCCACTTGCCAAGGGACATTCCCTTCTGGTAGACGACATAACTCTTTATTTATCAACATTTATTGGTTGGTTTTTTAAGCCTTCGCAGGAGAGGCCGCAATTGATCCATAAAACAGGACCTTGCGGGGTTATCCACAGTTGAGGATGAAGGATATGTGAATCAGATCACCCGGGAGTAGCTACTTCTGCGAATCTTCGCCTATCCGCAAGACCGCGAGGAAGGCTTCCTGGGGAATGTCTACCTTGCCAATTCGCTTCATCCGCTTTTTGCCTTCCTTCTGTTTTTCCAATAACTTGCGCTTGCGGCTGATGTCGCCGCCGTAGCACTTGGCCAGAACATTTTTGCGCAGCGGGCTCACCGTTTCGCGGGAGATGACCTTGGCGCCGATCGCCGCCTGAATCGCCACTTCAAATTGTTGCCGGGGAATCAACTCGCGCATCTTCGAGACCAGCGCACGGCCCCGCTCGTAGGCAAAGTCGCGGTGCACAATCACCGACAACGCATCCACCGGCTCGCCGCCTACAAGAATGTCCAGCTTGACCATGGGCGACTCCCACTCCCCGGCCAATTGATAATCCAGCGACGCATAGCCGCGAGAGATCGACTTGAGCCGGTCGTAGAAGTCGAGCACGATTTCATTCAAAGGCAACTCATAGGTCAACAGCACGCGGCTTGAAGTTACATACTCAAAGTTCACCTGCTTGCCGCGCTTCTCTTCCACAAGTTTGAAGATGCCGCCGACGTATTCCTCATTGGTAAGAATCTTTGCCGTGATTACCGGCTCGCGAATTTTCTCGATGTTTGTCGGCTCCGGCCAGCGCGAAGGGTTGTCCACTTCCATCACACTGCCATCGGTCATCAGGATGTGGTAGCGCACGCCGGGAGCGGTGGTGATCAGATCCAGTTCGTACTCCCGCTCCAGGCGCTCCTGGATGATTTCCATATGCAACAGGCCCAGAAAGCCGCAGCGGAAGCCGAAGCCCAGCGCCACGGAGCTTTCCGGCTCGAAGAAGAACGATGCATCGTTGAGCCTCAGTTTTTCCAGCGCATCGCGCAGCAGCGTGTGCTCGTGGGAATCCACCGTGTACAGGCCGGCAAAAACCATCGGCTTGATGTCTTCAAAGCCGGGCAATTGCGCGGCTGCGGGCCTTGTGTCGTCGGTGACCGTATCGCCGATCTTGGTGTCGCTGACGGTCTTGATGGTGGCCGCAAAAAATCCCACCTCGCCGGCCAGAAGTTCGCCAATCTCTACCGGCTTGGGCATCAGCACGCCCATGGACTCCACTTCAAAGGATTTGCCATTCGACATCAGGCGGATGCGCTGTCCCTTGCGCATCGAGCCCTGCATCACGCGCACCAGCACGATGACGCCGCGGTAGGCGTCGAACCATGAGTCGAAGATCAACGCCTGCAGCGGCGCGTTGGGGTCGCCAATGGGCGGCGGCAGTCGATGAACAATCGCCTCCAGCACTTCGTCCACTCCCTGGCCCGTCTTGGCGCTCACCGGAATGGCATCGGTAGCATCCAACCCCACCGCCTTTTCAATTGCCTCCTGGGTGCGCACAATATCCGCCGAAGGCAGATCGATTTTATTGATGACCGGAATAATCTCCAGGCCGTGATTGATGGCGAGATACGCATTGGCCAGCGTCTGCGCCTCCACGCCCTGCGAGGCGTCCACCACCAGCAGCGCGCCCTCGCACGAGGCCAGCGAACGCGAGACTTCGTAGCTGAAGTCCACGTGCCCCGGCGTGTCGATCAGATTCAGTTGGTAGGTGTTGCCGTCGTGCGCTTTGTACATCATGCGCACCGCGTGCGCCTTGATGGTGATGCCGCGCTCGCGCTCGAGGTCCATATCGTCCAGAATCTGCGCCTGCATCTCGCGCCCGGTCACAGAGCCGGTAAACTCCAGCAGGCGGTCGCTCAGCGTCGACTTGCCGTGGTCGATGTGGGCGATGATTGCGAAGTTTCTGAGGAAGCGAGTGTCCATTGGGCCTGGCTGATGAGGCTTTTCGCGCCGTTGCCGCGCACAAGCCTCCATGGCATAGCTTATCATCGGCATAGTACCTGTTGCGGCCTTTTGGCAGTCAGGCAATCGTATCCTACATGCGCATAAGTAAAATTCCGTTTCTTTTTTCAGGCTGCGCCTTGCTGGTTCTCTCACTGGCAGGTTGTGATCCTTCCGCTCCCAAGAGCGCGTCTCCAGGCGCGCAACTGCAGGCCACTGCGCCGGCTCTCTCGGCTGCACCCGCGGCCGGGCAGGCCGCCGCTCCTGTTTCACCCAGGCCAACTCGTCAGCAACAGCGGATCCAATTGCTGATTCAGCAGGTAGAAGACGCCTACGCCCACGGCGAGGCCGACTACCGCAAAGGACGATTACTGGAAGCCAAGCAGGAATTTGATCGCGCTGTAGACCTCATGCTCACCTCCGGCATCGACATCAAAGGCGATGCCCAGTTGCAGGAAGAGTTCGACCACATCGTCGATGAGGTCAACTCTCTGGAGATGGAAGCCCTGAAGCTGGGCAATGGCTTTACGCCCAGGGAAGAGACGACGCCGGCCGAAGCTGCTGAGGATGTCACCTTTGAGGTCGATCCCAGCCTGGTTGCCAAGGCACGCGCCGATTTGGCCACCACCAAATCCGATCTGCCGCTGGTGGTCAACGATTACGTGGGCGCATTCATCAATTTTTTCGCCAATACTAAAAAGGGCCACAACACGCTGCAACACTCGTTCGAGCGGTCTGGGCGCTACAGGA
>Ga0316217_10000781_pt1 | contig 43998 bp, 21 predicted proteins | sample 1anoAmetaG_FD_203633 | JGI IMG/M metagenome (GOLD analysis project Ga0316217, IMG submission 203633) | Freshwater microbial communities from Trout Bog Lake, Wisconsin, USA - 1anoA | ecosystem: Environmental > Aquatic > Freshwater > Lake > Hypolimnion/Profundal zone | place: USA: Wisconsin...
TAAAAAAATATTATTATTAATAAAATAGCTGGAATGTCAACTGGTTGCTTGAATAACAAGATTGCCATTAGTAATCATCCTCACAATCAGGTTTCATAAACACCAATCAATCGTTTAATTGGGGGACGATGTATTCTTTTTACTCATACCGGATAATTGTTTGAGCTTAGTTGTGCTTTATACTTTAGAGCAGCTGAGATAGCAGGCTATTTGAGAAGATTCCTTTTATCTTGATAAACTAGCTGCTAAATGGATGGCAGAGTTGCCCCTTTTGGTCGAGATATAGCTTTTATGGCGAGAAGGGAGTTTTCAAGCCAATCGAAAATTCCAAATTGCCATCTTTCAAGGTATTATAGATTATGGGCTAAATCGCACAGCGAAGATAATTTTTCTACCCCCAAAACTGTGCGTAAAAAGGGTAGTTCTTATTGACTTCTGTCTAGTTTTTCTGCAAAGTTTGGTAAAACTTGTTGGCAAACTTGACATCTCTGATGATATTCTTGCTATTGTTTACATCTTCGTCGTCGAAATGCATCAACCCTTTGAAATCGACAAAGAACTTATACTCATTTATTATGATTATGGGGTGAGTAAGATTGAGAGTTAGGCTGTACCCTTTTTTTCTGAATAGAGACTGCAGCTTGCAAATCATCTTTTAATAACTTAGGTTTATATTATATTTACAAAAGAAAATATCGAATTTCGTCACTCTTTTGGATGCTGCTGTTGTAGTTTTGCAGATATGACTATTCTAAGGTATGTAGAATCTTTATTATTTCTGGCTCTAAGCTAAATTTTAACCAGGGATGTAATTCTTAGTCAAGTGTAGAAAATAATCCAATCGCCTGAAGGTGCTCAGCTAAGCTAGAAAGAGGGATGAGGGAATAATAGATTTTGAACATTTTAAGCTTATTGAGAAATATGATTTACTTGGCATAAAACCGTGCCAAGTTTACTTTTAAATCTTATGTTTTGCGCATTTTTTGATAATCATAATCAATGGCGAGGACAATCATAGCAGCTAGGCAATCCACTCAGATTACAGTCTCCCGGAAATCTGCAAACAGGAAGCAACGATTACCCGAAGTGGCAGCAGAACCGAAGAAAGCAAAGCCAATCACGGCTGAAGTACAACCTACTTTCAAATAAGTGTCCGATTAATTTAGATAGAAAGGGCAATAAAGGTAGAGATAAAGTTATTTAGATCGCTCAGATCTGATAAAAAACAAACTCCCTTGAAGAAAAATGATGCAAAATCTAAAGCTGAATCGAAGAAGATAGCTGCAACTAGCTCTACAGCCAAAATGACAGGTTCTTCGAAGCAAAAAGAAAAAAGCGAAGTAAAAGACTAATAGCCTTAAAACTAATAAATAGCTCAAGTGGCAACAAAACTGTTTCCAGACAAATCCAAGCCAATAAAAAAGTAATCTAAGAACATGCAGAAAACCCAGCAATACCAGAACTTTTACAAGTTTCATTTCACCAAGTTAAGAGAAGAGCATCCCAACTGGACTGCTGACAAAGTTACCCAGATTATCTCTCTTTTATGGAAAAAGGCCAAACTGTAGAGGAAGCATGCTTCATAATAGGAGGTAAAGGAGTTGTATGAGAAGATTTTAAGTGGCAAGGAGGCATTCAAATAATCAAAGATGAATGATGGCGCTAAAGAGTAATAAATCGAGCAACTATGGAGCAGGCTTCCAGTATAATCAAAAAGAAAGTGGTAGCTCTAAGGAAGCGGATTAGCAATTGAAAAAGTTGGCAAAAAATCCAAAAAAATGAATCTGACCAAGTCTGAATAACCCAACGAATTGAACCAATACAGTTTTTTGAAGAAGGCAATTCCATGATGCGGTCTACATTAATGAATAAATTGATTATAAAATGGAGTTAAAGCTGGACTATCCAGGGTTATTCAAGCTAGAAGATGATAGATGTTGTAAGCAGCCCGTCTAGCTCAGTTGGTAGAGCGTTAGGCTCTTAACTTAATGGTCGTGGGTTCAAGCCCCACGGTGGGCGTTTTTTACAAAAACCAATAATAACCACTAAAAATTCACACAATCAATATTAAAAAGTGTACATATGGAGACTATTTTAGATTACTCCCACCAAGAACTCATAGCTCGTTATGCAAGTTATTCCTTACAACATCAGCCAAGGACTTTCAAGAGCTTCTTCATCGAACAATTTGTCATTTTGGAAGCCAGAACTGCTCATTGTGATAGATGCTAAGCAGTCCACTATTGCGTGCTTCAGCATATTTGTATTTTTGCTTCTACTCTGCCTCATAATTTTGCGTACAAAGTAATCAGTGACCTCTTTTTTGCTGTATCTATACTAAAATTTTAGTCTCTTGGCCAAAAGAATCAACTATTTGTGCACTTTCTTTAAGTAAATGTATTTAATGTCCTCGATTTGGGTTTCCGAACGTTCCGCTAAAGGAGAAATGACTTCTACTTACTTTACTATGCTTATCCAGAGTAGCTTTATCACTTCGCTGAGTAAATTTTAGTCTATTGGTTGGTTTAGTTTCAATTTGTCTTAAAAGTATTTTTCAATGCAGATACTTGCAACCTAGATCATCTCTTTACGCATATTTTTGGTCTCATAGCAACGAAAAAGGATCTCATAGATCTTAAACTCATTCTAATCAACGAACAATCGCACTGAATGATTTGTGAATTTTCCGCAACACTTCAAACCTTCAAGGCATTAATCAAGGCAATGTTGATATTCTCCAAAAACCAGAAAAATCTGGCACTTTCTAGCATACAATAGGATAAACTCGGGGTTCAAAGTAATATTTTAGCCCTCTGTGTTGATTTTCTTAATTATTTACTAGGCAATCGAAAAAACACTGAGAGCTTTCGAGAAATCATGAGTAAGAAAGTGGAAATTGGCTGCTGAAAAAGCTTGTTAAGCGATAAGAAGTTCAGCTGGGAGCGTTTTAACTTACTAATAATATAATAAGGCAATTTCTAAAGATTTCAAGCTATAGTTCAAAGCTGGCCTAACTTCGCCAAATTTGAACTTATACTTAGAGTAAAAGTCATAGATCTGGATAAGTGCAAGAGATTGGTTCCAAAGCTCAGCTTTTGTTATTTGCTTTTCAATGAGCTCTTCTGCTTTCAATTTGTACCCTTCTTTAATTAGCCATCTTAGTTTATTGAGCAAGATTAGTGACTGAAAAGATGTTTGAAAGAGTTTTTATTATTCTAGATTATGATATATTGTAGACTGGAGCACATTTACGGGACTTATGCTATGTGAAGGAGTCAAAAAGTGAGATAAATAATAGTTTACTTCTGTTTTGATATTTTAGTTTAAGAGGTGATATGTCGGAGAGACTAGGTAGAAACCGTGCCTGTCTTTTTCAACCCCCATATAGCTCAAAACGGACTGTACCTAAGTTTCTTGGATCTAAAAGTTTAGCTATTTTATCAAACACTTTTCAAGAAAATTTTTGTTCTCATTGTAGGCACTGGAATTATAAGCTGTTACTTGAAGATATGGCGTAATTTCTAATCTATCAGCAATATTAAGTTCCTTCCAGATCCACCCTTTATATTACTTATCCTATATATCAACTCTACAGCTGAATCCCAATTTATGCAGAAGCGAAGCCAAGGCCATCTAACCTACGATGTTGCTTTCCACAGTTTAGCTTTAAAATTTCCAAGAAAACCCGAAAAAAGAATTGGCAATTTTGCTGAGTACCCTCAAGTAGTATTTCTATTCTTGAAAAAGCATGTTGATACTCATTTTGACTTGATTTAGGGAAAAGCCAAACTATCTTTTCTTGAAGATTTGTAGCTGCATTTTTCTCCGGATTTACCATTACATAGTTTTGACAAGAAGTTCGGATTGCAACACCCTATATAAGTATGGTAAATTTTTAAACTAGGCTTATTGTATAATCCTGGGCAGATAGTGGTAGCTTAGCCCAAGTTTTTAGATGTTTGCCATCATTTAAAAACATGAAAAAACATGTCTTTGAGTTAGCAACTAAATCAAATCTTGGCTTATAAGACTCATTATATGATTGTTTATTACTCTGATATCTTTGTCTCCAGATATAACACCTTCTGTGATGTAGCTTTCTACATATTCTCGAGAAATGGGTAAATTTGATGAAATTTGAGGAAGAAACCTAATTTTGTTGAAATAGACAATAGAAACCTTTTCTTTCAAATAGATCTCGTAAATCTCTTCTTGGTCATTAAGCTTTAAATGGCATTTTTTCTCAATCTAGCTAATCAAAACACTGTACTTGCTTGTTTCCTTTGTTATTAAACTTTTGTTGTTGATGAAATCGAGAGTGCTTTTGCAATAGAATCTCATAGCTTTGAAGGAAATAATACATGCCATAGGTACAAATATCTTAAATTAAGCGACCCGATCAAGACTTGAAAGGTACTCTAAACATTAGAATTCTCTGAAATACTGTTCTTCATACAATATTTTATTCGCTAGACTTTAGGGAGTCTCTTCATTTTCTAAGCTTTAGACCAAAGGGTAATAGTAATATTTTGTTTCGCCGTCGTAAAGTACACACATCTCGTCTTACTACTCATGTTGTAGATGGCTAGCGAAGAAATTTTACATGATTAGTTCGATTTTTTTCTTACATTTTTACACAAATTTCAGATAAACTGCTGCTTTTTAGAGACTATTTGATGACTGTAACCATTGGTTAGTCAAACTCTATGTTTTTTGCTTGCCTTCAATATCTGTCTGCTTCTTTTGAACTAAAGAATCATGTTTTGTATACTTTTTCTTCTTCTAACTTTCGTTGCTCACAGTTTCACCTCTATTGATTGATATGCTTACATATTCAGAGTCTATTTTTCCTTTCTTTCGGTCCTTCTACTCTGATTCTTGGTTATCCAATGAAATTGGAGAGTATAGCTCAGGTTTATGTATCTTCTAATCGCTTTGTAAATCTATTTGCTATGGTCTTTTCTTCTCTGATTCGTTTCTTAATTGTTCAGGTTGAATCACTTTTATCTAGAAGTTTTCTTCTTTTACCGGATCCTACTTTTGGGCTGAATTATTCTTGCTACTTCGGTTTAGTAAAAAACTGGTTTATTTCGGATTAGAATTGCTATTTTTGCGATTTTTGGGAAGACCATCTATTCTCGATCGTCCTGAAGTTTCTACTATGATATTTTGCAGTTCCTGAGCAATTTTGTTGTTACCCATAATTAGTTTCCATGACTTTACTTAGTTTTTTTACAGCCAACGAATGTTCACATGTCCGTTTCTTATCATCTCAAGCACGAATTCAAAACGATTTGCAGTTTTATAGTTCACAACTTATCTACGCTCGCCTAGATCTTTAAGCGAATTAATAGGCAACTAAGGAGGGACATTATAGCAACTAAGCTATTTTGAATGCGTATTGATCGTTAATAATCTTTAATGGATGGAGATATCTATCGGAGATTACTTGGAAACAATGCAGTAAGCAAAAAACTCACCATATGGTAAATTTTCTGTGATTTTAATCAACTAAAGTCGGTATTATCTAAAACTAGGCTTACTGCGGTTTTGCTAATCAAGCTTTCTGCCTCTCATCAATTATTTTAGTAATAAACTTAGATTAGTTATATTATAAATGAGTAAGAAATCTAAATAGTTTTACAGAGCTCAATTTGTTGTAGACTGAATCAGAAGAGAAAAAGAGTCCAATAGTTACTTTTAGTTAGCTTCCCTTAAAAATTAAAGCCCATAATATACTTTGTTTTGAATTTCTTATTTTTCACTAAACGAGAGATTGAATTAATTTCCTTCTTTATTAAAATTTGAACATTTTTTGCCAATTTATGCAGAAATAAGTCAAAGGGCTGCATTAAAGGGTAAATTTTTTCGGTAAATACAATTAAGTCTAGGCCTTCGTAGTAAAGTAAATGATCTTATAATCATATTAATTTACAAATGATAATATTCAGGCTACTGTTACTTGCTTCAGGAGTTGCAGCAATGGTGGAAACAATCCGAAAATAGAGCTCAAACCTTGCCCCAGGTTTCTACCCTCCCTTTAGTGAGTATGTCTTTCTTTTCAATAAAGTATATTCCGAGTAGTAGCTCACAGAAAGATAAAGCTTGTATAACCTGAAGGTGAAAGAAATCATATAAAATAATGCAAACCCATAGATAGGTTATTTGCAAGCTGTGAATAACTTTACCGATTGGAAAACTAGTTAACTTAACAGTAAATTGTGGTTGAAGTAGGACTGACGAATTATCGATAAAATCCAGCAACTAGAGAAGAAGGTGAAAAAATTACTGAAAAGTTTAGAGAAGAACGAGCTAAGTCAAAAATTAGAAGACTAGATGCCTCAAACCTTGATTGGAGATCGCTAGGTGCTGTGACTCCTGTTCAAGATCAAGGCAGTTGTGGAGCTTGCTGGGCCTTCGCTGCAATAGCTGCTGCTTAATCCTACGCCATCGTCCTCCAAAACGCAAACAGCACAATCGGACTATCTGAGCAATTTGCCTTGAGATGCACTCCTAATGATGATTGCAACGGAGGATTCGCCTAAGATGCAGCATCGATAATAGCTAATTATGGCTGCCCTAATAGATCAGCCTATCCTTACAATCCCTCAAACACATCGAAGAGTATCTGTAAAAATGCAACTTCCTACTTTAAAGTATCTACCGGAAGAAATGTTTACTATGGCTTAACTGACGACTAAGTAATCTCTTTGCTGCAGACTTCGCCTGTGACTGCAGATGTCTATGCAAGTTCGTGGTATAGCTATTACTCAGGGGTTCTAAGCTGTGGATCTGCGGCAATTTATTCCAACCATGTAGTACAGCTCGTTGGCTACACACCAACTTATTGGATTATCAAAAACCAATGGGGCACATCATGGGGAATGAGAGGTTTTGGATATGTAACGCGAAGCCGAGCTCACACCTATACAAACTGCTTAATTGGTTCAGGTATAGTCCAGTACACAGGTAATCCAAGCCCCCAATACGAATACTCAATGATTTTGGTTTTGGCGACTTTACTTATGATTTTTTTCGTGTTATGACGACTATCTATATGCATTATGGAAAAGATTTATCATCAAATGTCTGAGAAAGGTTATTTTTTGATTTCTGATTAATAAGTTATTTAAAAAGATAGTTAGACTGAATGTACACTCAATAAAAAATCAAAATGGAGGATTCCTATCATTAGTTCCAACCGAATTCTCCTTATTACGGTAATGAGGAATCTTCTTATCCCTCTAAACATGCCAAAAATCCTTACCATCTTAAATTGGCTAAGCCTCAAATATCAAACTCCAAACAAAATGCCAATTATCAGTCCTTTAGAACTGATTACAGCGAGGAACAAATGAAGCCAAACGGTCCCAGGAACGAAATTTTGAAAGAACTAAGGCAGTAATATGAGATATTAAGGAATCTGTCGATCGATGATAGTGCTCATATGCAAGCAAAGAAAGGATAGGCCTATCCAAAGTATGAAGAAAAGTAATCCTCCCTATCCAGTTCAGTAGCGTCCAAAGAGAACAAAGCTCGGGAAAACGGAGCTTACAAACATGGCAATCGTTAGGTCTAGACCCTAAATCTATAAAAGAAGCAATTGTAGCTAGTCATCGGAAACAGTATGCGCAAGATTGAAGAACTGCTAAATAATGAAATCTCTTTAAAAAAGACAATACACTAACTCAAAAACCAAATCTAAGGCAGAGGTGGAATTAGTATGTAATACTAAAAAACTATCAGAGGGTTGCAAAAAAATGAGGAGGAGCTTCAATTGTAATTGAGTAAACTAAAACACTAAAACTAAAAAAATTTGCAAAAAATTAGAGATCAAAATGAGAAAATAAGAACCTTTGATGCATAATTTTAGAAAAAAGAGAGATAGCTCAAACAAACTATTGACTAACAGAGAAAACTGCAATAAACCTTGAGGAATGAAAAGGATAAATACATGAATCTGTAGATTCAGTGCCGTGGATACAAAATGGAATTTTAGATGCTCCAAAAGTAAAAAAATAATGAAATCAATCGTCTTGTAAGAGAGTTCCAGAGTAAATAAGGAGGTAATGAAAAGTAGCTAACATTCATCATAAAAAAGCTAGAAAATGAATTAAGAGACAAAGACAAACGATACCATGAATTACTACTTTAGAGAGAGAAAAGAATCATCCGAGAAAGTGATGTGGTGCCCTTGGACAAGAGAGGAGACAAAGATAAAAGTTACTTGTAATAGATTGTATTTAGAAATCGATAATTAACCTAAAACAATAACAAGGCTTTTAGTGAAGGCATGAGCTTGATTTTCGCTAAAATGGCAGAAATGTAGAAGAAAAATGACGAAAACCTGAAAAAGGAAATCTAATCACTGAAGAGAAGAAATGAATAGGCTGCTCACATTAAGAAAAATACTGAAGCTGAAAGAGAATTAGCCTCAAGAATCATTTAGCTGTAAAAAGTAACCATCTTTTTATTCAGATTATCGAAAGAGATACTTATTAAAAATAAAAGTTGTATCAGAATATTAAATAACTCAATGAAGACAAATTAGCTCTTTAAGAAAAAATGCGGGAAGGATAGAAAAAGATAAAAGACCATTACAGCCGCAAATAAAATTCTTTGGTCGAAAAGTTTACGAAATATTTCTAATAAATTACAGTCAACTACCACGCTGTCTAAGACACCTATAATAATCTCAAGGCTGAATATGTTGTTTTAGTATAAAAAATAAAAGCACACTAAGAGCAGTAAAACAATCATAAGTCTCATTTAGAGAAACAAAATACCATTTTCCGTTAAAAGTAGAAAAAACTTGAGTAAGAGATAAGAAGCCTCAAAAGAAAGATTGATGAGGCTAGTTTTTAGGCATAGAAAAACAAAAAGTAAGGAGAATTCAACCTAAATATCTACAAAACTTCACAGGAATCTTAACAAAAAAGATTAGTAGGAGAGTTTCATAGAACTAGCTAGAAATTGAAATAGGCCGAAGAAAGACTAGCCAAAGTAGAGAAAGATCTTTAGAACCTATCTAAGATCAAAGAGAAATAGCTTTTATAGCATCGTAAAATAATAGATAGCCTAAAGTCTAAGTTACAGGAAGACAGTTTGAACCAAAAGAAACACTATGAAGAAAAAATTATCCAGATAGAAAGTAGGCACTCTCAAGAGCTAAAAGGCTTCAACTAAAAATTCATCGCTGTCACTACAAACAACTAAAGACTAATGAACCAACTGTCCCATATGGGAAAAATGTAGTCCTAGTTGCTCTAATTACGTAGATTATTGAAAACTAATCGAAGCACAAGTTCTGGAGTAGACCACTTGTGGCAAATTAAAGAGACTTAATATGGGAATATCATCCATATCCTTCGTTCTTTGCAATAGTAGTGATAGGAATGATTTACAAGTCTTCATTTTCTGCAATTTATTACTTAAACAGCATAACTATTTGATGCAAATAGGTGCGAAAGTTTTTATCAATCGATTGTAAAAGCTGTTTGTTCTCATAGATTAGCTAAAGGAATCTTTTATTAAGATTAGATCAAAATAGTATACTTTAGATATAGTATAGAGTCACTTTATTCTAATAAATCTTTTATAAGTCCCGTGAAACAGAACTGGCCATACAAGTTTGCTCAGGTTATCTTTACAATCCTAAAGTGAATTAGAAGAAGCAAAAAGCTGAAATTATTTTACATACTTAATTATCCAAACGTCATAAAGGACAATAGCTTAGAAAGCTCTCCTCTTTTTATCGAAATAATTGCTGCATCATTCTTTATTGATCAATGTCAGCCTACCCATTAGCTTATCTTAGTTGACCTGAAAATGATTATTTACCATTTGAAGTTATCTGCACCAGAAATGGGTGTAATCTTTATAATATAAGTTTCTGATGATTAACAAGTTTTCACAAGTATTTATGAATGTATAAAGATTCAGAAGGAAACCGTATATAAGAAAAGTGGCTAGGGCAAGCTCAAGAATGATCAAAATTAATAACTTATGTCTCAATAAAGCAAAAATATCTAGAAAAGCTTCTCTCAAAATAATAGTCCTCCTTAATATAATAAACTCATAGTTGGGTCTAAAACTTAAAATATTGCCTTAACTATTACTACCTCTAAAGTCTAAATTAAAAAAGCATATGATTTGATTCTAGCATTCAATGAGATATTCATCATTTGGCAAAATATCAAACAGTAAGAGAGTTCGATGATTAGTTGGGTGATTGTCAAAAATGGGGCCAACTTAAGACTGGGATTGCAAAGGCAGCTGCCCCGCGATCTTTAAGCCCACAGAGCCGTTAAGAAATCAGCAATAGAATAGTAACCCAAAAGCTCGCATGATTTAAAAAACAAGTCTGTATCGAAGAAATATAAAAGCTCTCAGAAATCAATAAAAAGTATAAATTCCCTATGCCTTGCTCAGTGGATTACAGCTAAATTGTTCAATAAAAAAGCACAAACTTACTTACTAATCCTCCCAAATAACACCTCTTTATAATCACAAACACTTACGATTACAATTCTCAATAGCTTTGGACTTCCATCGATTCAAATCTTCAATCATCAATTTTTAGTTTTTCGTCCGGCTGCTGATTTATTCCAAGGAAACAGTGCTCTGCAACAAAGATAATCTGAGATCTTTGAGATCTTTTTTGGATAAATATTTTAACAACAAATGAACTTAAATATTGAAGAGTTCGACAACAAAAAATTCTTGAGCTTGATTTCACCTTTTTAGGGATAGTAGAATCCTAAAAATTCTTAATAAAGAGTAAAGCCTTTGATTTCCAAGGAAAAATAGTCCTTGGTTCGTCAGTTTATTGAAAATTCTTGCAAGATTTACAATAGTAAAAATATTGATTTTGGATTACAAGCTTTAGGTTGCACTACAATATCAAAAGACCGCATTTTTTAAGATCTTTAGATATCAAAAATGGAGACCTATTGGACGGAGCTCTAACTTACCCTTGAAGAAGCCAACAACATTCTGAGATAAAAAGGTTTTTTCAGCTTGAAAAATGTATGGAAAAAATGGTTGAAACAGAAGATTTACCATGTAGTCAAGCATTTTTAGATTTACTAATAGGAGAAAAGGTTCTAGTTACTTATGTTTGCTCGAATGCATGAGTTCAACCTTCTCAAAATAGAAAGGCTTCTGAAACTTGGTACGACCTTTCAAATAATATAAAAAGCGAAATTAATCTATGAACTCATTTACCCAAATATCGTTGGTATACTTGACTAAATTTGCTTAAAGCTTAACGTTCAGAATCTAAGGCAACTTAAATAGGCTTATATAAGAGCGCAAAAAGGCTATAATAGAAAGGAAAATTAAGCTGCCTTGCATTTTGAGAAATAGATTGAAGCTTAATTACAAATGAGCTAACTTTCTCAAGAATAGAGACTATTCATAAAGCAAGCTAAATAGCGCCTAAAGTGCACTGGATTGGGATAGATACCAGCCTCTCAGCAGATTTACTAACACTTAGCTAATTCAGAAACAAATAATTTGGCCCAGCTATTTCGTTCCTTAGATTAGCTACTTGAGACAGAGTCGACCAAAAATGAAATGTAGCAACATTAGCTTTAGAGGAAGCATTACTACTTACAGAATATTGAGAATTAGAAGACTATGAATAATGGCTGTCTTGGGTGTTCTCGTTTCTTTTATCAAAATTTTAATTTCTTTGACTCCAATCTGAATCAAGTACCTTTGAAGGCCTTTAAGAGTTTAGACAACTTTCATGAAAGCAATACATAGCTACTAGACACAATTTGTGGTATGTTGAATAGCTAAGGAGGAATAATACTTTTTGACTGTGAAAAAAAGTATACTCAAATCAAAATTCAAGGAAGCAAAATTTCTCAAAACCAAAAATAGCAGTATTAGCAGAAATTGGTATCTATTTTGACATAATTTTACCCCAAAATTGATCCAAAAGATATTTGCTTAACTTTTGTGCCTGTCTACAAAAATCCACAAGAGTCCAAAAAGCATGTTCAGAATTCTAAATGGATAGACTATCAAGGGGCTTAAGGGTTAGTAAAAAGACAACCTTTCTTTGAAAGGAGTCCTCTCACAGGGGTTTATGTTGCTAGAATAGTTATAAGGCCAAATGACTTAACTAAAACCTATATCTTTTCTAAAAAAGATTCGGTTAATACAAGATTTTACAGTGAAATTTTCAAATAAGGAGCCTCAGTAAATTTGCCTATGCGCAGTTTGAAAAAGTTCATGGTACAAAAGATAAAAAATAACTACTTTTAAGACTAATTCACCGATTTCAAGAAGAACTTAATGAGAAAAGAGAGAATTTTTGATCACATATGTGATTCCCCTGAGATAGGAATCCAAATTTCAACAAATGATCGATCTTTTCGGCCTTTACAGCAATAAAGTAACTTATATTAGTAGCTAACTATAGTCTTTTGTTAAGAATCGAAAGTTTAACAAAGCAAAAGCCTCCTTTAAAGTCATTTAAGAGGATTGAAGTATTTGATGGTTTAAAATCTATTCCCCTAAGAAAACTTCTTCAGTGAGAAAAATGCCCTCTACTTGTTTCATAACGAAAAATTTCAATTCTATTATTAAAAACTAAAAAACTTACAACAAGAAAACAAAATATTTTTGGTCAACGTCGTTTAGAGCCTCAAGCTCCTTGGTGAACAAAATGAGCTTTAACTGAAAACTCTGAAGATGAACTTTTAAGTTCAGTTTCTGGACGAAGAGCTGCAGCTTTTTGAATACAAACTAGTCAACAATAATCAAGAGTACTCAGCTTTATACTTTAGAACAAAAACAAAGAAAGCAATCGTCTTTTTATACCATTATTTAAAGGTTCATCTCCAAAAATTTTCATAAATCAAATTTCCAGACATTTACGACTCCAACTATAATCAACTATAGTATGAAAAGATTGAAGTAAATTTGAGTAAGGAAAATCAACAATCCAAAAAATTTAGATAGATAGTGACAAATTTTGCTTAGTAATGGAACCATAAGATCATTCAGCAGCAACCATCTAAAAAAAAAAATATGCGAAAGCGAGGAAAAGCCTTATTTTGCTGATATTATTGAATTTTAGTAATCAAACTTCTCTATGAATATTGAGTATTTTTAATTCAACTTATAAAAAATAATACAATACCTAAAGTCCTGCGTGAAATGTGCTAAATTTTGTTTACGGTTAAATTGTTTGAATAATGAATATGTAGATGTTCTAAACTCGATTTAAAGCATAGAACTCTAGCGGAATTAACTTTCAGAATTACTTGGAAGATAAAACTAAGTAAGACGAGGAATCTTGCCAACTACCCTGCAGTTCTATCACTTTGTTTATAGTGCTTGGTACCACATCATCTTACTTTAGGTTTCTTTTTCATCATCATTGGCATCACTGCACTTGTTTCTCACTATCAGCAAACCATCGTCCAAATAGAACTAAAACAAAAAGGACTACTCCTTTTCACTGAGCCATTATACCTGTCTTTTAGTAGCGATAGCACAGTGGAAGTATATTTGCAGATTTAGCAACTCACTCAGTACGATTATCTAATCAACGAGGGCAAAGATTAGAAGGGATTCTTTATGCCAAACTCATAAATTTGCGGAAAATATACATCTAATCAAAACATAAACAAAAAAGTAAACATTTATGGGTAAGCTTTGAACCCCACAGATTTAGCAATTCCTTGTGGCTTTTTCCCAGCCATGTTTCCACAAGGCTAAATCACAATTATCCTCAACAACAGTAGCAATCAGCTGAACCAAACAGATCTCATTTATTTTTCATACGAACTCTAATCAGATGACAATCACGAGAATAAGTAGTGGGTTGACACTGCCTCAGACCCGTTTTTCTAGTCTTGGATATCACAAAATGCAGCGATTAAAACAACAAAGCTGATGGGCAGACTTTCTGGTGATTTTCCAGGCTACTTTTCCTTGCAGATCCAATGTACTCATTCTGCTATATAGTGAATAATCTTCTTCCAACCAATTACAGTAAAGCAACTATTTTATTGTCAAAGGACCAAGTTTTCGGAACAAACAATATTCCTTTCTTCGTGATTTCTTTCGCCCAGAGTGGACTTCTGTTTTTGTTTTCCTTTATTGTGTACTTCTACAATAAGTTACTCAGCGCAGATGTGAAGAAAAATGAGCTGGAGGCTCACTAGATAGAGATAAAGTCCCAGTCTGAAACGATTTCAGTTAAAGTAGCGGATATCTGACCAGAATATCAGATTGGTGAGTGATATTTTCTATTCTCAAGTATTAATCACAAAAAAATCAAAGACTTTGCTTGCAGTTTTGTAAATTTATACTTTTTTTTTATTTTTTTCAGCAGGCTTTAGCTGTTTGGTTTTGTAATTTTAAGATTTAAATCAGATGGAACCACGTAAGTATGAGGTTATGCAGCTTTTGTACTGAGCAATACTCCTCCTACTAACAGCCAAACCCGCAGAGAAATCGGGGAGGAGGCAGTTTGGACCCTCTCTTCAGCAAAAGTGGGAAATGGAGTTTAACAGCTTCGAGATGATAATACGAACACCTTTTGGCAATCAGACGGTTCTCAGCCGCATCTCATCAATATCCAGTTTATGAAAAAGACCCGAGTCCAATAGTTGTGCATGTTCTTCGATTTCAAATCAGACTAATCATATACTCCCTCAAAGATTTCTATACGCGCAGGGAATAACATGCAAGACCTAAAAGAAGTCCAATTTTTGGAATTCAAAGAGCCAAGCGGATGGTACACAATACCTTTGAAGACGAAGTTGCTGAATAACTAAGAAAAAAACTACATAACTACTATAAACATTCAAATAGTCATCTTACAAAACCAGCATTCAGGAAAGGACACACATATGAGGCAAATTAAAGTATTCGGTCCCCGTGAGAAAATGAACCAAGGCCTTGGATTCTATGACTTCAAAGCTACTGAAGTAACACAGTTTTTCTCAGTTCGTTGACAAAACAGTGATGTTTGGCCTATATTTTAGAGCTTTTTACTCAAGATGTTATTTTATTATTAATAATAAAAATGTAGGACAAAAATGGGAAGCAGGCAAGTGAAGTGGAGTCTCTCTAACAATTTGAATAGTAAATAATCGGATTCGAGTAATACGTACCTGATATCGGCCCTTTCTACTTCATTTTTTGGCTGGTGGTGGTGCTGCTTTCATTGGCGATAGTCAAATACGCGGGCTGGTTAAGCATCTTTTAGATTCTGTTTGTGCTTATGCTTTTCAGATTCGTGAGCTGGTTTGGACTGGAGTACTATCGCTGCAACTGATGACATTCAAATTTGATACCTAAAGAATATTTATGTACCCATCTTGCTTATTTAAGGCAGTCAGTCATTTAAATACAATATTGACCTATTGTTATCTGTTTTCCGCAAAAGATGAACAGAATGTTGATTTTGCTAAATTTTTGTAAATCTTGCCAAGTTATTGGATTATTTGTGTCTGAAGCGTTTTATCGTTAAAAATCAAAATTAGCGTCTAAAGCCATATAATTTGAAAAGTGCTAACTTATCAAAGAGGTTAGAAAAATTTTTTAAATTGTTGCTGAAGAAGGTATTTTGAGTTTTCTAGCTTTTGTTTACCAAGAAAATTCTCAATCAATCGCCTTTATTTGTAAAAAACTACTTTAATTGCTTTGTAGGGCTATTCTTTTTTTCTAAATCAATAGAATAATAGTTTTCTTTAATATGAGTGCAGAAGATAACGGTTTAGAACCTTCAGTACTTGACCCTTCTCGCTTTAACCTACGGAACAAAGGCCTTCGTACATCAACTGGCAGACTTTATAAGGGTTGTGTCAAAGATGCATACACAAAACTTTCGATCGGAAGCATACCTTCGAATTACTAATCCATAATCTATCATCACTAAGAGAAAAGAGGCTTCGGAACTAGCCAAAAGAGGTTCTACAACGCATAAACCAAATCATAATTTATTGGAACTTAGCTGTAACCTGACTAAAAGTCCTTACAGAGTTAAACTCAGACCAGCGCCAGCTACAGCAAGAAAGGCTATGGTCCTTTTATAGCTAAATAACAAAGAGAGTGGAGAATGTATCCCCATTCTCCTGGTCCTGGCAAATACTTCGACTATAAATAGTAATCAAAAACAATGAAATCACAGAAAAGACCCTTTTTCGCAAAGGAGAAAGAGGAATTCAAGCGGAAAGCTATTGCCCTCAACAAATAAAACTGTGAAAATCCTGGGCCTGGATACTATGATATTGTTGAGCTTGAAGCAAGACATAAATACTAAGGATGTAGATCAGCTTTTATCACGAAGCAGAAAAGATAAACCTACATTCAGACCAATTTGACTCCTGGGCCTGGTTGCTATCCTCCAAATTAGCTCGAAAAGAAACCGCCTCAAAAAAGATAGATGCTTTAGAATGAGTTGTTTATGCAACTAAAAAAGGAGCATTCATCTAAACCAAAGCATTTTATACCGAAACGCAAGCATATTTAGATCCCTGGACCTGGTTATTACGAATATGAAGAGCCAAATTTCAAGCCACTGTACTAAAGAGTCAAAATCTCAAATAACTTTGTCCAGAACAACAAAGATCGCTTTAATGATCCCATTTAAGGAGATAATGAAGAAGCTCCAAAAAGTCCAACTCCTTGTAGTTATACAATACCTTCAACATTCGATAAAATAGAGAAGAAGTTGATAGACATGTCCTCTTTTATGTCAGAATCTAGGAGATAGCCATTCTTGGGCAAAGGACTCGGCCCAAATCTGGCAAATGATGGGTCTACGAAATAAAGCAAGAACTTTCACTTCAATATTCGTGGACAGTGGCTCTGATTGGGATTTATATGTGATTATAATAAAATTACTATGAATGACAAGCATTACAATCAAAACTTTCGATTCAAGACCTAAAAAGTACGTCTAAACTTAGACAGGCCTTGGAAATCATAAACCACCACGAATAGATCTAATCCTAGTATTTACTCAGTTTAAACAAGTTGAAATAACAAATAGGAGTCAAAACTTATTGCAAGATGTTGAGATAAGGCGACTGGACTAAGATGCAGCTTTTGAAAGGAAGCTCCGAATTGTACGAAATCATCAACTCGAACATAAAGAATCAATGGTCTCCTTCTCTTTAGGAAGTATTTTTGAATCTCAAAATAATAATCAAAAACTTTACAGGAGCAGCAATTCATTTGACTTTTTCAAGTCGGCCATAGATTATACCCTTGAATGACTGTTAGTATAAAATAGATGGAGACAAAATCATAAAAATCAGAAATTACGCTAAAACTGACACTAGAATTTACCTAACAATCCACTCTCCCAAAGACCTCACAATATTTAAGCTGAAATACGAGTTTTAACTTGAAAACAAAAGCCTTAGAGCGCAAAGTCTACAAAGTTCATCATTAAAGCTGATTAAAATCAATGCCGCTAGATAAATTAAGAGTTCAAGGCACATCATAGATGATTAAAAGGAAGAGATGTTCATAAATTTAAAGAAGGGCAACCTCTCACCTCGTAGCATCATAAGAGATAGGTCAGATTTGCAAACTGCCCGACTTAAGTCTATTGAAAGATAGAGATAAAAAATGCTGCATGCGAAAAGTAAAAAAGCAGATTTGGAGGTGTTTAAAGAGAAGAACAAATCATTCAAAGTTTTGAGTAACCAGTGTACAAACATCTTTAAGTAATACCAGCAAAGAGTGAATACTTTAGCTGAGAAACGATAAAAGACTACCAAAAACTTAACTTTGTTATTGTGCTCAACCGTTTTTCTTTTTAATGTCAACAAAAGAATATAAGTAAGCATAGTGATATCTAGAAAGAAAAGCAAAGTCTTTAAACCGCAACTAAAAAATATAAATTCTTGAAAAAATGTGCATCAAAGTTTATGAAGATGCTCTAGTCAATAAAAATGATCCAACCCAGGAGGCTGCCTCGTGCAATCGTCCCAGTCCACCATCATCTTATACTGACGGCTAAGGTATATCTGAAAAAAGACACTCAAACTGCTAGATAAATCGTCGCTAACTGCCTTTAAAAGACCATGGTTGCATTCAGTCTTAATAAAGCTTTCAATAAATGTGCAATTTATCGTAGAAAGATGAGAGCGATTCAAAGATTTTGGTTGAACCGGAATAAAGCTCAAATAATCATGCTTGAGTATTACGTTCAAAAGCAAATATCTGACCTTCTGACCAAGTTTCCCAAATTCATTGTGGTAAAATAGGAATTTTTCAACAGAAACATGGTACCCATTCTAAGTTGGCAATATCTCAAAGAAAGCTCTGATAAAATAAAAGCTCTTTTCGCTGCTTACAGAAACAAATTAGTAGTAATAGAGGATATCAAGAGAGCTAATGCTTAAATTGAGTAATTTAACAAGAAATCACTAAAGAAGCATCAGAAAGAAATGATGGAGGTACCAGCAACGCCTTATTTACCTCAATGTCGCTACTTTAGAGACTTAGGAATCTTAAAATCTATGGTCAGAAGTTGGCTTGAAATTTAATATAGAAAATTTGCCAAAAAACTCAAAAAACAAAATGAGTTGTCCCCCAAAACATAGCATAAATGATTTTTAGACAAAGATAAAAGATAAACAAAAAATTCATTTCAATCATTTTTGCTTATGAAACAATTATTGATATATCTGATGGCTGAAATCATTTTTCAAAGAGAAGGCTTATTATACAATTATTCAACCTAGCGTACATACCTTTTTAAAACTTAGGTTCTTCTCAACTTCAAGCTCGGAGTTAACAGGTCATTTTATGTACTAAAATCTTGAGGAAGGATTTTGAAATCTTGAACGCACTGAGCCCTTGAAAATGCCTTTTCATTTGCTTTTTTTATACCTTCCTAGATTATAGTTCTCACTTTTGGATCTTTTATTGCTTACTAAACAGTTTTAGCATTACAGCCCCTGCTAGAAAAGTAATCTTTGGTGAAAGGTTCGAGTTTTCCACTATTTAAGGGCTCTTCTTTCAAAGTGATAAAACATGTAAGGTACTTTCGCATGTCCCCAATTACCATAAAGTTGGAGGCAAAGGGAAGGGCAGCTCTAAGCTAGTTTTATATCAGCACTGGTGGCACGTTCTATCCCCCGGCTGTTACAATGATTTCCTTGGCTCTTCCTGTGATAAATAGTATGCCATCTTTGTTGAGTCTTCCAAGGTCTCCAGAATGCAAAAACCCTTCAGAGTCAATAGTTTTTACTGTTTCTTCTGGGTTTTTAAAATATCCCATAAAGGTGTTTCGTCCTCTATAACATATTTATCCTTGATATGCTGGATCGTACCTTCTTAGTCTTTAGGATTGGCTTTCGAGATAATTAGCTATGTACCAGGGAGACATCTGCCTACTTCTTTGTAGGTCTATTCAGAACTATTTATATCGAATGATGTTGCGTCAGTGGTGTTTTGAGGACCTGAACTTTCGCTCATCCCATAGCCGTTAGTCAAGTAGAAGTTAATGCTTAAAAAATATTTTCGGATTTTGGGGTCAAGAGGTCCTCCTCCATATGAAAACTCAAGGCATTTATCAAGTCCTAGGATTTCCTTTATCTTATTAAACACAAGCTTTTTCGCTAGCTTAAATTAAAAACTTGTCTATTAGTTTCTTTTCTATTGTTGACTTCCTATGGCTCCAACACTTTTGGCCCAGCTTGCTGAATAAATTGAACATTACCAATTTTGGTAGCCAACCAGCCGTTGTTTCTAGAAACCTCCATTAACCTATCATAGACTTTTTCCCAAATACGAGAAACTGCAAAAAAAGTTGTAGGACGTACCTCCATTACAGTCTTGAAAAGTGTACCTTGGAGAGCTGTAGGCTATGCGAAGAACAGATGTGCTCCACTCATTATGGGTCCTACAACATCAACCATCTGAGCCGCAACATGAGAAAGGGGCAAGTAACTTATTAACCTGTGAATTATCGGCGGTCTGTTACGTGCTTGCCTTAAGGATTTGATTGTCCAAGTGCAATTATCATGAGACAGCATGACTCCTTTTGGCATTCCTGTAGTGCCGCTTGTATAAACAATAGTGCAACAGTTTCCTGGCTTTATTTTTTGCGCTCTTTCGTCAACAGTCTTAACCTCCTCCCTTTCTCCTGCTTTGATGAAAGAATCATAAGATATAATCTTTCCAGCATATTCTAAAACCCTGTACTAAGGATCATTATAAACAATTATAAGCTCAATCTTGCCTGAATCCAACAGCTGCAGATATTTTTTGACATATTCTCGGTTTTCAGCAACGACCACTTTTGATTCAGAGTGTGTTGCAATGTATTCGCAAGCCTTTTGACTGTTTGTTGAGTAGATTCCTACAGGAATACAACGGGCGAAAAGACTGCCGTAGTATGCGAAACACCACTCAGGAGCATTGAAACCAATGATATTTACTGTCGTATATTCTTCAAATTTGAAGGCTATGAGCGATTTGGCAAACTTTATGCATTCATCATAGTATTGAGGAAAGGAGTATGTAAACTAAATCTAGCTAAACTTACCCAAATATTGTTGATTTTGACTGAGAGGGCTTAACGGTCTTTATATTCTACAGCTGCTCTTCGAAATTCCTCAATGAGTGTGGCGGGGCGTTCAGCTGATATCCCTTCTTTACCAAGGCGAACGGGTAGTTCCTTTCTGATATCACTGGTCCAAATCACATCCTGTCCCGAATATTTAGTGACTTTGGTATTTTCGAGAAGTTTCTGAAAGCCTTCAGGTGAAATGGAGTACTCTTCCGCAGCTTTGTATCTTGGAAGATGCATAAATAATTACAATATATGGTATTAAACAAATTTGTTCGATCCAATTACTTTCATCCTCATAATTGTGTTGTTAGTTTTAAGAACTTCTTGCTATAAACATCTTAATCCAGCTTTATGTTGCAATCATCAAATACAAAAATATTCAGATCCAAATAATTTGTAGATTGTGATTAATCATCAAGCCTCAAGAGCTTTCAACTCTTTCAACTTTTATTGGTACTGGTTGGCCAAAGTCTTTCCAAATTTATCCGCAATCTATTTAAACTCAGTCTTAAGATTTTGTCTTTGGGCTGCTCTCAATGAATACTGGGTTTTCAGATTTTCGTAAAGATCTGTATTAGGGTTCTCAAAGGGATTGGCTTACAAAATTTTCTGTGCAAGTTTCTTAGGATTGACTTAATTTTTAGATAGCAAATTTTGGTAAAAGTAGGATTTTTCTTCACCTTTGTCTAGTTATGCATAATTACTTAAAAACTAGTTTTCGATCTTAGACAACTCACTTTAAATCTTTTTTATTTATTCTTGTTTGGAGTTGGATTGCCTTGGAGAGGAAGCTCGCTGTAAATCTGGAGAAATGTCGTTATTTGACTTTTATGGAGAAAATTTATCTGAGCTGGGAGAACCAAATTGACTTTAATTTTTTGACACTTTTGATGGAGATTAATAATTGGTAGCCTAATCTTCCCCAGAAAGCTACTTGATTTGCTTATTTAGTCTTTGAAACTAATTCAAATACTTTTAGATTTAGCCGTGCTTTTTAAACAACCCACTGGCTTCTTTTTCAATATTCCTTGAAGCTGCTGCTTTAGTTATGCCAATTTTCGACAAGTTGACCTTAGTATTTTGGAAAGGGTTGGCTTAAAGCAGATATTCTGCGTATTGCTATTATTTTTGATTGAATTATTTGCTTCTATGTTCCTAGATACATGATTAATCTTCGAAGCTTTTGCTCAAAAATCGCCAGAAGCTACTTATCAATTGCTTTTTCTACTACTTTAATTGAATGAGATATTGTGTGTTCCTTTCAGCAATACTAGTGTCCTATCCTTCCTAGAGGTATCTCTTTTTTAACTACTTTAAATCACAAACATATCGCTTGGATTACTGGGGAACTCTAAGCTTGTTGTTGACAAAAGCGTCTAGAAGCTATTTGACGCTCACATATGAGACTTAAATTTTATGCTATAGATTTAGTGTATATATGAGTCTTTTTAACTTTTGTTTAGCTTGATACTAGATTTATTGTTCATCGATTCCTCTATTTTTTTGGTACTCCAGATAGCTGTTATTCTTCTTTAGTGCATTAACTAATTATTTCTTTTGGTTCTGAGTTAAATCACCAGAATCTATATATCTCTCTTATAAAATCTGCAGTTTTATTACCAGATCAATAAATCCATTGATTTAGTCCATACTTTTGCTGTTGTACTGAGGTATATACATTATCTCATTCAACAAAGTCTAATTCATTTACTCTTCGTAGGAAAGAGGCTTCTCTTCTCTATGGAAGTATGGCTAAATTTATTCGTTGAAAAAGACTCTCAAAATGTATTTTTGCTCTAAGTTCAACTCCAAATCATTGATAATGCTATCATTCCTTTTGAATAATTCTGTTTATACTTATTACCACTTCTAATACCGCAATCCTGCTTCAAAAAATTTGCCTCTCATAGCGAGTAATTTAAGGTTTCTTTGATTTGTTCTGAAGTCCTAAATTGTGCTTTTCTTATGCTTTAGGAGTTTTGATGCTTTATGATAATTTGGGCAGTCGGTTTTAATTTTTTTATAAACTTCGCTTTTGGCAGCAGCAACGTTTGGATGACTTAGTATTCCTTAGAAATTCAGCTCAAAAACTAACTTCAAGATATCAGTATTGAGCTTACTATTCTCATTAATGATATCAATAACCTAAGAAACCTCTCGCATGAATTTGGCATGAATCGTTTAACAGTAGGACAATACTTGTGCATATTCAAGGAGAATCCCCGAATTGTAGAACTCAGAACTGAAGTATCTTGACTTAGTGTCTTCAGATAACTATTTTATTTTAGTCATGCAGTTAGAAAGAGGTTTATCTAGTAACTCTCTTTTTATTTTCTCAATCAGCTTAATTGGTAGCTATAAATTGATGAGACAGTCTTACAGCCCAGTTTGCATATTATTTCGAATACCTTTTAGGTCTTTTCCCCCGTTCTTTGAAATTTCGTTGTAACTTTCAGTGATCGCGATAAATTTTAGGGCTTTTTGCATCTTTATGCGTTCCTATTCCTCCTTGATATTCACCAACTTCATAGCTTCGAGTGAGCCATGTGCCAAGATAAGCTTTATCCAGGTTTCTTTAGGCTAAATCTAAAAAATCTCCATAACTTTATCGAAAGTTTCGGTAAACTTTTAAATAGTATTCTGTAAAATAGCTTCCTTGCTTTTCCTATGTTTTTCTCTCTCGATCTAGAGAAGAAATCTATTCAAAGATTACTGAACTAGAGATCCCAAATTATCTCTTTTATTGTCTTCAATTTACAAAGTTTCTAAAAATGAAGTCAAACTTGTTTTTAATGTTGAGGTTTATTCATGCCCAAATTCCTCCTCTCCTTGGTTGTCTTTTTTGCCTTCTTTAGTAGTCTTCAATTTTTGGGTGGCCCATTTCAGAAACTAATCTTTATTTTTTCCCTTCTTGAAAGAGAACAGGCTGGATTTGCACAGCTTTTCCAATGATGACTAGCTACTGTTCACGAAAAATAAAAACAACTCCACTATTAGGTCATCTTTCAGCCAAACTAGCAGCTATTTCCAAAGAGCTTATCTCATATTCTCCTCTTCCATCCAAAGATTATGAGTAATGATTTATTAAAATATTGAGTATCAAGTACAATCAAACAAAATTTGTAAGAAGAAATTATATTTTTCCGAAATTTTTTCGAGAGAGATAGATTCAGCGAAAAATATACTTTCACATCTTTTTACATATCATCTAAGTATTAGTCATAAATAGTATGAAATGTTCTTGCTACTTATGTTGCTGGAATTAAAGAATCATTAATAAGTAATTATATGTAAATTAAAAAAAAAAAAAACATCTTGGCTCCTATCTTGACGGATTTCTTGAAATCTAAGCAGAGTACGGAGAATGTTCAAGCTGCCATCGAAGAGATTTGTGCAGCTTTTTTAGATGATGCTAAAAGTAGTGATGATGTTGAGAACTTGCTGTCCAAGTATCAACTCTAAGAGGCTTCTACTATAAAAATATTCAGGAAACTAGTTGGAGATGCTGAAAGTCTAGATCGTTTTAGGGCCAAAATATTGCGTCCCTTGATGAAACTGACCATATTCAATAGCTTACAGCTCAAAAGCCAATCCAAATAGATCAAGACAATCATCAAGAAGGAACTCTAGGAGTTTAAAGGAGAAAACTTAGTTTAAATGATAGAAAGGCTGGTATATCTCAAGTACTAATAGAGAGATTAGTAAGTTATTGATGAGATTTATGATAGTTTACTATAGCTTTCAGAGGAAGTTTAGAACCCAAAGTTTTGGAAAGATAGGCCCTTCATTCAACCTCCAATACAACTCTAAGAAAAAATTTAGGTTTTGCCTGCCAAAATTGAATAGCTAAAAAACTTGAAAGCAGATTATTCAAAGTATCCTCCCAATTCAATCGAGAAAATGCTGCAGAGATAAATTATCATACATTTTCAGATGAATTATAATGCCAAGGAAAATGAAATTTTCGAGAGCAATCTCTAAGAAATAAGAGTTAAATATAACTAAGAATTCAAATACGTTGACAAATAGGTAGAGAGAATGTTTTAAAACTGCATCTAAAAAAAACAAAAAATCTATGAAAACTTGTGTCTCCTGAAAAAAAAGATAATGCCTATTAATGTCCTTGAGTGTTAGAGGCTTATCCTCAAAACTTAATAGTCTAAAAAGGAAATCGAAGGTCAAAATGTATTTTTTTTGATCGGAGCGACAGGAGCAGGAAAAAGCACAAGTATCCTCAGGTTCCTAGGATATGACTTAAAAAAAGTTATATTTAATGGCAAACTCCCCACTTTCGTCCCAATCAAAGAACTGCAAGAAAAACATAAAAGCTTTCTCACAAGTCCCGAATCAGCTTCATGCACACGCTACATTAACGCTGTTGAACTGCCAAAGGAAGCCTTTCCTCAAGGCGAGGTAGACAAGAGAGAAAAGTGGTTTATTTGCGACAGCCCTGGATTGTGGGATAGTGGAGGCATATAAATATAAATAGCCAACTGTGTCGGAATGATAAATGCACTTTATGGCTGCAAAAGTTTAAGAATGGTCTGGCTTCTTCCAAGAGATTCATTGACTCATTAGAAGAACTCAGGGGCCGTAAAAATAAGTCAGACGATGTCAAAGTTCATAGAAAGCATGAAAGGCTAAGTGAGTAAATCTATGTTCCTCTTATTCACAAAATTTAATACGGATGAATAAAGAAAATTTTTCTCAAACTAAATGGAGAGTAAACTGAATAATTTGACTGCAGCTGAAGCAGCCGATGATAAGGTGTCTACGTTTTTGAACATGATTAGAGATGCTGCGAAGAACAAGTAAAATTTTCTAGACCCAATTCACAGTGATTTTAAAAGTTTGTTAGGGAAGATAAAGGGGCTGGCTCCAATCAATGATGTTAAGAATCGCATACGCTATAACTACACTCCATAAACCTACAAATAGATCTAAATCTTTTGTGGATTTGAGCATCGAAGAACGTTGGAAAAACTCTAAAGACAACAATATCAATAGGCACACTTTCACCTCCAAATGATAAAGATATTGAAAAATCATTTGGGGCTTTCAAATGTTACTCAGAGCTATGTTTAATCAGTAAAATATATCACTAAGCAAGCTACGGAAATGTTTTTAACTCTTTAAAGTTTGTACAAATAAGTACTAGAAAGAGGAACACAGTAGAAATACTAAAAGATCAAAATACTGTAGGCAAATGTTGCTTAATTGCATAAAAATTTCAGTTAGTTGAAGATTTCTGATTAAAATAATGTGACTTAGTATCGTTTAGATGCTATAAAAAAAATAGCCTAAAAGATAGCTGATATATAGAAGTTGTAACTGAGCTAATCAAATAGACTCATCTGCTGCATTAAAGATTTCTCTTAAAATCTGGATCCTTCTCTAAAGCAAAGTGTACTAACAGAGCTTACACAAAAATTTCAGTAAAAAAGTAAATAAATAACCACAAAAATCAGTAATAACATGTTCGATAGTCTAAACAGCAGTATCAAAATCTTAATAAACCTCAAATAAAACTTGAGTTTGCTCTAAAACTCAAACACTCTCAACTTGACGATCTAAAATATATAGAAAAATTTAGCTAGTATTGTAAATAGTAGAGTAAACCAAGCACTCCTTGAGATTAAGAATTCCTAGAACAGTGGTGAAATAGAAAAGTTTAACCAGAACCTAGCAGTTATTGAACAGATATAGACAATAGATATTCTCAATGAGCATAAGAAGATAACGAATATGAAAAATGAGTTATTGTTGCAAGCTGAAGCCAAATGCCGCTACTGCCTTTAATAGCTTCGTAGTATCCTCAAAGAAGATGATTTTGAAGCTGGCACTGGCAGAAAATTAGCAAATAAAAAGCAGGAAATCACAAATCTTTTAACAATCAAACCCATCCAATAAAAGCTGAAATACTAATTCGATATAAATATCAAAATAATGGCTAAAAAACTAAGAGATAACGTGGAATAATTGAGATAAACTTTGTAAAACCTGCAAAATAAGAGTTTACAGTAAAAGTAGCAGAATATTAATAAAATTCGTAAAGCAATGACTTTTGTGCGAAAATGTTCTTAAGCTTTAGGTAACTCAATTGAAGGATAATAGATCATAAAGAAAATCTGTGAATGGTTTCAGGATTATCTTAAGGATTAAGAGAAGATTTTCACTAATTTGAACATAAGATCGGGCAGGCTTTCACTTTAGACTTACAATAAAATCGAAGAGTCTGAAAAAAAAATAAGACTTTTTAAGAAAATTGGACAGATCTAACAAAATATAAAGTCGCAGCTGCTGCCTGTTGAGTAGATCTTTTATAAGCAATTGACTGAACCTTTTGTAAGATGCGAAAACAGCGATTTAACAAAAATAGAGGAGTAATATGGCTACAAAAATTTGCATTACAGCTTAGGCTAATTTTAGATTTTGCTTGAGTATTCTCACAAACTAAAGGAAATTTTGATTTCAAGCTAATTTGAGAAAATAACTACAATTTTAAGAGATAAGATATTACCGGCATTTAATAAAAAAATAAATTTACTATTCGACGATTCTCAGTTACTGATTCACGGAGATTATTTTTAAAAACAATAGAATGAGAAAAGACTGAAATGCCTAGTCTAAAATATGTTAGCGATTAGATAAAAACCTTACACAAGAGAACAAATCACTAAATTCTAGATATAAAAACTAATACTAGACGTTCAAAAACGGTTAGCTTAAACCTAGTAAGATATCAACCAGAAATTTGAAGAATTCAAGAAATCTGACTTCAATACCAAGATTTCTGGACTTCAAAGCTTAAGAATAAAATGCAGATCTTACCATTCAATATAAAAAATGTTACGTGGCCCAGATTCAACGCTTTTCAAAAAGCTAATGCAAACCATTACAGAAGAAGCATAAAGGCAACTTGAAAAGACTTAAGAATCAGCAAAATCCTTGTTTATTGGAGGCAAGCCTTCTTATATTAACTTTCGACAGATAAAAGAATATTATGAAAGTTTTAATCAAATGAAGCATTAGAACAAAAAACGCATGATAATTGACGAACTGCAGAAAATCCTAACATAAAAAAAACATAATCTTGAGGAGATTAGAAATTAATTGAGCTATTACCACTCCGAAATCATTTAGGAAGGCAGATTATTCAACATACTTTAAGATTTCAACTAGGCAGCAATACTTTAAGCAAGGCTACGTTAGATATTTATCAAGGAGGATCTAGATCAACTCATCGTCAATCATACAGTCTTGAACATTGTTTAGCAATAATTGATTAAGAATATCAAAGATTTCTTCTAAAAAATCAAACAAAACTTAGCTAAGTTGAGCCTAGCAGGCATTCAACCCAAAATAGCTAACTTTGGTAAAATAGAAGCCGCTCTGATGAAAATCAAGTAAAGCTTAAGCTAAGAAGGTAAAACTGAGATCACTTCTTTCATTTAATCTGCAAAAAAATAGCTTTCTTAGCTCATCAGACAGTTTTCCTAATCAAAAGACATTGTAATTTATATTTAGAGATAAACTTTGCGTACTTTATTGAACAGTTTGCTCAGTCAGGTTAATCTATACATAAAGAAAAAATATCGAAATGGAAACTACAAATAAATAGTAATCGATGAAGTGTTTATTTCATACTACTAATCATAAAAAAAGTAAGGGAGATAGAGCTAAATCAAAGAAGAAATATCTAATTACTTCAAAGATATTTTTGAACAACTCAAAGCACTTAATATCACTGAAAGCAAAATCAAGTAATTGAACAAAAAGCTTGACAATTCTATACAAAACTTGCCACTACCCTTGAAAAATGAAATTTCCTCCAAAAGGGTAGAAAACGAAAAGGAGATTATCAAAGTTAACTCGTAATTCATTAGCTCTTTAACCATTAACATTGAATCCAACGATCAGCAGTTTCAAAAGTTTTTCAATGAATTGAACAAAGCATTTAAGTAATCTTCTGATGGACTCCACTAAAGATTAATTAATAAATTTGAAGTAATGTGTGAAGAAAAATCACTTGCTTCTAAAAATTTGGTTTAAAGGATAAATTTCATAAGGAAGTACTTGGTTAAAAATTTCAAGAATTTCAAGGAAATGATTCTTGAAGATCAAGCAATAAAGAAGAAACTGAACAATATCTTTAACGAAGAGTTCAAAATACTAGTCTCAACATCAAAACAAATACTTTAGAAGCTTTAAAAAATAATAGCATCAGACCATCTCAAAAATGATTAGAATTAAGAAAACGAAATAAAAGCAAGTATTTAAGAGGGTTTCTCAATCTTAAGTATTCTATTTTAAGCAGATTATGATCTTTTTGATAATAGCAGCTACTACAAAAAACTGATTATCAACACCTTCAGCTAAAATCTGCCCTACATTGCTAAAGTTTACAAGTAAAGGCTTGCTTTAAAACCTCAGATTGTTTCCTTTGCATCTCCTGACACTTTAGACTCTGAAAAGATTAAAAGTTTGCAAGACTTTTTATTCGGTGTTGAAGCCTCTGGCAAAATTGTGGATGAAATTAAGTCAATTCTAAAGAATTTCAATTTTGACTCTGAACAAGCTGAGTTAAAAGCACAAAAATAGAGTTTTCTCAAGCTTGCCGACTATAGAGAAAAGTTTGTAGCTTATAAGGAACAAATTAAATCTATGACTTAAAATATCAAATCTTTTGAGTTCAACAACGAGATTAAGAAGAACTGGACTGAAAAAGAGATAACTTAGGATTTAATCAAGTTAGATACAATGCTTTAAATTTTAAGATAAAGGCAAGACTTCATCAACACAGTTATTATCAAAGATAAGCTAGAAAGCTTTAATTTCAGTAGACTTGAGAAGACCATCTCAGAGTAATATGAAAAACTATTCAACAAGTCTTAAGAATAGGTTACCAACATCTTCTTAGACTACAATTATACCTAATCCATCTCTTTAAATGTCTTCATTTCAATCACTAGAATAGCAATGGAAAAGAAGATGAACTTTGTCTAGCATATTGTCCTGTCCACAAAATACAAACATCTTATAGAAAGGCTAAAAAGTTCATTTGAGGCTATCCAAAACTAATGCGTACAAAGTTTAACTTCTGCCCTCGAGATAAAGGCTCAAATCGAAAAAGAAATATAAGAGGATAATAAGCAAAGAGATATATAAATCTATGACAGTAAGCTCCAACTATCTAAATAAAAATAAAACAAGAGTAAGTCTTTGATCAATTAAATCGATTTAGTAATTGCCAATGAAACTGATGAGGCCAACAAAGATGCACTCTAGAAAAAGAAAAAGGTTTAGTTGAACTCTATTGACAAATAAATCGATTTGGCTTTGTAGGAACAATTAGATAGAATATCAAAAAAACATGAAGATATTCTTGCATAAAAAAGAAGCAGTCTATGCCCATTTTTAAGTAAACTCGTAGAGAACCTAATTCTTTATAAGAAGGCAGCTTTAGACATAACCTATGACAGCAAAAGGCAAAATGATAATTTGGAAGCAATAATTGATACTATTCCTAAGGGAGGCTCAAAGTTTGTATCTTTACTTATTGATGCTCTTTAAAACAACGAAAAAGATAAAAACAACCTTGGAAAAGTTCTCCTAAATAGTTACAAAGTATTCTCAAGCTATGTTATCAAGATAAGGAATAGAGAAGTTAAAGGCAGTGATATCAAATATGTTATGTAGCATGTTAGAGCGCTGTAAGCCAATATGAAAGTTAAATTATAAAAGCAAGAATTAGATACTATCGCCAGAGAGTTTAAGAACTTTCAAGAATAGTTTGAATAGATAAAGCAAATGTATCTGAAATAACCCGAAAAAAGTACGATTTTTACTGTTGCAAATATCTGTAGAGATTTAGGTAAAAGGCTTAAAGACGATGAGTACTTTTATGGACAATAGGACTCCAGTCTCAAAATACCTTTGTTAGCTAGTATCTTTGGGTTATGGACTATCATGAAAGCTGAAAAATACGAAAAGTAAATAGAATTTCCTGTTTAACCTCATCCCACTCAAATAACAACTTTGATCTTGCTCCTTGGAATATCAAAAGTGGTTCCTAGATTGTAAAATCGTTTAGCCCAAGTAGGAACAGGCGAAGGAAAGTCAATCGTCCTTGCAGGATTATCATGTTATTTGTCCTTAGTAGGATTTCAGGTGAGATGTGCCTGCTATTCTTCATATCTTAGCGTAAGGGATCAAGAAAACTTCAGGTAACTCTTCTAAATTCTGCACATTTAAAACCAAGTGAAGTACGGCACTTTTAATGAGCTTTGCGAGGACATTTTAAATAGAGATAGCAATTTCAAGTAAGAGGTTTATAAACTGCTTCTCAGACCAGACGGAATGATGCAGAGGTACTTAGGCTTTCTTGGTTTCGGGAAAATCAATATAAATCTCCAATCCGAGCAAAAAACTATTCTTATCATCGATGAAGTAGATGTTTTCTTCGAGGGCAACTTCTTCGGAAAAAGCTACTGCCCCGCAATTACTCTGCGAGATCCTTCCATTAAGAATCTTTTAGAGTATGTTTGGTAGTAGGTCTAAAAGAACAGAGATCATTTCGCCCTTGAAAACATTAATAAAATTTTTGATAGCTAGTAATTTAGAGCAGTAGTCAACAGATTCAGGTGTCTTTAGCCCATTCTGAAAAACCAGGTACATGGTATGGTTTCAGGCGCATTTAGCTACAAGCACGACTACTTCATAGTTGATAACAAGATTGCCTACAAGGATAATGATAGCATTTCTCCCAGCTTAAGTTACGGATATAAAACTGTGTTCGCCAATCTATATGAGTACAAAAGAGGCAATGTTTCCAAGCTTAGCTACGAAAATGCTTTGGAAATAAGTTTAGCTATTGCTGAGTTTAGCTATGCTTTGCTTCCTGGATACTTTAGAAACATAATTGGTGTGACAGGTACTCTTTAAGTCATGCCTGCATTTAAAAAGCTGTAATTAAAGAACAGATATCAGGTCACTTAGCAATTTATAATTCCCTCAGCCTTTGGAATGTAAAGGAAACGAGAGTAGATGTATTTTATAGTGGAATCATCTCAGTTTTATGACAAAATAATTGAAAGAATCTAGACGGTAACAGATCGTCGACCTATTATTGTTTTCTTCAAAACCGCCAAGGAATTGAATGAATTCGCATGCTGCCCACAATACGAAAAGTTTTTGCCAAGAACATTCAATTTGACAGAAGAACACCATGCTTCAGTTAGAGATGCAAGGATAATCCGAGCAACCAATGCTTTCATTATAACCCTAATGACTAACTCTTTCGGCCGAGGCACCGATTTTATCCTTTTTGGAAAAGAAATCAAGTAAACTGGCGGATTGCATGTGATCCAAACGTTTATTTCCCATGACTAATCATAGGAAGTACAAATCAAAGGCAGAACTGCTAGGCAGTCGAATAGAGGCTCATACGACTGTATAATCAATGAAAGCACTCTAGAAGAAATCGGACTGAATGCTTAAAACGTTCCTAAAGATGCTAGTTCAGATACAATTCATCAATTATTGTTCGAAGGTCGAGAAAAAAATATGCAAAAGTTGTCTGATTCAACTCTAGCTTAGTTGGAACAATCTGATAGAAAACATGCTAAGACTTTGGAAATTTTTGATAGAGAAAACCTCAGCCAAGCTGAAATAGTGAGATATATTGGAGAACTTAATGGTTATCCCTAACTTAGGGATACAAACGTTAGGACCATATTAGGTTTAGATGCAACTGGCTCTATGAGTAAAGCTTTAGCGAGAACATGCTCAATCATTGGAGAGGCATTTACGCGAGCTTACGAAGTCCTGAAATAAGAAAAAGTATAAGGAACTTTCTAGATTAAGATTGTAGTCTACAGAAACTACAATAGCAACTATGAATAAGTCATTCAAAGCACAGCCTTTGAAAATACATCAAACAGTTTAAAAATATTCTTACAGAATGTTTAAGCAAAAGGAGGATGGGGAAATGAAGCAATTGAGCTTTTCTTCCAGGCAGCAAATAAAGAAGAAAAAGTTGATCAACTCATTTTGATTGGTGATGCCCCATGGAATACCGAATTTTAAGTAAGAAAAAAGAGAGAAAGAAAAGGAGAAAACTATTGGAATGGCTACAACCTGCCATTAACTACCGTTGAAGCTGAACTTTAGAAAATTCTGGCAAAGAAAATACCAATTCATACATTCCCACTTTATGCCTAGGATGCTTTTCGACAGCTCAGTGAAAAAACAGGGGGAAGATCTTCACACTTTTAAGTGGATCATCCGCTAGCAGCAGATCAACTGACTGGTTTTGTCGTTGAGAACATTTTGAAGATTTTAGGATAAAAATCAGGACAGACTAACGCAGCTGAACGTCTTGTTCAAACATACAGAAAGCTCTATAAATGAAAAATGATTGCTGGATAGAAATTATCATTTAATATTACAAGCTAAATAAATTTTCCTGATATTTGTTGATCTTTAACAGATGTGCCCATAACGAGATAGCTATCTCTTCAAATGAATCCGCGAATAATGCGCACATTTGCGCCTACTTTTGCCACCTGATCAGAAATACTCAGATTTAATTCTTTAAATGGTTAAATAAAATGATATCACATATTTTTAAAATCAATTACTAGATTCTAAAGCATGTCTAACCTCTAAAGTTTTTAAGAAATACTTTTGGTCGATGAAAAAACAATTCCCAATGTGTAATCCTAAAGCTCCAACAATAAATGGGAAGATATCGGAGGCAAATCCGATTATCTTTTAAACAAGATAAATCAAGAAGAAGTTGCACCTGTGAAGATTTAGATAAATGTGATCAAAAGTTAATTAATTGAAGAAGACTTACAAAAATAGAACCTTGGAAACATTTAATTGTAGGCAGAAGAAATACTCTTAAAAGAAGAGAAAGTTCAGCAAAATAGCATCCTTGAAAAACTTGGCTAAACCACTTCTGTTTTAAATAGTTCTGATAACTCTGTGAAGGAATTTGAAATTGAAATAGGCAGAAAAATATATACTAACTTCAGAGAAAAGTGGTAAAAACCAGCCGAAGTGAAAGCAGAACCTACCGACAAAATGAGATAAAAAGCTTTGGTTGCTTCTGAAGCTAAATAAACCAAGCCTGATTTTAGCTAAAAGAAGCCTGTTAAAAGGAATGAGCAATTGATCGCTTGTCAAAGAATGCGTTAAAAAGTATAAGCTCCAGTCAAAGATCCTAAAAAAACCAAAACCGTGGAGAAACTACCCTAGAAGCTCTTTTAAGAATAAAAGCCTGAAGATTAAGAATTCATAGCTCAAACAAGAACTAAATTCAAATATTTCTTTGATTAATGCATGTGTTAAGCTCCGTAATTCACTTGTCCTGAAGGTTATTAAGCCAAATTTGTGTGCGCCTCCAAGTAATGTCAATAAAATTCAAACATTTGCTCAGAAGCTAGGTGTCAATGTCAGCAAAAGCACAAAAACTGCATATTAAAGCTGATGGTTTAGATGTTTGTTGATCAGCTCAACCAAAATCTAGAAAGGCAAAGAGAAATAGCATTCGAATTGTTCCTCTTTTAAGAAAAAATCATCAACAACATTGAAAAAAATAGAAATAAGATGAAAAAACTCTTACTCTTTCAAGGCATGGGCACCTAAAAATATGCTTAAGTTCAAAAAGATGATAAATAACCACATATATCATTAAAAGGTTCCAATATACTGGCAACGATTGACCAGTTTTACTAATAAAAGAAATATGATGCAAACAGACTTGAATTCGTCCAAAAACAACTAAAAGAGGAAAAAAAGAATGTTTCTAAAATTCTGTAAAGCACAGCCACTCTTGTCTTGAAGAAGTATAACAAGGAGTAACTAATACAGATTCCTTCTCATTTGATATTAAATAAGCCTTAAATCAAATACGTTTTGGAGCAGTTGAACTTTCCCAAAGAGATTAAGCTCCTTTATCGAGCTTCAGAACATGAGTTCAGTCTTCCGAAGTATCACAAACTTTGCAGTAATGTCGAGAATACACTTACCATCATCAAAACAGAGCACTAGAAGCTGATTGGAGGCTTTACTCCTATAAAGCTCAGCAGCAAAATCGGAAGAGATAGAAGTAACAAAACCTTTTTGATGGCCATTAGCTTAAAGGAAAAGTTAGAACATATTCATTCGGGAGAAAGTGCGATTCACTATGACAAAGAACTAGGCCCATGCTTTGGAGGACTTTATGAACAAAGAGATATCTAAGTCTTCCAATAAAATGGAGTTTTGTCCTGCATCACCAACTTCCCAAGCACCTACAATTGGAAGAGACATTTCTTGCCATCTCAAGAAAGTTGGAGATTTTTGACGGGAGTTTCGGAAGGAAAAAAATGTAGAGTCATGGACTTCGAAGTCTTCAAAATCTAGTTTAGAGAATGATCTGATGATCTAATTTGAAAGCTACTTTTTTATAACTTTATTTGATAATAAGATTACTCATTCTTTTTGAGCAATTTGAAATAAAATGAATATTTTAACAGAAAGTTGCTTCCTCCTAGTTTCAGCAGATAATATGATGTTAACTTTCATTCCTAAAAGCATACAATCCTAAGCAGCATTTCTTTGAAAATGTAGGATCAGTTAATTCAAATATTAAATATGCAAGAGATTTATCTGCATACTGGCTATCTTTCTATTTAGTTACTCTTGGTGGTCTCCTAATACCCTTCTATGCTTAGGAGACAGCAAAAGACCAAACTTATTTCTCATTCACCTTCATCAGCAGATCAATAGCTTTCGTTTTCAAGTATAATTTTGAGCAAAAATTTTGTTCATTAGGACACTACCCCTAAAATAATTACATATAGGAGCAATCGCTAGGAAAGTTAGTTTCAGGTGGTTACTTTTTGAATGATTAGATAGATATCTTTCAAGTTCTAGTTATTGGTAAGTTTCTGGTTGAGGTTTCAAACACTACTATTTGTTATTAATTTTTCATGTCAACAGCGGATAAAATACACTACTGCTCTATCTACATCATGATAGTTACAGGCTTTTACGTATCATCATATGGTCCACTTATTCCCTTCTACTCCAAAGCAACCGGATTAGATTAGACCCACTTCTCTTACATTTTTTTCGTCAGATCAATCGCAAATATCCTGGGAGGATCCCTCATAAAAACGCTTTTCAGATTATTCAAGATAAAGTCACTCCTCATAATTATGCTCTCGGCTATGTCCCTTTCTTTACTAGTTTGCAGCTTTTCTGCTTCCACTCCTAATCTGGTCATCAATCTGTTCATTGGTTCTATCAACTATGTTATGCTCAGCATCGTGGTCATCAGCTTCAACTTCATCATTTTCTAGAAGGAATAGGCCTAGAAAAAGATCCAGATCTTGGGATTTTTGTTCGGCCTTGGTGCTTTTCTTGGCCCCTTCTTTATAATGTTCTTATAATTAGCTGCATACAAATTTCTGTCAGTGGCCATTTTGCTCCTCGTTCCTTTCTACTACAAATTGCCTCTCCCTGAAATCAACATCAACTATGGAACAGTCAAATAAACGAACATAATCAGCAGAAAGTCAGAACTGCTCGTCTGTGGCCTCATGCTTATTCATTCTACCCTGGAAATCGGAATCGGAAGCTGGATTCCCACCTACGCCATCAAAGCTGGCATTACAAGCATTGAGCGTTCAGGCATATACAGTATGCTCTTTTGGCTGCCCAACTGCATTTTCAGGCTCATATGGATCTACATTCCTCTCGATTTTCACAGCAAGTTGAAGCTGATCGTTTATTCTTTGGCTGGATCTACAACAATCTTGCTTTTGCTGCAATCTTTTGATCTGTACCAAGCTGTGTGTATCTTTGGCCCCCTTACAACGGGAATCTTACTTTCGAATTTGTATGTGTTTATACTGGCGATTCCTACCCAGAATGGCTATCAATTTACAGGCTCAAACAGTGCTAACTTAGTTATGGCCAACAGTTTGGGCTAAGGATTGCTAATAACGCCTATCGGGTACAGCTTAAGCTATTTTGGATTCAAAAGCTTTGTAGTTATCGAATGGCTATTTGCCATATTAATGTGCTACATTCATAACATGGCAATGTAATCCCTGCAGAGAAAAAACGTGTAACAAACTAGTATAAAACTGTTAGATAGCTAGTCTTGCGAAGGGCAGCCCAAAAATAGCAAGTAATGATTTTATTAATTTATTAATGTTTCTTTACACAGATAATACTCCATCGAATTTCAAACTTTACACTGGAAGATATCATCAAAGTTTTACTCACTTTATCAGCCTGTGCTCAAATACACGCAAGCATAAAAAATTTAAATAATCGTAATAATAGATGGGTTTTTCAATTCAGATGAATGATTGCTCGAGATAGATCAGTATGCTTTATCCAGTTTGGGTGTCATAATTTTTGTTCGGTACTTGCTTCTTTGAATTTCTTACAAACTCTAGATCATGCCCCTAGTTGGTATCTCACTCAACCCCATATCCACAGAAAGGTCTTCATTCGGCATCATATTTTCCTGAGATATGTTATATTCCGGAACCTTTGGCTTTTTCCTGTAGAGTTTCTTATAATTGCCCTAGAAGCTGTTCAAAACCTGGTTGCTATTGAAGAGTTATTGATCTATCTCATCCAGAGTTTATTCCCCTGTTCTGTTCGGATTAGCCCGAATATCTTCCTATTCTTATTTGGGGCCAAGAGGGGCGACTATGTTTTCCTACTTCTTACAACAGCCCTTCCCATAGAAGTTGTTTATCAAGATGGTCAAGCTCATTCCCAGGAAACCAGCCATCTGTAAGTAGTTCATTACGATCAAAGCGAAAGCTGGCACTAGTCTCGAAGATTCAGGCTTGAGAATCGAAAGTGTGAGTATGGCAACTTGTATGGTGAAAAGAAGCTAGAAAAGCCTCACGAATATTTTGATGTAAAAGCGATAGGGACAGTAGCATAAGCTGTAAACGCAAAATAAAACTAAGACCGCAAGCGATGAGATAATTTGGATAAAAGGACTATACGAGAAGAAGACTAAAGAGAGAGAAATTAAAATTGAACGCAGCATTGTGAAGGGCATGAACAGTCTTGAAAGGGCTGACGTCTTTTTACTTTGCTCAAAGCAAGCAAACAGCACCATAAACTTTTTGCTTTACTCCTTCTTGCCTTTATACGTAATACAGATGAAGATCAGTCTCAAAAGGTAAAAGAAGTAGTAGGCAAGGATGAGGATTGAGAATGAAAATTTGACATAGTTAAGCTTCTCAAAACTGGTGAGCTGTATTTTTAATGAGGCAGGACCATAGAATGAGATCTCGTTTATGGTGAGTAGATATATGATGATGAAGAAAGACTATCTGAGGAAGCTGTTTATTTTGCTCAGAATAATGTAAGCTGTGCTCTTCTTTTATTCTTTTCCAGAGTTGAGTTTTGAAAGAATGCATAAGAAAACAATAACCAATACCCAGGCAGCAACAATCACAAGGAATGTAACAAACGCCCAATCAAAAAGATACTGGCATGTACCGCCTCGCATGTACAGCGATTCCATTTGCTGTAAATATGCTGCTTCTAGTCTTCTCCCAAACGGATCTTGCTTCTTGCTTGATTATCTCCCCAAAAGCGAGTTCAGATAGGTGTTGGGCGAACTTTCACTATATTTTTATAAAACGTTGTCAGTTTGAGCCACAGCCGAGGCGTTGAGATAATAAAAATTGCCGTATTGTTGCTGATATGTGACTGTGAAGAGGGATCCCATAAGATTCATGGATGCCAGACCTGTGAGCACGGCAGTATAGGTGGCTGCAGACGTCGCAGATATGAGCGTTTAGGTGGCTTTTTGTAGAGCTACGTAAGACTCGGTGTCGCATGTGCCATTTCCCAAATCAACTGAACCTTTCCAGCAATCACAATATCCTTGCACCGCCATGGATGAGGTATCTCCGCGATATTGATTACAGGCGATACAGGAACTGAAGCTAACGTTCGTACAGGTTTTGCAGTTAGGGTGGCAAGGCACTTACTTTCCTTGGCTCATCAAAAAGCCAATTTTAGTACAGAGTTTATCGAGGGATAGGTAATATCCATCAACACAGGAATCGCAGGTCCCATTGGTACAAGATACGCAAATGGTAGGACAGGCCTGGCACTGACCATTAGAAAGTTAGTAATTGATGGGACAGTTGCTCAGACAGCTTCCGTTGAAAAAGATGTATCCGCTTTGGCAACTCAAACATCCAGCCGATGTTAAATTCACGCAGGTTGCGCAGGGAGAAATGCAGGCAATGCAGCGAGATTCGACTACTATGTGGGTTTGGTCTGTTGGGCAATTTCCGACACATTCGAAGTTGGCGTTAAGATAGTAAGTGGCTGAGCAGGTGATACAAATCAGTGCGGATCGGTAGACGCAAGAGCTGCAACTCTGAGGACAGGCCAGACATTGCTTGTTATATGCGTAAGTAGCAATGGGGCAAGAGCCGAGACAGGAACCATTGGGTAGAAGATAGAAAGAGGAAAGGCAAGAAGTGCAGATAGTGGGTGATAGGCAGGTGAGGCAGTTGTTGACGCATGTGGTACAAACGGAAGATGAAGGGTATGTGGTATTGGGGCAGGTGTTGACGCAGTACCCTGAATAGTAGTAGTTGTTGCAGGTGACAGTTGTGGTTCTACAGGAGGAGCCGATAAGAGTATAGCCTGTAACACAGGAAGTACAGTTCAATGTCGATCCACCATTACAGGTCGAACACGGCGAAGGACACACCTGGCAAACCGCGCTCCCGTTATCATAATAACCCCCACTGCACAGACAGCTATTAGTAGTCGAATTGTAACTTCTGAAGGCGGTTGTGGAGTCACAACTCAAGCAGGATGAATTGGTCGAGTTGAAACATGTGAGGCACACAGAGTTGCAGGCTGCGCATACTAAGGTTGAGGTCTGGTACATGCCGTCGGGACATACACAGGAGGTTGAAGATAGGATGGTTCCGTGGGTGAGGTTGCAGGTCAGACATGTAGAGGCACTGCCGGAACAAGTTTGGCATCTCACATCGCAAGACGAACAAGTTACGCCATTCAGGTAATAACCCGGGCTACAGAGACATTGGCCACTACTGAGGTAGCTGCCAGCAAAGCAAGAGGTGCAATTAGTCGAACTTACATCACACGTAAGACACTGCAGCGCACAGGGAGTGCAGGCCCCCATATACTAAAATGTGGAGTTTTGGCAGACGCAGAACCCAGTTGCATTGCGCACTCTCAGACTTTGGCATGTCAAGCAGCTATTGTTGTTGGGACCCGTACAAGTGACACAGGAATAGTAGCAGGCCACGCAGAGTGAGGTGCCGTTGTCGAAGTAGTTGGCGTTGCAGGGACAGGAGTAAGCGAGGGAGTTCAATGTCCGGAAGTTGTTTGGGTCGCAGCTCAAACATTGAGAGTAGAACGAACAAGTCAGACATTTGGGGTCGCAGAGTTGACAGACTGAATGCGTGCCGTCATCGTAGTAACCTGCACTGCAGATGCAGGATCCATTCGCCTGCAGTGATCTGTAAGAATTGAGCGCGCAGAGAGTACAGGCAGTGGCGTTGGTGCAAGTAGAGCAGGTGTAGTAGCAGCTAGGACAGACGATGTTGGTGTTGTCGTAATAGCCGGACAAGCAAGGGCAGGAGGAGCCGGTGAAGTTGCGGTTAGCGTTGGAGTAGCAGGACTGGCAGGTGGTGGCTGAGCCGGAACAGGTGAGGCAGGTGTAGCTGCAGGCTTGGCAGAGGCTGGAGGAGTTGAGGAAGGTGCCCAGGTTGCAGAGGCAGAGATTACTTGCAGAAAGGTAGCGGTCAGACGCGCAACTCGTACAGAACGTGGCGCTATTATTGCAACTAGCACACGGCGCAGTACACGCCGAACAAACAGCAGCCCCCACATCGAAATACCCACTCACGCAAACACATTGCCCCGAACTGATGTTTCTATGGTTGTTGACAAAGTCGCAGGTCAAGCAATTGGTTGCGGTCGTGCAGGTGAGGCACTTGATATCGCAGGCCGCGCAGAGGAGTGTTGCGTTATCGTAGTAGCCAGCCGAACAGAGGCAGCTGCCAGCAGGGCTGCCTGAGAGATATCGCTGGTACAAAGGGTTGCAGGCCGTGCAGCTAGAATTCAGCCCGTTTGTGCAGTTGAGGCAGCCTGAGGCACAAAGTTGACAAGTGGGTGTACCATTGTCATAATAACCGGCACCACACAGGCAGCTCCCCGATGAGAAAGTTCGATTGGTCGCGCAGGTCATGCAGCTGGTGTTGGAGATAGCCGAGCAGGTGACGCAGGAGTAGTGGCAGGCAGAGCAAGTCCCGTTGTAGTATACGTCGATGTAGCCGATTGACGCACAGAGGCAGCTCCCGCTGGAGAGATACCGTCCTGGTAAATTATGGCAGAGGCTGCAGTAAGTGGAACTCCCTAGGCAGGTAAGGCAAGTAGGCGAGCAGACTTGGCAGACAGGTACTCCCACGTCCACGTACCCCGGACTACAGCTGCATGCCGAGAGAGTGGTATCCAGAGTTCGGAAAATGGCCGAGCTGCATGAAGTACAGCTGAATTGCGTCCCGGCCGTGCAGGTCAGACAATAAGGGCTGCAGAGGGTGCATACATCGTTGAGGTCATAGTAGCCACTGTTGCAGGAACAGGTGGAGCCGTTGATGGTCCTAAGCGAGGTAGAGGAGCATGAGAGACAGTTTCCGCTGGATGGGCCGTTGCAGGTGTAGCAGGTGGAGTAGCACTTCTGGCAGATAGGTATGCCGCTGTCGTAGTAGCCCACCCCGCAAGTACAGGTACCGTTGCCAGAGTTGTACGTACGAAGCATGATCACGCTGTCGCAGCCGGTGCAGTATGTATTGGCGCCCCAGCAGGTCACGCAAGAATATAGGCAGAGTGCGCAGGTCTCTGAGTTGGTGGAGTTGTCATAGTATCCAGCCATGCAGCCGCAGGTGTAGTTAGTCAGAATATTGCGAAACCTTGTGGCGTTGCAGGAGAGGCAGTTGGTGTTGCCGGTAGCATTGCAGGTCGCACTGCCGCAGGTGTAGTAGCAGCTCGAGCAGGTCTACGCCCCACTATCATAGTAGCCAGGATTGCAGTTACAGGAGTTAGAAACGAATGTTCTGTAGCTACTATTGCTGCACGTAAGGCAGGCTCCTCCCCCTGACCCCGAACAAGTCTAGCACGCATAGTAGCATTTGGGACAGACCACACTAGTCCCATCATCATAGTACCCTCCACCACTATCGCAGGCACAGACCCCCGCAACAACCACCCTGTTTTGGTTGGAGTAGCAGGCCGTGCAGTTGCTGGAAGTGACGTTACACATGTAGCAGTAGGTGCCGCAGGGCAGACAGTAGCGAGTGGCGTTGGCGTACTGTCCGATCCAGTTGTTGCAGGTGTCAGTGCAGGTGTTGGCATTGTAGCTGTAGTACAAGTAGGGGGCAGTGTTGGGACAGTAGAAGGTTTGGATGGTGAAGCCCGAAAAGCCCATAGTGAAGTGGTTTTGGTTGTTGCCGGTGAAAGAGAAGCTTACCGAGATTGCTGAGTTAGAGGTGCTGTAGGTTGGGGTATCAAATGCTACGGTGTTGCTTGGGTTGCCCGACCAACTCGCAATCATCCGGTCGAACCCGTAGAAGAACATCTGAGTGTTATATGGAGAGTTCATGGTCACATAGGTGGATCCTGTGTTGAAAGAACTATTGGAGATAGGGTTGGAACTGACGCAGAATTGATAGTAGTAGTAGCATCCCACGAAATACCTGCCGTACATTATGTTTCGGTAAGTCGCGATATTAATGGTCGCAGGCTCGAACGCCACATAGTAGAACGACACCGCGTTAACCTACGCCTCCCCATACACAATTATCTTCAGTGAAAAGGAACTCGTGATGCCGCTGCTGGTCGACGGCTCCAGACTTATTCCCTGGAAGTGGTCAACATTGGGACTACCCATCGAGTTGACATTATAGCCGGCAAGAAAGGTCAGCACGTTGCCGTTGTTTTTGGAGTTGTAGGGAACCGTGGTGGTGGAGTTTCTGCAACTCAGTGACTAGCACAGTGGCGGGACAAGTAGAGCATAGTTATTGATGGCCTGGGTCGTCGCTAAATGATTGCTAAGGTACTGAAGGTGAGAGAAACGTAGTTAATGTCCAAAAACTGGCTGCTTGACACCAGATAGCTGATTCTCATATTGGTAATTGGGTTGCTATTGCTGGACACACTCACATTCATGATCAAAGCTGAAGCATTAAGACTGATGATGTATTGCTGCCAGCCGTTTTGGTTGTTATCGAATTGGTATGACATTCCGGCGATAGCGAGAGAACCGTTGAGGGAGGCCGTCGACATCGCCCAGTTATAGGTTACTGTGAAGAGACTGGATGAAGAAAATGAGGCCGTGATGATGTTGCTGATTCCAGTCTGGTACGTAGGGTCGGGCTGGATTGGTGTGGGGTAGGAAGTGCTGCCGTTGGCGACTGAGATAAGAAACACAAGCAGAAAGAGGCCAGACAGTGATCTAGAGCCAATCATTTAAGATATCATGAAATAATGAAATGCTTAATACAGGAACAGAATCGGCTTATTCTGAACCAACTCAGCTGAATGCTATTTGGAATATCAATGGAGATCGATCATAAAAAAGTTATGTTCTGGGTGTTCCTGTTTACGCGATCCTGTCTCTAGCCCTCCTCCAGGTGATTGTGAGCCTATCTTACGGTTTTTAAGTTAAGATAGTTATTTCCTATCGCTGCACTTCGTCCGCCTTCATCGAATTGCTAATCCGGCGAGGACTTTTCTCGAAAGGTTGTACTCACTTTGGTTCCGTTCTACCTCATTTTATAAAGCTATTTTAGCTTCTTGTTGTATTGTTTATCTGCCCTTCCGTGCCTTTGCGTATAAAAAGTCATAAAGTTATTATCTTTCTTTTGTGGAGTTTTGATGGCTTGTTCCTCAATGCTTCTTTCCGAGTGTAGACTTGCATTATACAAAGATTTGATTTTTTACTTCTTCATGGTTTACTATCCAACCTTTGGATTCTTAATTTACCCTTGACTTACTTTGCGAGACTGATATTGGTGTTGTGTCCTGCTAGATAGGGTCTTTCTTTGGTTGATAGGGGTGGAGAGTTTGAAGCGGTTTAGTTCAAAGTTTGATTAGACCTGTTCCGGCAGCCCTATTAGCTGAGCTAGAGGCAGCAGAAACTCACCAAATTTGGGCTCAAGGTATTTATGCTCATCATACTTCTGGATTCTGGTAATAATTTTTTCGTAGACCCTGCATTTCGTCTAAGAAATCTGGTTTGGGATGATGCATTCAAGCAGATGCGAGATGAGAGTGCGTATAAGTTTGGCCAGCAGCTGGTTATAGTTGGTCTCGTCTTTGCGTGTGGCGAATCCACTATAAACAGACATATG
>Ga0316217_10000782_pt1 | contig 43986 bp, 35 predicted proteins | sample 1anoAmetaG_FD_203633 | JGI IMG/M metagenome (GOLD analysis project Ga0316217, IMG submission 203633) | Freshwater microbial communities from Trout Bog Lake, Wisconsin, USA - 1anoA | ecosystem: Environmental > Aquatic > Freshwater > Lake > Hypolimnion/Profundal zone | place: USA: Wisconsin...
TGACGTTGGCGGGAACGCCGTCGGGCACGAGCGGCTGGCTGATGCCGGTCGCCCCGTTGACCTGGGCCGCCGTGGCCAGTTGCGAAATGTCGAAAGTATAGCTGCCCGTGGGTGTGCCGGAAGCGGTGCTGGCCGTGGCGACTGCGGAATTGGAGCTGGTGGCGACCACGCTGTTGAAATAAGAGGGATCGGTCAAGGTCAGGGCGTCATTTTGGAGCGTCAATAGATCGGTAGAAATGGTGGCATAGGCGGTTTGTTCGGCGGCAATGGTGGTCTGTTCGGCTTGCCATTGGGTCTCCGGAGCCCGCTCGGCTTGGGCCAGCTCGGTCACGATGGTGGTCCAGTTCATGCCCGAGGCCAGCCCGGAGATGGCGAGTTGCGAGGGCGTTAGGCTGCTACTGGTATGGGATGCGCTGCTGACGCCAAGGAGTGAGCCAGTTGCCATAATTATGCTTTTGTCTTTTTGTTCACTTAAAAACGTTATTTAACAAACCACCAGGCTCTGTCCGCTCGCACAACAAGCTCGGACGGCGCGTGGCGCCGTCCGAGCCGGACTCTGAATCGCTTGACGGACCGCTCTTAACTCAGGAGCTTGAGCATGGATTGCGGCATCGAATTCGCCTGCGCCAACATCGCCGTGCCGGACTGGACGAGGATGTTTTGCTTGGCGTAGTTGGTGCTTTCGTGCGCGATATCCACGTCCACGATCCCGCTGTTGGCGGCCGAGAGGTTGTTGCTCAGCGAACTGAGCTGGTTGTTATAATACCCCAGTGTTTCTTCATTGGAGCCAATGCTCCCGCGGTCAATCGCGACCTGGCTGATGGCGGTTTCGGTGGCGGTCCTCGCTGTGGCCGCGTCGCCGGTGGTTTTGAGGTCGGCTCCAGTCGCCGCCGAATAAGTGGCATTGCCGGACGTGAGGTCAACCCCCACAGTCGCATACACGCCGCCTTCACCATCGGTGGTGACGTTTTGTGATTTGCCGTCGAACAGGTTCACCCCGTTGAACTGCTGGGTCGCCACCGTCTTGATGTAACTGCCCAGGGTCTGATACTCCTGATTATACAGCGCGCGGTCAGAGTCCGTCTTGGTGACGTCCTGCGCCGAGACGGCGAGTTCGCTCATGCGCGACAACGCCGTATTTACTTGTTGCAGATAGCCATCCTGCGTTTGGTTGAATGAGATGGCGTTGTTGACGTTGTTTTGGGCGGCCCCGGTGCGGGCGATTTGCGAGGTCAGCTTCATCGAGACGCCAAGACCGGCGCTGTCGTCGGCGGGCGAAGTAACCTTCGATCCCGAGGACAGACGCGCAAGCGACTTGCTCAAGTTGTTGCTGGACTGCATAAGCAGACTGGCAGCGTTTAATGCGGATGTGTTTGTGCTAATGACCATAACTGACTCCTTCCATGAGTCACCCCTTGCGGGGTTGTGGATGTTTTGATACGCGGCATCCCTGCCACGGAGCGGACCTTGTATAAGGGCGTCCACCCATGTTCTCCCTCCGGCTGTCTGCGGTCGCCGGGCACCGTTTCACCTTCAACTATCGGCGCCGAACGCCAACACTTGAGGGTGGAAAATTTTTGAGGCGTTTTCCACCAGGCAGCGGGTTCTCCGACGGCGTGTTTGAACCGGCGGAACCAACTGCACTGACGAACCTATATCGGCGCCAACCGCCGAAACTTGAGAGTGGAAAACTTGCGGGCTTTTTTCCACCCGGCAGCAGGTTTCCCGACGGCGTGTTTGAACCGGCGGAGCCAACTGCACTGACAAACCTATATCGGCGCCAACCGCCGAAACTTGAGGACGAAAAATTTGCGGGGTATTTTCCCCCCGGCCGCAGGCTTTCCGCCGGTCTGTTTGCGCCGGCGGAAAAGGCTGCGTTGATGGAGAAATGGAAAGCGGCGAACAACCACCGCGCCGACACGCCGGGCTGCCGGCGAAAAACCTCAGACCCGGAGCGGATGCGACTCGCGGTGTCCGTGTTTGTCTCCGGGCTGCATTTTCCGGAGGCGGCTGGCGGCATGGTTTTCATGGTGCGTTGGCGTTGCTTGAAAAAGGCGTGGTGATTGTTCGCGCTAGTTGCCAGTTGGCTCCTTCCCCGGTTGCGGACTCTGATTCGTCCTTGGTCGGGGCCCGGACGGCTAAGGCCCGCCGTCCGGGTCCGCTGGCCTGGCGGGAAGGTCAGGCTTATTGCAGGAGCTTGAGGACCGATTGCGGCAGCGAGTTGGCCTGGGCCAACATGGCGGTGCCGGTTTGCACGAGGATGTTCGCCTTGGCGTAGTTCGTGCTTTCGGCGGCCACATCCACATCCGCAATCTGGCTGTTGGCGGCGGAGATGTTGTTGTTCAATGCGGAGAGCTGATCCTTGTAATAAGTCAGGCTTTCTTCATTGGCGCCAATGTTCGCCCGATCCGACGCGAGCTGTTGAATGGCGTTTTCGGTTGCCGTCACCGCCCCCTCCGCCCCGGTGACGGACCGGATGTTGCCGGTGACCGCGACGTTGTAGGTGGTGTTGAAGTCCGAGGCCAGCACGCCGGTGCTGCTCGTTGTCCCCGCGACCTGCAGGTTGACGCCGACCATGTTGAAGAGGTCAGCGCTGGGGTCGGTGGTGACATGGAGTGTATGCCCGTTGAACAGGCTCACCCCGTTGAAGGACTGCGTGGACACGTTGGTGACGTAGGCACCGAGGGCCGCGTATTCCTGCTGATACAACGCGCGGTCGTTGGTGGTTTTGGTGACGTCCTGGGCCTGCACGGCCAGTTCGCTCATGCGCGAAAACGCCGTGTTCACCTGTTGCAGATAACCATCCTGGGTCTGGTTGAACGAGGTGGCGTCCGAAACATTGTTCGAAGCCGCACCAACGCGCGCCATTTCCGAGGTTAATTGCATGGAGACCGCCAGCCCCGCCGGATCATACGCTGGTGACGTGATGCGCGAACCAGAGGATAACCGTTGCAGGGAGAGGCCGAGGGTCGAGGAGGATTGCATTAGCTGCTGAGCAGCGTTTTGCGCCGATATGTTTGTATTGATGACCATAACTAACTCTTTCCGTGAGTCGCCCCGTGAAGGGCATTTTATTTTGCGCAACATCCATGTTGCGGGTTTGTCATTTGAGGGGCGGCAAACCGTTGTTCCCCGTCAGCTCTTAGAGGCTGCTGACCGCCTGTCTTGCGACACCACCTTTATCGGAGCATCTCGCCGGCACTTTAATTTTCCGTGGACTTTTTTTCGCCGGGCGGCGGCGCGGCGCATCCCCGGTCGCCCCCGTCCCGCGCCGGCGGCGTCTGGACAACGATCAGAGAAGCGAAATAAATAGATGAGTAAAGGTAATTGGAGCGCGCACGCGGCATTTCGCCCGCGTGTTTGGAGGCAGCGTTTGGCTCACGCCCTGAGGCGGATATTTTCACCGCGCGGCAACGTCGCAGCCCAATCGTGCTCGTCCTCGTCGTCGTCCTCGCAATCGAAGACCGGAAAACAGCAGGATGAGAGCGAGGATGAGGACGAAGGAATTTATGCCGGCGGCAAACGATTGGATGGATAATAGTACCCCACGGCCCGCTGCGTGAGGGCACGCGGCCTCCAGGTGTGCATTTCCCGCCTGGCAGGCCGCGGGGCCTCAGGAGGCGCTCTGTCGCCTATTTGATCTCAGTGGCGTTGGCTCACCGGAACCGGGCGGCGAAGTCAAAATTGACAATGAGTTGCAGGCCGGTGAGGAATAGGATCGCATAGATCACCCGCAGGAAGACGGCTTCGGAAAAATGGCGGTTCAACCACACCCCCAGCCACACGCCCAGCGGTACCAGTGGAAAGAACTTGGCACTGGTCAGCAGCGTGGCCGGCGTGATCAAGGCGTGCGGCGCGAACACCGGCAGGTTGACCAGCGAACGGTCCAGGCAGAAAAACGGCAGTTTGATCCAATTCACCCACGCAAACAGCAGGATGTTGGTGCCCACGAAAATGCTCTTGGGCAGCTGCTGCGGGATCAGGAACATGGCTGCCACGGGTCCCGCGCCGTGGGCAAACGTCGAGGTGATGCCCATGCCGATGCCGCACGGCAGGCCGATCCGGTGATTCGGGGTGAACGCGCCTTCCCTCCGGAAAATCCGGTGCTTGGCGAATTGGAAGGCTGCGAACAGCACGGCGATCACGCCGATGGCGATGTTGAGTTGGCGCGGCGAAAACCGGCCGATGAACTGCACCCCGATCACCACGCCGATGACCACGCCCGGCAGCAGGAACTTCAGATTCTCAGCCCGCCAACTGCGCCAGTAATGGTACAGGGAAAACGCATCGCCGGCGCACAGCAGCGGCAGCAGGATGCCGATGGCCGTTTTCGGTCCGAACGCGAGCACGCACAGCGGCGTGACGAGCATCCCCAAGCCGCCGCCAAAGCCGGCCTTGGCGACGCCGATAAACAGCACCGCGAAGCCGGCGAGCAACAGTGAGGGCCAGTTCATGTCATGCATTCGTTTATGCCTTGGCCGGAACCATGCAGTTGGAGGAAATTTTAACCACAGATGGACACGGATCAGACCAAGGATAATTGGATAATTGGATGGTTGGATTATTGGCCAACGCTCCGGCATCCATCAATCCATCTATCCAGCCATCCAACAATCCGGTCTGGTTTTTAATTGTGTTCATCTGTGTCCATCTGTGGCTTAACTGAATCGTTTTGGCTTAGGGTGAATTCGATCCTTCCGCCCGCAGCAGCGAAACATCCTCGTAATCGCTCGTCCGTCCCTTGATCCGCAAATCCAGGGCCGTAAACGACTGGCTATGTCCGGCGAGCAATTCACCCTCGGCTGTCGCCGCCGCGTGATGAGGGGCTGGAATGCTCATCCAGCCCACCACCCAGACTCGATGTCCGGCCCGCAACGTTTCGGTGATGCGTCCCCGCACCGGCTCGTTGGCGCGGGCCAACTCCGTCGCCGAGGTTGGCACCAAATCAAACCGGTAGGTGGAATGATCGGCCACCGGCGGCAGCGAATCCCAAGCCGCCGCGCCGTGATAGTAGTGGTTGAAGCTGATGCCCAAGTGCCAGGGCGTCACCAGCACATAATCCTGCGGGTTCATTTCTTTCTCCAGACGTTTTATCGCCAGGTCCATGTTGGAAAACCGGCAGTTCAGATCGCGCACTCCGAAGGGCACGGCCACGCCAACGGTTCCGAGCAAAATGCCCCAAGCCACCGTGCGTGACCATCCCGGCAGCGCGGGCAAGGCAATGCCCAGGTCAAAACACGCCGCGCTCACCGCCATCAGCGGCAGAAAATACCACGGCGAAGTGATCAGCGCGGCCAGATGGAGAAATGCAAAATACCCCGCGAGCGACGAAAACAAAACCGTCGCCGCAAACACCTGAATCTCCGCCGGCGTCAGGGTGCCTCGTGGCGCCGGCATTCTTGTCGGCCCGTCCTCCGTGGCAGTACTGCGGAGGGTGGACGGGTTCTGGGGACCTTCCAGTCCCCAGTTTCCAGCCGCTTCAAGTTGCGTCCCCGGCGTCAGCTTGCGGGATTCGCCCCCGGACGCGGTCCCGCGAAACCATGCCGCCAGCCCTAACCCCATCACGGCCAGCCACGGCAACACCCACAGCCACACATATTGCGGTAACGGGAAAGCCAGCATCGTGTTTAGGTTGTCAAGCGCCGCTGGGAAGGCGAACCCTGGCCGGATGGTCGTGCCTTGCTGCCAGCGCCACACCGGGCCGAGATAGGGCAACAGCGAAACCGCGGCCGTCAGCGCGGCGGCGAGGATCTTCCCCGCCGCGGATTTGTCCTTGCGCTGCCAGCCAACCAGCCAACCACCCAAAGCCATGCTGGCAACAAAGACTGCGTTTTGGTAGAGCGTTTGAACGCTCAACACCGCTGCGAGTGCCAATATTCCGGTCCGTTGCCACGTCGGTTTTTGCAGCAGGAAAACCATGGCTGCCAGGGTCAGCAACAGCAGCAGCGATCCCAAGCCATAAGCCCGCAGATAATCTGTCCAAAAAATCGCCGTGGCATTCAATCCTAGCAGCGCCAAACTGAACCACGGCGGCGCGCGGCGCGCGGTCAGGGCAGGCAGCCAAAGCGCCCCCGCCACACCCACTCCCACCAAGCACCCCAGCAGCCGCAGGTTCAGGTCCGTTCTGCCCAGACCCAGTGCTTGCCAGCCCTTCACCAGCACCGGCAGCAAGACCGGAAAGGAATCCCGCGTCATGGCGGAGAGGGAATGCGTGCCCGCGAGATTGATGACATTCACCTCGTCGCCGCAGAAAGCGCCGGCGTGCCACAGCAGCCAGCCATGCAAACCGAGAATGGCAACCGTGACCAGCCCGGCGGTCAGCCAGCCGGTTCGCCCGGAATGGATTGGGGCCGGAGCTGCCGTGGTCATGCGCGCACATTGGACAAAATCGGCCTGGCGAATTCAAATCAATTTGCCGGCCAATGCGTCACATTGCGGTGCGCGGCCGTCCCCGGCCGCCGCAATGTCTGTGTTCATCTGTGTCCATCTGCGGCTAAATTTTTTCTTTCAGATTTCGCCTTTTGGTTTTGGAACGTAAAACATTCGTCGGTTTGAATTGACCTCCTTGGCTGGCTTCAGGAAGCTTTTGCTATGGCGCCTCCGCCCCCGCTATTGATCCTGCCTTTCGTGCTATTGCTCGGCGCCATGGCGCTGGGACCGGTGCTGGCGCCGGCTTGGTGGCAGAAGCATTATCCCAAGGTGGCGCTCGGTCTGGGGGCGCTTACGGCGGCGGTTTACCTGTTTGTTTTGCCCGACCCCGCCAGTGTGGGCCGCGCCGCGCATGAATATGTGAGTTTCATCGCGCTGGTCGGTTCGCTCTACGTCGTGACGGGCGGGATCCGAATTCAAGTTCCCGGCGGCGCCACGCCCCTGGCCAATGTCATCTTCCTGTTCACCGGCGCGGTCGCCGCCAATGTGCTGGGCACCACCGGTGCGGCCATGCTGCTGATTCGCCCGTGGATGGCCATGAATCGGGATCGCCTCGCGGCCTACCATATCGCCTTCTTTATTTTCTTGATCGCGAATATTGGCGGCTGCCTCACCCCGATCGGCGATCCGCCGCTTTTTCTGGGCTACTTGCAGGGCATTCCGTTCTGGTGGGTCGCCCAACATTGCTGGCCAATGTGGGCCACTGGCGTGGGACTCTTGCTTGCCATGTTCTGGGTGGTGGACCGAATCGCCTCCCCTATGCACCCGGGAAACCTCCAACCTCCAACCTCCAACGCCCAACCTCCAGTGATGGCTCGAAGGCAAGGCCATTGGATGTTTGGTGTTGGATGTTGGATGTTGGATGTTTCCCACCGGTTCAGGGTTTTCCTGCGCGAGATTTTTAGGGGCGATCCCCATGAACCTTTGGGGAAACATTCAACATTCGACATTCAACGCCCGACCTCCAACGAGCCGGGTCGGAGACCGGCGCTTCGGTTCATAAGCGGTGAGCAGGTCCAAAGGGAACAGGCCATTTTCCATGAACCTGGTAGCGCAGGCGTCGCGCCTGCGGGTTCGGGCACCGTCCCGGTGTCCGTTTTCCGAACTGGCGGCGAGACGCCGCCAGAACCCGCAGCCGATAACGGCTGCGCTGCCGTCGCCCCAGAACCCAATGCGACTTCCGGGCGCTGGCGGGTGGAGGGTTTGCCCAACCTCTTGTTTCTGGCGGTTGTAGTCGGCGCAGTGTTTATCCAGCGGCCGCCCATGTTCCGCGAAGGCTTGATGCTGGCGGCGGCGGCTGGTTCTTTCTATACCACCAAAAAATCCATCCACGCCGCCAACGATTTCAATTTTCACCCCGTCACGGAGGTGGCCGTGCTGTTTGCGGGCATTTTTGCCACCATGATTCCCGCGCTGGCCTGGCTGGATCAGGGCGCGGCCCGGTGGCTGGGAGCTGATCCGGCTCCGGGAATTTTTTATTGGGGCGCCGGAGCATTGTCCGCCTTGCTCGACAACGCCCCAACTTATCTTGGCTTTCTTAGCGCGCTTTTTGGCGTCGCTGGTGCCGGGCCAATCGCCCATTTGCTGGCTCATCACGCCTCGCACGTGGTGGCCGTCAGCGTCGGCACGGTGTTTTTTGGCGCGGCGACTTATCTCGGCAACGGCCCGAATTTCATGGTCAAAGGCATTGCCAGCCAGCACGGTGTCCCCATGCCCTCGTTCGGCGGGTTCATCCTCAAATTCTCGCTGCCCTTCCTGCTGCCGGCGCTCGTCGCCATTGCGCTGCTTTTTTTCCGGGATTGATAAATGGTGAAAATTGTGGAATAATTTCGGGGGTCATGAGTTATTTTTTAACATTTAGTTTAGGTTGAACTGAACCATAGGGCTTTGGATTGCGGACACTTTACAACATCTTGTTCCTTTTATGTTTCGGGCTGGCGTCACCATATTATTTCTGGCGGCTCCGGCGGCGGCCGGCCGATTGGACCACGGGCTTCGGCCAACGATTTGGCTGGTATGATCCATCCATTCAACAGGCCCTGACGAATCGCCAGACCATCTGGCTCCACGCGGTCAGCGTGGGCGAGGTGGGCCTCTGCACCCAGTTGATCCGTGCGCTGGAACCGCGCGTGCCCAATGCCAAGCTCGTGGTTTCCTGTACCACCAGCACCGGCATGGCCGAATACCGCAGCCGGCTGCCCAACCATATCACCAAAATTTACTATCCGGTGGATCGGCGAAAATATGTCCGGCGCGCGTTGGCCACCATCAACCCGGAAACCCTCATTTTGCTCGAGGCCGAAATCTGGCCGAATTTTCTCTGGCGCGCGCGGGACCTCAAGATCCCCGTCTTTCTGGCCAACGCGCGGCTCTCCGACCGCTCCGCCTCGCGCTACCGGAGATTCAGCTGGCTGTTCCGACCGCTATTCGCCTCCCTCGCCGGAGTCTGTTGCCAGAGCGAAGAAGACGCGCGGCAGCTGCGCAATGTGGGCTGCCGTCCCGACGCCGTGCAGGTGGTGGGCAACCTGAAATTTGACGCCGCCCGCCTGACGCCAAAACGCGAGCTCGATGTGCATGCCTTGTTGCGGCAAATCGGCGTGGCCGACGACGCCCTGATCCTGGTCGCCGGCAGCACCCATGACGGCGAGGAGCTTTTGCTGGCGGGCCTCGTGGCCCGGCTGCGAAAACGATTTCCCACCCTGTTCCTCATTTTGGTGCCGCGCCACAACGAGCGTTGCCCGGAACTGGCCCGGAAATTGAAGGCCCAAGGCGTTAATATCCTCCTGCGCAATGCCGTTTTTGACGACACCGTCCTGCCGTCCGGCGCGGTGGACTGCCTCTTGGTCAACACCATTGGCGAGTTAAAATTCTTTTACGAACTGGCTTCCGTCGTATTCATTGGCAAGAGCCTGACAGCCCTCGGGGGGCAAAACCCCATCGAGCCCGCGGCGCTGGGTAAGCCGGTGGTCTTTGGCCCAAACATGCAAAATTTCAAGGATATCACGCGGATTTTACTGGGCAACGACGCTGCCGTGCAGGTAAAGGATTCGGTTGCCTTGGAGGCTGCGCTGGCGGAACTCCTCGAGCATAAAGCCCGCCGCGTTGAATTGGGCCGGCACGCGCTGGTGGCAGTTGCCGAAAACCTGGGCGCCATTGAGCGGACGGTCGAGATGATTTTGCCGGCCCTGGCCCAGCGTGGCATGTATATCGTGCCCAAAGGTGAAGCGGCGCCGGAAGCGGGAATTTGACGCATCGCTACGAGGCGCTTTATGGGCGCCTCGCTCGTCTTAAATTTCCGTACCTCCCCTTGAAAACTCCTTAAACCCGGCGTAAATTGCCATGCTGTCGCCCGCAGGGCGGTGGACCGCCGCCACCGCCATCAAATTGTAACGTCACCGGTGAATTTCGCCGCTTGACGAAGCCGCTCCGGCTTTTCATATTCGCATGCGCAGCCGCCTCAGATTTCTGACGCGGGCGGATTGCAAATATGTCCAAGCCGAAAAATAATCAGATGGAACCGGCCCGAGAGGCCCTGGCGGAAATCGCGCTGTCCCCCGCCGATCCCGCCGTCGCCCTCGCCGGCAAGATGAAGGAACTGGTCCGCCTGGCGCAGGAGCAGGGACAATTGACCTTCGAGGATGTCAACGAGGTGTTGACCGAGGAATATTCCACCCCCGCGCATCTGGACCAAGTTTTCGCCAAGCTCCGGGAACTGGAGATTGAAGTGGTGGACGCGGCCGAGATGGACCGTGTGAAGCCGGCCAACGCGGAGGAAGCGGACGAGGAGGAAGTGCGGTGGGACTCGCTGGACGACCCGGTGCGCATGTATCTCAGGCAGATGGGCGCGGTAGCCCTGCTGACCCGCGAGCAGGAGGTGGCGATTTCCAAACGCATCGAGGCGGCGGAAACTGAGCTGCGCCGGATCGTTTACCAGTTTGGCTTCACCGCCAAGGAACATCTGGCCCTCGCGGACAAGCTGCTGGCCGAGCCGCCGCGCGAACGGTTTGACCGCGTGGTGCTCGACAAACACGTCGCCAGCCGCGAGGCCCACCTCAAGCTCCTGCAACGGCTCATGCTCCGCGTGCGGGCAATGGACCAGGAAGTGGACCACCATTACAACCTCTGGCGCGAGGCTCATCCGAACCTCAAGCGCAACCGTGAGCATGACGAATTTACGCAGCGGGACCGGAAATTGCAGCGGCTGTTTCCCCGATTCTGCTTCAAGCAGAAGGTGGTCGAGGAAATCGCGCAGGTGGCCCAAAACATCCATGACAAGATGTATTACAGTTTGCGCGCCCTCGCCGAGGCCCGGACCCAGCGCGAGTCCGCCGCCCAAAAACACCTGGCCGAGGCCCAACAACAGGCGTTGCGGGCCCTCGAGGAATTTGTCCGCATGCCGCATGAGGATTTCCTGCGCGCCTATGACCGGCTGAGCGACGCTGCCGCCCGCTCGCTGCAAGCCAAGACTGAAATGGTCGAGGCCAACCTCCGCCTCGTCATCTCCATCGCCAAAAAGTACACCAACCGCGGCCTTTCGTTTCTCGATTTGATTCAGGAGGGCAACATCGGCCTGATGAAAGCCGTGGAAAAATTCGAGTATAAGCGCGGTTACAAATTCTCCACTTATTCGACTTGGTGGATCCGGCAGGCCATCACCCGTTCCATAGCCGACCAGGCCCGCACCATCCGCATTCCGGTCCACATGATTGACCATATCAACAAGCTCATGCGGGCCCAAAAGAAGCTGCTGCAAGAACTCGGCCGGGAGGCCCTGCCCGAAGAAATTGCCGACGAATTGCAGCTGCCCGTCGAGCGCGTTCGCGGCATCATGAGAATGGCGCAGCAGCCGGTTTCATTGCAGGCGCCGGTCGGCGATTCCGACGAGGCGAACTTTGGCGATTTCATCGAGGACAAAGCGGCGGAGAACCCGCTCGACCTGACCAGCTTCAGCCTGTTGAAAGCCCGGCTGGGCGACGTGTTGTGCAGCCTGAATGAGCGCGAGCGCCAAGTGCTGGAATTGCGCTTTGGTATCGGCGACGGCAACGCGCGCACGCTCGAGGAAGTGGGCCAGCAGTTCAGCGTCACTCGCGAGCGCATCCGGCAGATCGAAGCCAAGGCCTTGCGCAAGATGCGCCATCCGACCCGGCTCCGGCAGCTTCACGGCTTTCTGGACGCCGTGGAGTTTGACGCCGAGTAGGCGGAAATGCTCCAAGCGCTCGCGGCGTTCTGCCGGGATGCCGCTGCGGTGAGCATGGACTACAGCTTCTCCGGCTGTCGCATCAGTTCGGAAACGCGTTGCAGCAGGCGTCCGGCCGCCCCGCCGTCCAGCACGCGATGATCAAAACTCAGCGTCAGTTGCGCTTCCATGACCGGCACAAACCGGCCCGTGGCTTCATCCCAAAACGGCATCTTCCGGCCTGCGCCAAGGCCGAGTACCAGCGTCTGTTCCGGCAACGGGATCGGCGTGGCCCAGACCAGGCCGAAGGTGCCGAAGTTGGTGACCGTGGCCACGGAACCGCCGGTGGCGTCGGGCGGCAGTTTGCGCTGCCGTGCGAGTTCGACCAGCTCGTTGTAACGCACGGTGAGGTCTTTCAGGGGTTTTTTGTCCGCGTCGCGCAATACCGGCACGAGCACCCCGTCCTCGGCTTCCACGGCGAAGCCGACATCAATCGCGCTGGGGTGAACAATCTTGCTGCCGACCAGCCGGCCGGCGGGCGCGGAATTCTCCGAGAGTGCCAGGGCCAGGGCGCGCAGGGCGTACAGCGCCGGGCCGGGCTTGGGTTCGCAGCTTTTGCGGTGCGCCAGCACGCCGTCGAGCACCACGGGCAGGCCCACGGTCGCCAGCGGGCGCGTCCAACTGCGGCGCATGGCATCGGCCACGGCCACGCGCATGGACGAAGCGCCGCTCAGTTTGTGTTTTTCCAGACTGGCAATGTACCGTTCGAAATCTTCCACGGTTACCCGTCCCGCCGCGCCGCTGCCGGCCACGCCGGCCAGATCGGCGGCGTGCAGGCCCAATTCGTCCATGCGCGCCTTGAGCCGCGGGGAAAGATAGCTGGCGCCGGCGGCGTTGGCCGGCACGGGCAGGCCGCGCACCGTCGGTTGCACGCCGGCTTTATGGGCGTTGCTTTCGGCCTTGGCCAGCAGCTCCGTGTCGCTGGCTGTTTCCGGCGTGGCTTCGTCCATGCCCAGGCGCGCCGCCTCCTCGGGCGAGGCTTCAATTTGCCCCAGGGTGGCGCCCACGGCATAACTCTCATTGAGTTGCGCCGAGAAACTCTCCAGCCGGCCCTTGCAGGGCGAGGCCACGGTCATCGTGGCTTTATCGGTCTCCACCTCGATCAAATCCTGGTCGGCCTCGACCTGGTCACCGGGTTTGACGAGGAATTGAATAACGCGTGCCTCGGCGATGGACTCGCCCAGTTGCGGCATGATGATGTGGATGGCATGCATAATCAGAAATTCATTGTCGCAAGATCTTTCGGGCGGCGGCGGCGATGGCGCGCACGGTGGGGCGATGCGCGGCCCATAAATTGGGATGAAAGGGCACCGGGGTGTCCTTGGCATTGAGCCGCTGCGGCGGCGCGTCGAGCAGGCCGAACCCTTCGCTCACGACTCGCGCGATCACTTCCGCCGTGACCCCGCCCCACGGCCAGGCCTCGCCTACGCACAATAATTTTCCCGTGCGGGCGACGCTGGCGATCACCGTGTCGGTGTCGAGCGGCTTCACGGAGCGCAGGTCCACAATTTCGATTTCCCAGCCTTCGGCGGCCAGCTCGATCGCTGCTTCCAAGGCATCCTGCACCATGGCGCTGTAGGCCACGATGGTCAGATCCCGGCCCTCGCGGGCGATGCGGGCTTTGCCGATGGGCAAGGCTTCGGTGGGCAACTTCTCCGCCTTGAGATGGCGGTAGAGCAGCTTGTGCTCGCAAAAAATCACCGGGTCGTCAATCGCCACCGCCTCCAGCAGCATGGCATAGGCATCCTCCACCGTCGCCGGAGTCAGCACGATGAGGCCGGGATAATGGGCATAAATGGCCTCGGGCGTCTGGCTGTGAAACGGGCCGGCGCCGGACGTGCCGCCAAAGGGCAGTCGCACCGTGATGGGGCAGGGCACCTGGGTGCGCCAAAATAGCGTGGCCGCTTGGTTGACAATTTGATTCAAGCCGGCGATGGCAAAGTCGGCAAATTGCATCTCGATGATCGGTCGCAGGCCTTCAATTGCCGCGCCCACGGCCAGGCCGATGATGGCGTCCTCGGAAATCGGCGCATCCAGCACCCGCCCCGGAAATTCCTGGGCCAGGTTCTTCGTGGCCTTGAACGCGCCGCCAAACGCGCCCACGTCCTGGCCGTAAATGAACACCCGCGGGTCTGCGCGCAAGGCGTGGGCCTGCGCTTCGCGGATGGCGTCAAGATAGGTGATGCTCATGCTTTTCCTCGTTAAACTCCGGCCGCGCTGAAACGTGCAGCGCGGCGGCGTGCCCGCGTACACCAGTGCGGCGCTTCACGTCTCAACTTCCCCCTCATTGCCTTCAATCAAATGCTCGGTGGACAGGGCCGTCCATTCTTCTGCGAACGGATCCGGCACCGGCTCCCGTTGCACTTGTGCGATGGCGGCATCAATTTCCTGGACGGCTTCGCCCCGCCAGCCGGCAATCTGGTAGGCGTCGGTCCATTTTTGGCGGACCAAGAGTTCCCGGGCCACCTCAAGGCAATCACGTCCCAGCGGGGAGTTCTTCAGCTTGGAATCAATATACCCGGCGTCGTCGTGCTCCCCGTGGCCGCACAGGCGGAGCAATTGGGCCACGACCAATTGCGGGCCCGCTCCTGCGCGCGCGCCGGCCACGGCGGCGCCCAGCGTCTGCAAACACGCCGTCAGGTCGGTGCCATCCACTGCATGCGCCTGCACGCCGTAACCGGCGGCCTTGTCCGTCAGGTCAGCGCAGGCAAACTGCCGCGCGGTGGGGGTGGAATAGGCGTATTGATTGTTGGCCACGATGAGGATCAGCGGCAGATGCTCCACGGCAGCCTGGTTCAACGCCTCGTGAAACGCCCCGGTAGAGGTGCCGCCGTCGCCCAGGCAGGCCGCGCCCACCGTGCCGGTGATTTGCTTGAACCGCCGCGCAAACAACATGCCGTTGACCACCGAAACCATCGCGCCGAGGTGCGAAATCATGGGCACCAGACCTGTCCGCGGGTTGCCGCGATGGACATTCCCGTCGCGTCCGCGCATGGGGCCTAGGGCCGAGCCTAGGTACGTCCGCACGGCATCCAGCACCGGCTCGCCAAATGCCAACCGGCCAGCCGTGTCGCGGATCAACGGGGCGAACACGTCGTTGGGTTTTAGCGAGACGCCGATGGCCGCGCTCAAGGCTTCCTGGCCGCGGCCGAGAAACACGCCCCCGTGGATTTTGCCGGCACGGTAAAGCGCCGCGAATTTGTCATCCAGCATTCGCGCCCGCAACATGCAGCGGAACGCCGCGAGGTGGGCCTCGCGGACGACATCATTTTGGCTATTCATTGGTCATTCGGCATTTGCCCTTCGGCATTTGTCAGCGCGAAGCTCATTCCAAGCTTGCAGCATGGGTCAAGTTTATCGTCCAAGTGCCAAAGCCAGCAAGGATTCTTTCGAGACGGTTGGCGGGCGGGATATGCCGCTGACGGAGAGTTCTGCCGGTTCTTGCTGGCCGCCGCCGTGGATCAAATTGAATTCATGCTGCATTTTACGGCTTGGCGGCGGCGGGTGTTCCCACTAAATTGCGCGCATGATCAATCACGGCATTCTTAATCCGCAAATTCTGTCCCTGCTCGCTCGCGTGCGCCACACCAACGCCCTCGTCATCGCCGACCGCGGCTTTCCGTTCTGGCCGATGATTGAGACGGTGGATGTTTCTGTGGTGGACGATTTGCCGTCGGTGCTGCAGCTCATCGCCGCCGTGCGCGCCAACCATCAGTTCACGCAAGCTTACCAGGCGGAGGAATTTCTGAAGCATAATTCGCCGGCGGTGCGCCAGAAATTCGCCGCCGCCCTGAAAGGCCTGCCGACGGCCTATGAGCCGCACGTCGAATTCAAGCGGCGCGTGCCGCAGGCCATCGGCCTCATTCGCACCGGCGACACGGTGCAGTACGCCAATACCATTTTGATCTCCGGGTGAACTGCTCGCGGACCGCGACCGGTCCCCCGGTCGCAGTGCTTCCAAATGCATGAACAGGCTGGGGAGGTTCGTTGCGTGCCGCTGGCTTCGCGCGTTTCGAGGAGGTAACCCTCAACTGGCTTGGCTGGCAATGGTTCAACGCAGCACCCCGGTCTGATAGGCCAGATTGGCCTGTTGCATCAGCACGCTGTAGCGCGCGCCGGCCTCGGCGATTTGCGCGGAGGTGAGATTCAATTGCGCCTCGCTCAATTCCACGATGGAACTGATGCCGTTTTTGTAGCGCGCCTCCGCGAGTGTGAACGCCTCGGTGGCGTTGCGGACCAGGTCTTCGGTGGTCTGAAGCTGCTGGCGCGCGGTGTTGATATTCAGCCAGGCAATGCGCACGTCGCGAATCACGTTGTCTTCCAGCGAACGGATCAGTGCGTTGGCGGACTGCGCCCGCAATTCCGCTTCGTGCTGGCGTGCGGAGTAAAGTCCGCCCGCGAAGAGCGGAAGGCTGATTTGCACACCACCGGCGGCATAGTCGTCCATCAAATGTACGTCATGGGTCGGCGAGTCCCCGGCTACGCCGACGGCTGCCACCGTCGGGAACCGTGCATCGCGCTGGGCCTTGGCAAAGCGGAGCGCCGCATCGTGCTGGTTGCGGAGGCTCAACAATTCCGGCCGGTGGGCCAGCGCGGTCTGCACCAGATCCGCAACGTCGTTGGTGGCGCCGTTGGCCGGCGGCGATTGATCTGCCAGGCGGAATTGGTGAAATTCGCGATAGCCCAGCGCCGTGGACAGTGTCGTCATCGCCGCGTCCAAGTCGTTCTGCGCCTTTTCCAACAACAGCCGGGCTTGTTGGAGTTGCACTTGCGCGAAACTCACGTCCAATTGTGAACGCAATTGGTTGGTGGCGAACTCGGTCACTTGATCCAGCAGCAATTGCCGCGTCGCCAGCGTTTGTTGGGCCACGTGCAGCACGGCTTGCGCACCCAGCGCGCCAAAATAGCCCGTGTCCACTTGCAATAATACCTGTTCGCGGGTGGTTTCCAGGTTTTGATTCTCCGCCGCCGCCTGGAATTTGGAACTGGCCGTCAGATTGAGGGTGCGGCCAAAGTCGGTGATGAGCTGATTGACTTGCAAACCGCCGGCGGCGCGGTCATAGACGCTCGGATTGTTCAGGCCGCCGGCCAGGATGCGCGTGCCTTCCTGATTGGCCCCCACGGCGGTGCCATAAAGATTCACCTGTGGCCAATAGCCCGAGCGGGTTTCCTTGATCACCTCCTGCGCCGCGAGCACCAGGTAGTTGGCCGAGGCGATTTGCGGATGCAAGCGCAACGCCAGCGCTTGGGCGTTGGTGAGAGCCAGCGTGGGGAAGGCGTTGGTGTCATCGGCCCGCGCGGCAGCCACGCAAAACATGCCGAGGATTAAAGCGGAAATTATTTTTTCCATTGATATTCGATGCATGGTCAAGCGTGCTCCGGTGTGGCAGGCGGTTTGGAAGGGGGCGCCTCTCTCCTCCGATAAATGACGTAATACGCGCACGGCACAATGAACACGGTCAGCGCCACCGACACCGCCAGCCCACCGATGATGGCCCGGGCGAGCGGCGCGTAGGCTTCACTCCCGGCGCCCATGGCCAGCGCCATGGGAATCAACCCCATCAGCGTGGCCAGCGAAGTCATCAACACCGGCCGCAGCCGCACGCGGCAGGCCAGCGCCACGGCCTGGCGCAGAGGGGTGCCCTGCTCGCGCAGCCGCCGCGTGAACTCCACAATCAAGATGCTGTTGGACACCACGATGCCCACCATCATCACCACGCCCATCAGCGACATGATATTCAGGGTTGTCCCGGTGAAAAACAGGATCAGCAGCACCCCGGTCAGACCGGTCGGCACCGCCAGCAAAATCAGCAGCGGATCGAGGAAGGACTGAAACTGCGCAACCAGGATCAAATACACCAGCACGGTTGCCAGAATCAAGCCAAAGCCAAAGCTGCGGAATGAAACCTGCATGGCTTGCGCGGAACCGCGGAGGTTCACGCGGACGTTTCCCGGCAGCTTCAGCTTGTTTACGATGTCCTGCACGCCGCCCAGGACGCGGCCAAGATCCTCGCCGGTCGGCGCCACGTACACGTCCATCGTCCGCAATAGCTGGTAATGATCCACCTCGGTGGGAGAGCTCACGTGGCGGATGTGGCTGACCGTATCGAGCCGCGTCGGCAGGGTGGATTTCTCGCCCCGCAGCGGGATGGCGGCCAGGTCGGCGAGATTCTGCACGCTGCCTTCGGGATATTGGACAGTCAGAAAATAATCGTTGCCGCTCTTGGGATCCACCCAGTAGCTCGGCGCAATCATCTGGTCGGAGACGAGCGCGGTGATGACGTCGCCCACGATTTCTTTTTCGTTCAAGCCGAGTTCGCTGGCGCGCATCCGGTCAATGTCCAGTTGCAGCGCTGGATAATCCACGTCCTGCGGCACCAGCACGTCGCTCACGCCCGGCAGCGCCTTTGCCTGGCGCGCAATCTGATCGGCTAGCGCGTGCGTTTGTTCCAGGTTGTTGCCCGTCACCTGAATGTCCAGCGGCGCGGGCAGGCCCAGGTTGAGTATCGCATCCACCAGACCGCCCGTCTGAAAGTACGCGGCCACCTGCGGTACTTCTTTTTTCAATCGCGCGCGCACCAGATCCATGTATTGAAAGCTGCTCAAAGGGTGGCCGGCGTTCAATCCCACCTGCACAAATGCCGTATGCGGACCGGCGTTGGGGGTGTACATCGAGGAAAAACCCGGCTGGACGCCGATGTTGGACACGATGATTTTCAAATCTTTGGCCGGTACCACGTTCCGGATCACTTGTTCCACCTGCTGCACCAATTGGCCGGTGACTTCGATGCGCGTGCCGGTCGCGGCTTTGAGGTTGATGACAAACTGGCTGGGATCGGTCCGCGGAAAATACGCTACGCCGATGAGCGGATATAGCGCCAGGCTCAGGACGAAAATTCCCGTGATGCCCAGCACCGTGGCCAGCGGACGAAGCAAGGCCAGGCTCAAGCAGCTTTCGTAACGGTCGAGCAGTTGGTTGAATTGATGATTAAACCGGGTGTTGAATCGTTGCAGCCAGCCCTGCGGCCGTGGCTGGCCCAATTCCGAATGCCCGAGTTCCTTGCGCTCCTGATGGCCGCGAATCAGCTTGGCGCAAAACAAGGGGACCACCGTCATGGCGACCAGATACGAGGCAAACAACGAAAGGACCACCGCCAGCGCCAGCGCCACGAACAGGAATTTGCTGACGCCGTAAAGAAAGAACACCGGAAAAAAGACCACCACCGTGGCCAGCGTCGCCGCCAGCACCGGCAGCGCAACTTCGCGGCCGCCGCGCTCGGCGGCGACCTCGGGCGGTGCGCCCAGTTCCAGGTGCCGGAAAATATTTTCGAGCACGACCACCGAATTGTCTATCAGGCGGGAGAAGGCCAGCGCCAGTCCGCCGAGGATCATCGCATTGACCGTGCTGTCGCCGATGGCCAGGGCAATGAAGGCCGCCAGGGCCGAAAGCGGGATGGATAGAAACACCGCGACTGTCGCCCGCATGCTGCCCAAAAAAACAAGGATCATAATGCCCGTGAGCACCAGGCCAATCAGACCTTCGTGGACCAGGTTTTCAATGGCATTGCGCACAAAGACCGACTGGTCAAAGACGACCTTGGCAACGAGTTGCTCGGGCACGTCGAACAGGCGGCGCAGCGCGCCCTTGATGCCGTCCACCACCTGAATGGTGTTGGCGTCTCCGCCCTGCTTGAGCACGGGCAAATACACCGAGGGCTGGCCGTCCACGCGCACGACGTTGTATTGGATCTCCGAACCGTCCACGGTCTTGCCCACATCTCCCACCACCACCGGCGCGTTGTTGATGGTTTTTAGCGGCACTTGGTCAATGTCCCGCAGGTCGCTGATCTGGCTGTTGACGTAGAGATTGTAGTCATAAGGGCCGATCTTGACGTCGCCGGCTGGCAGAATCAGGTTGGCGTTGTTGACCGTGCGCACCACATCCATGACGCTTAACTGATGGGCTTCGAGCTTGAGCGGGTCCACATAGACCATGATCTGCCGGTAGCGACCGCCAAACGGCATGGGCACAGATGAGCCGGGCACATTGGCCACCTGATTGCGCACGTTGAACTGGCCGATGTCGCGGAGGCTGGCTTCGCTCAGCCCTTCGCCTTTCAAGGTGATTAGGCAGACCGGCAGGCTGGCGGCGTCAAATTTCAACACCACGGGCGGCAGCGTTCCCGGCGGCAGCCGCCGCAAGTCTGCCATCGCCAGGTTCGCAATGCTGGTGACGGCGGAATCAGCGTTGAATCCGGGCTGAAAGTAGATTTTAATCAGGCTTACGCCCGGCAGCGAGCGCGACTCGATATGGTCCACGCCGCTGGCCAGCGTAAAGAAGCGTTCGAATCGTCCGGTGATATCGGTTTCAATCTGTTCCGGCGGCATCCCGTTGAAGAACGTGGCGACGACAACCACGGGAATTTTGATCGGCGGAAACAAATCCACCGGCATTCTCACCAGGCTCGTGACGCCGACCACGCAGGTGATCAGACAGATGACGATGATGAGATAGGGAAAGCGTATGGCGAAGCGTGACATGACTCAATTGGGGATCAGGTGCCTTCCTTCAGGGTAACCGGGAGGAGTTTGGGCTCGACCTTCTGCCCCGTTTGCAAGGCGGCACGATTGCCCACGATCACCAAGTCGCCCGCTTGCAATCCGGAGAGCACCTCGTATTTGTCCGGCGTCTCCAGGCCGAGCGTGACGGCGCGCGGTTCTATTTCATGGTCATGGTTGACGAGATAGACTGTCGGGGTCTTGCCGGGACTGATGGCTTCAATGGGTATGGCCAGTGCGCCGGCGCGCTTTTCAACCTTCAAAACAACGGTGGCATACATGCCCGGCATGAGCTGCAAATCCAGGTTGGTTACCTCAATTTCCGTGGTCATCTTCCGTGTCTCCTCATTCACCTCCCGGGTGAAGCGGGAAATTCTGCCGGTGAATTTCTTCCCGCCCAGCGAATCCACGTGCACCTCCACCGCGCCGCCGACTTGAATGTCCTTCACATAATCCACCGTGACCGGGAAGTCCAGCCGCAGCCGGTAATTGTCCGACAGGCGCAGCAGCGACTTGGCCTGCGTGTCGGACGATGTGCCGGCCTGGAGGAGCGCGCCCGGATCGGCGTAACGGCGCGTGACTACGCCATCAAAGGGCGCGGTGATTTTTGTGTACGCCACCAGCGTTTGATATTTTTCCGTGTCGGCTTTTGCGGCGGCCATGGCGCCGGCGGTGCTTTGGTCGTTGGCGGTGGCGGTGTCGAGATCCTGTTGGGCCACCAGGTTGGGGTGGTCGTGATTTACCGACCGCAGGCGCGTATAGACCAGATGCGCGTTGGCATGGTCTGCCGCCGCCTTCTGCGCGGCCGCCTGCGCATGGTCCAGGTCCGCCTGCAATTCCGGCACTTCAAGCGTGGCCAGCAATTCGCCGGCCTTGACCTGGTCCCCGAAGTCCACCTTTATCTCGCTCACGTAACCGGAAACTTTCGCGTGCAGCTCCACCTCTTCATGGGGCCGGAATTCCGCCAGATACTTTACTTCTTTGAACAGGTCTTCGCGCGTTACTTTCACCACGCCCGTCACCGCCGTCGGACTGGCTTCGTGGCTTTCGGGAGTTTGCGCCGCCGCGTGTCGCGAGCACCCCAGCGCTAAGCCGCCCGCAAGCGCCACCACCGCCGTGCCCAGTACCCCGCGTTTAAAATAGGTTTGATTCGAGATTTTGAAGCTCATGGCTGAATAAATTAATTTAGGCTTGGGTCGGCTTTGGCAATGGCATTTTGACGGTGAAACGGCTGCCCGCGTTGGGCTTGCTGGCGGCCTCCACTTCCGCGTCGTGGGCGGCGCAAATGGATTTGACGATGGCCAGGCCCAAGCCGGCGCTCTCGGCCTCGGCTGAACGGGTTTTGTCCACCCGGTAAAACCGCTCAAATACGTGCGGCAAGGCGTCCGGCGGAATGCCGATGCCGGTGTCTTCCACTTCCAAAACGGCGTGGTCCTTGGCGCCGTGTACGCGCACCTCCACCTTGCCTTGGGCCGGGGTGTATTTGATGGCGTTGTCCAGCAGGTTGACAATGACTTGCTTGATTCGTGAACGGTCGCCCTGGATGCAAACTGGCTGACCTGCCGCGCAAGTCAGGGCGATGTTTTTATCCTCCGCCAGCAGACTCATCTGGTCGGCGGTGATCCGGGCAAGTTCGGCCAGGTCAAAGCGTGTCCACTCGCGGCGGGACTCGCCGCTGTCGAGCTGCGTCAGGGTGAACAGTTGCTCCACGATTTTGCTCAAGTGAATGGCTTCCTCCAGCAGTCCGGCCAGCCGCCCGCGCAACTCCGCGTCCTGATGCGGATCATCCACCAGGTTTTCCAGCTCTCCCCGCAGGATCGTCAACGGCGTGCGCAAATCGTGCGAAGCGTCGGCCGCAAACCGTTTGGAATTTTGAAACGCGTCATCCAGCCGGGCAATCATCCGGTTGAGAGCCACGGACAGCCGCTCCAGCTCGTCCCCCGAATTGGCCACGGGCAGACGGTCGCTCAAATTCAATTGGGTGATCTGTTCGGCGGCGTGGGTGATGCGCTCGACCGGCCGCAAGGCCCGGTGGACCAGCCAGTAGCCGCCCGCCGTGATGATGCCCACCGCCAGCGGCAGCCCCAGGGCGAGCTGCAAGAACAAATGGTTCAACATGCGCTCCACCGGATCGAGCAATTCGCCAAATTCTACGAAATAAGCCGGATTGCCAGCGGAACGGAAATTCAAACTGGCAATGAGCAACGTATTGCCGCCAGATAATCTCTGGGTCCGCGAGGATTCCGTCGCAAGCGGCGGCGGTAAAATGGGCACCTCCGACGGATCAAAAGCCCCGTCCTTGGGCAGGTCGGAAACGTACACCAGCGTGCCGTCGGCGCGTGTGATCCGGATGAACCGGTCATTGCTCTCCGGCGCATACCAGTCTTTGATCTGGCCCGTCACGTACGGCTCGCCGGTTTGCTGGACGTGGGCCAGCAGGGCGTTCCCAAGCTGACGTGCCCGCCGCGCCTGCGTCTCGCGCAACCCATTTTCCAGGAAGCTCCGCAAATCCAGATACAGCAACGCACACAGCAGCAGGAAAATGCCCGTCAACAGCCCGGCGTACCAAGCCACGAGACGGAATTTGATCGAGCGCGCATTCACGCGGTGACCTCGTCGCTCAAGCTGTAACCCACCCCGCGAACCGTGTGCAAGAGCTTGTTTTCAAACGGGTCATCCAGCTTCTCCCGCAAATGCCGGACATAGACATCCACGATGTTCGTCAGCCCCTGAAAACTCTGGTCCCAGACATGCTCGATAATCATGGTCCGGGAAAAGACGCGCCCCGGATGGGTGGCCAGATATTCCAGCAGGGAGTATTCCTTGCCGGTCAGCTCGATCTTCTTGCCGGCGCGTTTCACCTTTTGCGACAGCCGGTCAATTTCCAGGTCGCCGACCCGCAGCACGCTGGAGCGGTTGACCGGCCCGCGCCGCAACAGAGCCTTGATGCGCACCAGCAGTTCGGCAAAGGCGAACGGCTTGGTCAAGTAATCATCCGCGCCCCGTTCAAAATTGGACACCTTGTCCTCCGTGCTGTCCCGCGCCGTGAGAATGAGAATCGGCACCAGCGTATTTTTGCGGCGGACGCGTTCGAGAATCTCCGCGCCGCTCAAGCCCGGCAGCATCAGATCCAGAATGATCAGGTCGTAGTCGTAGGTGTTGGCAGTGTCCCAGCCCTGCTGGCCGTCGTGGCAGACATCCACGGCATAGCGCTCCGCCTTGAGGCCGCGCGCGATGATGTCGGCCACCTTCTTCTCGTCTTCCACCAGAAGTATTCGCATAGGCGTCTCTCTTTGACATTACACTAGACCAGACGTTGATTAAAAAGCGCCTGATTATTGATTAAATTTCGTTCAGAAACGTCGCGCCCGATCACCGGAGCGCACACATTCTTGTCTGCGGGTTCTGGCGAATGGCAGACCGAGCTTCGGCTTCCAGTCGCCAGTTTCTGCACGGAAACACGGGAGTGGAAAGTCCCGTGAACCCCTTCACCCTTGCCGACACGCCGGCTACCTGCTTGCAACCCGCCGGGTTGCCGCACCATTTCTGAAGCAAACGGTGAATCCGCGAATTTCACGAATTGGCGCGAATTACCTTTTCCAAGCGCATCGGTGGCGATGGCGGGTTGAGACAAAAATGCCCGCGTTCATATTCCGAACGTGGGCTGGCATTTTCGCCGGCACGAATTGGTTGGCAACCTTCATGAAAAACCGAGAGTTGATTTCAGCAACCTCCAGTATCTCATGGTGAGTTGGTGGAGGCAGGCCAACTGCCTCGCTGACGCATCACCCGGCTGGCGCCATTGATCGTCCAGATGGACTCTCGTTATGCGGCCATCCTCAAGCGTTGAACTGAATTAATCTGGATGAATGCCTGATTAAAAATCATTCAGAAATTTTGCGCTGAAGCGAAGCAGTGCCAAAGTGGCAGTATGAGAACTTTGATCACCTTGAGCATGACGGTGGCTGCTGCCTGGCTGTCAGGTTGCGCAAGCGACCATGGCGGGATAGTGCTCGACACCGTGGGCCCCGCCCCCGCGCAATCGGCGGCCGCAAATTCAACCAATGGGGCGTTGGTGGTTTATTCCGCCAATGAAGTCAACGCCGATTTTAATGCCCGCGATCCCTACCGGCACGAGCATTCCGATTATTGGCTCCTGGCAGCCGACGGGAACTCCCGGCAGCGGATCCATAACAACTCCGGCAGCATTCTGCAACGGCCGCGGCGGGTGGAATTGCCGGCGGGAAACTATCGCGTGACAGCGCAAGCCAACGGATATGGTTTGGTCACCGTGCCGGTGGTGGTCCAGGCGGGTCGCGACACGATTTTGCATCTGGAGGGCGGGGTGATTTGGCCGGCTCAATCGGGCTTTAATCAAACCAATGCCGTCCGGTTGCCGGATGGCGAAATCGTGGGCTGGCGCATTGCCCCCGCCTCGCAGCTTTAGTCCGGTACGGTTACATCAGTTACAAATGATGCTTTCCACTGGCAGGCCAGCGCGGAATATGCGACGATAAGGGCATGAGTGAAACCGCAGTGATGACTTTACGGATGCCCAAAGGCGTCAAGCGCGGCGTGGAGCGTCTGGCCGCACGGTTTGGACACAAGCCGGCACAACTGGGAGTGCGGCTGATTGAAGAAGGTTTGCGGCGGCGCGACTTTCCGCAGATTGAATTGCGGGAAACTGCGGCGGGGCGCGTGGCCTATTTGGCCGGAACCCGATTCGCGGTCTATTGGATTGCGGGAATGGTCCCCGCCAAAATCGCGGTTGCGGCGTTTGCACAGGAATACGATGTGCCGGTTGAGCGTGTGCGCGCGGCGCTGGCTTACGCCCTGGCGTTCCCCGCAGAGATTCAATCCGATAGAGAACACGCGGAAGCAAATCGGCAGTGGATTGAAGTCATGGACGCGGCGGCGGGCGGCCATCAGGCAACCAACGTACATGGCAAGAGCAAGCAAAAGGCTGTGCGGTGAAATTGCTTCTGGACGTCCACCTTGCCAAGGCGGCGGTTGGGGCGCTTCACAAAGCGGCTCCGCACGTTCACGCGGAACACATTTCACAATGGCGCGGCGGCGCGTTTCTCCGCTCGGAAGACGCTGAAATCCTTGCGGGCTGCCACGCGGAAAAGCGGATGTTCGTAACCTACGACATGGCGACGATACCCGATTTACTGCGGCGTTGGATGGCGGAAGACCGCCCACATTCCGGCGTGGTCTTCGCGGATGAAAACACCGCGAAGCCGAACGTACCCGGGGAAGTGGCATCGGCTATTGCCGCACTCGCAAAGGAAATCGGTGACGCGGATACGACCAATCTGGTCCGGCATCTTCGCCCCGCTCGCTAGCCTCTGGTTGAACAACGGCCAGCCGTCTATGGATGAGGAACTGGTCTGAAAATTGCGAGAAAAATCAAAAACAACCCAAAGGCAATGAACGCGGCGAGGCCGATTTTCAACGCCAGCGGAAAATCTCGCGAGTGGTGATACGAATGGTGGTGTTTGTGTCTTCGCTCCCTGGGAGAGGCCTCGACTTGGGTGGTGTTGGAAGGATGAACCGTTGCCGCCGGCACTTGGAGGGGTAGAGGCGCTTGGACAGGTCCAGTTGCAGGTCTGATCTGGCTGGGAACTGGCGGAAGTTCACCAAAGCCACGTGGCTTCCGGGGACACGAATACCCTCTGGGAACCGATATCTGGCGGCTGGCCGCCTGCCAAATCTGTTCCACAATTTCACCGTGTTGCTCTACCTGATCCGCTGATACAGAATCCCCTTTGGTCTCAAGCATCAACTTCATCAGGAAATACCCGCGGCCGGTTTTGTCGCTGCGACTGAACTGCACAAAGGGATTGCTTAATTGGCTGCGCGGTTCGCTGATCTTCATGTTTTGGATGGAGGGTGATTCGACATCAACCTCATGGGTGATATGACAAGGATATGGCAGAGCAAATGGAGTTGTTCTAGCCGATTTCTCAGGCATGGCTAGCGCACCAGTTATCCACCCGGTCGGCAATTGAAACCGGCACAATTGGGGATTGGGATGATTGGCTAGAAAGGGACGGAATTCAAAAACCTCCGCCAGCACAAACTGGTTGTTTGTCCGGTCATCCCGAAATTGGAGTGTACCGACTCGGCACGCATCTTTGAATCTCCCGGACGCGGACTGTAATCGCTGTCGCGCCAGTTCTTCCAGTCCTGCCTTGGCCAGTTGCTGCCGGAGCAGGTCTGCCTGATGCCCTTCATTCCGCTGAACCACAGCCAGTTGTGAAGACTGGCCGCTGCTGTCCAGCAAAATGGTTTCCCGTAATTCAAGCAGACTTGATTGGGCGGGCGTTTGAGGTGCGTTGACCAATCCGCCGACATTGGCATCAACTGGCAGCCCTAATTCGTAAGCACCAATGATGCGGTTAAATGGTCCCCCTCCCTGTTGTTGCAAGGTCGTATCCACCCATCTCCTATTTCCGTCTGATTCGAATTCCACAACCACGTGATTAAACATCGAAGGCGCGGGCAGAAACTCACCGATGGTCTTTCTCAAAAACGTGTTCACCAAGACCGGGCGTGCGGAGACGCCCAGTTTGCCGAGTATATTCGCCAGCAACCAGGACAGATCCTTGCAATCGCCAAAGCGTCGTTGGATTACCGTTTCCGGGGCGCTCGGAATTTGGCCGCCAAACTCCAGATTAACGCTGAGATACCGGTACTCATCCTGGATCAGACGGATGGCTGTCTCAATCCGGGCTGGAAGATCCGGGGCCCTATTCTCAATCTCCTGCGCCAAGTCCGCAACCGCCCGGTCGTCCCTTTCCACCGCCCAAGACTCGGCAATCGCTCCAGCAATTGTTTGCCAGCCGGAGAAATCTGAAATTTGAATCCATGGGTAAGACAGATGCCACGACGGCATGTTATTCTCGGGCTTTGGACCGATAAAGTTCTCACCTGACCATTTCCACAACACCGCGGCATCCGAGCGGCTTTCCACCGGCGCCATACTGGTGTTGTTTGACTTCCATTTCATTCCGCGGGTGGCGTCAAACTGAACGGCAAAGTGATACGAGCCAATCGAAACCGCCTGCGGCAGTGCGAAGATAAAAGAGATGTTCTCCGGCAACAAACGGGATTGGGTTTGAATGGTATAGGCAAACTCGAGAATGTCGCCGGGGCGCACATCATCGAGAATCATCAAGAATGTAAACCACCCGAGAATCACGAACTTCTCCAAACCCTCCTCGCGTTGCAACAAATGCGCCTTCTCAAGGTTCAAGTGATCGGTCTCCACTTCGCCACGGCGGATTTTCAGTTTGTGCAGGGTGATCAACTGGGTTTGGGGTTCAAATTGAATACGCCATTGCGAAAAATGTTGAACCGCCTCCATCGTTTCAAGACGGATCACTTGCTGAAAAAACGCTTCATGGTGTTCGGCATGAATCTGGGTGTCCATCAGAAGATGGGTGATGGGAGCATGATTTTCCACCGTGAATTGCGGGGAATACGGGCATTCGATGACCCAACCAGGAATGGCGCCAGTTTGCAACCGATCTCTGGCCGTAGCTATGGAACTGGTCTCCTCGGGCTTGAATTCATTTTGCATGATACTTCCCGCTTTCCCGCTTTCCGCTTTCGTAAATTTTCTCCACCACCGACAGCGCCGCTCTGGCCTCTTTCAATCCCGGCACCGGCGTGCGTTTAAATTTGATGTCTTCAAAGAACTCCGTCATCTCAAGCTTCCAGGATTCGTCGCCGCGCGGATATTCCCAAATGGTCGTCTCGGGCGGGCCCATTTGCGGCAGCATCTTGTAGTAGGTCAGCCGCTCGATGCCATAGCTCCCGCCGAGTCCTTCCCAATGCAATTTCGCGTCGCGTCCGTAAATTTCGAGACTGAAAAGATTTTTCCATTCGCTGCAACTGACATGCAGCCACGCGGTGTTCCCCTGCGCGTTGCGCAGACTTAGGAACGCATTGTCGTCCACCGGCATGTTCCAGAAGTACGTCGCCGCGTGGCCTTCCACCGTCGTGAATTCGCCGAGGAAGATTCCCGCGAGATCAATCAGATGGACGCCCTGGTCAATCAATTCGCCGCCGCCGGAAAGCTTCGGGTCCGCGCGCCATTCTTTTTCGTAACCGACGCGTCCACCCTGGCCGTAGCGGCCGCGCACGAACATCATCGGCCCCAGGGCGCCGCTGCGGAACAATGCCAGCGCCTGCAAGCACGCCGGATGAAAGCGGTGATTGTAACCGACCCGGACCAGCGCGCCGGTTTTGCGGGCGGCCGCTTCGAGTTCGTCCAACTCCGCGACGCTGATGGCGGCGGGCTTTTCCACCAACACATGCTTGCCATTTTTCACGGCGGCCAGGGTGATCGGCGCCAGCGTGGAATTGAGGGTGGAGACAAAAACCGCCTCCACTTGGGGATCGGAAACGGCGCTTTGGAAATCGGCCACCGCCCGGCCGCACTTCGCCTGTCTGACCAGTTCCTCGGCGCGCGACAAATTCGTGTCGCAGGCGACGACCAGTTGCGCACCGGCGGGCATTCCGGTGAGCCGTTTTTTTCCGATCAATCCGCAACCAATGATGGCGTAGTTCATAAATGGACTTATTTCTGGTTCCAATGCTTGCCGCGGTCTTCGGGCACAATGCGGCGCAGGCAATAAATATCGGATTTTGCCAGTTCGTCGCGGTGTGATTGCAGGTCTCGCCAGGGATCCCATTGCGCGCTGATGAGCTTGCCGGTGATGCCGTCGCTCTCCGCGCTGGCGAGATAGACCGCCAGGCTCGCGCCCAGTTCCAGCGGCACCGCGCCTTTCTCCTTCCACGTCTGGTTTTTCTCGAAGAAGGCCGCCCCGACTTTGTCCGGGCCGGCGGCCAGAACCTGATCCACCAACCGCGTGGCGAGCGCGCCGGGAGCAATCGCGTTGACGTCCACGTGAAACGCCTTCAGTTCCTCCGCCAGCGTCTCCATCAAGCGGACCACCGCCGCCTTGGAGGCCGCGTAGGCGCTGATGTTGGGAAGCGGATTCGTCGCTCCGCCGCCGCTCAGAACAACAATTTTTCCGCGTCCAACTTTCTTAAAATGCGGAATCACCGCCCGGCACGGCAGCAAAACGCCAAACAAATTGATCTCCAGCGCCCGCCGCCATTCGTCGAGCGAAACCGATTCCGTCGGCCCCATGGGGCCGTAAATGCCGGCGTTCAGCACCAGCGCCTCCAGCGAACCCAGTTCGCGCAGCGCGAAGGCCACCAGGTCGTGGACCTGCATTTCATTCGCCACATCGCATCGCTTGGCGAAGACTTTTTGGGCGGGGAATTTCGCGGCCAGTTCGGCCCACGTGGCGGTCAACTCCGGTTCACCCCGGGCGCAGAGGACGACGTTGGCGCCTTCGCGCAGAAAATGTTCCGCGATGGCCTTGCCCAGTCCCTGGCTGCCGCCAGTGATGAGGGCGTTCAGGTTTTTTAGTTTCATATCAAATGATGGTATCAACGCCGTACGCGGCAAATCGCTCGTCGGTGGTGACGACCGGAAATTCGTGGATTAATGCGGTGGCGATGATGAAGCGATCACACGGATCTGCATGCACCGGCGGCAGGCCGGCGGCTTTGACACAAATGTCCAAGTCCAGGGGTACCACCGAGATTCCGTGATGGGCGATGGCCGCGTTAATCCATACCGTCACCGGATCGGACAAGGTTAATTTGCCGCCGTGAACTTTGAGGGCAATCTCGAATGCGGAAATGGCTGAAAGGCAAAGGCTCGGGGCGGCCTCAATTTGTTTCAAGACCGGACGGCTGATGCGTTTACCTTCCACCAGCCACAGCAGGGCGCAGGTGTCCAGCAGCATCAGTCCTCCACGCGTCCCCATTCTTCCGCTGTCAACGGCTCGGTGGGATCGTAATTGATTTTAATTTTGCTCAAACGTGGATGTGGTTTCACGTTCCGTTTGCAAGGCCGATGAGGCACCAGGTCGGCCACCGGTTTTCCATTCCGGCAAATCAAGATGGGCTCGCCGTTCTTTTCCACCTGCGAGAGCAGACCGGAAAGGTTCGTTTTAGCTTCATGCACGTTGACCGTGATCATGGGTTTATGATTAGCTAAATTAGCTAACACGTCAAGCCCGGCCAACCACCCGCCCGGCGGAAAAGACGTATTCCCTCCAAATCGAAGCGCGGGCGGCTCACCCGCGGGTTCCGAGGCGGAAAACTCGCGGGCGAGCCGCCCGCGCTCCCAGGTTCGGGCCGTTTCATCAAGCGCGTCCGACCGAAAGGTGCTCCACGCCGGGGAGGTCTTTCAATTGTTTTTCAAGAAAGCGGTTGGCATCCACGAACACTGGCTGGCGCATTTGGGGCAGCAGTTTCGGCCAGTCTGCCTGGCGGAATTGGGGCCATTCGGTGCATACGGCCACGGCTTGCGCGCCCGCGAGGGCCGCCGGGAGGTCCGCCGCGAGCAAAACCGCCGACAACTCCGCCGGCAAGGCCTTTACCGCCGGATCAAACGCGGTCACTTGCGCGCCGGCGGCCACAAGCTGCCGGCACAATTCCACCGCCGCGCTGCGCCGGAGGGTGTCGGTGTTCGTCGTGTACGTCAGGCCCAGCACGGCAATTTTCCGGCCGCGCAAATCCCCCAGCCGCGATTGCAGCCGCCGGAACGCCCAGCCGCGATGCAAATCGTTGCTCTGTTTGATGGCGGGGATGACGGAGATCTTTTCGCCACAGGCTTCGGCCAGTTGGCTCAAAGTCACCACGTCCCGCGCCAGCGTGCCGCCGGCGAACGGGCCGCCTGGCCCGAGATAAGCCTTGGGGCCGATGCGCGCCTCGCTCTTGAGGCCGGCGGACACTTCCTTCGCGTCCGCGCCAGTATGTTCACAGAGCCGCGCGATTTCGTTGATGAAGGTGATGGAGAGCGCCAGAAACGAGTTCAGCGCATGCTTGACCATTTCCGCCGATTCGGTGCGCATGAAAATGGTCTGCGCGGCAAACGGCCGGAAAAGTTCTTCGAGCAGCGTTTTTTTCGCGTCATTGCGGATGCCGACCACCGCGCGTTCGGCCTTCTCGAAGGCTTCGATGGCTTTGCCCAGCCGCAGATTCTCCGGGGAGCAGGCAAAATGAAAGCGCGGGAACTCCTTTTCCAGCCGGGCGCAGGTGCCCACGGGCAACTGGGCGGAAATTAGCACGAGCGCGCCGTTCGGCAGATGCGGCAAGGCGCGGCGGAGATTGCCCAGCACGAAATCCACGTCCGATTCGTCCTGGTCATTGACCGGCGTATCGTAAGTGAGCCAGAGCACCTCGGCTTTGGCGCAGGCGATGGCCGGGTCGGTGGTAAACGCCAGTCTCCCGGCTGCAAGGCCGGCGTGGAGCAATTCATTCAGGCTGGGCTCCAGCAGGGGCGCCTGGCCCGAATTTAATCGCTGGATGTTCGCGGCGTCAAAATCCAGGCCGATGACCTGGAAATGTTTGGCGCAGCACGCGGCGGTGACGCTGCCGAGATGCCATAATCCTTGAATACAAATATTCATGTTAAAGGACAGGGAAAATGACTCAATCCGGGTGGGGTAGTCTCACGGCCGCTGCTCGTAAACCCACTGGTTCTGCTGGAGCCATTGCAATGTGCGAACAATCCCCTGTTCAATGGTAAGCGACGTTTTCCAACCTGTGGCCTGGATTTTTTTGGTGTCGAGAAAAATGAAGGGATTGTCGCCCACCCAGCCGCGGTTGCCGCCGGAATACTCAAGCTGCGGCTGCAGGCCGAGGGCGTTGCACATATAGCGGATCGAGTCATTGACCTGCACGTATTCCGCGGTGCCCAGGTTGTAGAACTCCACGCCGTGCTTCGCTTGTTTCGCGGTGCCCAGGTTCATCACGTGCAACATGGCGCTCACGCAATCCTGCACATACAGATAACTCTTCCGCTGCGTGCCGTCGCCAAGCACTTTCAACCGGCCGGGATGCTCCAGCAGCTGCTTGTAAAAATCGAACACGTGGCCGTGCGTGTAGCGCTCGCCGAGAATCGAGACGAAGCGAAAGACGTAGCCCTCGAATTTGAAACCCTCGCAATACGATGCAATCATGCCTTCCCCCGCCACTTTCGAGGCCCCGTACAGCGAAGTCTGCACCGGAAACGGCGCGTTCTCGGGCGTGGGGATCGTTTCCGCCTCGCCATAAACGCTGCCGGTGGAGCTGAAGGCGAGGCGGCGGAGGCCGTTGGCGCGCATGGCCTCGAGCACGTTGAAGGTGGCCACGGTGTTCTGCTGCAAATCCTTCGACGGATGTTCCAGGCCGAAGCGCACGTCTGCGTTGGCGGCGAGATGAAAGACCGTGTCACAACCGGCCATCGCCTTGGTCAGGGCAGGCAGGTCCAGATTGTCGCCCTCAATCAGCTTGAAACTTGGGTGTTTTCGTGCGCCGTCGAGAAATTTTCGCTGGCCGGTGGAGAAATTGTCCCAGCCAACGACCGTTTTGCCCGCGGCCAGGAGGCGGTCGGCCAGCGTACTGCCGATGAAACCCGCCACGCCCGTGATGAAAATCGTGTTCATTTAAGAACCCGCAGCATAATGAAACGCGCGCGCCGGTGCCAGAACTTCCGCCGTGGCGTCAGGCATCCTTGCCAGACATAGAGGGCGGTCATCCCTGCCATCCGGAAGAGGCTTGGCTGGCATTGCATCGTCCAGAAATTTCAACGCGCGTCTAGTTGCGTGAGCCTCGGTCCGCCAGGCTGGGAAGGCCGAACCTCGGCTTGGCACCGGCTCTACGGCAGGCAGGGATGCCAATGCCACGCCGCAATAAAGGACATGTCGGGTAATCGGACATCGGTTTAGCCCTCTGCCTGAATTGCGCGCGCCAGCTCGGGCCACAGCAAGGCGCTCATGCGCTGGCCTTTTTCAAAACAGTCGAGGTGAAACTTCTCATTGGGCGAATGCGCGTTATCGTCGGGCAACCCCAAGCCGAGCAGCAGGGAATCCGCTCCGAGTATTTTCTTGAATTCGTTGACGATGGGGATGGAGCCGCCTTCCCGAATTAAAATGGGCTCCGCACCGAAGGCCTGTTTCAGCGCGCGCAGTGAGGCCTGCGCGAGCGGGCCGTCGGGCGAGAAGTGATACGCCTCCGCGCCGTGGCCGGCGCTGATTTCCATCCGCACGGTGGGCGGACAAATCTGCTTGAGATAGGCGAGCACGAGTTTGCGGACGTGTTCGGGTTTTTGATGGGGAACGAGGCGGCAGGTGATTTTTGCCCGGGCCCATGCGGGCACAATGGTCTTGCTGCCTTCACCCTGATAACCACTGGTCAGCCCGTTGATTTCAAAGGTGGGCCGCGCGCTGCGCTGCTCGGTGGGGGTAAAACCGCGTTCCCCAAACAGCTTGGGCACGCCCACCAGTTTTTTTAATTGTGAGTCTTTCACCGGATAGCGCGCGGACTGTTGCCGCTCAAATTTTGACAGCGGCGCAACGCCGTCGTAGAAGCCGGGGATGGTGACCCGGCCTTGATCGTCTCGAACCCGGGCCAAGAGGCGGGCCAGCGCCATGGCGGGATTTTCCACCGCGCCGCCGAAGAGGCCGGAGTGGAGATCGCGGGCGGGACCACGCAGGGTGATTTCAAACGCCATGATGCCGCGGAGGGAGTAGGTCAGCGCGGGGTGTTTCAGGCTGGGGATGCCGGTGTCGGAAATCACAACGGCCTCACAGGCCAGTTCGCGCCGGTGCTGCTGAAGGAAACCCGAGAGGCTGGCGCTGCCAACCTCCTCCTCGCCTTCGAGGACGAACGTCAAATCACAAGGCAGTGGCGTGCCAGTTTTTATGTAGGCCTCCACCGCCTTGAGATGCGCCAGATTTTGGCCTTTGTTGTCGGTGCTGCCGCGGGCGTAAATAATCCGTCCGTCAATGCGCGGCTCAAACGGCGGCGACTGCCACAATTCAAGCGGTTCCGGCGGTTGCACGTCATAATGGCCATATACCATTAAGTGGGGTTTGCTGGTTTTGGCGGACTTGGCGGACTTGGCGGACTTGCCGCGCCGCAGCGCAGCGGAGGCGGGGGTCTTGGCGACCACAACGGGGTGGCCCGGGGTTTCACATAATTTAGCCTCCAAGCCGATCTGGCGGCAGTGCGCCACGAGCCAGTTGGCGCAGGCGGACACATCGGTTTGGTGCTGGGGCTGGGCCGAGACGCTGGGAAAGCGCAGGTAGTCGCATAACTCCGCGAGAAACCGCGTTTGATTTTGCTTCAAGTAGTCGAGAACCGGTTGCATGGAAGGATGGTATAGGGTTTCCGTCCCAAAATAAATGAACTTTTCCGTCCGCTCAGGCAGCTTGTCCTGTGAACAGGTATGTCCGCGAGGAAAGTGCGCGGAACTCAACGGTTTTGCAATTGCGAAAGCACTTCCGCGCTTTAGGATTGGGAAGAAATTCAAACCACTCATGAATCCACGCCGCCTCATTGCCCATGTCTGGCATCCCAACGGCGGAATGGCGCCTCGATACAATGAACAAACCTCTGGGGAGGAGTTATTGGCCAGCCCCACGAGCTTCACACGCCCCAATTACACCTACGCCCTTTCCGGGCGGCGGAGATGCCGCCCGCCATGTCAGGCAAGGATGCCTGACGCCGCGGCGGATTGGCATGGATTTCGCTTTCCTTCGGACGGCGACAATTTATTTTTGACATATGGTTTTCGCAGTCATTCCAAACCCAGGCCACTGGTACCAGCATTTGACGTTCAACTGGTTTGACGTGGCGCTGGTGCTCGTGCTGGCGTTCGGTTTCTGGCGCGGACGCAAACGCGGCATGACCAAGGAACTGCTGCCTACGCTGCAATGGGTGACCATCCTGCTCGGTGCGGGTTTCGGCCACATCTTCCTGGCCGGCTGGATTCAGCAGCAGGGACTGGTCAAGATGGTTTTCGGCAATCAGTTTAATGAGCGTACAGCCGCACTCATGTCCGCTTATCTGGCCATTCTGCTGGTCCTGATGATCGTCTTTACGGTGCTGAAGCGGAAGTACGAGCCCAAGCTCGAAGGCAGCAGCCTGTTTGGCGACAATGAATATTATTGGGGCATATTCGCAGGCTTGGTCCGTTATCTCTGCTTGATCCTCGTCGCACTGGCCCTGTTGAACGCGCCCTATTACACCCAGCGGGATATCCTGGCCCAGCAAGCCTACAACAACCGTTGGTATGGCGGCGGCCTGAAAAACTACAGCGGCGATTTCATTCCCCCCGTGTACGAGGTGCAGGACAACATCTTCAAGCAATCGCTCCTGGGGCCCTTCATCAAGAGCGGCCTCTCCATGCTGCTGATCAATTCGACTTCGGCAGTCAAGCCACCCTCCCATTTCTGAGGGCTTCGCAAAATGGCCGGCTATCTCTCTCCCGCCACCCGCGAACGGATTCGCGCCGCCAGCGACATCGTGGACATCATTGGCTCGTACGTGCCGCTCAAAAAGGCCGGTGCGAATTTCACCGCGCTCTGTCCCTTTCACAAGGAAAGAACCCCAAGTTTCAACGTCAATCCCGGCAAGCAGATTTTTCATTGCTTCGGTTGCCACAAGGGCGGCGACGTGTTCACCTTCGTCAAGGAATACGAAAACATCGGCTTTATGGACGCCGTGCGCCGGCTGGCGGAGCGCGCGAAAATTCCGCTCGAATTTGAGAACTCGCCCGGCGCCCAGGAGTCGCGCCATCTCAAGGACCAGTTGCTCGAGATTCACGACCAGCTCGCGCAACGCTGGCAGAATTGTCTCGCCAGCGAAGCCGCCGGCCAGCTCGCCCGCGATTACCTCGCCAAACGCGGCGTTTCCGCCGACGCCATAAAACTCTTCCGCATTGGCGCCGCCCCGGATGCCTGGGAAGACACCGTGAACTGGGCGCGCAGCAAGAAATTTGACCTGGCCACGGTCGCCCAAGCCGGCGTGATCATTGCCAAGGAAACCGGCACGCCGCCTGCCGCAGACGACGATCCGACCTCCCCGGCGGTCGGCGGTCAGTCACCGCCTCCCGGGCCCAAACCCGGGGCGGCCGTTCGTTACTACGATCGCTTTCGCGGACGGCTGATGTTTCCGATTTGCGATGAACAAGGCCGGGTGGTGGCCTTTAGCGGGCGCGTTTTGGCGGGCGACGATCCAAGAAAATACGTCAACTCACCCGAAACGCCGATCTTCACCAAAAGTAAAATCTTCTTTGGCCTCGACAAGTCCAAGCGCGCCATTCTCGACGCCGGCTTTGCCATCATCTGCGAAGGCCAGTTGGATTTGATCGCGTGCTTCATGGCGGGCGTGCAAAACATTGTCGCGCCTCAAGGCACCGCCTTCACCGAACAGCACGCGCGCATCCTCAAGCGCTACGCCAACGAAGTCGTCCTCTGTTTCGATTCCGACAATGCCGGCCAAAACGCCACCGTTCGCGCCCTCGACCATCTCCTCGCCGCCGGGCTCGCCGTGCGCGTGGCAGTCGTGCCCGCGCCCCATGACCCGGACAGCTTCATCAAAGCCAGCGGCGCCGCCGCGTTTCAGCAACTCATCGCCGGCGCCGAGGGATTCTTTGATTATTATCTGTCTCGCCTCTGCGCGACGAACGACTTGGCCACCGACAAGGGGCGGCTGGCGGTTTTGCATGCCATGACGGAATCCGTCCACAAGACTGGCAACGACGTATTGATTGACACCTACGCCCAAAAAACCGCGCTGCGACTGGGCGTCTCCGCCGAGTCCGTCCGCGCCGAGTTCAAGAAAACCTCCCTGTCTCAGACCGCGCCGCGGGAGCCGGAGGAGGAGTTCTTTGAATCCGCCGAGCCCGCCGAAGCGGTCGCGCGGCCATCGCCAACCGAATTTCATTTGCTGAAGCTTCTCCTGCAGTATGACGACTTGACCCGTTGGGCGGCGCTGCATCTGGACATCAATTGGATTTTGCATACGGCAGTCCGGCAGTTGGTGGATCTGCGTCTAGCCGCGCAAGAACATGAAACCTGGCACAGCCTGGCGGAATTCCTCGACACCTGCGAATCGGCGGACCAGCGCAGCCTCATTACCGAAGCCGTGGCCGACGATCGGAAGTTTCCCAATCCCGAAATCCAGCTCGCCGATGTGGCTCTGAAACTGCGCAACCAATTTTTCGACCGCCAAATTACCGCGCTCAATCACAAAATGAGCCAGCCCGAAGTAAACGATGGTGACCGCGTGGCCCTGCTGCGCGAGCAGATGAAACTCAAGGAACTGAAACGCACCCCGCTGGTTCAAACCAAGCCCGATTGATGCGGCGGGTGTAGCAGCGCCTCTACCGAGATGCTGCTACGCAGCCAACCAATGCCGGCAAACTCGCCATCTCCATGCCTGCCTGCCCGCGCTCGATGTCACGTTCCGTGCTGGGTTCAGTTAGATGAATGCCACCGGGCAGCAGGCGCTCGTGGAAGTTTGGCCGCAGGCGTGACTGTGCGCGATCGGTTTGTAATCACCGGCGAGGTGGCCGGTTTTCCAGCTTCGCTATCACCGCCCAAAAGCTGGAGCAATTCGGCCACCGATTGTTTCATGAGCCCGGCTTGCGCGTTCAATTCTTCAGCAGCGGAGGCGCTCTGTTCTGCACTGGCCGCATTGCCTTGCGTTACTTTGTCCATCTGGCCCACGGCCACATTGATCTCCACTGAGGGGGAGAGCCGTAGATCACGGTCTTCGAATGTTGATTGAAATGCTGTTTACTCTATAGCAATCGGCGCTACGGTTCTTTCTAAACTCTCAAAAATCTCACCGCCGCCTGGAAATCCTCCGGCAGCGGGGCGGCGAACTGCATTTTTTTGCCGGTGCCCGGATGAACGAAGGCCAGCTTGCGCGCGTGCAGCAGCACCCGCGGCGCCTCGTAGCCGGTGACTTCCGTGAAGCGTCGGTTGGCCTTGGCGCCATAAGTGACGTCGCCAACCAGGGGATGGCCGATGAATTGGAAATGCACGCGAATCTGGTGGGTGCGCCCGGTGTGGATCTCCGCCTCCAGGTGGGTGGCGTGAATCAGCCGCTCCAGCACCCGGTAGCTGGTGTGCGCAAAGCGGCTGCCGGCATCGTCATCGCGCACGGCCATGCGTTTGCGGTGCGTGGGATGCCGGGCAATGGAGGCGCGAATCTCGCCCGCGTCGCGTTCGACTTCGCCCAGCACGAGCGCGTCATAGACTTTTTCCACGGTGCGTTCCTCGAATTGCCTGGCCAGCCCCAAATGCGCCTCATCGTGCTTGGCCACGACCAGACAGCCGCTGGTTTCCTTGTCGAGCCGGTGGACGATGCCGGGCCGGGCCACGCCGCCGATGCCGCTCAATGAGCCTTGGCAATGATGCAGCAGCGCATTGACGAGGGTGTGCTCCTCGTGGCCGGCGGCCGGGTGCACGACGAGTCCGGGCGGCTTATTGAGCACCAGTAGAAAGGCGTCTTCAAACAAAATATCCAGCGGGATGTCTTCCGGCAGCGCCTCCGACGCCCGGGCGTCCGGCCAGGTCACTTCAATCTGTTCGCCGGCGCGCGGCGCGTGCGTGGGCTTCACGGCCTGCCCGTTGACGCGAATGTGGCCCTGTTCAATGAGCCGCTGCAGCGCCCCACGCGAAACTGCCGGAAATTTCTCCCGCAGAAACACATCCAGCCTTCCGCCGGGCAACGACTGCTCGACGACGAAGGTTTCTGTGCGATTGGGCATTTGCCCTTCATCATTGGTCATTGGTCATGGGTCCTTGGCAACCGGTTCCTCCCGCCAATTAAGGAGGAAAATCAGGGCCACGCCGGTGCAGATGGCCGAATCGGCCACGTTGAACGCGGGGAAATCGAAAATGTCGTTGGTGCCGCGTCGCGCCATGTAGAAATGCAAAAAGTCTACGACGGCATGGCGGCCGGGCAGGAGGCGGTCGGTGACATTGCCGAGGATGCCGCCAAAGATGAGTCCAAAGGCGAACTGCCCGAGGAGGCGATGCGCGCTGAAATGATGGCGCGTGAGATAGAGCACCACCAGCGCCGCGAGCGCGACGGTGGCCAGCACGGCGTTGTTGCCGGTGAACATGCTCCACGCCGCGCCGGTGTTGGCGCGGTGCGTGAGATTGAAGAAGCCGGGAATGACGGCGATTTCGTCGTTGGGATAGATGCTTTGCCGCACCAGCCACTTGGTGAGCTGGTCGCAGCCCAAGACGCACACGGCCAGTGCGGCAATCCGGCCGGTCGGTTTCGAGAAAATGGGCGGGGCGGCGGACATGAATAATTTATGGCGAAGATTTAATCAGATTCCACCGGAATAACAATGTGATTTAACATCCAGCCAAGCATGGAGCATTGCTGTAGGAGCCGACGTGAGGAGGCTCAAACTTCATTCAAAACGATCCTCTTGTTAGCGCCTCCTCACGGCGGCGCCTACATGTTGAAAGGGCTATTCGCCGATGAAATGCATGGCCACGCGGCGCGTGTGGGGTCGGGTGCGATGTTCCCATAAATAAATTCCCTGCCACGTTCCCAAGGTGAGCCGCCCATCGCGCACGGGCAGGGAAAGATTCACCGCCGTCAACGCGGTGCGGATGTGTGCCGGCATGTCATCGTCGCCCTCGGCGGCGTGGTTGAACAGCGGGTCGCCATCGCGCACCAGCCGCGCAAAAAAGGCGTCCAAATCGCGCCGCACGTCCGGATCCGCGTTTTCTTGAATCAGGAGCGACGCGGAGGTGTGGCGCAGATGCAGCGTGAGCAGGCCATGGCGGCACTGGTTCGCTGCCAGCCAGGTGGCCACCTCGCCAGTGAATTCGCTCAAGCCGCGTCCGCGAGTGGCCAGGGTCAGTTCCTGGAATGCCTGGCGGAGCGCGGGGGTGGGGACTGGATTCATGCCTTACTGCGGCCGGTCCACCGGCGCTCCTTTGTCAGCGAGCCGCTGCTCGAGGTCGGCGTTGCGCGGCAGGCCGGCGGCAAGCGCCTTCTGGTAATGCCACCGCGCGAGCAGGGGCATGGACGGCGTTTGGTTCAAGTACACCACCGCCAGATTGTTGTGCGCCGAGGCGTATTCTGGATTGATCTGAATGGCCTTGCGCAAGGCTGTTTCCGCCTGTACTCGCTGGCCCTTGTGGCTCAACGTCACCCCCAGATAATTTTGAATTTCCGGACTGTTTGGATCCGCCTTCGCCGCCCGGCTCAGGATGTCCAGGGCTTCGTCGTATTTTTCCTGGCGGAATTTCAAGTAGCCTAGCGTGGATAAATTATAGGCGTCTTCGGGGCTCTGCACGAGCGCGGCGGTGATGTGCTTTTCCGCGTCGGCGAGCTTGTCCTGCTGCAATTCAATGGTCGCCAGATTGGCCAGCACCAGTCCGTTGTTTTGGTCGCGTTCCAGGATATGCCGGTAATCCGCCTCCGCCGCGTCGTATTCGCGATTGGCGAAATGCCGCTTCGCCGACACCACCAGCTCGGCGGTGCCGCTGGGCAGTTCATGAACGGAGCGCTTCTCGGGAATGGGCTGCGGCGCCGTCTCGCGGAATAGCGCCAGTTCTTCGGTCGAGTAGGGCACCGGCTTGGCCTCCACCACCGCCAGCCGGGCGCGCAGCATCGCCATCTCATTGGTCAGGGCGGCCAGTTGCGTATCGCCGTTCTTGCGCGGATTCTTCCGGCCCGCGTTCGCCAGTTCCTTGGCCAGTTCATCGCGCTGCTCAGTCAGATCCCGGATGCGGCCCTCGAAATTGGCCGCGCGCAATTCCTCCACTTCGGCGGCCAATTGCTTCACTTTCTTCTCCAGCGCCCCCCGCTCGAGCGTCACCACCGTGACGGTGGATTGCAACGAACTGATCTGCGTGTTGGCCGATTGCACCGTGGATTGCAGCGAGGCGATCTGCGTGTTGGCCGATTTCAGCTTGGCTGCCAGTTCGCCGGCGGCCGCCGCCTCGTTGGCGGCCGCTTGCAGCGCCGCCAACTGCGCCTTCAAGCGGTCGTTCTGACTGCGCAACAAATCGAGCGCGCCGGCGTCCGGCTCCACCCGCTTGAGATCGCGCTGCAAGGCCGCGTTTTCGGCTATCAATTTTTCTCCGCGCGAATGCTCGGCGGAATACTTGTCCAGCGCCTCGGCCAGTTGCCGGCGCAGGTTGCTGATGCCATTCGTGTTTTTGTCCACTGCCTCGCTGGCTTTCAATAGATCATTTTCCTTCATCAGCGAGCGGATTTGTTCCTGCGCCCGGGCAAGCGTGCCGGTATCCACCGCCGCCGGCTGTGTGGAGAGCGCCTCCTTGAGCTTGGCCTGCAAAGCCTGATTTTCCACCTGCACGGATTGCAACTGCGTCCGCAGTTTTTGGGCCTCGGCCACCGCCGGCGACACTTGCGCCGGCGCGGCCGGCGTCATTGGGGCCGGCTGCGATGGAGCAGTGGCGATAACCGCCGCCAGCCTCGCTTTCAGCGTTGCGATTTTTTTGGCCAGATCATCGAGCCGGTAGCTGATGATGGCGGGATTCCAGTCGGGATAAAGTTTTTGAAATTGGTGCAACGCGGCCTGGGCTTCAGTGAGACTGGCCAATGCCGTTTTGGGCTCACCCGTCTCAGCCTGGTTCTCGGCCTGTTGCACGGTGCCGTAGATCGCAATATATTTATCGTCCGCCTCCTGCTGCGCGCGCGCAACCGGAAGCAGGCTGACCAGGCAGATCGCTGCCACCCATAACGATTTCATTGGCAAAGAATGCCAGAGGATTTTGATTTGGCAACCATCTGGTGAACCTGAGTATGGGAGGCCGGGGCCGGCGGGGACACTTGCAGTCCTCAAAACCGGACGCCGATGCCGACGATGGGGGGGCGGGTATATCCCGCCGCAAAAATGGGGTCGGGAAAATGGTTGAGCCGGGCAGCCGGGCCGTGGTATGATGAAACCTGTGGCGGCGTCTCTTGAGAGCGCCGCCGGCTGATTAAAATCGGCGGCGCTCCTACGAGCGGCTGCCTAACGAATTGCATGCTCACCGTAGCCGGACTATCCAAATCCTTTGGCGGACGTGAATTATTTGACGATGTGTCGTTAAATATCATGTCGGGGGACCGCGTGGCCATCACCGGGCCGAATGGCGCGGGGAAATCCACGCTCATCAAAATCATTCTTGGCAAGGAAGAGCCGGACGGGGGCAGCGTGACGCTTATTCGCGGCACGCGCGTGGGCTATCTGCCGCAAGAAAGCGAGCCGGCGGGCAACGAAACCGTGATGGAAATCGCCGTGCCGCACGAGCACGAGCACGACGGCCAGTTCGAGGCCAAGGCCAAGCAGATTCTCGCCAGCCTCGGTTTCAAGCAGACGGATTTCGACCGGCCGGCGCGCGAAATGTCCGGCGGCTGGATCATGCGGGCCCACCTGGCGCGGTTGCTGGCGGACGAGCCGGACCTCCTGATGCTCGACGAGCCGACGAACCATCTCGATCTCGAAACCCTTATCTGGTTCCAGAATTATCTGCGGCATTATCCGGGCGCGATTCTGCTCATTTCGCATGACCGTGAGTTTCTCAACGAGCTATGCACGCACATCGCGGAACTGCGCGCCTCGCGCATCATGCGCTACACGGGCAACTACGACAGCTACGTGGCCCAGCGCGCGGCGATGGAACTGACCCTGATCGCCACGGCGAAATCGCAGCAGCGCGAGATTGACCGCATGCAGTTGTTTGTGGACCGCTTCCGCGCGAAGAACACCAAGGCCGCCCAAGCGCAGAGCAAGCTGAAGCAAATCGAACGGATCAAGGAAGAGATGGTCGAAACCCCTGACGGCGATGGGCCCACGGTCGGCTTCCGGTTTCCCCAGCCGCAGCGCAGCGGCCAGCGCGTGATCACGCTGGAGAAAATCAAATTTGGCTACGGCGAAAAACTGATCTACGACGGCGTTGATTTTGAGGTCGAGCGCGACCAGCGCGTGGTGCTCGTGGGGCCCAATGGCGCGGGCAAATCCACCTTGTTGAAACTGCTGGCGCAAGTCCTGACCCCGCAGGCGGGGCTCCACAAGCTCGGCCACAACGCGAAGTTCGGCTACTTTGCCCAGCACCGCACGGAGATGCTGAATCCGGCGCACACGGTTTTTGAGGAGGCGCTGGACACCCCGCAACGCATCACGGAGCAGGCCGTGCGCAATGTCCTGGGCAGTTTCCTGTTTCGCGGCGACGATATTTACAAGCCCGTGAGCGTGTTGAGCGGCGGCGAAAAAAGCCGGCTGGCGCTGGTGAAACTCCTGCTGGACCCGCCGAACCTGCTGCTCATGGATGAGCCTACCACGCATCTGGATCTGGCCAGCGTGGACGCGCTCATCGAGGCGCTGAAACAATATCAAGGCACTCTGGTGTTCATCAGCCACGATGTGCATTTCATCCGCGCGCTGTCCACCCACGTCGTCCGGGTCGAGGCGGGACAGCTCCGGCATTTCGGCGGCGGCTACCAATACTACTTGGACAAGACGGCGCAGTCGGCGCGCGCCGCCCTGACCAGTTCGGGTTTCACCAATGGCGCCGCCGTGAGCCAGCCGGAAGCGCCGCCGGTGGACCGCAAGGAGCAGAAGCGAATCGAGGCGGAGCAGCGCCAGGCGCGTTCGCGGAAGCGGCAGGAAGTCCAGAAGCGCCTTGCCGCGCTCGAAAAGGAAATTGCCCTGCTCGAAACACAGGAACGCGAATTGGCGGCGGAACTGGAGAAGCCGGAGACGTATCATTCCGGCGGACGGGCCACGCAGATCAACCGCGAACTGCTGCACGTCTCCGACCGGCTGCCGGAAGTGACGGCCGAATGGGAAGCGGCTGCGACCGAGTTGAGCGCTCTGGATAGCGCATCGTAATTTTTGGCTCGTCAGCGCCATCCGG
>Ga0316217_10000783_pt1 | contig 43934 bp, 40 predicted proteins | sample 1anoAmetaG_FD_203633 | JGI IMG/M metagenome (GOLD analysis project Ga0316217, IMG submission 203633) | Freshwater microbial communities from Trout Bog Lake, Wisconsin, USA - 1anoA | ecosystem: Environmental > Aquatic > Freshwater > Lake > Hypolimnion/Profundal zone | place: USA: Wisconsin...
GAATCACTGGCGTAAACTCAACGGCAGCACGTTGCTGCCGGAGCTGATCGCCGGCGTCATTTTTCAAGATGGAGTCAAACTCGCCGCTTGAGCTTCAAACTTCATCCACGACATTTGACAATACCTCCCTGCATCTTCCCCGCATCTTCTCCCATATCCTCCCTTTTTGCTTTTCGCTTTATCTCTATCTTTGGCAACTGACATAGATGGTTGTGCGTTTGCACACTACCACGGCTGACGCCTGCCGTCCGAAGCGGCAGGGGCCACTGGCCCTAGACGGGCAGCAGCGGCCTTAGCACCACCACCCGTGGCAATTCCAAACGCGAATACGACCAGATATCGCAGGCTGGCACCGGCTGGCGACATTTGAATAGAGAGTAGAAAATCAACTGTCCGGCACTCCGCACACAGATAACGCCGGAACAAATCTCACAACTAACAACAAGAAATGGAGCTTAACTATGAACACTGAAAAAGATGAATTGTGGACTGACAAAGAACTGGCCGAGCGCTGGAACGTGAAACGTCAATCGTTGGCGGCAATGAGATGCAGGGGTGACTTTGACGATCCGGCCGCGCGCGACAAGTTTTGCGATGATAACCCCCCTGTGGTTAAACAGCTTTGAATTGCTTGGGCTTCTTCGCGTTCTTCGCTACTTCGCGGTAAGACGGTTTTGGTTGTCGGCCATGCCGAGTTGCGTAGATGAAACTGTGTTGGTGAATGGAACCAGCCGATCCCGCCGCCGCAGTTGGGAATCACCCACATCGCCGGTATTTTATGCCGGCAAAGCAAGATTGTTGCCGGCGTGCGGAAAAGGCCAAAAGCGATCCCAATACGTGCCAAATTCTTACCAATCCGGCCGCAAATGGGTCAGAAGTGTGTCGGAACTGGTTCAAATCGCGTCAAGTTTTCCCGCCCCACTTTAATAGCAATATACATTAAAAGTATGCGCTTCCATCAAAAAGTGTATACTTTTGTATACTGAGAGGGGTTCTTGCACCACGCTCCCTCCGGCCAAGACGGCAATAGATCAGCAAACCAATGGGGGGAAACGTTGCATAACGTTGCATAACGTTGCATAACGTTGCATGACACGCGGACGCGGAGATGGTTGCGGGGTACACCCTACCTGATCTCGATCTTGATCCTATTCCTAATCCAAGGCGCTGTCGCCCGCAGGGGAAGGAGAAAAGCGGAAACACGCCCGGAATTCGTCGGTCAATTCCGAATTCACAGTTCATCAAAGCCTTTCCGCGTGGTTTTGCCGGCGCGCTTGGCACGCCGGGCGTCGGCGGCCATCTTTTCCAGCAGATTCTGCGAGCGCGCCAGCGTCTGGTCCCATTGCAATTCGCCTTCGACCTCTGCCAACAGTTGTTCGGCCAACTGTTCCTGTGCCGCTTGCGGCAGACGGGAAGCTTTTGCAAATGCCTTAGCCAATAACGCCGTCATAGTTGACCTCAAAAAAACTCTCTCCTGCTCGGCAAACAATGCTAAGCGGCGGTTGGGCGCGGATCAACACGCATTCGCCTGGATGTAATCCTTGTCGCCCTTGAGATAATTGACAATATTGAGTGTGGCCCGCATGGCTTGCCGCTCGACCGATTCAAAAGTCCGGCTGCCGACGTGCGGGGTGACGATGATGTTGTCGATGTCGCAGAACGGATGGCCGGCGGGTTGCGGTTCTTTTTCCAGCACGTCGGTGCCGTAGCCGCCAAGCTGGCCGGACTTGCAGGCGGCGGCGACGTCGGCCTCAACCACCAAACCGCCGCGGGCGGTGTTGATCAGCAGCGCGCCTTTTTTCATGCCGGCCAAACGCCGCTGATTGACATAGCCGCGATTGGAATCGTCCAGGTTCATGTGCAGCGAAACCACGTCGCACTGCTGCAAGACCTGGTCGGCACTGTTGGCACGCGCCACGTTGTACTGCCGGCCAAAGTCTTCATCCCAATGAAGATCGAACGCCAGCGGGATCATGCCGAAGGCGATGCCGCGCTTGATGACTTCCTTGCCGACGCGGCCCATGCCGATTACGCCCAGGGTTTTGCCGAATAGCTCGGTGCCGGTGATCCGCTGCCACTGGCCTTTTTTGGTCGAACGCAGGTGCGGCCAGAAATGCTTGGACAAGGCGATCATCAGGCCGAAGGCATGTTCGGCCACGGTGGTGTGATTCACGCCGGGGGTGAACAGCACCGGGATTTTTTTGGCGGTGGCGTAGGCGACATCGATGGAATCCAGGCCGATGCCATATTTGGCGATGACGCGCAATTTGGTCTTGGCCGCCAGCGCGGCATCAATCACCTTGGTGGTGATATGATCGTCGCCGTTGAGCAAGCCGTCGAAGCCGCCGTGACTGTGGATCAATTCGAGCATCTGCGCTTCGGTCAACGGGCCGCGTGCGGAAATCACTTCCAAGCCGCTGGCGGTCAGCAGTTGGTGATGCTTGCCGGGGGTGTCCTGATAACTGGTCGTGGTAAGTAGTATCTTCATAGTTGGCTGGGGTTCGGGTTTGGGGTTTGGGGTTTGGGGGCTGGAGTTTGGGGCATATTCAAGAAGTCGCGGAAATTGTCCTGGAAGAAACCACGCACATCCCGCTTAATGTCGTCTTCGCTAAGCGCCCAGCCGGCGGTTTGCAAATCCTGGTATTTCTCGGTCAGCACCCGGCCGATGATCTGCCGGCTGTGGGTCCACTTATATATCAGTTGGTCCAGGATGCGGGCGTCGGAGTGCTGCGGGATAAAGCTGGTGCCCAGCAGTTCCAGGCGCATACGCGTCATTTCCTCGATCAGCGAGGGATTATTCAAGAACCACCAGCAGCCGAAGAGCATCAGGTTGCCGAACTTGCGTGCCGCCACGCATAATTCGTGCTGGTTTTCGCGGGCCAGCATGGTGACCAGGAAGCGATTGTGCGGGAACTGCCGGCAGAGATTCACTACCGCTTGCACATCAGACTCGCCCATGGCGTCGCCTGCGTCGGCCAGGCCGGGATTGGCCTGCCGCTTGCACCCGATCATCATCGCAAAGGGCAAACCGCGCTGGGCGCACACCGGCAGGATGATCTTTTCCAACACCTGCTGGCCGATGTGGTCCACCGGTTTTTTGGGATCAGCCGGGTAACGGTACGTCGGCGGCAAACTCAGCGCCAAATAAATCGCCTTTTGCCGATCGATCCATTCGTTCAGGAAACGCTGGGCTTCGGCCACGGTTTTGTCGGCGTGGTTGCCCAGCACGTCATAACCCCACTTATCAAGCTTGGCGGAAGTCACCTGCCAATCCAGCAGCATCGGATCGATCCGCAACACCGCCTGGAAACGCGGGTCGCTGCCCACTTGCGGATTGTCCAGCCAGCGTTGCCGCTCATTGTCATCAAACACCGCATTGGTCATGGTGATGGAGCTGACGTTGGCCGCCTGCATCACTTTATCAATGTAGGCGTCCGGGTCTTGCTCGGCGAAATAGCGCCGCAGCGAATCCAGGTTTTTCACGTTGGGATCCAATCCCAGCTTGGTCAGGGTGGTAATCACCCCGCGGCAGGCCTCGGACAGCGGCGTGCGCTCGACGAACAAATGCCGCCAAATATGATCGGCCTGCGCGCTCTTGCTCATCTTCCAAAACTGCTCGTAAGGCAGCACGCTGGCCGGCACCACACGATACACCTCGGCCACCAGATAGTGGTACGTCAGCAGTTCATCCAGCCCCCACAGCATCAATCCGGCGGCATCGGTTTTCACGGCGCCATTAGCCACCGGAGTGCCGAAAGACACCGGATAAAGATGCGTATGCAGATCAACGATAGGCTGTGCGGCGACGATACGCTGCACCGTCGCGGGAAGCTGTTGACAGGAAATGACTGTTGAATCGCTCATTTGTTTGCTCCGTAATTTGGATGCCTGAAAAGATTCTACCGGGTACCACGGATTTTCCCAAGTTACCGCTGGCTTACCGCGTCGAAGGCGCGGTGGCCGGTTGGGTGGCGGGCCGGGTCGTTGGCCAGGATTGCGTAATCTGCGGTGTGAGCTGTCCGGAAGCGCGCAGCAGATCGAGATAAAACACATCGCGATCCAACTGCGTGCTGGTGTAATTGAGTTGGGCGTTGAGCAAAACATCCTGGGCGTTGAGCACATCCAGCGGCACCGCCAGGCCGTTGTCCAACTGCTGTTGCGACTGGGCCAGGGCATCGGCGGCGGCCTGCACCTGGGCGGCAAGATCACTGATCCGCGCCACCGTGCCGACCACGTTTTGGTAGGCCACGGCCACATCGTGGTCGATGGTGCGGCGCAGATACGATTCGGTCAGCGCCGCCTGCCGCAGCCGCGACCAGGCATCGCGCACATCGGCTTCGATAATGCCGGCGGAAAAGATCGGCAGGTTGCCTTGCAAAATCGCATCCCATTTGGTGGCGTCGGAAAAATTCTCGCGATACAAAAATCCCGCCACGTTCAACGTCACCGACGGGTAATACTCGGCAATGGCGGCATCCACCTGGAAGCGCGCCACCTTCAGTGCCGTCTGGGCGGCCCGCAAATCTTCGCGGGTGGCCGCGGCCTGCTGCTGATATTCCACCAGCGGTTTGAGTTTGGCCGGAACCTTCACATCGTTGCATAGCGGCCCATTCACCTGCGGCACGTTAATCAGCAGCGCCAGGGTGGCGCGGCCGTTTTGCACGTCGGTTTGCGCCTGGGTCAATTCGGCACTGGTGCCGGCCGCCTGCGCTTTGGCCTGGGACAATTCCAGCGCCAGGGCCAGGTGATTATCAAACTTGCCCTGCACATCCCGCACGCGTGCTTGCTGCACGCGCAACGAATTTTGCAGCACGTCCACCTGCTGCTGGGAAACCAGCACCTGGAAATAGGCCTGGGCCACGTTGAGCAGAAGCGTGGCCTGGGCGTCTTTCAACAACTGCCGATATTGAATGATGGTTTGCTCGGCGGCTTTCAAATTAGGCACGGCCGTCGCCTGATAGATATTCATCGACCCGACCACCGGAGCCTCAAAGCGATGTACGGCATCCCCGGTGCCGGCAAAACCGGCCGGGGCGGTTACCGAGGGCGTTACCGACCCCGATGCCGGTGGATTACCACTGCCATTGCCGCTGGGCCGCTGTTCCAAGGTGTAGCTCGGTTGGAAACTGACCGTGGGCAAAAAATTGGCCACGGCGCGGTTCTTGTTGATGATCGCCTGTAAGTAGTTTTCGCCGCTCAGGCCGATTTGCTCGTTATCATGATTGGCCAGCGCCATGGCGCGGGTGAGCGACAACGGCTGGCCATTAACGTAAGGCGCTGGCGTTTTCAGTCCTTCGTCGACGACATCGCGCCAGGTTTGCACTTCTTTTTTTTGGTTGACGCAGCCCACCAGCCCAATCGCCGATGAGATTGCCAGCACTGCGGCGAGCGTACCGCTCAAGCGGTGTTGCCGATCATGTTGTTGGGGCATAAGTCACTTGCTTTCGCTGGATAAGGCCGTCGCGGTGGGAACTAAACTCGCTTCCACTTTGGACGGCGCAGGCTTGCTCTTGGCGGCATTGCCACCCAAAGCCACGGTAATCCCATCGGTGATTTTTTCGCTGGGGTTGGCAATCACCTGCTCCTCACCTTGCAAACCGGTGGTGATTTCGATCTCCGTGCCCGAATCCCGGCCCAGGCCGACCTTGGTAAAATGCACCTTCATATCTTCATCCACCACCGCCACCTTGCTGCCGTCGGCGGCAAACATCACCGCGCTGGTGGGCAGGCTTAGCGTCGGTTTTTCGCGTTTCAGGTTGAAACGAATTTCGCCATACATGCCGGCAAACAACAAGCCCTGCGGATTGTCAAAATCCACTTCGGTGTGCAGCGTGCGGGTGTTGGGATCCAGCGCTCCGGCGGTGCGGGCCACCTTGCCGGGAAAAGTGCGGCCCGGATAATTCGTGGCGGTGAATTCCACGTCCAGATCGGGTTGAATCATGCTGGCGTAAGACTGCGGCACGTTGGCGTAAATCCGCAGTTGGTCCACCTCGGCGACATCGAAAAGTTCATGTCCGGCTGCCGCATCCGATTCGCTGATCAGCGCGCCCACGTCGTAATTGCGCGCGGTCACCACGCCGTCAAACGGGGCATAAATCCGCTCAAAACTCTGCTGCGCCGTCAGGCGCTGCACGGTGGCCGCGGCGGATTTGACCGCCGCTTTGGCCGCCACCAACGCCGACACGTCATCGTTCAAAGTCGATTGCTTTTCATCCAACTGCTGCTGGGTGACACCGCCGGTGGGAACCAGCCCTTTGTATCGGTCATAGGTGGCTTGTGCCAGCGCGACATCCGCTTCGGATTTCTTCACGTTGGCATCGGCCTGATCTTGCGCGGCGATGGCCTGATTGAGATTGGCATCCACTTCCGGAGCGTCAATGATCGCCAGCAATTGGCCCTTGGTTACTTTGTCACCAATATCCACCTTCCATTGTTTCAGGAAACCGGTGACGCGGGCATACAAGGCGGTTTGCTGCTTGGGGCGGGCGTCGCCGGGCAGCGTCAGCTTGACCGTGGCGTTGCCGGGCTTGGGTTTGATCAAATCCACCACGGGCACATCATCGGCAACCGCTTGTGCGCGCAGTTTCTGCGCCTGCTGGTTCTTCATCCGCGGCAGATAGCCACCGATAAAACCGGCGGCCAGCAACACCAGTACCACGATGGTCAGCGCGGTCATGGTTTTCCAGCCGATCCGCGGTAAATCCTGGGGAATGGCCGACTCTGAGGTATCATGGTTTTCCATTATTGAAGCTCCTTTTCAACCAGCAACACGGCCGCGTTGAAACGCATTTTGCTATAGACCACCGGCACAAAGAACAAGGTGGCAAACGTGGCCACGGTCAGCCCGCCGATGACCGCCCGGCCCAGCGGCGCGTTTTGCTCGCCGCCTTCGCCCAGGCCCAGCGCCATCGGCAACATGCCGATGATCATTGCCGCCGCGGTCATGATCACCGGACGCAGGCGGGTAATCCCGGCCGATAACGCCGCATCGTGGGAATTCATGCCCACTTTGCGCTGATCGTTGGCGAAGGTAATCATCAGAATGCTATTGGATGTCGCCACCCCAATGCTCATGATCGCGCCCATCAGCGACGGCACGCTGATGGTGGTTTGCGTAACAAACAGCATCCACAAAATCCCCGCCAACGCGCCGGGCAATGCCATCAAAATAATCAGCGGATCAAGCCAGCTTTGGAAATTGATCACCATCAGCAGATAAACCAGCACGATGGCGAAGATCAAGCCGTAAGAAAGACCTTGGAAAGAGGCCTTCATGCTTTGCACCTGGCCGCGCACGGTGATGGTGGAACCGGTGGGTAATTTCTGGTTGGCGATGATGCGATCCACCGCGCGGGATACGTAGCCCAGATCCATGCCGCGCACACCGCATTGCACATCGAAAGTCGGCACAAACTGGAAGTGGGTGATATTGCTGGCCGAATAGCCCCGGCTGATTTGCGCCAGGTTGCCCAGCAGTTCGGCGCGATCGCCCTGGGACACCCCGGCCATGGCCGTCGTGCTGGGAACAATCGGTTGATTGTTCAGCCTATTCATCGAATCGATACGATACTGCGGTGTTTGCACCAGCACGCCGTATTGATTCAGATTGGCCGTGTTGAGCCAGAAATTGGGGTTTTGCTGGGCGGTGCCGCTCAGCGAGATTAGCATGTCGTTGGCTACCTGCTGCTGGGTCACCCCCGCCTCGCTGGCCAGGGTGCGGTCCACGTCCACGCGCAAATCGGGCGTGTGGTTCACCTGGGCCAAATGCACGTCGGCAGCGCCGGGCACACCGGCAAGCTCCTTTTGAATCTCGCGGGCAATCGCATAATTCTTCGTGCGGTTTTGCACCGGACCATCGATCTGAATATCCACAGGCGATTGAATGCCAAAGTTCAGCACCTGCGTCACAATGTCGCTGGGCATGAAGAAAAACTCCTCACGGGGAAACTGCTTGTGCAGCTCATTGGCAAGCCGATTGATGTACTGCTCGGTGGGCGCGTGTTCCTTGGCCAGCGAAATCAGAATCTCCCCGTCGGCCGGGGAAATCAACGAACAGTCGCTCAAACACAGGTTAATGCTGCTGTTGGGGATGCCAATGTTATCCAGCAGGGTAACAATTTGATCCTTGGGGATGATGATGCGAATGGACTGCTCCACCTGGCCGAAAACGATCTCGGATTCTTCCAGGCGCGTGCCGTCCGGCAGGCGCACATGCAGGCGAATTTGCCCGGCGTCTACGTTGGGAAAGAAATCCTCGCCCACCAATGGCAACAGGAAACACGATCCCACCACAAACACGGCAAACAAAACCAGCACGACCAAGCGGTACTGTAGCGCCAGCGCCAGCAGCCCGCCGTAGAAACGGCGCAGTGCCTCAAACTGCCGGTTGAATGCATCATGGCAATGCCAAATGATGCCCCGGCTCACCTTTTGCGCCGCATGTTTTTCGGCATGGGCATGGGGATCGTTGGGATCAATCTCCCCGCCGTACAGTTCCACTTCGCTGGCCAGCAGGTAATGCACCATCGTCGGCACCAGCGTGCGGCTCAGCAGATAACTGGTAAGCATGGCAAACACCACCGCCATGGCCAGCGGCGTAAACAGATATTTCGCGGTGCCGCTGATGAACACCACCGGCACAAACACGATGCAAATGCACAAGGTTGACACAAACGCCGGCACGGCGATTTGCGAAGCACCGTCCAAAATGGCCTGCACCAGGCGTTTTTTCATGTGGATGTTGCGGTGGATGTTCTCGATTTCCACGGTGGCGTCATCCACGAGAATGCCCACCGCTAGCGCCATGCCGCCCAGCGTCATCACGTTCAGCGTCTCGCCAAGGAAACTCAGCACAATGATCGACACCAGGATCGACAGCGGGATGGAAATGCACACGATCAAGGTGCTGCGCCACGAGCCTAAAAAGATCAGGATCATCAGCGCGGTCAGGCCCGCGGCAATGGCGGCTTCGCGCACCACGCCGTTAACCGAGGCACGCACGAAGATCGATTGATCGAACAGCGGGGTGACCTTGAGGTTCTTACCCGCCGGCACCTGCGCTTGCACCGACGGCAATATCGCCTTGATGCGATCCACCACGTCCAGCGTCGAGGCGTTGCCGGCCTTATAGATTACCATTAGCCCGCCGCGCTTGCCGTTGCTATGCACCATGCTGGTCTGCACCTGCGCGCCCATACGCACCGAAGCTACATCCTTCATAAACACCGGGATGCCATGCACGGTTTTCACCGGCATGTTATTGATGGCGTTGGCATCCAGCGGGCTGGAGTTGATATGCACCGGATATTCCTGGGCGCCGATCTTGACGGTTCCGGACGGCACCACCAGATTCTGCTGGCCCAAGGCCGCCGACACTTCGCTGGGGGAAATGCCCCACGCATACAGCCGCGCCGGATCGATATCCACCATGACCTGCGGCTGCTTGCCCCCGTAGGGGTAGGGCATATGCGCCCCCTGCACGGTGTTGATTTTCGGCCGCAACACGGTGTTGCCCAAGTCAAACACTTCCTGCTCCGGTGAAGTATCGCTTTCCAAGCCAAGCTGGATGATGGGCACATCCGAGGCGCTGTACTGCACGATCAGCGGCGGTTGAATGCCCGGCGGCATGGAGCGGGTGGCGGTCTGCGAAATCGCCGACACCTGGGCCATCGCCGTGGCGATGTTGACGCCGGGATAAAAGAAGACCTTGATGACACAAACACCGTTCAGCGAAGTGCTTTCCACGTGCTCGATATCGCTGACGGTGACCGTGAGAATTTTTTCAAAGCCGCTGACGATGCGCGCTTCCATGTCGTCCGGCGTCATGCCGCTGTAGCTGAACGCCACCGCGATCACCGGAATATTAATCTGCGGGAAAATGTCCACCGGCATGCGCAGAATGGTCACCACGCCCAGAATCAACACCAGCATGGAAGCGACCACAAACGTATACGGCCGGCGTAACGCCAGACGAACTATCCACATAAATCACCTTGTTGCCGGTGGTTGGCATTCCACCGCCGACTTCTTAAGCCAACGATTGACGAAATCCGCATCCGTGCCGAACACGCGCGCCAGCAAATCCAAGCCGTCAATCACGCACCGGTGCTCCGCCGCCGACAAACCGCCAAGCTGCACCGCCAGTTGCTGTTCGCTGGCCGAATACGCATCGTCGATCACCGCCCGGCCATGCGCGGTCAACTCCAGCGAAACACAACGGCGATCACCACCGCCCCGGGTGCGCTGCACAAATTGGCGCGTCACCAGCCCATCGATCATCCGCGACGCCGCCGGCAATGATGAACCGATGTAATCGGCCACCACCGACAGCGACACGCACGGATTGCGCGACAGCAACACCAGGGCGCGAAACTGCGGCACCGACAGTTCGGCCAGATGCCGGCTGCGCATCATGCCGCGAATCGACCGGATCACCGGCGGGGTGACGTTCAGCAGCGAGCGGGCGCAAGCCACCGCAGTGGACGGTTGGCACCGCCGCGCCGGCGACTTGCTTGCGGTCTGCAATAGTTGCATAAGTTAAGTATATCACCCCGCCACGGAATGTAAAGGGGAGCATTTGCCGATCGCCAACTAAAGAAGGAAAGCCCACCGATAGCTATCGGTGGGATGTTTCATCGCTGTCCAGGCTGGAAGAAATCGCGTACCAGATCCATATCTTCGGCCGGTACGCGGCCGGCGCGGATGGCGGCGGCATCATCGGCGGCTAGCGGCGAAAGAGGATCGTTGGATGAACTCGCTTGGCCCGGCGTTACCGTGCCACCGCTGCCACTGCCGGCAGTGCCGCCAGCGGTGGCATTGGCTAAACCGGTGCCGCCAGTGACGGGTGTTCCGCCGGGCGGAGTTGATGATCCCGACGCGGTGATTGGCTGCGGCCCAAGCGGCGATGGATGAACATCGGTCACCGCCGCTCCGCTGCCGCTGATGGGCGATACCCCGCCGTTGTTCGCGTCGGTATGGTGCGCATTGGGCATGGAGGCCGCGGAATGCGAATCGGCATCGTTGGACGCCTGCGTAGATTCGGGCGTGTTCCCCAGGCTGCGCTGCTCATCCAGATTGCTGTCGCCCGCCGGACGCGGCAAAGCCGCATCATGTCTCGCCGCCGTGCCAATGGACGCTGGCGGGGAATCCACTTGATCGGCGGATTCACGTGCGGCGGCAAACGGATCGTTTTGCCCGGACGGTGTGCAAAAAATGCCCAATGCCAGCACCAAAGCGAGTTCCATGCCCACGGCGGCGGCGGCCCAACGCGGCGGTGTCAGCACTGGCACATCGGCGGCTGGGTGTTGCCGGCATTGTGCCGCGGCCAGAGCGATCACGCTTTGTGTCCAAGCGGGATCATTAAAATCACCTTGGGTAAGCGCGGTGGTCAGCAGATCGGACCACCGCAATTGCCGGTCGATCCATCGTGCGGCGGTAATCGTGCCGGGGATGCGCCATAGCGCCCAGCACAAGCCGCCCAGCACGCCCGCCGCCACGATCGCGCCCATGGCCGGCAATTCCGGCCGGCCCAACATGGCTAGGATGACCAGCGTCACCCCGGCCGCCCCGCCGCCAACCGCCAGCGCTAACAGCACGCGCCGCGCCGCGCGTGCCAGCACCATGCGCCGGCGTACCCGGCGGACAAAATCCCGGCAGTCATGCAGCGCGGTATTCATGTTTTGGCAAGGCTCGCCAGGCGAACCCAAAGCGTCAGCTTATTTTAGCGAATAAACGGCCGCGGTGTGGCCAGATTGACATAGCCGATACCGTTGTTATGATATTAATACGACTCCCCGGCCATTAAAGCCGGTTGGGCAGCCTATATGGCTGCCTGTTTTTTTTGGCCGGCGTCAGGTCTTGCAAAAGGCTCTCGGGCTATGAACCGCAGCATCGTTTATATTGACGGTTTCAATCTCTACTACGGGGCAATCAGGGGCGGCCCGCACAAGTGGCTCAATCTACAGGATTATTTCACCCGCGTACGGCAGGCCGATGTCATCCAAAGGATCTACTATTTCACGGCGATGGTGAATGGGCTTGGTCATCGCTATCGCCAGGAAGTCTATTTACGGGCACTGGAAACGCTCCCGTTGGTTAAGGTGATTCTGGGCCGCTACAAGCTTAAACAGGTGGAATGCGGCGTTACGCAAGGTCACTACAACGGACGGCGGATGTTCCAAGTTCCCGAAGAAAAGCGCACGGATGTCAACATCGCGATTCAAATGCTCGATGATGCCTACCATGATGCCTGCGACCGATTGATCCTGGTCAGCGGCGATTCCGATCTTGTTCCAAGCATCAATCGAATCAAAGTTATATTCCCGCAAAAGCAGGTGTACGTTTATGTGCCCAGCCGGAACCCAACGCGCGGCGCGGCGGTCGAACTCCGCTCCAGTGCCGACCACGCCAAAGACTTGCCGCTAAGCCTTCTTGGCCCGGCGCAATTTCCCGTGCGAATTCCCGACGGTTCGGGCGGAGTCATTCAGAAGCCCGTGGAGTGGTAGGCCAATCAGCAATCGATTTCCTGCCCCGCCTCCCAATCAATTCCCTTTTTTCCCCAACGTGGTATGCTATTGGCCAGCCGTCGAAAGGACTTGGGCGGCGGATCGGTTTTGGCATGGATGCAAAACATACCCTTGGCGAGCCACGCTGTTTGATTTCGCGCGCGGCCCTTGTGCATAACCTCCGTATTATTCGCCAAGCGCTTGCGCCGGGGGTGAAAATCTGCGCGGTCGTCAAGGCCGATGCTTATGGGCATGGCACGGAGATTGTCGTCGATACGCTGTGCCATTGCCGGGTGGCCGATGCCGCGCCGCCAGGAGTCGATTGTCTGGCGGTGGCGGATATGGACGAAGCGGCGGCGCTGCCCGAATGCCGGCTGCCGGTGCTGGTACTGCGGCCGGTGGAAAACGCTTATATGGGCGGGCAACGCGGGCGGCTGGAAATGGCCGTGCGGCATCGCTGGGTGCTGACGATCTGCTCACCGGCGGCGGCGCAGGATGTGGCGCGGATCGCACTAGCCCGCGGCCAGCGGGCCAATGTGCAGGTCATGGTCAATACCGGCATGAACCGGGCCGGCGTGGAACCGGACGCACTTTCCGGTTTGCTGGATGCCATCACCGCGTTGCCGGCCTTGCGGCTGGTGGGGATCAATTCGCATTTTGCCTGCTCGGAAGATGTGGGCAACGCTTTCAATGCCAGACAATTGGAAGTTTTCCATCGGGCGGTGGGGCAGAGCCAATTATCCCTGCGGCCAACGCGGTCGGTGGCTAATTCCGGCGGTGTGTTTTTCATGCCCCAGGCGCATCTGGAAATGGTCCGGCCGGGCATCGCGCTCTATGGCATTGATCCCACCTGCAAACCTTGCACAAATCGCCCGCTACGGCCGGCCCTGCGCTGGACGGCGCCGCTGATTGGCATCCGCGATATCCCCGCCGGCGGCAGTGTGGGCTATGGACAAACCTGGGTAGCCGAAAAACCCACCCGCCTGGGATTGCTGCCGATCGGCTATGCCGACGGCTACGCACGCGGGCTTTCCAGTTGCGGGGTGATGCTGGCCCACGGGGTGCCGGTCCGCGTCGTCGGCCGGGTCAGCATGGATTTAACGGTGATCGATCTCACCGCCGTGCCGGCGGCGCAGGTGGGCGATGACATCACGATCATCGACAGCGACCCGCTTTCGCCCGCCAGCGTTTATCGCATGGCCGAAGCGCTGGGGACGATTCCATATGAAGTCCTCAGCCGCATCGGCCCGCGCATGCGGCGAGTGGCGGTGGAAGAATTTAAGGTCCAACCGCACGCGGTAACCGGCAGCGAAGCGGGTGTGGCAGTGTAAAGCGCGCTCAGCGCCGCCGGTTGTTGTTGCCCAAAATCTGCACCAACATGATGAACATGTTGATGAAGTCCAGGTACAGCATGAGAGCGCCAACGACCGACATCCGTGCCGCCATGGCTTGATCGCCGGCAGTTTGCATGGCGACCTTGCGCAGCGCTTGCGTATCGTAAGCGGTTAAGCCCACAAAGATCGCCACGCCAACGTAAGAGACGATTAAGCTCAGAAAGGTGCTGGCAATGAACAGGTTGATCAGCGACACCGCGACGATGCCGATCAAGCCCATGAACAACAGCGAGCCAAAGCGGGAAAGATCCTTTTGCGTGACCAATCCCCACAAGCTCATGGCTCCGAACATGACCGCCGTGCCCAAAAAGGCGCTGATTAACGTGCCATTGGTATAGACGAAAAACAACCCCGCCAGCGATAGCCCGTTCAAGGCCGAAAACAGCAAGAACAGTACGGTAGCCAGGGCGGCGTTAATACGGTTGACCGCGCCGGCCACCACGCCGACCAATACGACTTGGACAATAAACAAGCCAAGGAACGCACCCCTGCCCAGGTGTTGAGTGATGTCGCTGTTGTGGGCCACATACCACGCCACCAGCGCCGTCAGTCCCAGCCCGGCAAACATCCAGGCATAGACGGCATTGAAAAACTTGGCGACAATCTTGATGTCACTGGCCTGCGTATAATCCAGCGGCGCCGAACCAAACGGCTGGGCGCCAAACCCGCGCGGGCCAAACGGCGATCCGTAATTCGACATAACACTTGCTCCTTAACGATTCAAACGATCTATTATAGGATAAGTTGCATCGAGCTTCCATGCGTTGGCCCGCTAAACACTTCGGCCGCTTGCCGCTATACTTGCCAACATGGCAATCGCGATTCTCGATTACGGCATGGCCAACCTGCGCTCGGTGCAAAAAGCTTTCGCGCGGCAGGGGCATACCGCCGAAATTATTTCCCAACCCGAGCAGATCGACCATTGCGACAAGCTGGTGCTGCCCGGCGTCGGGGCGTTCAAAGACGCCATCGGCACCCTGCGCAAACTCGGCCACGATCAAGCCATCCTCCGCCTCATCCAGCGCGGCAAGCCGCTGCTGGGCATCTGTCTGGGCCTGCAAATGCTCTTCGACATCGGCTACGAAGACGGCCAGCACCGCGGCCTGGGCGTGCTGGCCGGCAAGTGCGTGCGCTTCGATGTCGATACCCGCCTGGGCCTGAAAGTCCCGCACATGGGCTGGAACCAGCTCACCATCATCCGCCCCTCGCCGATCCTGCGCGACCTGCCGGCCGGTTGCAACGTCTACTTCGTTCACGGCTACCACGTGGTGCCCACCGATGCCGCGGTGATCGCCACCACCACCGATTATGGCCAGCCGTTTGTCAGCAGCGTGTGGCGTGACAACGTGATGGCCACGCAATTCCACCCGGAAAAGAGCCAGAAGATCGGGCTGAAGATTCTGGACAACTTCGCGCGGATGTGAGCGGAGCCTGTCGTGAATAGCGTTAGACACATTAGACACTTTTTGCGTTTTGGCGCGTTTTAGCATCTTAATGATATTGACGTAAGTAACTGCCATCAAATAACTTACAAGCAGGATATTATTACATTGCTGAGGCCAAATCTTTAGGCGCGCCAAAAAATGGGTTGTCTGCATACTGCCAGCGTAATGCGATATGCTGCTAAACTAGCTGCGTCCCGGTTTATCGCCCTGCCGACATCCTCGCCAGCACCGCCCGGTTTGATCCCGCCGGAGATTTTGAATCGTTTCTCAAATCAGTCCCGGCCGGCTGGGTGGTTTATCTGCTGGCCGACGAGCAGGACCAGCCGGTGCAATTGCTGTGCGTGAAGAATTTGCGGCAAAGTTTGCGCCGCCGGCTGGGCGGGCAGGAAATGCTCGGGCCAAGCAAAAAGGTCAACTACCGCGATCTGGTGCGGCACATCCACTGGCGGCGCGTGGACAGCGCCTTTGAAGCCGATTGGATTTACTACGAAATCGCCCGGCGGATTTTCCCGGACACTTATCGCGGCATGGTCGGTTTCCGCCCCGCGTGGTTTGTGCATGTCAATCCCGCAGCCGATTTTCCGCGTTATACCAAAACCATCGACTTGGCCGGCAAATCGGGCTTGCTGCTTGGCCCGGTGGAAGACAAGCACGCGGCGGCCCGGTTGATCGAACTGCTGGAAGACGCTTTCGATTTGTGCCGGTATTACAACATCCTGATGCAAGCCCCGCACGGCAAAGCCTGCGCGTACAAGGAAATGGGCAAATGTCCGGCCCCGTGCGATGGCAGCATCAGCATGGAACAGTATCGCGCGATGATTAGCCGCAGCGCCGCCGCAGCGGTGGATGCGACCCAAATCATCCACGAAGCGCAAACCCGCATGGCGGCGGCGGCCAAGGAATTGCATTTTGAAGTTGCCGGGAAAAACAAGGCGTTCATCGACAAGCTGGCCGAACTTGGCAAAGGCCCGTTCCGCTATCTGCGCGAATTGCACGATTTTCAATGGATCAGTTTGCAGCGCGGCCCGCGCGCCAAGACTGCCAAGGTATTTTTGATCTGCCAGGGCCGGGTGGAAGCGTTGGGGTCAACGCGATACACGCGACAAAATGCCAACTATTGCCGAGGGAATGATCTGCGGGCGTGGTTTTTTTCGATGGGAAGTACGGAGCCCGGGCGGGAGCGGTGCCATTTTGCCGGGCCGATCGCGCCGGACAGGTCGGCTCACCGCCGCAAGGGCAGCCAGACGCTGCGCGAGAGAGTAGAACGGTGGACAGTAGAGCAGTAGAAAGACGGGGGAATAGGTCACGGCGCAGGCGCTGGCGATTTTGATCCAACGGCTCGGGAAACCGGCGACCAGACGGATCAGCGCGGCCAGTTCGCTAACGTCTTGATCCTGGCTGAAAATGCTGGCCACATCGAAGCGCTTGCATTCACGGCATGTCGAATGTACGGCGGATGGCCTGAAATATTTGTCGAATGCGCTCTTGCGATAATCGCGCGATCACGCCCCCCAGCAACGCCCGCGGAATGGTCTGGATGTTGTCCAACGCCACCGCACAAACGCGCGGCATTCCGTCGGCCGGCTCCAAAATAACTTCCGTCTCAATATGGCGAACCGCAGTGGTTACCGGGGCGACCGTTACCGAGTTGAGGAATCGCAACGCTGCCTCGCGGGTCAAAATCACTACCGGCCGGCGTCCCGCCGGCGCGGGCAGTTCGGCCCACACCACGGCCCCTTGGCTAAGCGCCGCCATTACTCACCCTCCGGCCAATCCGAAAAATCCTCGGCGGGCCAGACTTGCCCCGCCAGTTTGGCACTGGCAACGGCCAGCGCGTCCATCTCGGCAGCCGCACTCGGCCCGCACGCCTCCACATCGTGCCGCCGCAAAACTTCCTCCGCCCGGGCGCGGTCAATTTGCAGGTAGTCGGCGAACTGACCGTGGGAGAGCTTTCCCGCCTTATACAGCCGCACCGCAACCGCTTCGCGCGCATCGCGGTCGAGGCATTGCAGCAACGCCTTATCGACGCTTTCGGGAATGGGAATTTGCAAAGTCACGTCACCCATAGTTTAGCACAAATACCGCGTTGTCAAACCAAAGCAGGGTCGCGAAAAGGTGACCGGCTTCGGGTTCAACGCGATACCCACGACATACTGCTAGATGTTGCTTGGGGGATATGCGGACGCGGCTTTTCTTCGGCAGGAAGTACGGAACCCGGACGGGAGCGGTTCCGTTTTGTCGGGCCGATCGCGCCGTACAGGCCGGCTCACGCCGCAAGGGCAGCCATTCGATGCGATTGCGGAGGTAATCCATTTCCGCGCCGAGCGAAATCAACGTCAAATCGTCGATGAATCGGCCGATGGTGATGCCCAATTGGTGGGCATAGATCACGCCGGAAAAGGGAATATCCGCCTGCATGCGTCGCGTGGCTTCGGTCAGGAAATCGTCGTCCTGGGTTACCAAGGCCCGATCCAGTTCGGTGGCGCGGTCCAAAAGCAGCGGATCGTCCAGATCGTCGCGCCCGTCATCCTGGGCAGTAATGACATCGACACCCCGCAGCCGCAATCCCCGCGTTACCGCGCCGGGCACATGAGCATCCATATACAGAGGAATGCTCACGGCAGTTGGCCCGTCTGCCGCAGCCGTTGCACCAACGGCGATTCACCGGCGGCGGCACGCATGGCCTGTACGCGCTGCGCCTGCTGCTCAATCTGCGCATCCATGTCGCTTTGATGGTCGTAGTGATACGCCAGGGCGGCGTGAATCTTGGCCAGGGGCAGGTGCGGGTGCTGCAAGTGCATTTCTTCCGGACTCCAGCCATAAGCGATTTTGTCGAGAATGACTTCGATGACCTTGGTATTGGTGCCGGCGATCCAGGGCCGGCCCTGCTCGTCAAGCACAATGCGCGAGATGGTGGCGGCTTCGGTCATGACATCCATACTTTGGGCTGGTTAAGGCACAAAGTCAATACGAATCCGCTGCACCAACTCAAGTTGCTGGATTATCGCGAGCGGGGTTTATCGTTTGTGGCCAACCTGGATGATGCTGTTTTGCCACGCCCTGACTTGCAGGGCCATCGTTGGCCTTGTCCCGGCGGCCCGCACGCCCACAGACCGCAAACCGCCGAATTGACATCAACGCAAAAAATAAATAAAACCGCGTTTTTCATATCGAAAAAGGTAGCAGAATGTAGCAGGATGTAGCACGGCCGTCGGCCTTGTCGGCATGGCGGGAAGCGGGGCCAAACCGGCTGATGCCCAAGGCGATGGCCCTGGCCCGGCCTGTCGCCAAAACACCGCACATTTGCCAACGCCGACCCATATCTGTATTTTGATGGCATGATGGACCGCTTAGCAGGAGGCTTTCGGTGATTTTCGACTCAATCCTTGGAATGTTCAGCATCGACATGGGCATCGATCTGGGCACGTGCAACACTCTGGTATGCGTGAAAGGGCAAGGGATCGTCCTGAACGAACCCAGCGTGGTGGCGGTGCGCAAAGGCACCAACCATGTTTTACAAACCAAGAATGGCCCGGCGGTGGGGCTGATCGCCAAGGAAATGATCGGCCGGGCGCCCGGCACCATTCAGGCGATTCGCCCATTGAAAGATGGCGTGATCAGCGATTTTGAAATCACCGAGGCGATGCTGCGGTATTTCATCCGGCGGGTTCATAATCGGCGATTTTTGATCGGGCCGCGCGTGGTCATCGCCATTCCGTCGGGCATTACGCAAGTGGAAAAGCGTGCGGTGATGGAAAGCGCCGAACGCGCCGGCGCACGCCGGGTATTTTTGCTGCGCGAACCAATGGCGGCGGCGATCGGCGCTGACCTGCCGGTGGTCGAATCCACCGCCAGCATGATTGTGGATATCGGCGGCGGCACCACGGAAGTGGCGATTATTTCCGTGGGTGACATCAGCGTGTGCGAATCGGTGCGCGTCGCCGGGGACGATTTTGACGATGCCATCATGAACCACATGAAGAAGACCTACAACATGGCCATCGGCCCGCAGATGGCCGAGAAGATCAAGCTGGAGATTGGCTCGGTCGCACCGTACGAAAATGAAGGCTCGATGGATGTTCGCGGCCGGGATTTGATCAGCGGCTTGCCGCGCAAAACCACGATTACCGCCGAGGAAATTCGCGAAGCGTTGCGCGAACCGGCCGGGCAGATTATCGAGGCGGTCACCCGCACGCTGGAATTGGCCGAGCCGGAATTGGCCGCCGACCTGGTGATCAACGGCATCACCATGGCGGGTGGATCATCGCTGCTGCGCGGCTTGCCGACGGTGATCGCCAGCACCACCGGGCTGGATGTGAAACTGGCCAATGACCCGCTCACTTGCGTGGCCCGCGGCACATGCATTTACCTGGAAAATCCGGAACTGCTGGAAACCATGGAATCCGACGCGGATGATTAATGACAATGCCAAATGGCAAATGCCGAATGCCAAATGGAATACAGACGCCGAGTATTTTGCGCTCTTAATTTGGCATTTGGCATTGCCCCGTTTGGCAATCGGCATTCGGCATTGTAACCATGCGAATTCCCGTTACCCAGGCATTTTTGCTTTTGATGGGGTTGGCGTTTTGCAGCGCGTTGGTGCTGCCGCCGCGCTATGCCGATCATTTGCGCAAACCCGTGCAGGGTTTGTTTGTGCCGGTGTCGGCGCCGGCGAAACGGTTGGCGGAATGGGCACGTTCGCATTGGGCCAATGATGCCGAAACCGATCCACGCAAAGACGATTCGATTCGTGCCGAGAATGTCCGTTTGCGCAACGAAGTTTCCTGGCTGACCGAGCTAAATCACCGGCTGGCGGTGCGGGCCGGGGAAAAACAATCGCTGGGCAACTTGGATAAGTTGTGCCAGCGTTTCAGCGTGGGCGGGGCGGACACCGGTAATCGCGAAACCCTGCAACTGAGCGGCGGCGTGCTGGCCAACGTGCGCGAAGGCCAGCCGGTGCTTTATTTTGGCGGGATTGCCGGGCGCGTCGATGCCAGCGGGCAAGTGCGTTTGCTGACCGATCCGGGTTTTAATGTTTCCGGTAAATTCGTGCGTTTTGTGCCGCAGGGCGATCGGCAGGAGTCGCTGCCCTTCACCGATTTGCAGCCATCGGTTTTTGGGATGGGGCAGGGGCGGATGCACATCATCACGATTTCCATGCAGGCGGCCAAAGCGGCCCAGCTTGCCCCCGGCGATTGGGTGGTGCTGGCCGATGAAACCTGGCCACCCGAAGTTCAAGGCAAACGCATCGGCAAGGTGGAAGCGATCGCCCCGCGTAAAGACAGCCCGCTGTTTGCCGAGATCAAGCTGGTGCCCGAAGGCGGGCTGATTCATCTTTCCGAAGTGTTCGTGCTGGTGGGCAAAAACTGATGCGCTGGCTGACTTATTTCATCCTCGCTTACGTCGCCGTCGGCGTGCAAAGCGGCAGCGCCCATGCCCTGGCCATCGGCTCAGCCCTGCCCAATTTCGCCTTGCTGGCGGTGATCTTCATCGCCCTGAACGCCCCGCGCGATATCGCGCTCACCGCCGCGTTTTTCATCGGGCTGTTCCAGGATATCTGTACGGGCACACCTGTCGGCCTTTACGCCTTTTCCTACGGCATTGTCGCCATGTTTGTCATCAGTACGCAGCAAATCGTTTACCGCGAGCATGTCATCACCCATTTCAGTGTGGCCTTAATCGGGGGATTGATGGTGGCGGCACTGGTGCTGCTGCAATCGGCCCTGCGCGACCCCATCACGGCGCCGGCCATGCCGCTGTTTTACGGGGCGATTTACACCGCGGTGCTCGCGCCGCTGGTGATCGGCATTCTGAACCGCATCCGCAAGGTTTTCCAATTCCAACCGCGGCGGTCGCGCGGCGGGCGCTGGCGCGGGTGAGGGGCATGAGGCCATCGGCAGTGGCAAACCGGCTGCTCAAATTCGCGAAAGGAAGGGAATGCGATGCGACAGTCCCCAGCCGCGGCGGAGTTTATGCCGCAACGTTGCACGAAGCTTGGTGAAACGGCCGGCAAATGCCACTTGCGGCAGCAGATCCTGTTGGCTGCGTGGGCCGGCCAGCGACGGCGGTGTCAACAGCGCCGCGGCAAACGGGAAAAAGTTATACGTGTCAAGCACCATTTCGCGCGCCTGGCGAATCGCGGCGAAGTTGGCCTCCCAGAGTTGGTTTTTCATTGCCACTTCGATCAGTGCGATCGAGCGGTCGTGGTCTTCAGGATCGATGCCCACAAAGGCTTTTTCCGGGAAGTAATCCGCCACATTCGGACACCCGTGGTACAACGGCAGCGCCCAGCCCAAATAGGCGTCGGCGAGTTTTTCCGACCAGTAATGCGGCCAGGAACTGTTTTCCAGCACGATGTGGTACTTGTAGTCGTCGATGGCCTGGCGCTTATCCAGGATCGGCTTGAAACCAAAGCCGAAGACGTCCAGCGCCAGCCCGAAATGCTGGCGCAAACGTTGCACAAACGCCAGCCGGCTGCGATGGCCGGGGGTGTCGCGGCGATTGGAGCAGATGACCGAAAGCAACTTGGACTTTTGTGGTTGGGCCGCGGCGATATCCTGGTAGGTCAGGTGGGATTGCTGGGTGGCCAGTTCATGCCGGCCAGCAAAGCCAATGCCGTACCACCACGGCAGCGGCGGAGTTTTTTCGATGATCCCGGTGCCACGGAAATGATGTCCACCGCAGGTGACCACAGTGGCAAATTGGTCAATAAAGCCTTGGGGATAGCGCCGCACGGAAGGCGGCTCGCCGATGAGCAGCAGCGTATTGGTGTGCGGGCAAATGGTCTGAATCGGGCCGGCATCGTCAAACACAATCCAGGCGTCACATTCCATCACTCCGGGTTGGCTGACGAATGTCCAGCCACCAACCTTGGCGATATCCGCCGGCAACTGCCGGTAGAATGGGTACTTCACATAGGTGCTGATGCGAGCCACGGGCATTGCGGTAACCTCGGTAAAACACCAACGGCCAAGATACGACAAGCCGGGTAGCGCCAAGCACGACCCGGAACGCCACGTTAGCATTTGCGGAGCAGGCAGAACATATGGTCTTTAGCGCTCAGCCAAGCCGGGGCGCCACGCTCCACAAAAAGCCACCGCAGCCGGGGTATTCCCAGACCTCGGGCCATTCGTCCCAGCTTATAGCAAGCGTTCTTGGTCAGTTCAATGGCACATTGCCGCGGCGAAACGAGCGCGTGTTGCTCCCGCCGATAGTATACGCAGCGCATACCCAGAAGACCACCAAGGTGGTCAATAGCCGTGCGGCAGTAGAAACTGGTGTGTTCGGGGAGGCCGCCGTACCAGTAGGTGTTGCCGCACCATCGCCAGGACAAGGCTCGCGAATCTCCGGTGATGATCCACAGAAGGCCATCTTGGGCCAGCAGCGCGGAAATCTGCTTAAAAAACGGGATGGGGTTGACAATGTGCTCGATTACGTCGATGGCAGTGATGACGTCAAACTGATGGTTTTCCGAATCGAGATCGGTGATGGTCGCCCCCAGCACGGCAATGCCCCGTTTTTCCGCCGCCGCCGCGGCGCTAGCGCCCGGTTCCACGCCCGCGCGTTGCCAGGTTGGCCCAAGGGTGTCCAGGAAATCACCATTGGAACAGCCGATATCCAGAACCCGCCGGCCGCGCGAATGTTTCTCCAGCAGGTCGCGCATCACCGTATATTTGCGGATGTGTGGCGAAGCGCCTATGCCCCATTGGTCCGCCTTGCTCTGACGATAGCAGGCCAGCAACCGCTCTTCCGGCACGGGGGGATCTTTGTAGAGGAATCCACAGGCCAGGCAACGACCGAAACGGAAGCTTAGCCCCTGCAAATCGACGATGATTCCCGCGACCATTGGCGGCTGCTGATGTAACACGATCCCCCCATCGGCGATCCGCGAAGATCCACATAACGGACACGGTCGGAAACTGCTCAGGGACGACATGTGGCAGATCGTAGCCGAATCCACGGCACCAACCAAAACGCGGTCGGGGCACTTTCCCATCGCATGCACTTGGCGCAACGCCACGCCATCGCGAATATACCGCCCCATGCAATATAAACCCTACGGCAAAACCGGCAAACAAGTCTCGGTCATCGGCTTCGGTGGTATGCGCTTCCAGAAAACCAAGGATGTTTGGGATCTGGACGCCTGTGCCGCGGTCGTGCAATTGGCCCAGCAGCACGGCGTGAACTATTTCGACACCGCCCCTTTCTACTGCGAAGACAAATCTGAAGACATTATGGGATTGGCCTTCAAGCAGATGACGGGCCAATATTACGTCTCGACCAAGAGCGGCGAACTGGATGGTGCGGCCCTGCGGCGGCAGCTTGAAAATTCGCTCAAGCGCTTGGGCAAGCCGAAGATCAACTTCTTCCATATCTGGTGCGTGCTGACGCTGGAGGATTATAAGAAACGCATGGCCAAGGGCGGGCCTTATGAGGCGGCGATGCAGGCCAAAAGCGAAGGGCTGATCGATCACGTGGTTTTTTCCACCCACTGTAGCGGCGAAGAAATCGAAACCATCGTCAACGATGGCGGATTTGAAGGCATGACGCTGGGCTACAACATCATCAATTTTCCCTTCCGCCAGCGCGGCTTGGCGGCGGCTTACGCCAAGGGCATGGGCGTGGCCACCATGAACCCCCTGGGCGGCGGGGTGATTCCGGAAAATCCCGGCTATTTCGATTTTATTCGCGGTCCCGGCGACGCCACGGTGGCCGAGGCGGCCTTGCGTTTCAACGGCGCCCACCGCGAGATTAGCACGGTGCTGGCCGGCATGGGTTCGGCGGAGGAAGTGTTAGCCAACACGCGGCTGGGCGATTCCATGCACGGCAAAACGCCGGCCGAACTGCAAGCTTTGACTACCAAGCTGTCCCCCAAGATGAACAACCTGTGTACCGGCTGCCAATACTGCGAAGGCTGCCCGCAGGAAATCCCCATCGCCAAATTCATGCAGGCGTACAACAAGCAGATTCTCAAGGACATTCCCGCCGGCCTGGGCGAAATGAAATATCACTGGCGCATCGCGTTGGACAAAGCCAACGAATGCGTCGCCTGCGGCGAGTGCCAGGCCAAGTGTACGCAGCATCTGCCGATCATGGACCGGTTGAAAGAAATGGCGGGGTGGAAATAACCCGGTTATTTAGCCTTGCCGGCAGATAACAAAATTGGTATAATAGGAGTAGCTTATGCCTGCCACCGACATCGCCTTTTACGCGGAAGATGACACGGTGCCGGTGCTGGATTGGCTTGAGGAACTGCACCGGCAGGATCGGCAAGCCGCCGCCGCATGTATCGCGCGGATTCGTTTGCTGGCGGAGTTTGGCTACGAACTGCGTCGGCCGCACGCCGACATCCTTCGGGATGGCATCCACGAGCTTCGCGCCAAGCGGGGGCGGGTGCAGGATCGGATTTTGTATTTCTTCCATGGCCGGAATGTGGCACTTTTGGCTCATGCCTTGACCAAGGAAGACAAGGTGCCGGCGATTGACATCGATCGCGCTATTGAACGAAAGAGGAGATATGAACAAAACCCAACCCGGCATACCGCTGTTGAAGTCTTCCCGCAGGGGATCGACGACCTCCAGTGCCCTTGAGATGATCGACCGCCGTTTGCTGCGGCGGGATGAGGGAATGCGCGAACTGGTCGAGCAGGCCACCATTAATGCCCGGATCGCCAAACTGATCTACGACGCCCGCGTCGCCGCCAAGCTCACCCAGAAACAACTGGCCGACTTGGTGGGCACCAAGCAGCCGGTCATTGCGCGGTTGGAAGATGCCGACTACGAAGGGCATTCGCTGTCGATGCTGCACCGCATCGCGCACGCCCTTGACCGCCGTCTGGATATTAAGCTCGTGCCCGAAAGACGCCTGCGCCTATCAGCCTGATTGTCGCCAGAAACCAACCCCCGTGGCTTGTGTGCGTTTGCGCAAAGAGTTAACCTAGCGGTCGTTCGCTCAGGATGACCCGGGTCTGGACGCCCGTGTGGGCTTTCGGAATCAATCCGCGGGCCATCCCGCAACGACGTTACATGCGCTCGCAAGGAGGCGACCATGACTGCGTCTGATCCCAAGGCCTCGTTGCCCCAACGACTTATCGTCACGCTGCAACTTGGCGGCGTTTTTTTCGCCTTGGCCAACATCATTTGTGTGGCCATTCTGGGGTATGTCTATCTCTCGGTGAAACACGAGCCCAGGACGTTGGAAGTCAAAGGGTCGGCCAAGAAGGAAATCGTCAGCGATACGGTGGCCTGGCAGGGTACGATCACCACACGCGATGCCGAGCTGGTCAAAGCCTACGACAAGATCAAGGCCGATGCCGACCGCGTTTCCGTGTTCATCAAAAGCGCGGGGATTCCCGACGCCGAGGTCACCGTCTCGGCAATTACCACCAGCAAGATATTCAAGAAGGAAGTGATTCCCGCGGCGGTGCCGGCGGGCGGTGGCGCTGCTGGGCCGCCGACGATCCTGCAAACCGATAAGATCGAGATGTACGTGCTGACCCAGACCATCAGCATCCAGAGCCGCGATATGGAGCGTATACCGGCGGTGTCGCGTTCGATTACCAGCCTGATTAAAGATGGCGTGGAGATTGAGTCCGGTTCGACCCAATACCTGTATTCCAAGCTATCGGAACTGAAGATTGACATGCTGGCCGAAGCCACCAAGGACGCCACCCTGCGTGCCACCCAGATTGTCACCAATGCCAACGGCACCCTTGGCCGGCTGGTGGAAGCCAGGATGGGCGTGATGCAGATCAACCCGAAAGGGGAAACCGCGGTTTCGGACACCGGCAACAACGACACCACCAGCCGCGAAAAGGATATCCTGGCGGTGGTGACCGTGCGGTTTGAGTTGCGGTAGGTGGTTAATGCTTGCACGCCCACGCAATTTTTGCTTGCTCCTTACCCTGCTATTGGCTGCCACCGCCTTTGCCGCCGGGGCCACCACGGCACCGGTCACTTTGCCTGCACAAACTGGTGGTTCGGTTCCCTTCGCGCCTTTCTTGGGTATCGGCGTTTTGGTTTTTGTCCTGGCGCTGCTGGCGGCGTGCTTGTTGTTGGTAGGATTGGGGATTGCTTTGGGAATGGCCGTTTGTGCGGGGGTTGGGGCATTGGCAATGCTGGGAATCGTTTCCGCCTCGGTGGCCACCGGATTCCTGCGGCGCAATCCCGCCTCGGGATTGCGGGTTTTCTTCCTCCAGGCCGGCGCGCTGGCAGGCGTTCCGTGCGGCATTGCGGTCATGTGGGCGGTATCGTGGTTGAAACAAAACAACTGGAGCCTGAATACCATTTTGATGGTTGGCGGCATCGGTGGCTTGATTGAGGGCGCGGCTGTCGCACTGCTATTTAACCATGCCTGGGGATTAATCGCCGCGTGGCTGCTGAAGCGGCTGGACAGGTTGTAATCGTCGGCTTGGTGGGCTGGCCGCGCGACAACGGGTATGATGTTTCGGCCATGGATGGTGCCTGATGTTTGAACAGCGCTTAAAACTTTTTCTGCTGCTGGCCCTGCTGTTGGCGGCGCTGCTGGCGGCGCGGCTGGCGCAGGTGCAGATTGTCCAGGCCAAACGCTGGCGGCAGGAAGCGGCGCTGCTGGCGCGGCGGTATGAACTGGTCGAAACCACGCGCGGCACCATCCGCGACCGCAACGGCAACGTGCTGGCCAAGGATGATCCGTGCATCGACGCGGCCGTGGATTATCGCGCTATTCTGGAAACGCCGGATGATGAGTGGGTGAAGCAGCAGGCGGAGGACCGGTTGCATGCCCGGCTGGAAGCGCAGGGGATCACCACCCGGCATCCGCACGGCTGGGTGGATATGCTGGCCAAGGAAAAAGCGGCGGTGCTGGCGGATCTGGACAAGATGTGGGCGGATGTGGCGGTGGTGGCCGGTCGCTCGCCGGATGACATGCTGGAAGTTCGCCGGTCGATCATCCGGCGGGTGGAAACGCGGCGGCGGTATTTGTGGTGGAAGAATTTTCAGAATGCCGGGGAAAAACCGCAAGTGGCCGAAGCCCCGCGCCAGTGGTACAGCGACCTGCTGGGCGACAAAACGCCGGCGGCCGGTGATGCCGGCGGGGCGGACAATTACGGGTTCGATGTGGCCGAGCAGGTGCAGGCTCATGTGGTGATTCCCGCGCTTGATCCCGATCAGCAAAACCGCCTGGCGCGCAATTTGGAGCGTTATCCCGGGCTGGTGCTGCGGCCTAGCAAGCATCGGGTTTATCCGTATGGCCGGGCGGCGTGCCATGTGCTGGGCCGGCTGGCCAGCGTGGGGCCGAACGATGTCGATCCGTATTTGGCGGGCGATCTACGGCATTACTGGGCCAATGATCCCATCGGCAAGAGCGGCATCGAATGGCTGTGCGAATACACCCTGCGTGGTTCGCGCGGCCAGCTCGAAACCATGGAAAACCGTCCCGATCCGATCAGCATCACCGATCCCATTCCCGGGCACGATGTCAACATTTCCCTGGATATTCAATTGCAAGGCGATCTTGAAGCGGCCTTGGCCAAGCGCCGGCATTATGTGGGCCGCAATCTGGATGAATGGCGGGAAAATCAGCACGGCGCGGCGGTGGTGCTCGACCTGGCCAGCGGCGAAGTATTGGCGCTGGCGTCCAATCCCGGGTTCGATCTCAATCTGCTGGATTTGACGTATGCCAACCTGGTGCGTGATGAGTTAAATAAGCCGCTGATGAACCGGGCCACGCAGATGGCGCTGGAGCCGGGATCAAGCGTGAAGCTCATGGTTGGCACGGCGGCGATAACTGACCACTATGCCACGCCGACCGATACGGTTGAATGCACCGGTTATCTGGTGCTGGACGGGCATGAATACAGCGTGGGCCGATGTTGGATTGCCTCGCAGTTTGAACATCTGCTGGGCAAGAAAGGCGTAGCGCATCATCCCGAGCCGTCCAACGATCCCCACCCCACGGGGTTTCTCACCATCTCCGAAGGCCTGGAGCGCAGTTGCAACGTGGTGTTTGAAACCTGGGCCGACCGCATGGGCATGCATGAACTGGCCTACTGGTTCGATCGCTTCGGTCTTGGCCGTGCCACTGGCATCGGCATTGAAGAATCGGTGGGGATGATTCCGCCGGCCATCGATGCGGCAAAAAATTCGCCCGAGCGGATGTACACCTGGTTTGCCGGGATTGGCCAGGCTCGGGTCCAGGCGACGCCGCTGCAAATGTGCAACGTGGCGGCGACGATTGCCCGCGGGGGAATCTGGATGCGTCCTCATCTGGTGTCGGCGGTGGATGCGGCCCCGCCCACTACCCGGCCGATGGCCGGGCTGGATTTGCCCGACAAGGTTGATCTACATATTTCGCCGGAGGCGATTGACGCCATACGCCGCGGCATGGTGATGGTGGTGAATGAAAAAGCCGGCACCGGGCGCGGCATTTTGCCGGAGAGCCAAAATCCCCGCGATGCCGTCGATCCGCTGATGAACGTACTGATTGCCGGCAAGACCGGCACCGCGCAAGCACCAATGCTGACGGTTCCCTTGCGGGATGAAACCGGCAACGTGGTCTTGGACGAGCACGGCCACGTGAAGCATGCGGTGTATCAGATGGGCGATCCCGGCACCGCAGGCTGGTACGTCGGCAATAAATCAGAAAACAAGGCTACCGGTAAAACTGAGATTGCCTACGATCATGCTTGGTACGTGGGCTTTGCCCCGGCGGAACATCCGCGCGTGGCCTTCTGCGTGATGGTCGAATATGGCGGGGCCGGTGGCCGGGTGGCCGGGTCGATCGCGCACGATGTACTTGTGGCCTGTGCCCGTCACGGCTACCTTTCCCCTTCTTCCGGCGGTAAAGCGCCGGTTGATGGAGGTCCATAAGTGAATCGTCCGCCAGAAATAAATCCCAAACCGGCGATTGCGCCGGCGGCGCAACCGCCGGGTGATCGTCCCCCACTCACACCGCGCGCCATCACGCCGCATGTGCTGGCGCGCAGTTGGATGGAACCGCGCGTGCGCTGCTGGTGGCTGTGCAGTGCCGCGCTGGTGGTGATCGGCATCATTTTTCTCTTCCAGCAGTTGGTCAGCTATCGCAGTGAAACGCACTTGATCTGGGCGGGTAAGACCGTGAGCGCCGAGGTTTACGAAGTGCAGGGCGGCCACATTCGTGGCCAAAAAAGCCCTCCGCATACCCCGTGCATGGTGCGGTTTAGCTGGAACGGCGAGTCGGTCTCCGCGCCGGCGACCCTGGCCAGCGATGATTACGTGGTCACCGGTATGACCGTGACCCTGCACGTCAATCCCAACAATCCCACCGATTTCACCGACCGCTCCAGCCCAGAGTCCTTTTTCCGCGGCATCCTTGCCGGTGGCGTGGTGATTCTGCCGGTGATGGTGGGTACGGCGGCGGCGGCGTGGTATGCGCGGCGGCGGGTGCTGAACACCTGGCGCGAGGGCATTACCGATATTTTCGCGGTGATCGATGCCCGCAACACCGCGCTAGCGCCGCAATCGCATTCGGTGCGTTGCATTCGTGCCGACGGATCCGATCTGCGCATCGTCACGGTGTACGTGCCCAACCACGTGGCCGATCCCCGCGAGGGCGATCTGCTTTGGCTGGTGCATCCGCGCAGCGATCCCCGCGCGGCGCTGGCGGTGATCGTTTACGCTTGAAAAAGTGCGTGACTTGATCGGTGGGACCGCTCCTCTGGTTCCCTCGCCCTGTACTCAGGGAGAGGGGAAAATTGCTTATGGCCGCAACCGATCTCCAACCCGGCAGTAAAGCGCGATGGCGCGGCAGCGCGTGCTGGGTGTTGCTGTTGGCCGCGACGGTGTTGTTCCTCTATCGCAGCACCGCGCGACCCGGGACCAAGCTTTACGATTTTGGCATCATCTATTCCACGTCACGGGCGTGGCTGTTGGGCGACAATCCGTATGATCCGGCGGTGCTGCAAACCCTGTGGCATCCGCGCGGGGGTATACCGCAACTTTCGACCGGCACGAATTGGCTGCTGCCAGTCTTCACACCTTTGACGTTGGTGGTGATGGCTCCCTGGGCGATACTGCCGGCCGGGCTGGCCAGTTGGGTTTGGCTGTGGAGCAGTTTGGCGGCGGTGGGGCTGCTGATCCAGCAGACGCTCCAGCGCAGCCGGCTGCGGTGGCGGACACCGGCGGGCTTGGCGATGATGGCGGCGATACTGCTGTTAGGTCCGCTGCAAAGCGCCGTGGAAGCCGGACAGCCAGTGGTTTGGTGTGTTGCGCTGGGCCTGTGGGCGTTGGGCGGCGATAGCGAAGATTTACCGCTTGGCCGCGCTACCGTCGCCGCTTTGTCCGTGGCCTTCAAGCCGCAAGTCGGCATCCTCTTTTTCGTGGGTCTGCTGATTTTGAAACGTTGGCGCACCGCCTCCCTGGCCATGACAATCGTCGTTGGCTTGGCGGTGTTGGCCGTGACACGGATGGCGGCTGCGGGCATTCCTTGGATGACCGATTGGCTCAACATCCTGCGGCTGGCCATGCAACCTGGCGGTATGGACGACTTTCTGCCCCCGAATCCTTCCCGCGACCATTTGCTCAATCTGCAATTGATGTTCGGCGCTCTGACCGGCAACTGGCTGGCGGCGATGCGTTTGGCTTGGCTGGTGTGGTTGCTGCTGACGGGCGGCGTGCTGCTGGCATTGCGCCGCCGCCGTTTCAATCCGGCCCTGGCTTTGGCCCTGTGCGCAGTCCTCGGCCTCATGCCGGTTTACCATCGCTATTACGATGGCACCATTCTGGTTCTGCTGTTTTGCTGGATCACCGGCGCGTTGCGACAGAAGCATTCGCGGCCGGCTTGGATCGCGGCGGCATTGTGCATCCCGCTGCTGCTGCCGGTTGGCTGGCAGACGAATCTGCTGGCCAAAGGCTATGTCTCGATGGCCTTGGCCAACAGCGCTGTTTGGAAAATGGTCATCGTGCCGTTCAATGCCTGGCTGCTATTGGCAATAGCCCTGATGCTGCTTTATGCTGCCGCAGATTCGAGAAACAACACATGCCCTTGATGAAGAAAACAACCGGTGGTTGGTTCAAAGCTCGCAGTGCCATTGTCGCCGGCGATGTCACCATTGCCGCCGACTCCAGCGTTTGGTTTGGCGCGGTGGTGCGCGGCGACGTGGCGGCGATTCGCATCGGCCAAAGCACCAACGTGCAGGATAACGCCGTCGTCCATTGCGAAACGGGTGTGCCCCATATCATTGAGAACGACGTGGTGATCGGTCACGGCGCGCTGGTGCATGGCAAGTTCATCGGCAAGGGCAGCCTGATCGGCATGGGGGCGATTGTGCTGGACCGCGTGCATATCGGCAGCCAGTGTTTGATCGCCGCCGGCGCGGTGGTTCCGCCCGGTTTGGAAGTTCCCGATCGCATGTGCGTGATGGGCGTTCCCGGCAAGATTGTCCGTCCGGTGAGTGAAGCCGAACTGCAATATATGCAGCGACTGGCTGACCATTACCGCGAGCTGGCCGCCAAGCATGTGGCCGGGTTGTTTGCGGAGATCGACTAACAGCCGCGGCGGCGCGGTTTTCAAAGTTTCTTGAACCTTTCGATGATCTGCTGCGCCTGGGCCAACTGCGTGCGCAACTCGTTGAACGTGCTGGTCTGATCTTCGCGGAAAGACATCGCCTGCTTGGCCAGCGCCGCCAAAACCTGCACATCCGCGCCGCGGGCTTTTTTGGCAATCTGATCGTGCGCTTGCCGTAACCGCGGCGATTCGCGGGAATCCAGCGACAGCGGGCTTTTACTCAGCGCGTCCACTTCGGCTAGCTTCTTGGTCAAGTCCTTGGCTTTTTGCTCGATCTTGGTGGCGTTGGTTTGCATCATGCCAAGCTGGCGATTATTCACCGATTTTTCGTATTCCATGACCAGCGTGATCAACATCCGTCCCGGTGCTGCCAAGGCACGCAGCCCGGCATTGATGCGGTTGTTATATTGCACCAGCAAGGCATCGGCGGCGGCATCACCGGTCACCGGTGGCCCGGCGGGCGCGGCATCGGTATCCACTACCATCAGCGCCGATTCATCGTCGCCGGCGTTTTTATCTTCAGACGCCGGTGCGGGGGCATCTGCCAGAATCGCCCGGCCCATCGTCGGGCGCGGCGGGGTGGGCGCTGCCGGCGGCGGCGCGGCGGCGGCACGCGCGGCGCGAACCGCTTCGATATCGCGCTGCGCGCCGGAAAAGGTGTACAACGGGCCAAGCGTAATATAGTGCGGACGCAGCCGTTCCCAGTCGTGCTCCAGCAGCGCTTCGATGCGCGACAACGCCGCATCGCTGTCGCCGGTCATTTGCGTTTCGATTTGCTGGCGATAAATCCTCCGCGGGAAATAGCGGAAAACCAGCAGGTCGGCCGCGATCACCACCGCCAGTAGCAGCCCGCATACAACATCGCGCGGAGGATTGGCCAGACGCTCCGGTGTGAACGCTAGGAAGCCGCCCACCGCCAGTGGCATCACCATCGCGTGGTAAAACGCCAGGTCGGTATGACCCAGGCGCGTGCCCAGTTTGCGCCAGGTGATCAAGCCGGTGACGATGGCGCCGACCGCCGCGTAAAAAAATGGCTGCGAGATGATGCTCAGTAAAATCGCTTTGAATCCGCTGCCATGGTCACCGCCGAAAACATGCAGCGCCGTGATGCCCAGGAAAATCACCATCATGATCGACGCCGGCAGCAAATGCAGGCGGGTCACCCTTTTGGCCACCTTGGCGGCATGTTCCAAGGCGTTCTGGCTGCCGGGCACCAGCAAGCCGGCTTTGGCGGAGAATTCCAGGCTTTCCAGCCAGCCGAGCTGGTCGAACTGGATGCGGGCCTCGTGTAGATAAGCCGCTGCCAGCTTGCCGCGAAATGCTGATAGGATGGTCACCGCGCGGTCGTGCCAGCGCGGCGTATCCAGCGCCCGCCGCAGCGGGCCGATGCCTTTGCGGCAATCGTCGGCATCCAGCAGCGCCGCGGCGCGTTTGGTGGGATCTTCACCAATCGCCTGAAACGGATTGCGCCCGCCAAAGACCTCCAGTTGATCGCCGATCAGCACCGTGGAATAGGGCTGCTGATCGAACTGGTATTCCACGACGATAGCGCTGGCACGAAACACCAGCACATCCTGCCGCACCAGTGGGAAATGCAACCCCTGCTTCACTTCGGAAACCAGATCGAGAATGGTTCCGCGCAAGGACTCCTGCGGTATTTGCAGCAGAAGGTCGGGTTGAAATTCACCGGCCGACAGATGAATCAGCGGGTGGTAATCCGCCGGGGCAATGGCCGAGCGGGCATCTTCATCCACGGCGCGGTTGGGCACGCGGTTGAAACGCACATCGTCAATTTCTCCGCCGGATTTCTGGAAGCGGGTGCGAATCGCCGCCAGATAAACCGGCTGCGATTTGGCGCTGGTCACCACCAGTTGCTCGTCCAGCACCGAATCTTCACCAGCCAGACTGTTGGCCCAGCGCAGCACGCGGATGCGGATGTTGGCGGTTTCCTCCTGGTCGAGCGTGCGCGCATCGGTCAATTGCCGGAAGAGCGTTTTGACCTCCGCCGGACTGCGCAGTTGTTTGTTTTGGAGTTCGTCAAAGACGGCATTTTCATCGGCACGCGAGGGATGCCGGGAAAGTTTGGGCAGGGTCGGATAAGGCGAAGCGGCCTCAGTGGCGACGGGTACTTTGGTATCGCCCGGCGCTGGCGGCGGCGATAAATCCACATCCGTCTGCGGATGAATCTCTTCGGCTTCTTCGCCCAGAGCCGTGCCATCGGCAGTATCCTCGGCGCTATCTTCCGCCGGCGGTTCCGTTGGCGCGGTCACCGCTTGTGAAGATTCCTCGGGAAGCAAATCCAGTGCGGCATCATTGCTGGGCGGCGGCATGACGACCGGAGCCGCGTCTTTCTTACGCGGGGCAATCCGCAGATCTTCATCCAGGCTTTTTTCCTGCGCGGGCGGTGGTGGCGGCGGCGCGGGAGCCGCAACCGCTTTGATCACCGGTTCGGCACTGTCGGCCGGCAGAGCGGCTAGCAGTTCGGTAATCGAGACAAAACGCCGTTCACGCCGAGCATAACAACGGCGAAAAACCTCGTCCAGTGTTTTGGGAACTGCCGGGTTGATTTCGCTGGGCAGTTCCAGTCCGCCGGGACGTTCGCCGGTCAGCAATTCAAACAAGATGACGCCGACAGAATAAATATCGCTGAGAGCATCCGGGGCATGGCCTTCGCGTTGCTCGGGAGCCAGATACGCCAGCGCCGCCGCCTTGCCGGTTTCGCTGGCGGCCCGCAAGGTGGTGGCGGCGGCGGTGGCCCCCACGCCAAAATCGCTGATCTTCACGCAGCCCGGTGCCACGAATTCCCCCGCGCGGGCTTGGGCCTCCAGCAAAATATTTTCCGGTTTCAGATCGCCATGAACCACGCCCTTTTCGTGCGCGTGTTGCAGACCGGTCAAGACCTGCCGCAGGATGCGGATGACGCCGGCAGCCGCCAATTTACCGTAGCCAATCAGCGGCCGCAGATTGCCACCGGGCAAAAATTCGGTGATCAAATAAGGCGGCGTGGCGGTGGGATCAAAACCAATGGCACGGACGATATTGGCGTGCGCCAGCAGGTGCAGCCGCACCCCTTCCTTACGCAGGTTCTGCACGTAAGCGTCATCGGTGGGCACTTTGACCGCGACCACCTGCTCGGCCCACATATGGTGATGCGCCTTAAACACTTGCGCAAGCGAATTTTGTCCGATCAACTGATCGAGAACATACTCGCTGATGCGCTGGTTGACTTCAGCCATGGAACCGATCCGAATCGTCTTCAACACCAAAAGTTCGCCGTCGCCGTCCGCGAAAAAGAAAGGCCCGACGAGCCGGGCCTGATTCTAACAGAAATATCCTACGGATTATTTACTTCTTGTAAAAGGCGGCATTTTTCTCAATGAAGGCCGCCCACTCGGCCGGCAAATCCTCCTGTGGGAAAATCGCCTTCACCGGGCATTCATCCACGCACAAACCGCAGTCGATGCAGGTATCTGGATCGATATACAGCATTTCCGCCGCGGCAAAGCTGGCTTCGTCCTTGGTGGGGTGAATGCAATCCACCGGGCAAACCGCCACGCAGGCGGTGTCTTTGGTGCCGATACACGGCTCGGCGATAATATGTGCCATGGGCTAAAACTCCCTTTCAATAACCATCAAAGATAAATTGTAGGCAAGTGTCAGGTACATTCAAGCGATTCCGGCGGAAGATCGGCAGCGAACTGGGCTGGGAACCTTGCGTTTTCATCGGCACCAGCCCATATTGTTGCCACCTACCCAGCAAGGAGGCGTTGATGTGGTTTCAGTTTAAGCCGTATGTGCCGGTGGCCCAGCGTCGGGCCAATGCGCTGCGCGAAGTGAACAAGTTAGCCAAGAAGGGGCGAGTCATATCCCCGGTGGCGATTGCTGGACGCAAGATTACCGCAACCTTCTGGGGCAATGCCTGGTGCGACAATCTGGAATCCTACAGCGATTTCGCCAACCGCTTGCCGCGCGGGCGAACTTACGTCCGCAATGGATCGGTGGTGGATTTGCAAATCGCGCCGGGGAAAGTCACTTCGCTGGTCAGCGGCTCCAGCCTGTATCGCATTACCATCAAGATCAAGCCGCTGGCCAAGGACTGCTGGCAGAGCGTGAAATCGCAATGTGGCGGACAAATCGGTTCGCTGGTGGAACTGTTGCAAGGCAAGCTGTCCAAAGGCGTGATGGAAATCGTCACCAAGCGCGATGACGGGCTTTTTCCCGCGCCGGCGGCAATCGAAATGTCCTGCTCGTGCCCCGACTGGGCGGGCATGTGCAAGCACGTGGCCGCCACGCTGTATGGCGTGGGGAACCGCCTGGATCAGCAACCGGAATTGCTTTTCAAACTCCGGCAGGTGGATCATCTGGAACTGATTGCCCAGGCGGCCAGCCCGAAGGCCAAATCTGCTGCGACCAAGAAGAAAACCATCGCCACCGAACAATTGGCGGAGGTATTCGGCATCGAAATGGAGAATGAAGGAAAAGCGGCAAGTGAAGAGCGGAAAGCGGAGACGCCTGTAGTAACTGCCAAACCGGCGCGTCTTCCCAAGGCGGTTAAGACGCGGGGTACACCCGGCGATGCCCAACGCTCCAAACCAAGCCGGAAGGCTTGACGCGGGCATTCCGAATGCCACACCGCAGCCCGGCGATTAGCTGTTAATGACTATCTCCTCAAGGTCGTGGCCGTATGAGGTTATAACAAAAACGATTGCTCTGAAGTGTCCGGGCTGATGGATTTGTTATTGGCCGCGTGATCCGGCGCTATCAGACTTTCACCACTTCGATAATTGCTTGGGTCTTGATCACCATCAGGTTCTCATCGAACAGGTGGAAGCTCTGCACCAGCAGTTCGTCGCTGCGGCGCTCGATATCCAACACGCTCAGCGAGGCACTGGCTTCGCCCACGCTGGGCACTTCCGCCGACATCAGCTCGCGTTTGGCGGCATAGGCGGCGATCTCCTCGCGGGTGGCATCATAAAGGGTTTGGCTAAGCTGCTCTTCCTGGGTGCTGATCATGTAACGAATGGTCCCACCATACGTTTCCTCGTGGTACTTTTCGCCTCTACATGGCGTGTTGAGGATCAGGCCACGATCGGTGACCGGTTCGTTGCGCATGGCAATCACTTCCGTCAGGACGTTCTTGCCGGCGGTGAACGAGATCACATGCCCGCCCTCGACCAGCCAGATATCGGCTTCGTAGGCGCGGCGCGTAACGCGTTCGGCAGCGAGAATCCGAAACAGTTCCGGATGCAGGGTGCGCTGATAAAGCAGGAGGGTAAGCCCTCCGGTGCGACGTTGTTTGGTGCGATTGGGCATAATTGCGTCCATGCTCTTTCCCGAAGGATTAAAACCTTCGATTGCGACGGTTGGCGCAATGTCCTGACCGTCTAAGACCATACAGCGGAAAACGGCTGCCTCTAGCAACTCATTGATTACGCGAAGGCGTTCAGCGCGTACCTGACTGATCAACTCATGTTGAGCGCATCACAGGTTTGTCACGCTTGGCGTGTCGTCCTGATTTCGCCAAGCAACTCCGCCAGAAAAAAACTCCATATGTCCCGAGAGACATAATCGACTGGGAAACATTATAGATATCTTAACGAGAAAATGAAGAAAAAAATCGGTCGATTAACCCAAAACGCGCCCCAAAATGGAATTTAGTATGTCGTAAGTAGCGTGCGTACCAGCACTTATACCAAAACCACGGGTCACAAATAAAATGGCGAAATAGGCTCCGGCAGTGGCGCGAAACGCAAAACTACGCCATTCAAACCGTTCCTTGCCCAAATAGTGGTACAAAGCGAACGAAACGGCGGAAATCACCACAATAACCACGGTCGAACGTTTTTTGGGAACTTTCAACATGTCCGTGAAAAGCATGGTGAGCAGCGTGATCAAGATCAGACGAAAGACCATCTCTTCATAAATACCGGCCCCAACAGATAAAATGATGTCAAATCGCCGGTCAATAATCGACGCGCCGGCTGGCAGGTAGATATGCCGATGCGTGATGGCGATGGCCAAAACCAGCAGCGGCACGGCCAGCAGCAAACTTTCCAGCCCCATGCCGGCGAGTACGGGAAGATCGATTTTCCACTGATCGTGCCGGGCGATATGCCAGCCGAGCAAAATCGCCACTAGGACAAAGGCCGGTATCAGCGGGCCGCGTGCGCCCAGACTGTCACAAAAAACCCGGAGCATGTGCAAAGCGATGGGAATTTGCGGCTGCCAGGATACGCCCAATTCAAACAGCACCAGCATCGGCAAGATAAATGCCAGGCTGTGCAGCGGTGTGGCGGAGATTAGCCAGTATCCTTTAGGCAGGGATGGGGAAGATGATCGTTTGTTGGAACCTGATTTAGCGGTGGATTTGCTTCGTCCACCGACAGGCTTGGCAACAGCGCGGCTCACTTTAGGCTCTCCAGTTGATGGGTGATCTGCACCGCACGCTTGCCGCGGAACTGCACCAGCCGACCGCGCAATTGCTCCTTGCCTTCAATCTGCATCAGCACATCTTCGGCCACAGATGTTTCGGTCGTGATGATGTCGCCCACTGCCAGCGACAGCAATTCGTTCCGCTTAATGGTGGTTGCCGCCAGCAACGCCCGCATCGACAACGGTATATCATCGCTTGGCGGCAACGCAGCAGGGCCGGCGGCGCTGACCAATGCCATCATCGGCGCGATGGCCGCGTCGGGAATGCACAGGCTCATGCTGCCGGCACGGTTGCCCAGCTTCAATTCAACAACTACCACGACGACAGCAGCCGGCCCCGGCATGATCCGCACCATCTGCGGATTGCTGGCCAATTCCGCAACCTGCAAGCTCACCGGCGTTACCTTGCTCCAGGCTTGCGAAAGCTGCCGGGTAATCTGATCGGTGATGCCCCGCACCAGACTGATTTCAATCGGTGTCAGCGGCCGTTGCGGTATAAACGCTTGGGGTTCATTGCCGCCCAGCAGCCGGTCGATGATCGGGAAGATAATCCCCGGGCTGATGTCCAGGCAAAGCGTGCCATTGAATTGGTCGGCTTGCAGCAAATACAAATGGGTGGGGTTGGGCAAGGGCTGAATAAACTGGTCGTAAGTGGTTTGTTCAATCCGGGCCAGCGAAACTTGGATCGCCGTGCGCAGTTCGCCGGCCAGCGCCGCCGCCAATTCGCGCGCAAAAGCTTCATGCAAGGCTTGCAGGGCAAGCATCTGTGCCTTGCTGAATCGCGCCGGGTGTTGGCAATCGTCAGCCGCCGCGCCGACCGCCGCCGGTGTCCGCCGCACGCCACCGTTAGCCACGGTCGTCAGCAACGTGCTAACTTCAGATTGATCCAATAGTTCGGTCACAGCGTTGGGCCTCCATGCCACCAGCGTTCATTATCGGACGGCTGTGGAAAATACTATAGCATGAATCACCGGCAGACGCACTGAAGTGCATCGGCCAGTTCAGCTTGGCCCAGTGGCGGTCGGTTTCCGCCAGCGCCACGTCCAATGTTGGCCGGGCTGATGGAACAATCTCAGCAATTGGGCTAGTTTCGATTGGCGTGACGAGGAACGCCAAATCAGGAACATGCAGCACAAGGCCAACGCCAAGATGCCCCAGCCAAGATCGGGGTAGATGTTGGCTACCACCGGCAGCCAATGCTGCACGGTATGCGAGGCACGCATGGTGATCGTGTCCAAGTCGTCCGGAGGCCATTCGCGGCCGGGGTTGCCGCCCATGTACAGGTCGCGCAGCATATTGAGCACGGCGGCGCCGACCAGGGCGGCGCAGACCAGCAAGCCATCCAGGCCCACCGCCGCGGCGCCGGTGAAAAACGCCGCGGGCCACATCAGATAGCGTGGCTGCATTTGCGGCAGCAGGGCGAAGGCCAGCAACCAGGGCGTGGCCAGGGCAAACAGCAGCCGGCGGTCGCGGCGGTCATGTTGGACGGCGATGGCGATGCCGCACAACGCCAGGCAGAGGCCGTAGGACCACAGCATCAGATCGCGGATGGGCAGTTGGAAATAATCGCTCAGGTCGATGTAGCTGTCCCATGTCCAGCCTTTGCACAGCAACCAATAGACCGGCAGCAGGCAGTTCAGGAAGCCCAGGCCGATGGTCGTGCGGTAGATCATGCGGTGGGTTTGCTTGCGCACCCAGGGCAATCCGGCCAGGTAGCAGCAGGCCATCCAGACCACCACGCACAACCCCAGCACGTACCACCAGAGCACGATGACCGGCGGCTTGAGAAACGGGAGATAGTTGGTCAGATCGATGATTTGTTCCTTGGTCGGATCGCCGGGCACATACCAGTTCCAATCGAACTTGGTTTGCAGCAGGCCGGCCAGATTGGTGGGCCAGCGCCAGGCGAGGGTTTTCCAGTGGCGTGCGCCATAGGCGATGCCGACCTTGTACCAGCCCATGGAGCCGTTGAAATAGCATGGGCACAGCGCCAAAGCACCGGCGATGCTGGCGGCGGCCCAAGTGGTGATGGCCCGTCGCGGCAGCAGGCCGGCGGTGCTCACCATGCCAGCAATCAGCAGCCAGGCCCATATCGCCAGGTTAAAATCCACGCCGCTGTGCCGCGCCGCCATCAGGCCCACGCCCACGATCAATGTGGGAATGAACCGTGTCGGCACCCAGCGCACCAGGGTGGCGGTCACGGCGATGGCCACAATGATCCAGCGCCGCGCGTCAAAGTGGGCGGCGGGCACGTACCACCATTCCAGCAGCGCCAGCGCCAGCCAGGCCAGGGCACAAACCAGCAGCCGCCACAGATAGCCACGCGCGCGGATGAAGAAAACCGGCGCCAACACCAGTGCGGCCAGCAGCACGCTGGCGACCCAGCAGGTGGTCGGGGCATCCGGGAGCAAGTGATGCACGATCCCGCTCAGGGAAGCGCTGTCCGTGATGGCCGCATCCAAGTCGGGGATCAACCACAAGCAAACCACCGCGCCGATACCCAGGAAAAAGCCTACGGCCATTTTCAACACGCACCCCAGGCGCAACTGCACCAGCGGCCAGATGAACAGCACCGGGGCGACGATCAGCATTTGGCCCTTGGCCATCGCCGCCACGCCCAGCAGCACACCGGCGGTTAACCAACCGCCGTTGAGGCACAGATACACCGCCAAGACGAACGGCGGCAGCAGCCAGGCATCCCACTGTGGAAAACAATGCCCGCTCCAAATGATCGCCGGGTTGAACCAGAACATCAGCCCCGCCGCCAGCCCCGGCAGCAAACCAATCCACGGTTTGGGCGGGCATAACGATTGGCTGATATCGGACCAGAATCCCGCCGGCGCGGGAATCTTGCCGCTGCATTGCCTCACCCAGAAACGCACCAGCAGAAACATCCCCACCGCGCCGACCGCCTCGCAGGCTTCGTTGCCCAGCAGCATCGGTTCAGTGTAGTTGTATTCGTCCTCTTCGGTCAGCACCAGCGGCCGGCGAATGCTGATCGGCATCGGCCGGTCGCGCGGGCGGTACATGTTGGCCGGCAGACCCTCACGCGGATATTCCACCCAGGTGCGGCCCGCATAGCCGGGCAACCATTCCAGCCATTCCCGATTCGCTTGTTGGGTCTTGGTCAAATCCTTATTGGCGGTGCCCACATCTTGATGTTCTTCGCCCAACTGCCGCAGCCAGGGCGTGTTCTTGGCCAACAGCTCGGCCAGTTCCTGCTGCACGGTCAGGGGCGCGGCCATGCGGACCAACGGCCGCCGCCGCCGCCGAATCGGTAGCGGTGTGCCATCCGGCGTCACCACCAGCGAACGCGGCTCGGTCAGCGGGTGATAGCGCCCGGCCCAGTCAGCCCACAAAGCGGCGATCAACAGCCGCATTGGTGGATAGTCCAACTGAATCGGCGCTGTCGGACTGCCGAAATCACCATCTTCGCCAAATTTCCGCAGTAGTTCGTCGTACACATCTTGAAAGCCGATATCCCCGCGATACACATCGCGGCCCCAGTCAATGGGATTCTGCAAATTCAGGATGAAATGGATGTCCTTGCCGAAGTTGCCCTTTTCCTTGCCGGTTTCCAGAAATGCGTCCCGTCGCAAGGGGTGGCCATAGTCCCAAGCATAATAGCCAACCACCGCGATCAATAAGAACGATAGCAAAAGGCTGAGCCATCGCCAGATCGCCGCACGCCACGGCGATTGCGCAGCGCCAGGCGCGGCAGACAGGGTTGGCTTCGGGGACAGATTCATGCACTCCTAGTACGCTATAAGCTTCGGTGCGTTGGCAGGATAGCCGATGGCGTGGCCGCTGCCTAATCCGCGGCGGCCTGGCGCAGATAAATCCGGCTGTATTTCCAATCGTAATACTTCCCGGCAAATTCACCCGCCGCCAGCGGTTTGTTGACGCTGGCCACGCCGCTGTGCCCCCAGGTGCCATCGAAGATGAAGCTCATATTCAGCGGCATGCCGCCATCCTTGCCGGACAAGGTCCAGTGCAGAATTCCGCTTTGCACTTCAATGCCGTCCATGTAGGCGCTGTAAGTGTCATCGGCGCGATAAAGCCAGGTCCAGGTGTGATACACCGTGGGATCGAAAACCGGGCGCGTGGTGGAAAGCACGCCGCGCTGGGTCATGGCTTTTTCCCAGTTGCCATAGTGGACGTTGGTGGTGCCGCCGACCGGATCGCAGTGCCAGAACCGGCCGTCATAATTGGTGCTGCCGCCGCCGTTGTCGTAGCCAAAGGTCTCCAGCACATCCATTTCCGCGCCCTTGTTCCACTGGTTGCCCGAGGTCCAGATGGCGCACCAGAAATAAGGGCACGGCACATAACGGACCCGCGTTTCAAAAATCAAATCCTGCTTGAGCAATTTGCCGCCGCGCGGCAGGACAAACTTCGCCTGAAAAGACCCGCTGCCGACACGGTGTTCGCTGGGTTTGACCATATCGGCGCCATCAGGCGGCACCAGATACGTGCGCAGCGCATCGTCCAGAAATTCGCGCACGGGATGCGCGGGATCTTCAATGCGTTGGCCGGCGATGGCATTTTCCTTGTCCGAGGCGACGATGACCGCGCCATAAAAGCCGCCGCAGCAGAAGGTGTTGAATTGGTCATGGTATTGGAAGTTGGCGTTCATGTCCTGGATGTTGCGGATGGTGCCGTGATGGCCGAAGTCCCAGTTTTTCACCAGGGTAAAGCCGTCGCCACCGATGCCAAAAGCCGGAACCGGGCCGGCGGCGGGGTTTTCCAGCGTACCGCCGCCGATCGTGGGATTGGGCTTGTCGGCGGCGACGGTGGTGGTTGTCGCCGGCACGACGGCATCAGGCCGTGGCCCGTCGCCCCGGGCGCAACTTGCCACCACGACGATCAGCAAAGCCAACAGATTCATCCCCCGCCACGCCGCCGCGTGCCAACGGATGGTGCAACAGAACGCGACCGCGGACGAATTTAGTTGTAACAGGCTCATGCCTTCCTATTAGGCCATAAGTCACGGTCCATGGGAAGCATCGCCGGGCCATGAGTTATCCGGCCAGGCACTTGCTGTTTGCTGCCATCATCCCACCTTGGGCGGCAAGCGGACTTACCCCATTTTGACGCCCTAAAATACGATTTTTGGCGCGAAAAGCACCCAAAAACACCCTTTGCGGCGGGAAAATGGCCCTTTCCGCATGCCGGCAAAAATCTTGCTTTGTCGGCATAAAATACCGGCGATGTAGGCTATTCGCCCGATTTTCTACTGCGGCGGCGTGATCGGCTGGCCACGGGTTCCCTCGACAATATCCGGCATGTTGTCATATTTATCGCCTTGACCACAAATCCAGACCCCAAAACCGCGGGCAGGGAATGGCGGCTGCGAAAGACAAGCGGCCAGGCGTGTTGGCTCAACTGGACCATAAACGGCAACGTCCCGCTCAGGAGTTTCCATCATACCGGCCGAAAAAGCAATCACGGTCCGGTTTTGTTCCCCGGTTTCATTCCTTCCCTAGAGCACGAAGATGATAAGTGTATTGTGTAGATTCCGCTGAAAAACCCCCGTTTGCGAACGCTCTCTGCCCGACGGTTTGCTCGTCAATTTCCCGAAGCACGATCAACTACCTGAACGCTAACTCGTGTCGTTCATAACGCTCCGCCGCCGCGC
>Ga0316217_10000784_pt1 | contig 43887 bp, 52 predicted proteins | sample 1anoAmetaG_FD_203633 | JGI IMG/M metagenome (GOLD analysis project Ga0316217, IMG submission 203633) | Freshwater microbial communities from Trout Bog Lake, Wisconsin, USA - 1anoA | ecosystem: Environmental > Aquatic > Freshwater > Lake > Hypolimnion/Profundal zone | place: USA: Wisconsin...
CCAGTCGATCGGTCCGGGGATGAGAATCATGCGCCTTGTTAGGTACTTGAGCCCCTGCCCTTTTTCCTGCCGGTGAGTATTCGGTTGCAAAGAACTGCCCTGCGAGCCAAACTTTATAACAAAACCGCTTCCCGCTGTCAATGCTTTTTCTTCCGAGCGGTGCGTTTTCTTTTTCGAGAAGCGCCCCGTCCGTCAGCGAGGTGTGTTTATAACAAAAGGTATCCCGGGCGTCAACGCCTTTATAATTTCAATTTGCCAATAGAGGCCAAGAAGCCATCATAGCGGGCGTTTAGGCAGCTTTCGCCAATTCAGCGCCCCGCGACGTAAGAAGGGGCGACCAAAATCGTCGCCCCTTCGAAACTTCGCTCATGTCAAACAAAACCTATGCGAAACGCACCCGGGCGAAACGGCGCTTGCCTACCTGAAGGATGTATTCACCCGTACAGTCGACCTCCTGGTTTTCATCGGAGATCTTTTCGCCGTTCACCTTTACACCGCCACCCTGGATGGAGCGGCGCCCTTCCCCATTGGACTTGGCAAGACCCGTCTCCGCCAATACCCGGCAAAGCAGCACTTTGGCACCTTCCGGATTCAGGGTGAACTCGGGCATTTCGTCGGGAGTCTGGTTGTCGCGGTAGCGGCTGACGAAGTTTTCCTCTGCTTGCGCCGCCGCAGCCTCGCCGTGGTAACGGGCAACCAGCTCGCGGCCCAAAGACTTCTTGGCAGCCATCGGATGCACGCTACCATCCTTCAGTCCTTCCTTCAGTGTTTCAATCTCGGAGATCGTCAAATCACTCAGCAGTTCGTAATAGCGCAGCATCAGCACGTCGGAGATCGACATGATCTTGCCAAAGATCTCGTCGGCCGGCTCACTGACTCCGATGTAGTTGCCCAACGACTTGCTCATCTTGTTAACGCCATCCAGCCCTTCCAGAAGTGGCATGGTAATGACGGTCTGAGGCGCCTGCCCCCACTCACGCTGCAACTCACGACCAACCAGCAGGTTAAACTTCTGGTCGGTACCTCCGAGTTCCACATCCGCCTGCAGAGCGACGGAGTCGTACCCCTGCACCAGGGGGTACATGAACTCGTGGATACTGATCGGGAGTTGGTTGGTGAAGCGGTTGCTGAAATCCTCGCGCTCCAGCATGCGTGCCACCGTGTACTTGGAGGCGAGCCCGATCATGTCCGAGGCGGAAAGTTTACCAAGCCACTCCGAATTGAAGACGACCTTGGTAAGCTTGGGGTCGAGAATCTTGAAAACCTGCTCTTTGTAAGATTCAGCGTTCTTTAGGACATCTTCGCGGGTCAGGGCCTTGCGGGTCTCGGACTTGCCGGTCGGGTCGCCGATCATGCCGGTGAAGTCGCCGATCAGGAAGTGAACCTCGTGTCCGAGCTTTTGGAACTGACGCATCTTATGCAGCAATACCGTGTGCCCCAGATGCAGGTCCGGCGCGGTCGGGTCGAAACCGGCCTTGATCTTGAGCGGTACGCCGGTCTTGATGGACTTCTCGAGCTTTTCGACCAGCTCCTTCTCCACCAGGATTTCGACTGCCCCTCTCTTGATGATCTCCATTTGCTCAGCTACTGTCTTCACTATCATCTCCTCGGCTCTCTTTCTTAATCGCAATAAAGGGATTCCCAGTGAGAGCAGGGGTCCCTTTATAGATTACGTCATTATATTGAGGTCCCTGCCCTAAACGGCAACGTTGATTCTTTCGATACTCAGTGCCAGACCGCTCTTCTCATCAACCTCAATCACGACGCCGTTGATACGGATGTCCTTCTTGGCGACCTCGAACTTCGCAGGACGCTGGGTGATAAACTTCTCGATGGCGTCCTCCTTGCGGACCCCGATTACCGAGTCGAAGGAACCCGTCATGCCGGCGTCAGTCATATACGCGGTCCCCGCGGTCAGGATACGCTCATCCGCGGTCTGCACGTGGGTGTGAGTGCCGATCACTGCACTGACCCGGCCGTCGAGGTGCCACCCAAGCGAAACTTTCTCCGAGGTAGCCTCGGCATGAAAATCCACGAAGATGATCGGCGTCTCTTCCTTCAACTTGGCGATCTCCCGGTCCGCACAGCGAAACGGGCAGTCCAGGTTGTTCATGAAGACACGCCCCTCCAGGTTCAGGATACCGATCTTGACACCACCCGGCGTCTTTACGATGGTAGCGCCTCTGCCGGGAGTCCCCTCCGGGTAGTTGGCCGGGCGCACGATGCGCTCCTCGCGCTTGATGTATTCGAGCGCGTCCTTCTTGTCCCAGATGTGATTTCCCGAGGTGAGCATCTGCACCCCGCATTTGAACAGTTCCTGTGCCGTCTCCGCGGTTAGCCCGAAACCGCCGGCCGCGTTTTCGCCGTTTGCGATCACCAAATCAACCCGGTGCCGATCCACTATCCGGTGCAACTCTCGGGAAAGTGCCTCACGCCCGGGCTTGCCGATGATGTCGCCGATGAAGAGGAGCTTAACGGGCATATTCAGTTGCCCTGGTTTCCCGGATCACGTTGACCTTGATCTGACCCGGATACGTCATCTCGGTCTCGATCTTCTTGGCAATATCGCGTGCTAAGAAGAGGGCCCGGTCATCGGAGACCAGGTCGCTCGACACCATGACGCGAATCTCACGGCCGGCCTGGATGGCGAAGGAGTTGAGTACGCCGTCGAACGAGGTGGCGATTCTTTCCAGGTCGTCCAAACGCTTCACATAGGTTTCCATCATTTCGCGGCGTGCCCCGGGGCGTGCGCCGGAGAGGGCATCGGCGGCCTGCACCAGGATGGCCAGCACGGTCGCCGGCTTCTCGTCCTCGTGGTGCGCCATGATGGCATGCACGATCTTGGGGGATTCCCCGTATTTTTTGGCAATGTCCGCGCCGATGACTGCGTGGGAGCCTTCGATCTCGTGGTCGACCGCCTTGCCGAGGTCGTGCAGCAGACCCGCCCTTTTCGCCTGCTTCACGTTGATGCCGAGTTCCGCTGCCATGATGCCACAGAGGAAGGCAACTTCCAGCGAGTGCTGGTAAACGTTCTGGCTGTAGGAGGTGCGGTACTTGAGCCGCCCGATCAGCTTCAGGATCTCCGGATGGATGCCGTGCACGCCGAGGTCGAAGGCAGCCTGATCTCCGGCCTCCTTCATCGCTTGCTCGATTTCCTCCTGGGCCTTGGCGACGACTTCCTCGATGCGGCCCGGATGGATCCTGCCGTCGGCAATCAATTTCTGCAGGGAGAGCTTAGCGACTTCGCGGCGCACCGGGTTGAAGCCGGAGAGGATGACGGCCTCGGGGGTGTCGTCGATGATCAGGTCAATCCCGGTGGCAGCCTCAAGGGCCCGGATGTTGCGTCCCTCGCGCCCGATGATGCGCCCCTTCATCTCGTCGGAGGGGAGCGTCACCACGGATACGCTACGCTCGGCCACATATTCGCCGGCGTAACGCTGAATGGCCAGGGCCAGAATGTTCTTGGATTTCTTGTCGGCGGACTCCTTGGCTTCCTCTTCCATGGCCTTGATGACCTTGGCCACGTCGAGTTTCGCTTCGTCCTCCATGGCGTCCATCAGGAACTTTTTAGCCTCGGCGGAGGTCATCCCGGAGATCTGCTCCAGCTTTGCCCTCTGCTCGGCTACCAGCGCGTCCAGCTTCTCTTCCTTCTGGCTCTGCGCCTGCTCCTTGCTGACCAGCGACTGCTCCCTGACGGCGAGCGCCTGCTCCCTTTTCAGGAAATCCGCGTCGCGCTGGTCGAAGACGTTGGTCTTCTTGTCGAGGTTTTCCTCTTTCTGCTGCAACCGTTTTTCCAGGGCCTGCAGATCGCGGCGTTTGTCAGTGGTTTCCTTCTCAAACTGCTTTTCCAGCTCTTCTTTGGCCTGATACACCGCGTCTTTGGCCTGAATCGAGGCCTCCATCGCCATTACTTCCGTCTGACGCTTGGCGTCCTCAATCATCTTGGCTGCCAAACCTTCGGCATTGGACACCAAGGAATCGGAAGACTTCTTACGCAGCACGTTGCCAATCACATAGCCAATGCCCCCTGCTACGAGCACCAGGATTATCGCAATCATAATAATGTCATTACTCACCGCTGTACCTCCTAACCTATATTTTTATTAACGCGAACCACCCTTGATTCGGTGACGATAAGATCCATCGTCACGTCATGCGGTTCGCCGACTATCTCTTCAAAGAGCTGAAAATCGTAACAAAATCCGACCAGTCGGCCGGCTCCCTCGAGCCGGTGCAGCGACTTGTCATAATACCCCTTGCCGTACCCTATGCGCTGGCCCGCCCGGTCGAAGGCGACCCCCGGGACAATGACGAGGTCGGCGGCCTGCGGGTCCCAGTCCTCGCCAACCGGCTCCGGGATCCCGTAACGCCCGGGGACCAGTTCATTCAGACCCTGCACCCTGCGAAACTGCAGTTCGCTCCCCTCAACCGCGGGGTAAAGCAGCGTTTTCCCCGCGGCCAGCGCCGCAGTTGCTACGGCAGAGGTTTCCACCTCGCGGTGAATGGGCGCGTAAAGCGCCAAAACCTGAGCCTGTTGGTACTCGGGGAGTGCCATGAAGCGCAGTTGCAGCGCAAGGCTTTGGCAACTCACCTGTTCCGGCGACAACTCCCGCCGTCTGGCGAGCGTCCCGGTTCTGAGGGCGTGTTTAGGCATGAAAAATTGCTTCCGTGGTGCGACAGAAAGGTGGGCGGAAGACGCCCTGCGTGACAGGTACTCTGATGAGGGATTGCAGATAGAGGACGGGTAGTGCTTTGACAGTATCGGTAGAAAGGGCCGCGTTCAAATGAAGCGCCATTGAACTTTATATGATGCAGCCATTAACCCAGGACATGACAGCTAAGTGTCTTTAGGCTACCTATCAGCAAACGGGAAATCATAATAATCATGTTCCACGCTGGTTCTGGCAATGCTTATAACCGTACAACTGATCTGCTATATGTTTAATCTCCCGCAAGAGACCTGAAACCTTAATCTGCCTGCCAATCCAATCTGCCGAGGAGCCCGGTGATACGCTCCCGGTTCATGAGCCGTTCTTCCTCGCACTCGTTTTTCAACGCCAAATAAGCCTCTGCTATATTCATCAACGCGAGAATAGAGACGATCTGACTGTCCCCGCCGCTAATTGCAGCACTCGCTTCGGTCAGCTTCTCATTGACGAGCGCCTCGACCTGCGCCACATGCTCGGGACTCGAGGTGCTCTTCACCTGGAGTTCCCTTCCCAGCACCCTGATGCTGTGCGTCGAGATCAAGTTATCAGACCCCTTCCAACCTCTTCAGTATGGAATCGATGCGGGACCTGAGTCCCCCCCGCTCCTCGCTGAGTCGGTCGTTTTCCTGCTGCAGTCTGCTGTTTTCCAGCTTCAGCTCGTTCAGGGCATGCACCAGAGAGACAATGCGCCCTTCCAGCTTGTCAAACAGATCGTCGGTCATATAACACCTTTTCCGGCAGAATTCTAAGTGACAAGAGGTCAAAAGTCAAGGTTATTATTGGAAAAGCGCCTCGACGAATTGGGCCGGATCGAATTCGCGCAAATCCTCCACCGCCTCCCCGACGCCGATGAAGCGGATGGGGAGTGCATATTCGTGGCTCACCGCCACCACGATTCCCCCCTTGGCGCTGCCGTCCAGTTTGGTGAGCACCACGCCGGAGACGAAGGCCGCCTCCTTGAATAGCTTCGCCTGGGACAGGGCGTTCTGACCGGTCGCGGCATCGAGCACCAGCAGCGTCTCGTGCGGCGCGTCGGGAATCTCGCGGGTGAGCACGCGCCGGATTTTCTTCATCTCCTCCATCAGGTTGACCTTGGTGTGCATGCGGCCGGCGGTGTCGATGATGAGGACATCGCAGCCGCGCGCGGTGGCCGCCTTGCAGGCGTCGAAGACGACGGCGGACGGGTCGGCGCCCTCCTTGTGGCGCACGATATCAGCCCCCACGCGCTGCGCCCAGAGCTCCAACTGCTCGGCCGCGGCGGCGCGGAAGGTGTCCCCGGCGGCGAGCAGCACGCGTTTCCCCTCGCCTGCATACTTGGCGGCGAGCTTTCCGATGGTGGTGGTCTTGCCGACCCCGTTTACCCCGATGACCAGGATAACGAAGGGAGTCTTGCCGGAAACCTCCAACGGCGAGGAGTGCGCCACCAGGCGGAGCAGTATCTCCTCCTTGAGCGCCTTCTTGAGTGCCGCGCCGTCCTGCAGCTCGTCACGTTTCAGCCGCCCCTCCAGCGTCCTGATCAGGTCGACGGTCGTCTTCACGCCGAGGTCCGCGGTGATCAGGATCTCTTCGAGTTCTTCCAGGGTATCGGTATCGATGCGCTTCTTGCCGAGGAGCAGGGTATCCATGCGCCCGACGATGCTCTCGTGCGTTTTGCTGAGACCGCGTTTGAGCCGTTCGAAGAAGCTCGGCTTGGCGGTTTCCTCAACCGGAGCGGGACGCGGCACGGCAGGAGCGCTCGGCGCCGGAGCCACCGGGGTCTGAATAGTACTTGGCGCCGGCATCTCGACCGGCATCTCGAAGGGAGCAGCCTGTGTTTCCGGCCATGCTTCAGCTACGGGCTGCGTCTCGGCCGGCACTTGAGTCTGAGCCGACCAGGCAGATTCAATGGGCGACCATTTTTCGCCAGGTGCAACCGCGGGGGCGCCCGACCCGGCAGACTCCTCCCCTGACGATGGCTTCTCAGTCTCAGGTTCAGCGGGCGTTTCTTTGATAACTCCAGCTATTTTATCGAACAGTCCCTTAAAAAAACCTTTGTTTTCCTCAGCCATCTAGTAAATCTCCTTCATCAAAAGACCAGCTGTCTCCCTGAAACTGCGCAGCGCAACCAGAGGCAAGGCGGTTTGGTCCATGGTCATGACAAGTGCGTAATCGTCACCGAGAGTCCCCGCAATGACATACTGTTGGTCGGTGCTTATGACTGCTTCGCGTACGGGACCGGTAGCGTATTTACCCTGGACTCCCTTAAGCAACGTCAGCAGAATGCCCCAGTGGGCGGCAGTCACCTTCATCTCGAAGGGGTCGCCGTAAGAGTACTGCTCGACGGATTCTCCCTCCCAGTCGGCCAGGATAGCCCCGCTCGCGCCAGGAACGGCCTCAACGAGTTTGGTCAACAATGTCTTGAAAGGCACGCCTCGCTCCTAAACTGCTATGATAGATCGACTGCCACTAATCGAAGCAAAGATACCTCTCCGAATTCTACCTGAATCCTGGCAAGTTTGCCCGTTTCTTTAACTGATAGTGGTGCTTCTTAGCTAGCAGTTAAGGCGCACCGAAACCAGCTTGGAGACGCCTGGTTCTTCCATGGTGACGCCGTAAAGAGTGTCAGCCACCGCCATGGTCGCCCTGTTGTGGGTGATGATGATGAACTGCGACCCGGCACTCATCTCACGCACCATCTCGTTGAACCTACCGATGTTGGCATCGTCGAGCGGCGCATCCACCTCGTCCAGCAGACAGAAAGGCGACGGCTTGATCAGGAAGATGGAGAAGATAAGGGCGACCGCGGTGAGCGCTTTCTCGCCTCCCGAGAGCAGGGAGACGTTCTGGAGTTTTTTCCCCGGCGGCTGCACGACTATTTCGAGGCCTGTGGAGAGCAGATCTTCCTCGTCGGTGAGCCGGAGTTCCGCATGCCCGCCGCAGAAAAGGCGCGGGAAGACCTGCTGGAACTTGGTGTTCACCAGGTCGAAGGTCTCCAAAAAGCGCTTGCGCGTGGTCCGGTTGATGCGCTGGATCGCCTTCTGCAGAGCGTTCATCGACTCTTCCAAGTCTTCTTTTTGCCCGGTGAGGAAGGCAAAGCGCTCCTCCATCTGGCGGAACTCGTCGATTGCCATCAAGTTGACCTCGCCCATCTCGTCGATCGACCTCTGCAGCTCGGCCTGTCGAGCGCCCCGCTCAGCCTCGTCCCATTCCAGACTTTCGTAGGCGGCGAGGGCCTCAGCAATCTCCATCCGGTGCTTTTCCTGCAGGGTTTCTTCCAGATAGCGCAGCTTCATGGCTACCTCGGAATGCCTGAGATGCTTCGCGTTCAGCTGATCGCGCAGGGCCGCCGCCTCGCCGCGACCGCTCTTAAGCCGCGCCTCCTCATCCTGAACCGTGGCAGCCTCGCCCTCATAGCGATCCCGGACCAGCAGCAGCGCCTGCTCGCTCGCCAACTGATGCCCCACAATTTCCCGCAGCGCGTCCTCGCCCTGGGCTATGGCGCTCGCTAGGCGTGATCGCTCCGCTCCGGAGCCTTCGAGCTCGTGGGTGCGGGAGGCGATGCGAGCCGTCAGGTCCGCGCAGAGACCCTGCACGCGCTGGCTGGCGCGCTGGGCGGCTTCCCCCTTCTCCCGGAGAGCGGCAACCCGCACCTTGAGCGAGGTGACCAGTTCGCGTGCCTCGTCCATCTCGTAACGCGATCCCTGCAAGCGCCCCTGCAGAGCCTCGACGCTTCCCTCCAGGAGCTGCTTGCGCTCCTCGGCGAGCACCTTCTTGGCCTCTACCTGCGCGAGTTCCCCGGCAACGAGCGCCTTTTCCTCGGCAAGCTGCTCCTCTTCCATCTCCCGGACCGCGCCGCTCTCCTCAACCCTGCGGCATTCGGCGCCGGCACTTTGCAGGTCCTTTTCCGCGTTGAGGATCCTGATCTCCAACCGGTGCAGGTCCTGCCTGAGCTCGACCCGCTCCGCCTCGGCCTCGACGATTTCCTGCCGCCTGGCCTCGCGCTGGCGAGTCAACTCCTGCACCTCGTGGGTAAGACGCTCGACCTCGCCAGTTAACCCCTTGATCTCGCGTTTTTTGTGGATGATCCCCTGCTGCGCGGGTTCGGCAGAGCCGCCGTTCACGATTCCGCCAGCGTGCGCCAGGTCACCGTCGCGGGTCACAAAGGTGAAGCGGGGGAAGGCCGTGGCAAGGGAGATCGCGTGGGTCAGGTCCGCTGCAAGGTAGGCGCCCGAGAGCAGAGGCGACACCAGGTGGGCGAATTGCCCTGCGACCGTTACGCTATCAAGCAGCGCCGGGGCTTCGGGCGTCGTTTCTCCTGCGAGTCCCTGCCAGGGCGGAGCGGTAACGAAGCTGCAGCGCCCCCCGGCACTAAGTTTCAAATGGGCCACCGCATCGAGGGCAGCCTGGGGCGTCCCACAGAGCAGGTATTGCAGGCGCTCCCCGAGCACCGCTTCCAGCGGGATTTCGAACTCTTCCTCCACCTCAAGCGCGTCGGCCAGCATGGTGAAAGGTGCGTCCTTGAAGGGCTCGGCGAGCAGAAGGTTACGCACGCCCTGGCCGTAGCCGGCAAACTGGGCCTCGAGTTCCTGCAGCGAGGTCAGCCTTGAGGAGGCGGCTGAGAGCTGGTCGCGGCGCCCCTGCAGCGCCTTTTCAGCGAGCTCCTGGGCCTGCTTGAGCGCGACCTCGCGCGCATTGGCCAGCGTCAGTTCCTCGTCGGAGAGCTCCTTGGCGCGGCGCAGCCCCTGCAGTTCCCCCTGCAGCGCATCCACTTTCCCGGTGGCTTCGACCAGCCGCTCGGCGAGTAGCACCCGGTCCCGGGAGCTTGCCTGCAGGCGCTCCCCGATCGTAGTGAGCCGCTTGGCCGCGGCCGCGTGCTGGTTCGCCGCCTGTGCACCTTCCGAGAGCGCAGCGAACATTGCGCGCCTGGCCTCGTCCAACTCCCGGGTGACACCGGCCTCGGCGGCCACCATCTCCTCCAGCAGCGACTCCCGGTTCTCCAGCGACTCCCCTTCGCGGGCAAGCTCGTCGAGAAAAGCGACACGCTGGCCGGCCAGTGTTTCCAGTTCGCGCTGCGAGGCGGCGAGCTGGTCACGAAGCCCTTGCAGCTCTTCCTCGAACCGCGCGCCATGGCGCTCCAGATTGGCAAGCTCGCGGCGCTGGAATTCCAGCCGGTTCTCCCCACCCTGCAACTCTCCCTTCCAGCGGAAGATATCCTCCTGAGCTGCGGCGAGCAGGCGTTCGGTTTCCAGCAGGGTGATCTTGTGCCCTTCCAGGGCCAGTTCCTCCCCGCCGAGCTTTGCTGTCAGGTCCTGGACCTGCGACTCGAGACCGGAGATCTCCGCCTCGAGCCCGACCCGCTCGCCCTCGACCGCGGCGTATCCCTTGGCGGCAAAGAGCAGTTCGATCTCTTTTAGCTCAAGCCTGATCTCGCGGAAGCGCTCCGCCTTTTTGGCCTGGCGCTGCAGACCATTCATCTGGCGCTTGATCTCCGAGACGATGTCGCCGATGCGCAGCAGGTTCTGCCGGGTCGCCTCGATCTTCTTGAGGGCGACCAGCTTCCTCGCCTTGAACTTGGTGACCCCTGCGGCTTCCTCGATCAGGAAGCGGCGCTCCTCGGGCTTGGCGTGCAGGATCTGGCCGATCTTACCCTGCTCGATGATGGAGTAGGCGCGCGCGCCGATCCCGGTATCCATGAAGAGTTCGGCCACGTCCAGTAGCCGGCAGGGGGTCTTGTTGAGCAGGTACTCGCTCTCACCGTCACGGTAGAGCCGGCGGGTCACCTGAATCTCTGAAAAGTTCAGGTATTTGGCCGGCACCCGGCCGTCATCGGTGGAGAAGAAGAGGGAAACCTCCGCCATGCCGAGCGGCTTTCTGAACTCGGTGCCGCCGAAGATGATGTCCTCCATGCACTTGCCGCGCAGGTTCTTGGCGGACTGCTCCCCCATGACCCAGCGGATGGCATCCACCACGTTCGACTTGCCGCAGCCGTTGGGGCCGACCACGCCGGTGATGGCCTGGGGGAAGTCGAGGGAGACCTTGTCCTGGAAGGATTTGAATCCGAGTATTTCGAGGCGTTTTATCTTCATTAACTGGGCATAGTAACAGAGTGGGTGTTTTACTGTAAAGGCAAAGATAGGCTCAGGGGCTGCGGAAACAACTTAAACACGAAAAGAGGCACGGTTTCCCGTGCCTCATGGTCTGCATTTTCTAAAACTGTTGTGCCTACGCTTCGGTGGTCTCTTCAACCGGAGCCGCTACGGGGGCTTCTTCGACGACCGCTACCGGCGCCTCGACCTTGACGGCCTTGACGGGAGCGGGCTTCGCGGAAACCTTCTTCGGCTTCATTTCAGCTTCCACCAGCTCGATGACCGAAACCGGTGCATTGTCGCCGGGGCGGATGCCGAGCTTGATGATCCTGGTGTAGCCGCCGGGACGGTCGGCATACATCGGAGCGATGGTTGTGAAGAGCTTGGTCACGACCTTCTTGTCGCGGATGTAGGCGGCTGCCTGCCTCGTCGCGTGAAGGTCACCCTTCTTGCCCAGGGTGATCATTTTCTCGGCGATGGAACGAAGTTCCTTTGCCTTGGCATCGGTCGTGGTGATCTTCCCGTGTTCGAGAAAGGATGTCACCATGTTCCTGAACATGGCGATCCTGTGGCTTGTGGTCCTGCCTAATCTTCTACCCGCGCTGTTGTGACGCATATCTTTTCACTTCCTTTCTATCTATAAATGAAAGTCTTATCGGACTATTCTTCTTTTTGCTCGCCTCTTAGGCGCCTCATGATCTCGGGGTCCGGGAAGTTGTCCAGCTTCATTCCCAGGGTAAGCCCCATGTCGACAAGGATGTCCTTGATTTCGTTGAGCGACTTCCTGCCGAAGTTCTGCGTTTTCAGCATTTCTGCTTCGCTTCTGGAGACCAGCTCCCCGATCAGCTTGATGCCGGCGTTCTTCAGGCAGTTAGCGGAACGGACCGAAAGCTCCAATTCGTCGACCGAGCGGTACAGGTTCTCGTTGAAGCGCTCGCGCTCTTCCTCGGGCTCTGCCTCTTCCTGCGGTTCCACATCCTCATCGAAGTTGATGAAGATGGAAAGCTGATCCTTGAGGATTTTGGAGGCGTAAGCCACCGCGTCCTGGGGCTTCACGGAACCGTCAGACCAGACTTCGATGGTCAGCTTGTCGTAGTCGGTGATCTGACCGACGCGGGCATTGGTGACGGTGAAGTTGACCTTGGAAATCGGCGAGAAGATTGCATCGATCGGGATAGTTCCCACCGGTGCCTTCTCGTCGCGGTTACGGTCCGCAGGGACATAGCCCTTGCCGACTTTAACCACCAGGTCCATTTCCAGATTGGCGTCCTTGGAGCAGGTTGCGATGTGGTGCTCGGGGTTCAGGATCTCCACGTTGTTGTCCGTGATGATGTCCTTCGCCTTTACTACCCCTTCGCCCTTCTGGACGATCCTGATTACCCGTGACTCATTGCCGTGCATCTTCAGACGGACGCCCTTCAGGTTCAGGATGATATCCGTGGCATCCTCGGTAACACCGGGAATGGCGGAGAACTCGTGCAGCACACCCTTTGCCTTAACCGAGACAATTGCCGCGCCCTGGAGACTGGAGATCAGGACCCGACGCAGTCCGGTGCCGAGGGTGGTGCCGAACCCCCTTTCGAAGGGCTCGGCAAAGAACTTCCCGTATGTATTTGTGAGCGATTCCGTCTCAACCTGGAGCTTCTTCGGTCTGATCAGATCGCGCCAATTTTTATACATTTAGATCCCCCTGTATCGGTTGTAGTCAGCCTTTACTTGGAGTAGAGCTCGACAATTAACTGCTCCTGAATCGGCATGGTGATGTCTTCGCGTACCGGCATAGCCTTAACGACACCCTTGCATGCATCCTTATCCAGTTCCAGCCACTGCGGGATACCCCTGCGAACTACGCCTTCCAGAGATTCGGTGACGCTAGCGATCTTGCGGCTCTTCTCGCGAAGCTGCAGCACATCGCCGGCTTTCGCCTGGATGGAGGGGATGTTGACCTTGCGGCCGTTCAGCGTGAAGTGGCCGTGGCGCACCAGCTGGCGTGCCTCAGTCCTGGAGGTCGCGAAGCCGAGACGGTAAGCGACGTTGTCCAGCCTTTTTTCGAGGATGAACAGCAGGTTCTCGCCGGTCACACCCTTCATCCGGTCCGCCATTTCGAAGTAGCCGCGGAACTGGTTCTCGAGGATACCGTAGATGCGACGTACTTTCTGTTTTTCACGCAGCTGAACGCCGTAGTCTGAAACTTTTATGCGACCCTGACCGTGCTGGCCCGGCGGATAGCTCCTTCTCTTAATGGCACATTTGTCCGTGTAGCAACGCTCGCCTTTAAGAAAAAGCTCCGATCCTTCCCGTCTGCACAGCCTGCATGAGGGCCCTGTATACCTAGCCAATGAAGACCTCCTTGATCCTAACTGATAGTTCCGTAACTCTAGGTTCCGGGTTGTTCCGGCCTAGACTCTTCTTCTCTTCGGGGGACGGCATCCGTTGTGCGGGATCGGCGTGACGTCGCGGATGAAGCTCACCGCGAAGCCGGCAGCCTGAAGTGCGCGCAGGGCTGACTCACGGCCGGAGCCGGGACCCTTCACGTAGACTTCGATGCTGCGCATGCCATGCTCTTGGGCCTTCTTAGCGCAATCTTCGGCAGCCATCTGCGCTGCGAACGGAGTGCTCTTTCTGGAACCCTTGAATCCCTTGGCACCGGAGGTGCACCAGGCGACGACATTACCGACCGGGTCGGTGATCGTAATCATGGTATTGTTGAACGTCGCCTGTATGTGGGCAACGCCATTGGGAATATTCTTCTTCTCTTTCTTCTTCTTTACTACTTTTTTAGCCGGGCTCGCCATTATCCCTCCAGAATCTTATTTCTTCTTGCCAGCGACCGTACGAGCCGGCCCTTTACGAGTGCGTGCATTGGTCTTGGTGCGCTGACCGCGGCACGGAAGACCCTTGCGGTGACGAAGTCCACGGTAGCAACCGAGATCCATCAAGCGCTTTATATTCATAGAAATGTCACGGCGGAGGTCACCCTCTACTTTGACATTCTTATCAATATGCTCCCTGATCTTAGCCACTTCCGACTCAGTCAGGTTGTCGCAACGGGTATTGAAGTCAATCCCGGTTGCTTTGAGAATCTCCTGGGACAAAGATCTGCCTATGCCGTAGATGTACGTAAGCGCGATCTCTATTCTCTTATTCTTTGGTAGGTCTACCCCTGAAATACGTGCCAATGCCCGCTCCTCCTAATGGTTACTCTTAGCCCTGTCTCTGTGAATGTTTGGGGATGTCGCATATAACGCGGACAATGCCCTTGCGCTTGACAATCTTGCACTTTACACAGATCTTCTTAACCGATGCCCGAACCTTCATAATTGACTTCCTTTCGAAAACGTATTGCCGTTCAAATTCTTGAAAGAATAAGCGGACCGTTGTCCGTTATTGCCACCGTGTGCTCGAAGTGCGCCGAAAGTCCGCCGTCGCAGGTAACCGCCGTCCAGCCGTCCTGCAAAACCTTCACCTCGAAACCCTTCTCGTTGATCATCGGCTCGATGGCCAACACCATCCCCGCCTTGAGGCGCGGTCCCTTACCAGGAGCGCCGAAGTTGGGAATCTGGGGGCCTTCGTGCAAATCCTTGCCGATGCCATGACCTACGAAATCCCGAACCACGGAAAAGCCCTGCTTTTCGACATGGACCTGGACCGCGTTTGACAGGTCAGAGAGCCGATGCGCGCTGTCAGCCAACTCGATGGCCTTGTAGAGCGACTCCTCGGTTACCTTTACCAACCGTGCGGCCTGCGCCGAAATCTGTCCGACCGGTACGGTGATGGCAGCATCCCCAAAGAACCCGCCGTACACCACGCCAAAGTCGAGGCTTACAATGTCACCGGAAACCAGCACCCTGGTGGAGGGCATGCCGTGCACCACCTGCTCGTTCACGGAGCAGCAAAGCGAATAGGGAAAGCCGCTGTAACCCTTGAAGGCCGGTTTCGCCTTCCGTTTCAGCGTCTCTCTCTCGGCGTAGCTGTCCAGCTCAAGAAGCGTTACACCCGGCACTACCAGTTCTTTCAGCCCTGCCAGAATTTCGGCTACCATCCTGCTGGCCACGCCCATCTTTTGGATCTCAGCCGGAGACTTAAGTACGATCACCTGGCTTGCGCCTGAATCCGGGAGACGATCTCACCCTGGATTCCTTCCACCGTCCCGAGTCCGTTCACGGAGCGCAGCAGACCGCAGGATTCGTAGTAGGCTATCAGAGGGGCGGTCTGCTCCTCGTACACCTTCAGGCGGTGCAAGATGGTTGCTTCCTTGTCGTCTTCGCGCTGGAACAGTTCGCCGGGGCAGACATCGCAGCGGCCAGCCGTCTTGGGCGGAGCAAATTCAATATGATACACGGCGCCACAGCCCGGACAGGCACGGCGACCGGTGAGTCTTTTCAAAAGCTCGTCCTTGTCGACGGAGAGCGAGACGACATGGTCAATTGAGCGTCCCAGACCGGCAAGGACCTGCTTCAGCGCGTCGGCCTGTCCCACGGTGCGGGGAAAGCCGTCCAGGATGAAACCGGGGTTGCAGTCGGACTGCGCCAGCCGCTCCTCTACGATGCCGATAACAACGGCATCGGGGACCAGGGCTCCGCTGTCCATGAACCCCTTCGCCTTCACACCCATCGGGGTGAGCTCTTTAACGGCAGCCCGCAGAATATCACCTGTGGATATCTGCGGGATACCAAACCTGTCTATGAGAAGCTTTGCCTGGGTTCCCTTGCCAACGCCGGGAGGCCCGAGTAGGATCAGATTCATTCTAGCTCCCTACTTTCTGCCCTGAATCCGCACGCCCTTCATGAACCCTTCGTAGCTGCGGGTGATCAGGTGCGCCTCGATCTGTGCCAGGGTGTCCATGCCGACGCCGACCGCGATCAGCAGAGCGGTGCCGCCAAAGTAAAAGGGAAGGTTGAATTTCCCGATCAATATCGAGGGTAGCACGCAGACCGCGGAGATGTAAATGGCTCCGGCAAAGGTCAGCTTGGTCAACACCGAGTCGAGGAAGTCGGAGGTCTCTTTGCCGGGACGAATCCCGGGAACGTAGCCTCCCTGCTTCTTGACGTTGTCGGCAACATCGACCGGGTTGAATGTTACAGCCGTATAGAAGTAGCAAAAAAAGACGATAAAGGCAACATAAAAAACGTTGTAGAGCCAATTACCGGGTGTGAGGCTCTTGGAGGCCTTCTGCACCCACGGAATGTTGATGAAGTTGCCGATCGTTGCCGGGAACATGATGATCGAGGAGGCGAAGATCGGCGGGATAACCCCGGCCATGTTGACCTTGAGCGGCAGGTGCGAACTCTGGGCGCCCATGGTCTTGAGCCCCACCACCCGCTTGGCGTAGTGGATCGGTATCCTGCGCTGGCCGCGCTCGATGAAGACGACGGCCGCGATGACGAAGAACATGACCGCACCAACCAGCAGCAGGGAGAACAGGGAGAGCTCGCCGGTCTTGATGAGCCGCGCGCTGTTCATGAGCGCTGTCGGGATGCGGGCCACGATGCCGGCGAAGATGATCAGCGAGATGCCGTTGCCGATGCCCTTCTCAGACATCTGCTCGCCGAGCCACATGATGAATGCGGTGCCGGCGGTCAGCGTGATGACCGTCATGAGGCGAAAGCCCCAGCCGGGTGAGGGAACCACCAGTTCGCCTGCGGGACCGCGCATCGACTCGAGGCCGATGGAGATGCCGAAGCCCTGCACCACGGAGAGCACGATGGTGCCGTACCGGGTGTACTGGATGATCTTCTTGCGGCCTGCGTCACCCTCTTTGGAAAGCTTCTCGATGGAGGGAAGCACGACCGAGAGGAGCTGGAAGATAATCGAGGAGGAGATGTACGGCATGATGCCGAGCGCGAAGACGGTCAGCTTCTCGAGAGCCCCACCAGAAAACATGTCGAACATCCCGAGCAGAGTACCTTGGGCGGCCTTGAAGAAGTGGGCCAGGGCCTGAGCGTCGATCCCGGGGGTCGGGATGTGACATCCAACACGGTAGACCGCCAACATGGCCAGTGAAAACAGTACTCTTTTTTTCAGCTCCGGGATCTTGAAAATGTTCTGAAAGGCTTCTATCAAGACTAGATCTCCTCGATCGTCCCACCTACCGCCATGATCTTCTCGCGGGCTGAGGCGCTGAACTTATGGGCTTTAATCGTCAATGCACGGGTCAGATCGCCGGTCGCCAGCACCTTGATGCCGTCGCAGATCGCGGAGATCAGGCCGCTCTTCAGGAGCGCCTCGGCGTCGACAACGCTGCCCGCATCGAAGATCTCGAGCTGGCAGAGGTTCACCAGGGCGAATACCTTCTTGTTCAGAGGAGCGAAACCGCGCTTGGGGAGCCTTCTGTGCATCGGCATCTGGCCGCCTTCGAAACCGGGCTTGATGGAACCGCCGGAGCGAGCCTTCTGACCCTTGTGCCCCTTACAGGCGGTCTTGCCGTGACCGGAGCCGACGCCCCTGCCGATGCGCTTCCTATTTTTGGTCGACCCGATGGCCGGTTTGATCGTATTTAATTGCATTTTTGTCACCTTTAAGGGAATTACTCTTCGACTCGTACCAGATGGGAAACCTTGTTGATCATCCCGCGGATTTCCGGGGTATCCTTCAAGGTCACGGTCTTCTCACGCTTGGTGAGACCCATGCCCAGCAGGCAACCCTTCATGCTTTCAGATTTCCCTATGTGGCTACGTATGAGGGTAACCTTTAATTCTCCAGACATTTTCAACTCCTTGAGGGTAGTACCCGAGACTATTCGACAGTCAGCCCGCGGCGCGCCATCAGCTCTTCAGCGGTCTTGAGACGGCTTAAGCCGGCGAAGGCGGCCTTCACCACGTTGTGCGGGTTGTTGGAACCCAGGCATTTGGCGAGGATGTTGTGCAGACCGGCAGATTCGAAGACCGCGCGAGCGGCGCCGCCGGCGATAACGCCGGTACCTGCGGAGGCCGGCATCATCAGGACCTTGCCTGCGCCGAAGCTTCCCAGGATCTCGAACGGGATGGTCTGGCCGGCGACAATGGGAACCCTGATCAGGTTCTTCTTGGCCTGCTCGACCCCTTTGCGGATCGCCTCGGGAACTTCGTTGGCCTTACCCAGGCCGTAACCGACGCAACCGTTGCCGTCGCCGACGACTACAAGAGCGGAAAAGGAGAACCTGCGGCCACCCTTGACGACCTTGGCAACGCGGCTGATATGGACAACCCTATCCGTAAGATTCATTTCACTGGCATTGATCTTAAGCAAACTCATTCCTCCTTACCTGCCCTTAGAAGGACAGACCGTTTTCACGTGCGGCTTCAGCCAGGGCTTTGATTCTTCCGTGGTAGAGGAATCCGTTACGGTCGAAGACGACCGCCGTGATGTCCTTCTCAAGGGCCTTCTTGGCAATCGCTGCGCCGACCTTGGTAGCCGCCTCGATGTTCCCGGTGTAGGCAAGTCCCTCAGCAACCCCTTCCATGAGGGTGGAGGCAGCTACGAGTGTGACGCCAGTAGTATCATCGATCAGCTGGGCGTATATATGGCGCGCGCTTTTGAAGACGTTCAGTCTCGGGCGAGCGGGCGATCCGGTGATCTTCTTCCTGACCCTGGTCTGTCTCTTAAGACGAGCTACCTGTTTTGGGGCTAGAGAACTCAAGGCACTTCTCCTTAGCTAATTGCTATTTTTTACCGGTTTTGCCGGCTTTTCTGAGAATCGTTTCATCCGCATACTTAACACCCTTGCCTTTGTAAGGCTCGGGCGGACGGAAAGCGCGGATTTTGGCTGCGGTCTGACCGACCATTTCCTTGTCGATCCCGAGCACTTTCACCTTGGTCATCTTCTCCACCTCAACGGTGATGCCGCTGGGGAGCTGGAAGTTGACCGGGTGCGAGAAGCCCAGAGACAGGTTCAGGATATCACCCTTCACCTCGGCGCGGTAACCGACGCCGTTAATCTCGAGAAGCCTCTCGAAGCCCTTGGAGACGCCTACCACCATGTTGGAGATCAGGGTGCGGGTCAGGCCATGGGCCGAGCGGGATTTGATGGAATCGTCGTCACGCACAACCGTGATGAACTTATCGTCTACCGAGACCGCGACGCCGCTCATGATATTGCGTGAGAGTGCGCCTTTCGGCCCCTCCACCTTAATCTCGGGGAGGTTATATGATACTTTCACCCCCGCAGGGATTGCGATGGGAAGTTTTCCTATTCTAGACATGCAAAGCTCCTTAAAGCAAAAATGACTACCAGACCGTGCAGAGGATCTCTCCGCCGATGCCCATCTCGCGTGCGGTCTTGTCGGTTACCAGACCCTTGGACGTCGAAAGGATAGCTACACCCAGTCCGTTTTTCACCTTGTGGATCTTGTCGGAGTTGACATAGACCCGGCCGCCCGGCTTGCTGATCCTCTTGATTTCATTGATGACGGGTTCTTTCTCATCGATGAACTTGAGGTAAACGCGCAGAATCCCCTGCTTGCTGTCGGCGATGACCTTGAAGTTCTTGATGAACCCCTCGGTGCGCAGAACCGTGGCAAGGCTGACCTTGAGGTTCGACGACGGGATGTCCACTTTCTGGTGTTTTGCCATACCAGCATTCCTGATTCTGGTCAGCATGTCGGCTACTGGATCTGTCATGCACATACAAACTACTCCTCTTTCCTAAATCGGTCTTTTACCAGCTGGATTTGATGACGCCGGGGATCTGGCCCATGTTGGCCAGCTTTCTCAGGCAAATCCTGCACATGTCAAATTTCCGGTAGTAGGCTCTGGGGCGACCGCACAGGGGGCAGCGATTTTTGTCGCGTACCTTGAACTTGTTCCCTCTCTGCGCCTTTATGATCATCGATGTTTTTGCCACGGAGTTCCTCCAAACTTTCTGATTAATTCCTGAACGGCAGTCCCATGAGCTTCAAGAGTGCCTTGCCTTCAGCGTCGGTCTTTGCAGTCGTCACGATCGTGATGTTCATGCCCTTGATCTTGTCGACCTTGTCGTAGTCGATCTCGGGGAAGATCAGCTGCTCCTTGACGCCCATGGAGTAGTTGCCTTTGCCGTCGAACGCCTTGCCGGAGATGCCCTTGAAGTCACGCACGCGGGGCAGCGATACGCTCACCAGACGGTCGAGGAATTCATACATCTTCTCGCGGCGCAGCGTGACGCAAACACCGATCGGCATGCCCTGGCGCAGCTTGAAGCTTGCGATGGACTTTTTTGCCTTGGTGATCACCGGGCGCTGCCCTGCGATGGTCGCCATCTCCTCGACTGCAGAGTCAAGAATCTTGACGTTCTGGATCGCCTCGCCAAGGCCCATGTTCAGGACGATCTTGACCAGTTTGGGGACTTCCATGACGTTCGAGTAATTATTGTCCTTCATCAACTGCGCAACCATCTCTTTATTGTAAAGCTCAGCTAGCCGTGCCATTCAATCCTCCAAAACTATTTGTCAAAGGACTCGCCGCATTTGACACACAGGCGCGCCTTCTTTCCGTCTTCCAGGGTCGTTACTCTGGTTCTCACAGGCTTGTTGCATTTCCCGCACAGTAACATGACGTTGGAAATGTGCACCAGGGCCTCTTTCTCCAGGATGCCACCCTGCTCGGAACCGCGGGGCTTGGTATGGCGCTTCACGATGTTGATACCCTCGACCAGCACGCCGTCTTTCTTCGGGTGAATGGAGAGCACCTTGCCGCTCTTCGCCCGATCCTTACCGGTGATGATGACCACGGTATCATTCTTTTTTACATGTAACTTTTTGCCCAGCATCGTTATTCTCCAAGATGTTGATTAAAGTACCTCAGGAGCGAGGGATATGATCTTCATGAACTTCTTTGCGCGAAGCTCCCTGGCGACCGGTCCGAAGATACGGGTCCCGACAGGCTCCTTGGCGGCGTTGATCACAACACCGGAGTTGGTATCGAAGCGGATGTAGGAGCCGTCAGGGCGTCCCACGGCCTTCGCGGTGCGAACCACGACAGCCTTGACCACGTCACCCTTCTTCACCTTGGAGTTCGGGATGGCTTCCTTGACGGAGGCGACGATGATGTCACCGATCCCTGCATACCTGCGCTTGGAACCACCGAGCACCTTAATGCAAAAGAGCTTCTTCGCGCCGGAGTTGTCCGCCACGTCCAATATTGTCTGCATCTGAATCATTGTTAACTCCCAGCTTAAGCTCTTAAGCTTTAGACTCGATAATCTGTCTGATCTTCCAGCGCTTGTCCTTGCTCATCGGACGCGTTTCGACGATGATGACCCGATCGCCGATCTTTGCGGAATTATCAATATCATGGGCCTTATACTTGGCAGACCGCTTGATATACTTATTATATACGGGGTGCTTCACGAGACGGTCGACCTTGACGACGGCGGTCTTCTCCATCTTGTCGCTCACCACGATGCCTACCTGGGTTTTCCTGTTACCTCTTTCGCTCATAAATATCTCTTACCCTCTCTTTTCACGGAGTATGGTCTTCACCCTTGCAATGTCCTTCTTGAGAAGGGAAAGCTTAGAAGTATTTTCCAGACGCCCTGTGTGGAGCTGGAATCTCACGTTGAACAGTTCCTTCGTGAGTTCCTGGCTCTTAGTCGCCAGATCGGCAGCCGTAGCATTTTTCAGTTCACTAGCCTTCATTGATTTCCGTCCTTGAAATGAATTTGGTGGCTATGGGAAGCTTATGCGCCGCCAGCCGGAAGGCCTCGCGCGCCACTTCTTCGGTGACCCCTTCCATCTCGTACAGGATCCTGCCGGGCTTGCAAACGCAGACCCAGGAATCCGGTGAACCCTTGCCTTTACCCATACGGGTCTCGGCCGGTTTCGAGGTGAGCGGCTTGTCCGGGAAGATCCGGATCCAGACCTTACCGCCCCTCTTGATGTAGCGGTTCATGGCGATACGAGCCGCTTCGATCTGACGGGAGTCGAGCCAGCCGCACTCGGTCGCCTGCAGTCCGAACTCGCCGAAGGCAAGGGAGACGCCGCGCGTCGGGGTGCCGCTCATCCGCCCCTTCATCTGCTTTCTATACTTAACTTTTTTGGGCATTAACATCGCAAAAAACTCCTGTTTCTATTTTTTAGCGGAGAGCACTTCACCCTTGAAGAGGAGTACTTTTACGCCGATGATACCGTAGGTCGTCTTGGCTTCAGCGAAACCATAGTCGATGTCCGCGCGCAGCGTGTGCAGCGGCACCCTCCCCTCGCGGTACCATTCAGTCCTGGACATTTCTGCCCCGCCCAGGCGGCCCGAGCAGGTGATCCGGATACCCTTGGCGCCGAACTTGAGCGTCGAGGTGACGCTCTTCTTCATGGCGCGCCTGAAGGCGATACGGCGCTCGAGCTGCAGCGCGACGTTCTCGGCAACAAGCTGGGCATCCAACTCAGGCTTACGGACTTCCTGTATGTTAAGATAGACCTCTTTGTCGGTGAGCTTGGCCAGCTCCTTCTTCAAGGTCTCGACCTCGGAGCCCTTCTTACCGATGATCAGGCCCGGACGGGCGGTGAAGATGTTGATCTTCGCCTTGCCTGCCGCGCGCTCGATCTCGATCTTGGAGACGCCCGAATGATACAGCCTTTTCTTGAGGAATGCGCGCAGCTTCAGATCCTCATGAAGGAGCTTCGCATAGTCTTTTTCCGCGTACCATTTGGAGTCCCAAGTCTTGATGACTCCAAGCCTGAAACCTATAGGATTTACTTTCTGACCCAAAACTTCACCTCCGACCCGTTAGCTTATTTCTTTTCCGCAAGGACCACGGTAATGTGGCTCGTCGGTTTTCTGATCTTACTAGCCCGGCCCATGGCGCGGGGGGTGAAACGCTTCAGCACTGCGCCGCCGTCAACGAAGATCGTCTTAACGTAAAGACGGTCCACGTCTGAGACGCCTTTCTGCTCGGCATTGGCAACAGCCGAGGAGAGCAGCTTGGCGATGAGTTTCGCCGAAGGCTGCGGCGAAAAGCGCAGCGTGTTGAGCGCAGTCTGTATGCCCTTGCCCCGGACCAGGTCTACGACCAGGCGCGTCTTCCTCGGGGAGAGGCGGATAGAGGATAATTTAGCTGATGATTCCATTAAAAAACTCCTTTAAGACCTTACTTCTTCTTGAGCTTGCTCTTCTTGTCTGCAGCGTGCCCGTAGAAGGTTCTGGTAGGTGAGAACTCGCCCATCTTGTGGCCGACCATGTTCTCCGTGACGAACACAGGGATGAACTTTTTGCCGTTGTGCACCGCAAAGGTGAGCCCGATGAAGTCGGGGGTGATGGTCGATCTGCGCGACCAGGTCTTGATCACCTTCTTGGTTCCGGCCAGTTCTGCCTGGACCTTTGCTTCGAGATGCGCGTCAACAAAAGGTCCCTTCTTTATAGATCTTGCCATCTTTTAAAATCCTCTATCCAGATGATTTATTTGCTGCGTTTCTTCACGATGAAGCGGGTCGACGTCTTGTTGGTGCGCGTCTTGTAACCCTTGGTCGGGATACCCCACGGAGTAACCGGGTGGCGTCCACCGGAGGTCCTGCCCTCGCCGCCGCCGTGCGGATGGTCGACCGGGTTCATTGCAACGCCGCGCACGTGCGGGCGGATGCCGAGCCAACGGGAACGGCCAGCCTTGCCGATGGAGACGTCATCGTGGTCGACGTTGCCGACGCGTCCGATGGTTGCCTTGCAGTCCATGAGGATCATGCGAACCTCGGAGGAGGGGAGCTTCACCTGGGCGTACTTCCCTTCCTTGGACATCAACTGGGCCGAGGTGCCGGCGGAGCGTGCCAGCTGCGCACCCTTGCCGATCTTCAGCTCGATGTTGTGGATGATGGTACCCAGCGGGATGCACCGGATCGGCATCGCGTTACCCGGCTTGATGTCAGCCTGCTCGCTGGAGATGATCGAGTCGCCCACCTTCAGGTCGACCGGAGCAATGATGTAACGCTTCTCGCCGTCGGCATAGTTCAGCAGCGCGATGCGAGCGCTTCTGCAGGGGTCGTACTCGATAGTGGCGACCTTGGCCGGGATGTCGATCTTGTCACGACGGAAGTCGATGATCCGGTACTTCTGCTTGTGCCCGCCGCCTACGTTACGGGAAGTGATGCGACCGTTCGAGTTCCTGCCGCCGCTTCTCTTGAGAGTCTCGAGAAGGGACTTCTCCGGCTTGGAGGTCGTGATCTCTTCAAAGGTGGAGCAGGTCTGGGCCCGTCTTCCCGGAGAGGTAGGTTTGTAAGTTTTTATAGCCATTATCTAAAACCCCGCACAGATTTGGTTTATGCTTCGAAGAAATCCACGTTGCTCCCCTCTTTCAGGGTCACATACGCTTTCTTCCAGTTGGAACGCTTGCCGATGCCTTTGGCGGTGCGCTTGGTCTTCCCGGCGACGTTCACCGTGTTGACGCTCGCCACCTCGGCGTTGAAGAGCTGCTTCACGGCAGCCTTGATCTCTATCTTGTTGGCAGCCCGGTTCACCACGAACGCGATGACGTTTCTCTCGTCTTTCTCGACGGTCGTCTTCTCGGTGATGAGCGGCTTCTTTATGACGTCATAGATATTCATGACTGTAACACTCCTTCCACCGTGCGAACGGCAGCCTCAGTGAAGATGACGCTCTGGTATTTCATTATGTCGAATATATTCAGACCGTCAGGACCGAGGACTTTGACATGCTTCACATTGCGGGCGGACAGCTCCAAAGTGGGATTCGCAGTATCAGTTATTACCAAGGTTTTGTCAAGGTTAAACGCATTCAAAACGTCAACAAATCCTTTAGTTTTTACTGCGGGCAGTTCGAAGGAGTTCAGCACCGTGATGCAGTCCTTTTTGTAGAGCATGGAGAGCGCGCTTCTCAGAGCCGCCTTCCTCGCCTTCTTGTTCATGGCGAGGTTGTAGGTCTTCGGTTGCGGTCCGAAAGCAACACCGCCGCCCGGATACTGGGGAGCCCTGGAGGTACCCTGGCGAGCCTGGCCGGTTCCTTTCTGCTTGAACGGTTTCTTGCCGCCGCCGCGCACGCGGGCGCGGTTCTTGACAGCAACGGTACCCTGCCTGCGGTTAGCGAGCTGGATCTTAACGGCCTCGTGGATCAGGTACTCACGAACATCGTCGTTGAAGACGGCGTCGTCGAGTTCAATCTCACCGACCTTTGTGTTTTTGATATCGAATACGTCTAGCTTAGCCATAACTATCTCCAGCCCCTTGGTTATTTCTTGCTCTTGACGCTGTCTTTGATGAGGACAAGGCCGTTAGCAGAACCGGGGATCGCTCCACCGAGCAGAATCAGATTGTCAGCAGCGTCCACGCGAACAACGCGAAGCCTCTGCACGGTTACCTTCTCGTTACCGAGCTGGCCCGGCATCTTCTTGTTCTTGAACACCCTGGAAGGGGTCGCGGAACAACCGATGGAGCCCGGAGCGCGGTGGAAGCGGGAGCCGTGGCTGGCACGTCCGCCCTTAAAGCCCCAACGCTTGATGACACCGGCGAAACCCTTACCGATGCTGGTACCGGTCACGTCGACCAGATCGCCGGCTTCGAAGATCGTGGTGTCGATAACGTCACCGACAGTGTAGGCGTCCGTGTTGTCCATCCTCAGTTCGCGGTAGAAAGCGAAGACGCCGGCAGCGGCGGTCTTGCAATGGCCGACCTGAGCCCCGTTCGCCCTGGAGGCGTCCTTGGGTCCGAAGCCAACCTGGATGGCGGAGTAGCCATCTTTCACAACGCTCTTCTTCTGGAGAACTACACAAGGCCCGGCCTCAACAACGGTGACGGGAATACGTCTTCCGTCATCGGCAAATATCTGGGTCATGCCCAGCTTTTTCCCAATCAATCCCTTATTCATGGTTGACTTCCCTATCCTTAAGTTCTTAAAGCTTGATCTCGACGTCCACGCCAGCGGAGAGGTCGAGTTTCATCAGCGCGTCCACAGTCTGCTGGGTCGGCTCGAGGATGTCGATCAGTCTCTTGTGAGTCCTGATCTCAAACTGCTCGCGCGACTTCTTGTCAACGTGGGGTCCACGAAGTACGCAGTACTTGTTGATGACGGTCGGCAGCGGAATCGGTCCGGCAACGCGTGCCCCGGTCCTTTTTGCGGTATCGACGATCTCGCCAACGGAAGTGTCGAGCAATTTGTGGTCGTATGCTTTCAAACGGATTCTGATTTTTTGACTAGGCATCTCTTCCTCGTGATGGATCAGTTTCAGTTTACCTTCGACGTTTCCGGCAGCTGTGCCTGGGGCACCTGCTGCCGGAAATGTCGGAAGAAAACCGTTTTTTTAGGCGATGATTGAAGCGACGACGCCTGCGCCGACGGTACGGCCGCCTTCGCGGATTGCGAAGCGGAGACCTTCGTCCATGGCGATCGGGGTGATCAGGTTGACAGTGACGGAGACGTTGTCGCCAGGCATAACCATTTCGGTGCCGGGCTCCAGGTCCACGATGCCGGTAACGTCCGTCGTTCTGAAGTAGAACTGCGGGCGGTAGCCGTTGAAGAACGGGGTGTGGCGGCCGCCTTCCTCTTTGGAGAGGATGTAGGCTTCTGCCTTGAACTTGGTGTGCGGGGTGATGGAGCCGGGCTTGGCCAGAACCTGGCCGCGCTCGATGTCCTCACGCTTCACGCCGCGCAAGAGAGCCCCGATGTTGTCGCCTGCACGGCCTTCGTCGAGCAGTTTGCGGAACATTTCGACGCCGGTTACGGTCGTCTTGGCGGTTGCCTTCATGCCGACGATTTCAACTTCCTCGCCAACCTTGACAATGCCTCTCTCGACGCGGCCGGTTGCGACGGTGCCGCGCCCGGAGATCGAGAAGACGTCCTCGACAGGCATCAGGAACGGCTTGTCGATGGCGCGGACCGGATCAGGGATGTAGGAGTCGACGGCGTCCATCAGCTTGAAGATGCAATCTTCGCCCAGCTCGCCCTTGTCGCCTTCCAGCGCCTTCAGAGCGGAACCCTTGATGATGGGCACATCGTCGCCGGGGAAGTCGTAGGAGGAAAGCAGTTCGCGCACTTCCAGCTCGACCAGCTCCAGGAGCTCCTCGTCGTCGACCATGTCGGCCTTGTTCAGGAACACGACGATGTAGGGGACGCCGACCTGACGGGCCAGCAGGATGTGCTCGCGGGTCTGGGGCATCGGGCCGTCAGCGGCGGAAACCACCAGGATCGCGCCGTCCATCTGCGCCGCTCCGGTGATCATGTTCTTTACGTAGTCGGCGTGGCCCGGGCAGTCGACGTGCGCGTAGTGGCGCTTGTCGGTCTCGTATTCCACGTGGGCGGTAGCGATGGTGATGCCGCGCTCGCGCTCTTCCGGGGCGTTGTCGATCTGGTCGAACGCCTTGTATACCGCCTGGCCTTTGCCTGCCAGCACCTTGGTGATAGCAGCGGTCAGGGTGGTTTTACCGTGGTCGACGTGACCGATGGTCCCGACGTTCACGTGAGTTTTGTTTCTTTCAAATTTAGCTTTTGCCATTTCGGAATCCTCCTCGATAGGGATTAAATATTAGCTTTAAACCTTTGCGTTAGCCTTTAACCTTTGCAACTATTTCCTCAGCCACCGACTTCGGCACCTGCTCATAGTGGTCAAAGGTCATGGAGTAGGTTGCGCGCCCCTGGGTTGCGGAGCGAAGGTCCGTTGAGTACCCGAACATCTGCGCCAGCGGAACCATCGCGGTAACCACCTGCGCACCCGAGCGCCCTTCCATACCCATGATGCGGCCGCGGCGGGAGTTGAGGTCGCCGATGACGTCGCCCATGTAATCCTCAGGCACCACTACTTCTACGGACATGATCGGTTCGAGGATAACCGGCGCCGCCTTCTGGCACCCTTCCTTGAAGCCCATCGATCCGGCAATTTTAAACGCCATTTCGGAGGAGTCAACCTCGTGGTAGGAACCGTCGATCAGGGTGACCTTGATGTCGACTACCGGATAACCGGCGAGGACGCCAGAATCGAGCGCTTCCTTGATCCCCTTGTCAACCGCCGGGATGTATTCACGGGGAACCACGCCGCCCTTGATGGCGTCGACGAATTCATAACCCTTGCCAGGCTCCTGCGGCTCGATCTCGAGCCAGACGTGGCCGAACTGACCGCGTCCGCCGGACTGACGAACGAACTTGCCTTCCGCCTTGACCTTCTTGGAGATGGTCTCGCGGTAAGCGACCTGCGGCTTGCCGACGTTGGCGTCAACCTTGAACTCGCGGAACAGACGGTCCACGATGATCTCGAGGTGGAGCTCGCCCATCCCGGAGATGATGGTCTGGCCGGTCTCTTCGTCGGTCTTGACCCGGAAGGAGGGGTCCTCGCTCGCCAGCTTGGAAAGCGAGATGCCCAGTTTTTCCTGGTCAGCCTTGGTCTTCGGCTCGATGGCGATGGAGATAACCGGTTCGGGGAACTCGATCGACTCCAGGATAACCGCCTGGTCTTCGAGGCAAAGCGTGTCGCCGGTCGTGGTGTACTTGAGGCCGACGGCGGCAGCGATGTCGCCGGCGTAGACTTCCTTGATCTCTTCACGCTTGTTGGCGTGCATCTTCAGAATACGGCCGATTCTTTCGCGCTTCCCCTTGGTGGAGTTATACACGTAGGATCCGGCGTTCAGGATGCCCGAGTAGACGCGGAAGAAGCAGAGCTGGCCCACGAACGGGTCGGTCATGATCTTGAATGCCAGGGCCGAGAACGGTTCGGAGTCGTCCGCGTGGCGCTCGATCGGCAGCTCGGTGTTGGCGTCGATCCCCTGGATTGCAGGGATGTCAGTCGGGGCCGGCATGTAATCGAGAACCGCGTCGAGCAGGTTCTGCACGCCCTTATTCTTGAAGGAGGAGCCGCAGATGACCGGGCAGATCTTGATATCAAGCGTGCACTGCCTGATGGCGTTCTTGATCTCTTCCTTGGTCAGCGCTTCGCCGCTCAGGTACTTGTCCATCAGCGCGTCGTCGTGGCTGGAGATCTCTTCGATCATGGCGTCGCGGTATTCCTGCGCCTGCTCCTTGAGTTCTTCCGGGATTTCGATGACGTCGTACAGGGCACCCATGGACTCGTCGTTCCAGACGATGCCGACCATTTCTACCAGGTCGACTACGCCCTTGAAGTTCTCCTCGGAGCCGATCGGAATCTGGATCGGAACCGGGTTCGCTTTGAGGCGATCCTTGATCATGGCCACGCCGCGGAAGAAGTCGGCGCCGACGCGGTCCATCTTATTAACAAAGGCAAGACGCGGCACGTGGTACTTGTCGGCCTGACGCCATACCGTTTCGGACTGGGGCTCAACGCCACCTACCGAGCAGAACACTGCCACTGCGCCGTCGAGCACGCGCAGGGAGCGCTCGACTTCGATGGTGAAGTCAACGTGGCCCGGGGTGTCGATGATGTTGATGCGGTGATCCTTCCAGTGACAGGTGGTTGCCGCGGAGGTGATGGTGATACCACGCTCCTGCTCCTGCTCCATCCAGTCCATGGTTGCGGTGCCATCATGCACCTCACCGATCTTGTGGGAAACACCAGTGTAGTAAAGAATACGCTCTGTGGTGGTGGTCTTCCCTGCATCTATATGAGCCATTATCCCGATATTACGGGTCATTTCCAACGAAACCTGACGTGCCACTTCTGGAACCTCCGAGTTGCAATGAAGCCTTGGTAAAGACTACCCTGGAATACTTACCAGCGGTAGTGAGCAAAAGCCCTGTTGGCTTCTGCCATCTTGTGGGTGTCCTCACGCTTCTTGACCGCGGAACCGCGGTTGTTGTAAGCGTCCAGGATCTCGCCGGCGAGCTTGTCGGTCACCGTCTTCTCGCTCCTGGAGTTGGAGTACTTCACCAGCCAGCGCATCGCCAGAGAAACGCGACGCTCGGGGCGTACTTCAACGGGAACCTGGTAGGTCGAACCGCCAACCCTGCGCGACTTGACTTCCAGCATCGGCTTGATGTTGTCCAGGCACTTCTTGAGAACCTTGACGGGCTCTTCGGAGGCCTTGGCGGCAGCGATCTCGAGTGCGCCGTACAGCGCTTTCTCGGCCGTGCTCTTCTTGCCGTCCAGCATGATTATATTGATCAGCTTTGCAACAACCCGGTCACCGTACTTGGGGTCCGGAAGAATTACTCTTTTAGCTACTTCTCTTCTTCTAGGCATGGAAAACCTCTCACTTTAATCGTTTACTTGGGTCTTTTGGCACCGTACTTGGAACGACTCTTCATGCGACCCTTGACGCCGACGGAGTCGAGCGTACCGCGGACGATGTGATAACGCACACCCGGAAGGTCTTTAACCCTGCCGCCCCTGATGAGGACGACGGAGTGCTCCTGGAGGTTGTGACCAACGCCCGGGATGTAGGAGGTTACCTCGACGCCGTTGGTGAGCCGTACCCTGGCGACCTTGCGGAGCGCGGAGTTCGGTTTCTTCGGAGTTGTGGTGTAAACCCTGGTGCAAACGCCCCTTTTCTGCGGGCAGCTCCTGAGTGCCGGAGCGGTGGATTTCTCACCTTTAGACTCCCGACCATGACGAATAAGCTGATTAATAGTTGGCATACAAACCCTCTCGTACGGTACTTCCAGACCAGGAAACTCCCTGCGGAAGCGACGAAGATAACAAAACGCGGCGGCATTTGTCAAGAATTATTTAAGACTGCATGAATTTATTTTTTATGAAGGCACAAAACAACCGCTGCTCTGTCGCCCCTTGAGGGCCCACCCCTTCACCTCCCTGACATCGGGAAAGCTATCACAACTTACGTCCACCCCTGTCAGGAGGTGGTCAGGCGGGATGGGGAAAACCCATCCCGCCCGGCTTCAGTTGCGACCCTCCCCTTTGCAAGGGAGGCAGAGTGCAGAGTAACGGTAAATCCTGCACCAGGTTGTATGTTGCGGCCGAGACTTCCGGCTATGCTTCTTCGTCGTAGATGACTTCATCTTCCGGGATGACAGGTTCCGGAATGATTACTGGCTCCTCAGCTACCATGCGCAGGTTGCGGTAAAGAGCCAATCCCGTACCCGCCGGGATCAGGCGCCCCATGATCACGTTCTCTTTGAGACCACGAAGACTGTCGACCTTACCTTCAATTGATGCCTGTGTCAAGACTTTTGTCGTCTCCTGGAACGATGCCGCCGAAATAAATGATTCGGTGGAGAGCGAAGCCTTGGTGATGCCCAGCAGCAGACTCTCTGCAGTCGCCGGACGCCCGCCCTTCTCCATTGCCCTCTCGTTCTCTTCCTCGAAGACGTAGCGCTCGATCTGGTCATCGATCAGCAAGGTAGTGTCACCCACCTCTTTGACCCTGACGCGACGCAGCATCTGACGCACGATGGTCTCGATATGCTTGTCGTTGATCTTGACGCCCTGGAGACGATACACTTCCTGCACCTCGTCGACCAGGTACTTGGCAAGCTCCTTCTGCCCCAAGACGCGCAGAATGTCGTGCGGGTTGGAGGAACCGTCCATCAGCGCCTCGCCGGCGCGTACATGGTCACCCTCGTGCACGCTGATGTGCTTGCCCTTGGGTATCAGGTACTCTTTGGGCTCGCCCAGTTCCGGCGTGACGATGACCTTGCGCTTGCCCTTGGCGTCCTTGCCGAAGGCGACCACGCCGTCGATCTCGGTGATGACCGCGAAGTCCTTCGGCTTTCTCGCCTCGAACAGCTCGGCGACACGCGGCAGACCACCGGTGATGTCCTTGGTCTTGGTGGTTTCGCGCGGGATCTTGGCGATGACGTCGCCTGCCTTCACGACGGTGTCCTCGATCACGTTGATGTTGGAGCCGACCGGCAGATAGTAGCGAGCCAGCAGGCTCTCCCCGATCTTGGCGGTCTTGCCGCTCTCGTCCTTGATGGTGATGCGCGGGCGCTTGTCGGCGTCGCGCGACTCGATGATAACCTTTCTGGAGAGGCCGGTAACTTCGTCGACCTGCTCCTCCATGGTGACACCTTCGATGATATCCCCGAACTTCAGCTTGCCGGAGATTTCGGTCAGGATCGGCATGGTGTAAGGGTCCCATTCAGCCATGACCTGCCCTGCCACGATCTTCTCGTCCGGGCTTACCTTGATCTTGGCGCCGTAGACGACCGAGTACTTCTCGCGCTCGCGCCCCGTCTCGTCGATCACCGCCAGTTCACCGTTACGGTTCATGACGATGTGATGCCCTTCGGAGTTGGTGACGTAGTTGATGTTGATGAACTTGGCGCGACCCTCGTTCCTCGACTCCAGAGAGGTCTGCTCAGCACGACGCGATGCGGTACCACCGATGTGGAAGGTACGCATGGTGAGCTGGGTGCCCGGCTCGCCGATGGACTGGGCGGCGATGACGCCGACCGCCTCGCCGCGGTTCACCAGGTGGCCGCGTGCCAGGTCGCGGCCGTAGCACTTGGCGCAGATGCCGCGGCGGCTCTCACAGGTGAGCACCGAGCGGATCTTGACCTTCTCGAGGCCGGCGGCCTCGATGCGTGCCACCAGGGTCTCGTCGATCTCCTCGTTGGCCGGAACCAGCACGTCGCCGGTGACCGGGTCGAGGATGTCGTCCAGGGCCACACGGCCCAGGATACGGTCGCCGATGTGCTCGATGATCTCGCCGCCCTCGGTGAGGGAGGAGACCGTCAGGCCGTCGATGGTGCCGCAGTCCTTCTCGGTGATGATGGCGTCCTGTGCCACGTCCACCAGACGGCGGGTGAGGTAACCGGAGTTTGCCGTCTTGAGCGCGGTATCCGCCAGACCCTTACGTGCGCCGTGGGTCGAGATGAAGTACTGCAAAACGGTCAGACCTTCGCGGAAGTTCGCGGTGATGGGCGTTTCGATGATCTCGCCGGAAGGCTTGGCCATCAATCCACGCATACCGGCCAGCTGGCGGATCTGCTGTGCGGAACCTCGGGAACCGGAGTCGGCCATCATGTGGATGGCGTTGAAGGAGGAAACCTTCACTTCGCTTCCGTCGGGACCTACGATGGTGTCACGCGACAGGTTGTCGAGCATTTCCTTGGCAATTTCCTCGGTGGATTTCGCCCAGATGTCGATGACCTTGTTGTAGCGCTCGCCGTCGGTGATGAGACCCTCGGTGTACTGGTTCTGGATCTCCTGGACCTCTTCGGTGGCACGCCCGATGATGGCGCCTTTGCCCTCGGGAATGACCATGTCGTTGATGGATATGGAGATACCGGCCTTCGCCGCGTAGCTGAAACCGATCGACTTCAGCTTGTCGGCGAGGATAACCGTCTCTTTGTTGCCGGCCAGACGGTAGCAAACGTCGACCAGGTTGGAAAGCTCCTTCTTGGTCATGACCTTGTTGATGGTCGAGAAGGGAACCTGGTCCGGCAGGATGTCGCGCAGCAGCACGCGGCCGGTGGTGGTTTCCACGATTGCCGGGGCCTCGTCGGCCTCAAGGTTCTTGAGTCTCACCTTGATGCGCGCCTGCAGATGGACTTCACCCGCGTCCATGGCGATACGTACCTCGTCGGGGGAGGAGAAGATCTTCCCTTCGCCCAGGGCAAAGTACTTGTCGCGCGTCATGTAGTAGATACCGAGAACCATATCCTGCGAAGGCACGATGATCGGCTTGCCGTGTGCCGGAGACAGGATGTTGTTGGTACTCATCATGAGCACCCGGGTCTCCACCTGGCTCTCGACGGAGAGCGGCAAGTGAACGGCCATCTGGTCACCGTCGAAGTCGGCGTTGAACGCGGTACAGACCAGCGGGTGGAGCTGGATAGCCTTTCCTTCGATCAGCACCGGCTCGAAAGCCTGGATGCCGAGTCGGTGCAGGGTCGGAGCGCGGTTCAGCATGACCGGGTGCTCCTTGATGACCTCCTCAAGAACGTCCCAGACCTCCGGCTTCTCTTTTTCCACCATCTTCTTGGCGCTCTTGATGGTGGTGACGAAACCACGCTCTTCGAGCTTGTTGTAGATGAACGGCTTGAAGAGTTCCAGAGCCATTTTCTTCGGCAGACCGCACTGGTGCAGGCGCAGTTCCGGGCCGACGACGATAACCGAACGGCCGGAGTAGTCGACGCGCTTACCGAGCAAGTTCTGGCGGAAACGGCCGCTTTTGCCTTTCAGCATGTCGGAGAGCGACTTGAGCGGACGCTTGTTGGGGCCTGCGATAGCGCGGCCGCGACGGCCGTTGTCAAAGAGTGCGTCAACCGCTTCCTGCAGCATCCGCTTTTCGTTGCGGATAATGACCTCGGGAGCCTGCAGTTCCATGAGACGCTTCAAGCGGTTGTTTCTGTTGATGACGCGGCGATACAGGTCGTTCAGGTCGCTGGTCGCGAAGCGTCCGCCGTCCAGCGGCACCAGGGGGCGCAGCTCGGGGGGGAGTACCGGAATGCACTCGAGGATCATCCACTCGGGCTTGTTGCCGGAGTTTTTGAAAGCCTCGATGACCTTCAGGCGCTTGGCGGTCTTCTTCCTTTTAGCCTCGCTGGTAGCCTCCTGCATCTCGACCCTGAGGGTCTCGGAGAGGGAGTCCAGGTCCATGGACTGCAGGCAGAGTCGGATGGCGGCGGCGCCCATGCCGGCCTCGAAGCCGAAGTTGTGCTCTTCGAGGGCCTTCTGGTACTGGTCCTCGGTGAAGACCTGGCCGAAAGGGTACCCGGTGTTCTTCGGGTCGGTGACCACGTAGGCCTCGAAGTAGAGTACCTTCTCCAGGTCCTTAAGCGTGATATCCATCAGGTTGCCGATCCTGGAAGGGAGCGACTTCAGAAACCAGATGTGGGCAACCGGAGTAGCGAGGTCGATGTGACCCAGACGCTCGCGGCGCACCTTGGAGGGGATAACTTCGACGCCGCACTTCTCGCAGACGATACCGCGGTGCTTCATCCTCTTGTACTTGCCGCAGTTGCACTCATAGTCCTTGGTCGGTCCAAAGATCTTGGCGCAGAACAGACCATCGCGCTCCGGCTTGAAGGTACGGTAGTTGATGGTTTCAGGCTTCTTCACCTCACCAAACGACCTCTCGCGGATTTTCTCCGGAGAAGAGATGGAGATCTTGATGGAGGAGAAGTGCAGCGGATCCTTCGGCTTATCGAAAAAATTAAAGATATCTTCCAAAATATTTCCTCCTTGTAGGTAGGAGTGACTGATTCCGTATATGTTTAGATGGAGGAAAGACTGGCACCAGGGGCGGCGGGTTCGGTCCAAGGTTTCCCCTAGTCCCTAGCCCCCAGCCCCTAGTCCCTGTTTTTTGCCTATTCCTCTTCGCCGCCTTCGAGCAGTTCCACGTCGAGACCGAGGGACTGAAGTTCCTTGATCAAAACGTTGAACGATTCCGGGAGACCCGGCTCGAGGGTGTGCTTCCCTTTGACGATCGCCTCGTACATCCGGGTCCTGCCCGCCACGTCGTCCGACTTGACGGTGAGGAACTCCTGCAGCGCGTATGCGGCGCCGTAGGCTTCCATGGCCCAGACCTCCATCTCCCCGAGTCTCTGTCCACCGAACTGTGCCTTGCCGCCCAGCGGCTGCTGGGTGACCAGGGAGTAGGGTCCGATACTCCTGGCGTGGATCTTGTCGTCGACCAAGTGGTGCAGCTTCAGGATGTACATGATGCCGACCGTGACCTTGCACATGAAACGATCGCCGCTCTTGCCGTCGAAAAGTGTTACCTGGCCGGTGGTGGCAAAGCCCGCATGCTGCAACATCCCCTGGATCGACTCTTCGCTCGCGCCCTCGAAGACCGGTGAGGCCATCGGGATGCCGCGCTTGAGACGCTTGGCCACGTTGATGAGCTCCTCGCTCTCCAACGAGTCGAGGAAGCGCGACATGTCGGGGTTGTCGTAAACACCCTTGAGGAAGGTCTTCACCTCGTTATGCGGGGTGTTCTTGGCGAGGAATTCCTCGACCTTCCAGCCGATACCGCGGGCTGCCCAACCAAGGTGGATCTCGAGAATCTGCCCCACGTTCATACGGGAAGGAACGCCCAGCGGGTTCAGCACGATCTCGACGGGGCGGCCGTCTTCCATGTAGGGCATGTCTTCTTCCGGGAGAATCCTGGAAACAACACCCTTGTTGCCGTGACGACCGGCCATCTTGTCGCCGACCTGCAGTTTACGCTTGATTGCGATGTATACCTTAACCATCTTGATGACGCCCGGGGGCAGGTCGTCGCCGCGGCGCAGCTTCTGAACCTTGTCATCGAAGACGTACTTGATGATGTCGATCTGCTGATTCAACGTTGACAGGGTCTGGGCGACCTTCTCGTCGACAGTGTCGTCGTCGGCGATGGAGATTTCGTCCCAACGGTCCATGGAGAAGGATTTCAGCATCTCCTCCGTGATAGCCGCGCCCTTGGCAATCAGCACGCGGCCGTCGCTCCCCTCGATCTTAACCGCAGCGGTGCGGCCGACCAGGAGCCTTTTCAGCTTGCCGATTGCCGAGTCCCGGATGATCCGGATCTCGTCCTGCTCGTCCTTTCTCAGACGCTGCTCTTCGGCCTTCTCGATGATCTCGGTACGGGCGTCCTTGTCGGCTCCCTTACGCGAGAAGATCTTGGCACCGATGACAGTCCCTTCCACGCCCGGCGGCACGCGCAGCGAGGTATCCCTCACGTCGCCTGCCTTCTCGCCGAAGATGGCGCGCAGCAGTTTTTCCTCGGGAGAGAGCTGGGTCTCGCCCTTGGGGGTGATCTTGCCGACCAGGATGTCGCCGGGGCGGACTTCCGCGCCGATCCTGATGATGCCGGACTCGTCGAGATCCTTCAGGGTCTCTTCGCCCAGGTTCGGGATGTCGGAGGTGATCTCTTCTTTCCCAAGCTTGGTGTCGCGGGCGACGGCCTCGAACTCCTCGATGTGGATCGAGGTGTAGCGGTCGTCCTTGACCAGGCGCTCCGAGATGAGGATGGAGTCCTCGTAGTTGTAGCCGCCCCAGGGCATGAAGGCGACCAGCACGTTCTGTCCCAGTGCCAGCTCGCCCATGTCCGTGGAAGGACCGTCGGCGATGATGTCCGCGGCCTTCACGTGGTCGCCGACCTTGACGACCGGGCGCTGGTTGATGCAGGTGTTCTGGTTGGAACGGGCGAACTTGATCAGGTTGTAGATGTCGACGCCGGTGCCGGTTGCATCGTACTGGTCCTCGTCGATCTTGATGACGATGCGCGAGGCATCGACCGATTCGACCACGCCGTTATGGCGCGCTACCGAGGAAACCCCGGAGTCGCGAGCCACGACCCGCTCCATGCCGGTTCCCACCAGCGGGGAGTCGGCGCGCAGCAAGGGAACTGCCTGGCGCTGCATGTTGGAGCCCATGAGTGCGCGGTTTGCGTCGTCGTTTTCCAGGAACGGAATCAGCGAAGCAGCGACGGAAACAAGCTGCATGGGAGCCACGTCCATCAGCTCCAGCTCGTCGCGACCCACCAGGACGAACTCGCCGCTCTTCCTGGCAGAGATGTAATCGGACGAGAAGCGACCGGTTTCATCCATTTCCGCGTTGGCCTGCGCGATGGCGTGACCTTCTTCCTCAAGAGCCGAGAAGAAACGGACCTCGTCGGTGACGCGTCCTTCCTTGACGACCCGGTAAGGAGTCTCCACGAAGCCGTGATCGTTGATCCGGGCGTAGGTGGAAAGCGAGGCGATCAGACCGATGTTCGGGCCTTCCGGGGTCTCAATCGGGCAGACGCGGCCGTAGTGAGTCGGATGTACGTCGCGCACTTCGAAGCCGGCGCGCTCGCGGGTAAGGCCCCCAGGTCCGAGAGCCGAAAGACGACGCTTGTGCGTGACCTCGGAGAGCGGGTTGGTCTGGTCCATGAACTGCGAGAGCTGCGAAGAACCGAAGAACTCCTTGACGACGGCCGAGACCGGCTTGGAGTTGATCAGGTCGTGCGGCATCAGGTTTTCGACTTCCTGCAGGCTCATGCGCTCCTTGATGGCGCGCTCCATCCTGACCAGGCCGATGCGGTACTGGTTCTCCAGCAGCTCGCCGACGGCGCGCACCCGGCGGTTGCCGAGGTGGTCGATGTCGTCGATGTTGCCCTTGCCGTTCTTGAGCTCGATCAGGTAGCGCACCACTTCGAGAACGTCCTCGCGGGTGAGCGTCATGCAGTCCAGCGGCACGTCGACGCCCAGCTTGTAGTTCAACTTGAGACGGCCCACGGCGGAAAGGTCGTAGCGCTCGGCGTTGAAGAACAGGTTGTCGAAGAGCACCAGAGCGCTCTTCAGGGTCGGCGGATCGCCCGGACGCAGGCGACGGTAGATCTCGATGAGCGCCTCGTCGGTGGAACCGATCTTGTCGATCAGGATGGTATCCCGAAGGCTCGAGGTGACGTGCAGGTTGTCGATAAAGAGCACGTGGAAGACCGTGATCCCCTTCTGCGCGATCTCTTCGATCTTCGCCAGGGTCAGCTCCTCGTTGCACTCGGCCAGGATCTCGCCGGTAGCGGGATCGTAGATGTCGTGCGAAGCGACCTTGCCCACCACCTCTTCTTCGGTGATCGGGATTTCCTTGATGCCGTGCTCGGCCATCTTCCTGATGGCGGCCTTGGTGAACTTGCGGTTCGACTTGAGGATGACCTCGCCGGTCGCCGGGTTCACGATGTCTACGACTGCCTTCTGGTTGGTCAAGAGCTCCGGGTCGGCAAGCTTGGTCATCCCCTGCTCGGAAATCCGGATCTCTTCGGACTTGTAGAAGTAGTTGATGAGCGCGTCGTTGGAGTAGCCCAGGCCCTTCAAAAGAACCGTCGCCGGCATTTTGCGCCGTCTATCTATGCGAACATAAAGGATGTCTTTATGGTCAAATTCAAAGTCAAGCCAGGAACCGCGGTACGGGATGACACGAGCAGAGTAGAGCACCTTGCCGCTGGAGTGGGTCTTTCCTTTGTCGTGATCGTAGAACACGCCCGGGGAGCGGTGCAGCTGACTCACGATAACGCGCTCGGTACCGTTGATGATAAAGGTCCCGTTGTCGGTCATGAGCGGAATTTCGCCGAAATAGACCTCCTGCTCCTTGATGTCACGGATCGATCGGGTACCGGGGTCCTTCGTCACATCCCAGACTACCAGCCTCACCTTCACCTTCATCGGGGCCGCAAAGGTCATCCCGCGCTGGTGGCACTCTTCCACGTCGTACTTCGGCGCGCCCAGCGAGTAGGAAACGTACTCGAGGGAAGCGGTGTCGCTGAAGTCTTTAATAGGGAACACGCTTCTGAATACGGCCTCGAGGCCGGAGTTTTTGCGTGCATCTACAGGAGTGTCGAGTTGGAGGAATCTCTTATAGGAATTCTTTTGGATGTCGATGAGGTTCGGTATATCGATGATCTTGTGAATCTTGGCGAAGTTTTTACGCAACAGAGGGTTATTCGCGATTGAATAAGCCATATCTTCTCCTTTGGTGAACGCCTTGGAAGACCTTCACCCCCTTGGAAATTCCTGCTCAAAGTGCGGGCGGCGCAGGTGGGTGAAGCGGCCTCAAACTAAAATAGAACAGCCAAGGCCGCAAAGAGCGACCTTGGCTTGTATAAAGATCAGAGCTTTATTACTTATTTAACGTCAACTTCTGCGCCTGCTTCAACCAGCTGCTTCTTGGCTTCTTCTGCTTCAGCCTTGGCAACAGCGGTCTTGACCGGCTGCGGTGCGCCGTCGACCAGGTCCTTAGCTTCCTTGAGGCCCAGGCTGGTCAGAGCGCGGACAACCTTGATGACTGCGATCTTGTTGGCGCCGCAGGACTTCAGGATGACGTCGAATTCGGTCTGCTCTTCAGCAGCTTCAACAGCAACAGCCGGGCCGGCAGCAGCAGCGGCAGCAGGAGCTGCTGCGGAGACGCCGAACTTCTCTTCCAGTTCCTTAACCAGGTTAGCAAGTTCCAGAACGGACATGTTTTCGATGAAGCTGATTACTTCTTCCTTGGTGATAGCCATTTCTTATTCCTCCAGAGAATATGTTAGATAGTTGAGTCGAGTTGAGATGGAATTCAGTTGCCTTCTTTTTGCGCCCGGATCTGATCCAGAGCGCGCACGAAACCGCCCGGTACAGCAGCCAGCACGCGGACGAAGTTGGTCGTCGGTGCCATCATGCTGCCCAGCATGCGGGCCAACAGGACTTCGCGGCTCGGCAGGTCAGCCAGGGCCTGGATGTCGGCAACGTCGATGGTCTTGCCGGTGAGCACGCCAGCTTTCAGCTTGAAGGGTACCGTCGCGTCCTTGCTGAACTTTGACAGTACCTTTGCAGCAGCGACGGGATCGTCGTAACTGAGGGCGATCGCGGTGGGACCTTTGTAGAAGGGGTTCAGACCTTCCTTGTCGGTGCCCTTGGACGCGATCTCAAGCAGCGTGTTCTTGACTACCTTGTACTCGACGTTCGCTTTGCGAAGCTCGTTCCTGAGTGTAGTGGCCTGTCCCACGCTCATGCCGCGGAAATCTGCGGCAAAGATCGCTTGGGCCCTCAGGAGCTTGTCGTGCATCTCGGCAACAAGTGTTTGTTTGTTTTCTTTGTTCAAGCGCCTTCCTCCTTTCTTTTGGTATACGGGTACGGAACCCCGCCAAAGTCAGGAAGTTGCGGAAAATTTCCATCTCCGACAACGACTGCAAGTCTCGGTTGGCCACCGGGTTTCGGTGATTAAGTCCCCTCTGCCACCTGCGCAGCGGGTCCGCCTACTGTCTTTGACTTTGGCTTTTGAAGCTTTATTTCAAGATCGCGGCGATTTCCGCCAGATCGATGGTTACGCCGGGGCCCATGGTGGAAGATACGCAGACCTTCTTCATGTAGGTTCCCTTGGCTGCCGAAGGCTTCGCTTTCTGGAGCGCCTCGACCAGTGCTACAATGTTCTGGCGCAGCGTCTCGGCGGTGAAGGAGACCTTGCCGACCGGAGCGTGCACGATGCCAGCCTTCTCGACGCGGAACTCGACCTTACCGGACTTGGACTCCTTGACTGCGCGGGCCAGGTCGAAGGTAACGGTACCGACTTTCGGGTTCGGCATCAGGCCGCGGGGTCCGAGGAGCTTGCCGATCTTGCCGACCACGCCCATCATGTCCGGGGTTGCGATGGCGGTATCGAACTCGAACCAGCCGCCCTGGATCTTGGCGACCAGGTCGTCTGCGCCGACGAAATCGGCACCGGCTTCGCGAGCCTCCCTCTCCTTCTCGCCCTTGGCGAAAACGAGAACACGTACGTCCTTGCCCAGGCCGTTGGGGAGCACTACCGCGCCGCGCACCATCTGGTCCGCGTGGCGGGGATCCACGCCCAGCTTCACGACGACGTCGACGGTCTCGTCGAACTTCGCGAATGCGGCGCTTTTCACCAGCTCGAGGCCGTCGGTGAGGGGATAGCTTTTGGTTCTATCTACCTTTGCGGCAGCTTCTTTAAGCTTTTTTGTCGTTGCCATTTCTATTAACCCTCTCTTTAACTTAAGCTATCTCGACGCCCATGCTGCGCGCGGTACCCTCGATGGTCTTCATGGCCGCCTCGATGCTTGCAGCATTGAGGTCAGGCATTTTCTTGGTGGCGATTTCGCGCACCTGCTCCTTGGTCAGCTTGCCGACCTTGGTCTTGTTGGGGACCGCGGAGCCGCTCGTGATGCCGAGCGCCTTCAGGATCAGGGTCGGTGCCGGCGGGGTCTTGGTGATGAAAGTGAAGGAGCGGTCGGCGAACACGGTGATGACAACCGGGGTTACCGTTCCGACTTCGTCGCCAGCGGTCTTCGCGTTGAACGCCTTGCAAAACTCCATGATGTTAACGCCGTGCTGACCGAGCGCGGGACCGATCGGAGGAGAAGGATTAGCCTTCCCTGCGGGTACCTGCAGCTTGATATATCCGGTTATCTTTTTGGCCATTTTCCTACTCCTTTGAACTTTCCTGAGACTGCTAAACTTATCGGTAACAGCGGGTCGCCCCTACTGCTTCTCTACCTGCATGAATTCCAGTTCCACCGGGGTCGCGCGTCCGAAGATGCTGACCATGACCCGCAGCTTCCCTTTGTCGGGCTTCACGTCCTCGACCACGCCGGAGAAGTTGAGGAAGGGGCCGTCGATAACGCGTACCGTCTCGCCCACTTCGAAGAGCACCTTGGGGCGGGGCTTCTCGGCGCCCTCCTCCATTCTCTTGGTGATCTTCGCCACCTCGTCGTCCGGGATCGGAAACGGGTTGTTGCCTCCGACGAAACCGGTCACCTTGGCGGTCTCTTTGACCACATGCCAGCTGTCGTCGTTGAGTTCCATGTTGACCAGGATGTAGCCGGGGAAAAATTTGCGTGAGGAAGTCTTCTTCTCACCTTTTTTCAGTTCGACGACGGTTTCGCACGGGATCAGGATCTCGCCGAAGAACTCCTCCATTTCGAGTTGCTTGATGCGCTCTGCAAGCGAGAGCCGCACCTTGTTCTCGAAACCGGAGTAGGTGTGTACGCCGTACCATTTATGTGCCATTTGTCAGTCCTCTAGCGGAGTATCGACCTGATGAGCTTTGCAAGGACCACGTCGCAGGCGCCAAGATAAAAAGAGATGAGAATGATAATGACAACGACTACCTGGGCGGTTGAAATGGTCTCCTTGCGGGTCGGCCAGGTCACCTTGGCAAGCTCCGCCTGCACTTCCTCAAAAAAATTCTTGGTTTTTGCGAGCACTTGACACACCCCACTTAAGACGAAAGATTGAAATAAAATTGGCAGGCCAGGTAGGATTCGAACCTACAACACCCGGTTTTGGAGACCGGTGCTCTAGCCGTTAGAGCTACTGGCCTGCGGCGGGGGTTCCACGAAACCGTGGAACCCCAAAGCGTCAAACTATTTCGTTTCCTTGTGAGGAGTATGCTTGCGGCAGAAACGGCAGTACTTGCTGAACTCCAGCTTCTGGGGAGTGGTCTTCTTGTTTTTCGTCGTGGTATAGTTACGCTGCTTGCACTCGGTGCAGCCCAGGGTAATGATGTCTCTCGCCATGTCTCTGTCCTTTTTATCCGTTGAGTCGGCAAAACCGTTAGCTAGTCAACTGGTGCTACTCAACTGCTCGACGATTTTACCGTCTTTTCAAAATTCTGCAGCCAACCCAGCCCGGCGGTTGTTACTTGATGATCGAAGCGACAACACCTGCGCCGACGGTACGGCCGCCTTCGCGGATTGCGAAGCGCAGACCTTCGTCCATGGCGATCGGGGTGATCAGGTTAACGGTAACGGAGACGTTGTCGCCGGGCATAACCATCTCGGTGCCGGGCTCCAGGTCCACGATGCCGGTAACGTCCGTCGTTCTGAAGTAGAACTGCGGGCGGTAGCCGTTGAAGAACGGGGTGTGACGTCCGCCTTCCTCTTTGGAGAGGATGTAGGCTTCGGCCTTGAACTGGGTGTGCGGGGTGATGGAGCCGGGCTTGGCCAGAACCTGGCCGCGCTCGATGTCCTCACGCTTCACGCCGCGCAAGAGAGCCCCGATGTTGTCGCCTGCACGGCCTTCGTCGAGCAGTTTGCGGAACATTTCGACGCCGGTTACGGTCGTCTTGGCGGTTGCCTTCATGCCGACGATTTCAACTTCCTCGCCAACCTTGACAATGCCCCTCTCGACGCGGCCGGTTGCGACGGTGCCGCGGCCGGAGATCGAGAAGACGTCCTCGACAGGCATCAGGAACGGCTTGTCGATGGCGCGGACCGGATCAGGGATGTAGGAGTCAACAGCGTCCATCAGCGCGAAGATGCAGTCTTCGCCCAACGGCCCCTTTTCGCCTTCCAGAGCCTTCAAAGCGGAACCCTTGATGATCGGGATATCGTCGCCGGGGAAATCGTAGGAGGAAAGCAGCTCGCGCACTTCCATCTCGACCAGCTCCATGAGCTCCTCGTCGTCCACCATGTCGGCCTTGTTCAGGAACACGACGATGTAGGGAACGCCGACCTGACGTGCCAGCAGGATGTGCTCGCGGGTCTGGGGCATCGGGCCGTCAGCGGCGGAAACCACCAGGATCGCGCCGTCCATCTGCGCCGCTCCGGTGATCATGTTCTTGATGTAGTCGGCGTGGCCCGGGCAGTCGACGTGCGCGTAGTGGCGCTTGTCCGTCTCGTACTCGACGTGGGCGGTGGCGATCGTGATGCCGCGCTCGCGCTCTTCCGGGGCGTTGTCGATCTGGTCGAATGCCTTGTATATCGCCTGTCCCTTGCCAGCAAGAACCTTGGTGATAGCAGCGGTCAGGGTGGTTTTGCCGTGGTCGACGTGGCCGATGGTCCCGACGTTCACGTGAGTTTTGTTTCTTTCAAATTTCGCTTTTGCCATTAGGAATCCTCCCTGGTAGAACGACAACGTTGTATGTGAATGCTAGTTTTTGAAGAATGGAGCCCACAACC